>Ga0210410_10005982_pt1 | contig 10567 bp, 10 predicted proteins | sample IncBWC4MmetaG_FD_161058 | JGI IMG/M metagenome (GOLD analysis project Ga0210410, IMG submission 161058) | Forest soil microbial communities from Barre Woods Harvard Forest LTER site, Petersham, Massachusetts, United States - Inc-BW-C-4-M | ecosystem: Environmental > Terrestrial > Soil >... | reverse complement strand
TGGAACAATCTGCGATGTGGCCGCTTCAACCCGATCAAGTAGTAACCGCCGTCCGTCGCGGGACCCAGGACCACGCGATCGCCTGGAGCGGCAAGCAGATCGAATGTCTGCTCCAGGTACGCGTCCGGTAGCGTGGGCGAGTCGGAATTCATGATGGCCGCGCTGTCGTAACCTTCTGCTAACAGGTCTTCGAGCGCGAAACACAACCTCTCTCCCAAGTCGCCGCCGCGCTGTGGCAGCAGACGGTGGCGGCCGGAGATTACGCCGTCAAAAAACCGCTCGGCTCCCTCCGGCGTGTAAGAGATGACCACGTCGGCGGCGGGAACGGTTTCCATGAGGGCTATTGTGTCTTTGAGGAAGCATCTGTACAACTCGGTGGCATCCTCTGCGGCAAGAAAGGGGAGCAGCCTAGTCTTTACCCTTCCTGGCTGTGGCGCTTTGGCGGCTACTGCGAGTGCTCGTCGCATCTGCCTCGGGTTCGCTCCTTCGATTGATCTGATACAGCTTGACGTTAACTTCACTCACTTCGTCCGTAGGTTCCACCTGGATTGTAACGTGTCCGATATTGAATTCTGAGCTGAGCTTGTCGCGCAGCGCGCCGAGCACGGACCTGGGCGAGGCGCCCTGCGTCGCGGTCACATGCGCGGATAACGCGTCCTTGCCTGAGCTTATCGTCCATACGTGCAGGTCGTGGACTTCCTGTACGCCTGGGACTTCCTCCATAGATCTAACAACAGACTGTATGTTGATGTGAGAGGGCGTGCCCTCGAGCAGCACGTTGACCGCGTCGCGGATGAGCTGCCACGAACTGAAAACGATCATAAGGCAAATCGCGATGCTTATAATCGGATCGGATATCGTCCACCCGAGCCGCCAGATCAACAGGCCCGCAATAATAGCGCCGATAGACCCGAGCGCGTCGCCTACAACGTGCAGGAAGGCGCCCCGCATATTCATATTCTCGTCCGAGGCCGAGCGCAATAGCGATATGTTGATCCCATTAACCACGAGTCCGCCGGTCGCTATAAGCAGCATCTGGAAGCCGTGCACCTGTTCGGGGCTCTTTATGCGGCTGACGGCTTCATAGCAGATCAGTATCGAAATGATTATGAGCGCGACGCCGTTGGCGAGCGCGGCCAGAATCTCCATGCGATAGTAGCCATAAGTTTTCCTGGTCGTGGCCGGGCGGCCCGAAAACCATAGCGCCAGCATCGCAAGCAACAGAGCCGCAACATCGGTGAGCATATGCCCCGCGTCGGAAATCAACGCGAGTGAATTGGTCAAGTAGCCGCCGACTGCCTCTGCCAGCATGTAGACGACCGTCAGCCCCAATACAATGCCAAGCAGATTCCGGTTCCCGTGGGCGCCGGAGTGGTGTCGATGGTCGTGTTTATGCCCTTCTGCCATCCTTGCGCTCTATTGTACTCCGAGCACCTCGACCTCGAAGATTAAAGTGGCGTTCGGAGGAATGATCCCGTTTCCGGCACCCCTGGCTCCGTACCCCAACTCCGGAGGGATGATGAGCCTGCGCTTGCCGCCCACCCTCATCGTGGCGACGCCTTCGTCCCAGCCCTTGATCACCTGATGCATCCCTATCTTGAACGGGAACGGCTGACCGTGCTTGTATGAACTGTCGAACTCCGTTCCGTTCTCCAGAGTTCCTACGTAGTGCACCGTGACGGTCTGGCCCAAACTGATGCTTGCGCCCGTGCCTATTACTTCGTCTACATATTTCAGTCCTGAGGGGGTCGTCACTTCCTTCCCGATCGAAGCCGCCTGATCTGCCATGGCTGCGTTGTCCTTTCGCGGAATTCCGGTAAGTTGAGAGGCCACTACCTGCCAGTGCCCCTGACGCCGTGCGTAAACGTCAGTATATCGCGATTCTGAGATTGTGGTCGCGCCGGCGCCGCCGGTCACTATAAAGCGCCCGGTCAGGACGGCGACATCGCCGTACAATCGGACCTTTGTGTCCTCGGTGTGGGCCGCCCTCGAGGCGTCAGCGGGCGCGCCGGCTTGTTTCTTCAGGTTTTCTATCTCGTCGGTGCGGGTAAGGACTTTGCCGTCAGGATAAGTTATCGTAAAATCCTCGGCTTCGATCCGCTCAATGGCCTGCGCGTCGTGCTTTGCGTAAGCGTCCAGCCACTGGCGCTCCAGTTCCTTCAACTCCTTCTCCACGTCTGCCGGTTGAAGCTTATGCGGCGGCGCCGAACGAGTACGCCTGCTTCGGCTCTGAAACAGCGCGAGCTGCGAGCTTGCGTCGCCTCCTCTGGTCCCAGACTGCTGTGATAAAGCTGAAGGCGTAGCCAAACCGGCAAGTATCACTAGTATTAGAATGGATTTCACGATTCGATGCCTCCGGATTCTATGGACCTATGAGCGGTCCTGATCGAGTTTGGGGCAGGCCGGTTGGCGGCCCGCTAAAGGCTCCAACGGACCCCGCAATTCTTACACGCGTGCGGCGGTTCGGCGCTGAGGAGCTCGGTCCTGAATTTCTGATAAAGGTAGTCGTTCCATATATCCATCAGCGGCCGCTCGAACGCGTTGCCAAGGATGATGGAGTCGTAATCACGTTCGGCAAAAGGGGCGATACAACAGGGGAGCACGTTCCCATTGGCCGTGATGTACATCAGAGTCCAGGGCCGGCGGCAAAGGCTCCAGGGGTTGTCCTCGTCACGCGGCATCACGCTCTGCTCAGGTGAAGCGGCGCCGGACGCGTGAAACGTGATGTCGAGATCGCCGGCCAGCTCTTGCGCGCCGGCGATCGCGTCCGCCTCATCCTGGTTCAACGAGCCGAACAGCGCCTGGCCGGACCTGGCCAGTCCCTGGCCCTGCTGAGTATCGTCAAAGAAAACGAGGCGTTGCAGGTATACCTCGCGCACTCCCATATCATCCGCGAGCCGGACGAAAGCCTGGAGCTGATCAAGCGTCTCCTTAAGCCCGACGAGCCACAGGGAAAGCCTGGGACGATCGATGCCGAGACTCTGTTGCAACGCGACAAACTCCCTGGTGTTCTTGACTATGAGGTCAAATCGCGGCAAGCCTCTTACTTTCTCGAAGGTTTCGCCGTCGGCTGCGTCCAGCGAGATGCGGTATTCGTCCAGACCGCTGTCTATCAACTGGCGCTGGATGTGAGGGTACAGCATCGTGCCGTTTGAGTTGAACAGCACGTATGCGCCCCGGTCTTTCAAATAGCGGATCATCCTGGGCAGCTCTTTATTGATGAGCGGCTCACCGATACCGTGGAGCACTGCCTGTTTGAGGTCAGCCACCTGGTCCACGATCATCTTCATCTGGTCAAAGGAGAGATCGGCCGGCCGTTCGACGGATGAAAACGTGCGTGGGCAATGCTGGCACAGAAGATTGCAACGATTTGTGGTTTCCAGGTACAAGCAGACCGGAGGGTTTGAAACTATAGGCCCAAGAGTCTTGACCTGCTTGAAATAAGGGACTGCTACTGCCGCGCTCTGACTAATCCCCATAAGCCAAAGTTTATCTTGCGGCTGGAGCAGCGGCAAGCTCAGGTGTTTAAAGTCGAGCTGTTTGAAGTTGAGTTGCTTAAACGGTGTTGAGACTCTTTAGAGTGCAACCTTGCGGCGCAGACTTTCAGAGTACCGGCTCCCTTCGGGAGGATACCTTCAGGTGGGTTTGGTTTGGAGCACCGCCATAAGGCGGGGTGATGGAGAAGAATGAATTGGCGGAGGCTGAGGGACTCGAACCCCCAAGCCCTTTCGGGCGCTGGTTTTCAAGACCAGTGACTTACCATTAGCCTAAGCCTCCGCGTTTGATCAACTCCACTAGCTGGCTAATAGTATATCATTAGCTCACGTCTGGAACAGGGTTGTCACTCCTGGTCAGTCCGCGCCTCCGGTCAGCCGCCCTGCAGCGTAAGAGAGTCTCCGCCTCATCTTCCCTTTTAGATTCATTTCAATTTCAGGTTATCCGCAAAAAGCTACAACGCGACGGGCCTAGGCCGGATTTGAACGATCCTGCGGCAAAGCCGGTGCTGCGAAGCCGGGTACCGATTTCCATTCGGGGGTATGCCACGTCATGAGGCATACCCGCTTCGCGGGGCGCGCTCCGCGCGGGAGAAAAGCGCCGACAAAGGCGGCGCACTCCAAACTGAGTCAATTCGCTTTATTGACATTGGCGCGGGCCGGTCATAGAATCTTTCCGTACAAGCAAGCCGCAAGGGCATAGACAGCTTGACTACTGATCAACTCAGGCAAGTCTACGAAGAGAAGCGCGAGGGAATCAGAGCCAGGCTGGCCCAGTTTGAAGAGATCGGGCGCGCGGGCTCGGATGAGAGGCTGTTCGAAGAGCTGACGTTTTGCATCTTCACGGCTGCCGCCAGCGCGCGCATGGGCTTGCGTTCGGTAGAGCGGCTGCGCCCGGTGCTGATGAGCGGTTCGCGTCGGGACATTCAAAAGGTCCTTCGTCACGCTCACCGGTTCCCCAGGGCGCGCGGCGCTTATGTCTACGAGACCCGCGAATACCTTCGCGAGCACTGCGGATTGGGCATGCGCGAGCTGCTCTACACTCTGAAAGACCCGGATCGCCGAAGGGACTTCTTCGCCGCGAACCCGGGCGTGCGAGGGCTCGGGTATAAGGAGGCGAGCCACTTCCTGCGCAACGTAGGCTTCCGCGGCTACGCCATACTGGACAAACACGTGTTGGGACGGCTGGCCGAGCTGGGTGTCACGGAAAGCGCAGCTCCTCCTTCCTCTAAAAGGCGGTACGTCGACCTTGAGGAGAAGATGAGAGGTTTTGCCGGACGAATCGGTATTGATTTTGACGAGATGGACCTCCTGTTGTGGTACACAAAGACAGGAGAGATTCTTAAGTGAAGATAGAAGTTTTATTCTTACGGGCCGCGAGGGTTGCGCTGCTCGGCGTAGCGGTGTCGCTGTTGCTTGCTGCTTACGGTCCGCGCCTGAAGCCGGCGCTGGCAAGCGGCGAACGCCAGTACCGAGTCGGCGAGAAAGCATTGCGGTCGGGCGACTACCAGAAGGCCGCCAAATTCTTCACAGATTTGATAAGCAGCGACGAGCGCGACGTCAACGCGCACCTCGGAGCGGCGTTTGCCTATTTCAAGCTTCAGAATTACTCGAGTTGCTATGACCACGCGCGCGAAGCGCTAAAAATAGATGAAAACAACGCGCGAGCGCACGCTCTTGCCGGGCTTGCTCTTCTGCGGTCCGGCTTTCTCAGCACCGCCGTCCCGGAATTTATACAGGCCATCCGCCTGAATCCGAAAGAGGCCCTGGCGTTCGGGGGACTCGCCGAAATTGACTATTACGAGAACCGCGCCAAAGAGTCACGGCTCAAGTCGAGCTATGCGTCCACGCTGGACCAGAACGAGCCGGATTTTTTGGTGACTTTTGCCCGCGCCTCCTCGCGCCTGGAGCTGTTTGAGGACGCCGCGGACGCCTACGAACGTTTCCTGCAAATAGCGCCAAAAACCGACAAAGAAAAGCGAGAGCGTATTCAGGGGCTTATCCGCTTCTACCGGCAGTTGGCGGGAATTAGACTGCACCAGATAACCGGACCCAAAACTTCATCGGTACCGTTCCGGCTCGGCGCGGACCGGCGGCCCTATATAAAGCTGAGAGTGAACGGGCGGGCGGCGACCTTTGTCCTGGATACCGGTTCGGGCTTCACCGTGATATCGAACGAAGCCGCCAAGCGGCTGGGCGTTTCAGCGGTGGCACGGGGCGGAACATCCCAGGGCGTCGGAGGCAGCGGCAAATTCCAGATCATATATGGGCTTATCAAGACGATCGGATTAGCAGACCTGAAAATCGACTCGGTGCCTTGTTTCATAAGGCCGTTTCACAGCCCCCAGGAACGGGCGGCCCAGGACCGGGCAGACGGTTTCATCGGGCTTTCGGTCCTGTCAAACTTCGTGACGGAAATTGACTACAGAGAGCAGAAGCTGGGACTGTATCGCAACCTGGATGACAACCGCCCCGGCGCTCCGCCGTCGCCGGATGTCGTACTGGTTCCGTTCCGAACTACTCAAAACGGTTTGATCAGCGTTGAAACCCAGCTCGACGACAAGCACAGCATAAACGCGATACTGGATTCGGGCGCCAGCTCGACCGTGGTCTCCTCAGAGGCGGTTCACCGCCTGCGGATGGCAGACAGCATAATCAAAGGCCAGACCGTCCAGGTTGTAGGGGCCGCCGGAATAACGGACGGGGTCGAGCTTTTGTTCCTTCATAACTGCCAGGTAGCCGGGCTCCAGCAAAACAATGTGAGGGCGTTGGTGATGGATTTCGCCGCCATCAACGAGACTTCGGGCTTCGAACAGAGCGGGATACTGGGCGGCGATTTCCTGCACCATTTCCGCGTCACGATAGATTTCGCCAGGTCGCTCGTCGCTTTTCAACCTCAAAGCTCCGAAGTAATCCGCCGTTTGGACCCAACAAAGCCGGACAACGAACATAACCAACCAGAATGACAATCTGTTCCAGATGCGCCGGGCTCGGTGGTAGAATATCTGCGTAGGCCCGCATGAAGAAGAGCATCTACGTCGAGACGTCGGTCGTCGGAGCTTATCTGGATAACGGTGAGCCTTTCCGTCGCGACCTGACGATAAGATGGTGGGAGCACGAGCTTGCCGATTATGTGCCCTACGTTTCGCAGCTCGTGGTGCGGGAGTTGGAACGGACAAGCGAGCCGCGCAGGTCGTCGTATCTGAACCTGATCCGCGATCTGCCGCAGTTTGAAATAAGCGAGGAAGTCGCCATCCTCGCGGAAGGGTATGTCTCCCGAGGAATCTTTCATCGCAAGTACATCGGCGACGCGCTTCACGTTGCGGTCGCAAGCGTCAACAAGGCGGACATGCTGGTGACGTGGAATTTCGGCTACATCGCGAATGTCCACCGCCAGGCGCGCGTGCGGCTTTTCAACACAACGGCGGGGTTTTTCGTTCCTGTAATCGTAACGCCAGAGTTTCTGATCAGCGCGGAGTTTTGAGCGATGTATCGAAAGCCGAGATTCCTGGAAGAGCTGCATGCGATCCGCGAGGAGATGTCGCGCGAATGCGACTACGACGTCGATTTGTTCGCCGAAATGGTAAGGTCGGGCCAGCGGCCTCGCTACGGCCCGTTACGCAACGTTCGCGGGATCCGCTCCCGGGCCCCCGAACCAGATCGAATCGAACCAGGTCGAATCAATGAAAAAAGTGGTACCGATACTAGAGATGATTAATAGCGCTGCTGCCGCTTCCATCCTGTTCCTGTCGTTTGCGGCGGCGGCGCCCGTGTTTTGCAATGTTGTTGACCGGCAGGTGCAGTCCACTGCTGCGGCAGGACAGGTGGCTGACCACAAAAAGGCCCCCACGCTTCCCGACGTGCCGGACATAGCAGACCGGGTCAACCCCGTGGTGGTCAACATAAAATCAACCGCTGAAAACGGTGAAAATCTGGGCAGCGGATTCATAGTGGACCCAAAGGGACTGATCGTCACCAATTTTCATTTGATATCCAACACTGATCGGCCGAGGCTTCCCGGCCCTCAAGGACAGGGCGCGGACAAACCGGCGAAGCTGGCCGAAAGGGTCTGGGTGACGCTGAGCGATGGCCGGCAGTTCCCGGCGTCGGTGAAGGGTTATGATGAGGCAACGGACCTGGCTCTGCTGGAAATAGTTCCCGCCGGGAAGCCCCTGCCCGCCGCCGAGCTCGGCGACAGCGACGCGCTGCGGGTCGGCGAATGGGTAGTGGCAATCGGCAACCCGCTGGGACTGGACCACACCGTGACGCTAGGTATCGTCAGCGCCAAGGGACGAGGAGAGTTTGGAGGACAGTTCGACGACTTTCTTCAGACCGACGCCGCTATCAATCCCGGCAATTCGGGAGGACCGCTGGTGAGCGCGGAAGGAAAGATAGTCGGCATCAACACGCTTATCCTGGAGCGCACCCAGGGGCTGAGCTTTTCGATACCGATCAACACGCTGAGATCGGTCTTGCCTCAGCTCATCGAGCGGGGGCGGGTTACGCGGGGGTTTCTGGGCGTCGACTCTCGGGACATCAATCCAGACGTGCGCGGCGCGCTGGGGCTTCCGTCCGACTCTCGCGGAGTAGTCGTGGTGCGGGCTGAGCGCGGAACTCCGGGCGCAAAGGCGGGGCTCAGGCTGAATGACCTCATCAAAACCGTAGACCGGCAGCCGATAACATCCCGGGTGCAGTTCAACCGGATGATCGCCGGGAAGATTCCGGGTGATAAGGTTTCGATCGAGATAGTGCGCCAGGGCCGGGAATATACCCTGAGTGCGGAAATCGGAGAAGAATCAAAACCGGAGAAGAAGTAGTCGTTTGTAGCTCCGCCTTTAGGCGGCTTTTCGCGTTTTAACCCCCGCCTAAAGGCGGAGCTACGAACCGAAGATTCAGAGTTGAAGACAAGAGACCGAACAGCATTTGACCAACCGCCTGCTTCCGAAGGAGCCGGCGGTGACTTCATGGGCGAGATCTTCGAGGCGATAGGCTTCGAAGTCGGCGACGAGGCGTCTTTCAACACGCTCGCGGAGTGCGCGGAGAGCAACGGCGAGCGCACGGTCATCTACCGCGGCGATGCCACCTTGCATGGACGCTGCTGGAAGCTGGGCGAAGGATTGGAAGTCTGGTCGGTGCTGCACGAGAACGCAAAGGAACTCTATTACGCTGATTGCCGCCCCTCGTTCCGGAGCCGCTACGTTCACACCATCGAGCCCTGGGAGCTGGCCGAATACGACGGAGACGGAGAAGCTATAGTTCGCGGGAGCACAACGGGCGGCGCGAGCGTGGTGTTCGAGCTTCAGAATCTTACAGAGGTAAGCCAGCGGGTTTTCCGGGACAACCAATTGCGAGTCGGCCTGGCGGGCCTGGCCGCTTCGGTCAGGGCGGACGGCGGGCCGGATCGAATCGCCGGCTTTGGGTCCGAGGTCCAGGGATTTCAGCCGGCTTCAGCGTACCCCGAGCTTGCCGAGAACGCGTGCGAAAACGACTACATCGTAAACGGGTATGCCCTCGCCTGGCGAATACTAAAGAACCCGGTGACTTCCTCCGAGCTGATCTGGATGTACCTGGACGCCAAGATGATCCGCCTGGAAGTACTGGCGAACCGGCGGGCGCTGCGAGGCCGATTGAAGACGGGCGCGATGGTGTCCGCCAATATATGGCTGCAGGGCCACATCCTGGAAGAAACGGAAATAACCGCGCGTTATGAAGGCGTGGACCAGGACTCTATGAAGAGCGACTTCTGGTCGATGCTGCGGCGCGGAAACTGAGCAAAACCATGAAGACTCTGTTGCTGCTGCGGCATGCAAAATCGAGCTGGGATGATTCTTCGCTACGCGACTTCGATAGGCCGCTCGCGGACCGGGGCGAGCGGGATGCTCCCCGCGTCGGCAAGGCGCTTGCGAAGCGAGGCCCGCTGCCCGATTCGATCATCAGCTCACCCGCCGTTCGGGCCCGGCAGACGATCGAGGCTGTCATCAAATCGGCCGGCATCAGCACCAGTCCTCAATTCGACGATAGCATCTACGGCGCGACGCCTTCCGAACTGATGAAACTGATCCGGTCGCTGCCTGATTCCAGCGACTGTGCTTTGCTGGTCGGACACAACCCCACCTTTGAAGAAGTTGTTTCGCGACTGACCGGAGCGCATGAACGCATGTCGACGGCCGCGCTTGCCTGCATAGAATTTCACGTCGACCACTGGCTAGATGTAGAGGATGGGAAGGGGAAACTGGCCTGGCTGTTGTCTCCCAAGGAACTTCACTAGTCGCAGACGGCGAATGGCCCAGCGGTATGGTGAATCGGTCGTACAGTTGACAGTGTTAGCGCCGTATCCTAGACTGTCCGAGCGTGGGGTAAAACGTTGGTAGGGTTAGAAATCCCAGCGTCCAGGAGTCGGACTAAAGCCGTATGCTCGCGCCGTTTCCCGATAACGCAAGAATTCTACTCGACCGACCTGCAGACCCACATATCTGATAGCGTTCGCCGGGACTGTCCGGACGGCTTCGATTGGCTCGCTGGCGTTATCAAAGAACGACTTACAGGGTGGCCCTATTGCGTCTTGCTGGAGGGCCTCAGTTTCGATGAGGGGAACAGGCTTTTCGTCGCAATCAACCGGGCCTTCGGAGAGCTGGTCGCGCCACCATATCAAAAGCCACGGGCCCAGCTTGTTCACTATGTCCAGCCGCAGACTGACATACACTCGGCGCGAGGAGGCCGGGAAAGCGAACGATTGCATACCGACACCGCCGACTGGGAAAGACCGGTCGAGTTGATCTCGATGGTGTGCGTTCGCGCAGATAGAACCGGGGGCGGCCGGTCACGAGTCCTAGACGTCGACGCTGTGCGAGACGAGGTCAAAATGTGTTTGGGAGCGGCTACGCTCGACCTGCTCGACACCGAACCGGTACCGTGGCGGTTGGCCTCGTACTTGGGCAGCGGCTTGCAATGGCGCACCGTGCTGACCCAATCCAGCATCTGTTGGCGGCGCTACACGATCGACCTCGCCTTGGGATCGGATCATGCCACGCTTTCCGATACAATGCTCAGCTCGCTGGATTCTTTTGAGCGGG
>Ga0210410_10005980_pt1 | contig 10568 bp, 9 predicted proteins | sample IncBWC4MmetaG_FD_161058 | JGI IMG/M metagenome (GOLD analysis project Ga0210410, IMG submission 161058) | Forest soil microbial communities from Barre Woods Harvard Forest LTER site, Petersham, Massachusetts, United States - Inc-BW-C-4-M | ecosystem: Environmental > Terrestrial > Soil >... | reverse complement strand
CTGATCGGCGAAGCCCAGCGGCACGCTGTCCGGTCCGGTCCCGCCCATCACCGGCTGATGATAATTGTCGCTCATGGTGTATTCGTCGGCGAGGAATTTCAGATAGGGCACGTCGTTCTTCTGCATGTTGAAGAATGCCATGGTCTGGCCGGTATCGTGCGGCGCGGCACCGGGCGCGGTCGAATAGGTCGTGGTGACGAACGATTGCAGGTCGTGCAGGCAGCCGGTCGGATTACCCCTGGAGACGTGCTCCTTGTCGATCGCACAGTCCACCTGCTGGTACATCTGGAAGAACTGGTGGATGGTGTCGGCGGTATAGGCGTCATAGGCCATGGTCGGGCCGGTCAGCTGGAATGGACCGGGCGGCAGGTTGTTGACGTTGGTGATGCGGGTGTCCGGGCCTACGGTGACCGGCAGACCCGTGCCACCAGTGCCGAACAGGAACTGATCGGCAGGGGGCAGGCCTGGATCGCCGCCCGGCAAACCGAGAATGGCAGCAGCCGGCGGGTTTTGTACGCCGCCGAGGTCGGGCGCGGGCAGCTTGGAATATAACGACTTTTGAGCGGATCCGGCGCTGATGAAGAAACTTGCGCCATTCGGCGCCGACGTCACCTGAAACTGGTGCGCCCGGTCGAATTTTTCGTCAGGCGTGCCGTCGGCCTTGACGATGTGTTCGGACAAAAGGTTCAACACCCGTTCTTCGCGCGATTTCGGCACGTAGGTGGCGAACAGGTGGTCGAAGCTGCGATTTTCGCCGACGATGATGATGACATGTTTGATCGGCGAGGCGGTCTTGATCTGATTATTCGCGTCCTCGGCGCGAACACCTGGCGAAAGTGCAACGGCCGCAAGCGAAACGCCGAGCAGCCCAAACCTGCGCGCAAGCGCTGTTTTCAACATTGATTTCTCCTGTTGGATTTTGGAAGTGACAGCAACAGGAGCGTTTTTATTCGGCGAGGATGACGGGCGTTTTCCGATTGCGTGACATACCCGGAAACATTAGCGGGGCGAGCCGTCGAGCATCGGATCGGGGGCAACGTGTTCGCCTGGCGAAATTGGCGCGGTTTCAGATCGTCATGTCAGCGCCTTGAGCCAGACACCGATGTCGCTCGCCGCGACATTGGCCTGCTGCAGCAGCTTGCCCATGGTGAAGAAGCCGTGGAATTGGCCAGGAAAATGCCGGTACGTCACGGCGACGCCGGCTTGCTTCAGCCGCTGGGCATATTCGTCGCCTTCGTCGCGCAGGGGATCGGCGCCGGCGGTCAGCACATAGGCCGGCGGCAGGCCGATCAGGGTTTGGGCGCGCGCGGGCGAGGCGCGCCAGTCGTGCACGTCGGCGGTGCCGTTGAGATAATGGTCGCGGAACCATTTGATCACGGTATGCGTCAGCAGGATGCTGGTTTCCGCTTCGCTGTGCGAAGGATGCGTCATGGCAAAATCGATCGCCGGATAGATCAGTACCTGGCCCGAGATCGCCGGCCCGTTGCCGTCGCGCGCCGAGATCGCCACCACGGCTGCGAGATTGCCGCCGGCGCTGTCGCCGCCGACCGCTAGGCGCCCGGCATCGATGCCGAGCTTATTCGCATTTTCGGCGATCCATTTCGTCGCGGCGATGGCGTCGTCGACGGCGGCGGGGAATTTGTGCTCGGGCGCAAGGCGATAGTCGACGGAAATGACGACGAGTTGGGCTTCGTCGGCGAGTTTGCAGCACACCACGTCGTGGGAATCGAGATCGCCGATCACCCAGCCGCCGCCGTGAAAGAACACCAGGCACGGCGCGAGGCCGGCCGACAGCCGTGGCATCTTCGGAGTGTAGACGCGCGCCGGGATCGATCCGTGCGGCGCGGGGATCGAAAGCGACGCGACCGATTTCAGCTCGGGCGGCTCGGGATTGGTGACGGGCCGAGCGGCCAGATAGAACTCGCGCGCCTCCTTCGGCGTCAGCGTTTCATAAGGCGGGCGGCCGGCTTCCTGAAACGCCCTGAACACGGCGGCGGCATCGGGATCGAGGGTCACGGGCATGATGAGGAGACCTGTTTGATGTTGAGACATTTTTGTCATTCCGGGGCACGCGAGGCGCGAACCGGAATCTCGCGATGATGCGCGACAAGCGCTACGCGCTTGCGCGGGGGGAATGACGTGCCTTTATCCGGCGGTCCTCGCGCCGTCGACGGTGTAGGCGGAGCCCGAGACATAGCTGGAATCGTCGGAGGCGAGGAACGCCACGATGGAGGCGACTTCGGACGGCTGTCCGAGCCGGCGCGCCGGGATCCGCTCCACGATCCTGTCGTTCGGGACCGGACCGTTGCCGGAATTGCGGCCCTGGATGATCGAATTCAGCATCCGGCTGTCGATCAGGCCGGGGCAGACGCAGTTCACCCGCACGCCGGTGCCTGCACATTCCAGCGCCGCACTCTTGGTGAGTCCGATCACCGCATGCTTGCTGGCGCTGTAGACCGCGATATCGGGCGAGCCGATCAGTCCCGCGATCGATGCGGTGTTGATGATGGAACCCTTGTTCTGCTTCAGCATTACCGGCAGCACGTGCTTCAGCCCCAGGAACACGCCGACCACGTTGACGTCGATCACCCGGCGAAACGCTTCGAGCGGATATTGCGTGATCGGCTTGATGTCACCCTCGACGCCGGCATTGTTGTAGAACACGTCGACGGTGCCGAATTTCTCGATCGCCGCGCGGACATAGTCGGCGACCGCGTCCTCGCTGGTGACGTCGGCCGCGATCGGCAGCACCTGCGCCGAGGCCGGTAAATCCCCGGTCGCGGCTTTGAGGTCCTGTTCCCTGCGGTCGACGGCGACGATGCGCGCGCCGCGTTCGGCCAGGAGCCGAACGGTCGCGGTTCCGATGACGCCGGCCGCGCCGGTGACGACGGCGACCTTGCCATCTAGACGAATTCGATCGGGCATGGGTTCCTCTTGGGGTTTCCTCTAGGCTCGTCCGGTTGGTCCGGATTTTTTGGAGGTTCGGTTGGGGGCGCGCGAACCTTGACCGAGGCCGACTATTTCATCCCCGGCGCGGGCTGACCAGTGGTCCGGTGCTGGCAAAACCCGCCCTTTCCCCGCCGTATTCGCCGTGTTAACCGGGTGGCCTGCGAGCGGCGCATAAGCCTGTACTCTGTCGCGAGCCCGATTCGCCTGTTAAAGCCGCGAGATGTTTCGAACCATTACGCTAGCCGGTTTCGCGGCCCTTGTGGCCGCCACCTCGATCTCGCTTGCGCCATCGGCGCGCGCGCAGATTGGCAATATCTTTTCCGATCCGGCGCCGCGCCCGCCCGGCAGTGTTCCCCGCGGCAACCAGCAGCAGGCGCCCGACGACGAAGAGGAAGTGCCGGAATTGCCGCAGGGAAGGGTGCTCCCCGCACCCAACCGGCCGCTGCCGGGGCAGAACGTGCCGCCGCCCGGATCGGTGCAATCGCAACCGCTGGCGCCGCCGCCCGGCACGACGGTCGTTCCCCAGAACGTCCCGCCGGGCATCGCGGTGGCGCCGCCGCAGCCCAACCAGGGCGTCGCCGTCGCCCCTCCCGGCGCCAATCCGTTGCCGGGCCTGCCGCCGGGCCAGAAGCAGCCCAAGAGCGTGCCGCAGGCGCCGGCCACCCTGCAGCCGGGCGACGAGGTCGTCACCGAGCCGCCGGCCCAGAAGATCGTCAACAAGAAGGCGAGCTTTTCGGGGCTCGACAAGATCACTGGCCGCATCATCAATTTCGACGAGGATATCGGCGAGACCGTCCAGTTCGGCGCGCTGCGGGTGAAAACCGATGCCTGCTACACGCGCCCCGCCACCGAGGCCGCCAACACCGACGCGTTCGTCGAGGTCGACGAGATCACGCTGCAGGGCGAGGTGAAGCGGATTTTTTCAGGCTGGATGTTCGCGGCGAGCCCCGGCCTGCACGGCGTCGAGCACCCGATCTATGACATCTGGCTGACCGACTGCAAAGGGCCCGACACCACCGTCGTTACGGCTGCTCCGACCGAGCCGCCGAAGCCGGCGCCGGCTCCGCCGCCGCCCGCGCAGAAGCGCGCGGCACCGAAGCAGGCCCCGCGTCCGCCGGCGCCATTGCCGCAGCAGCAGACCCAGCAGCAGCCGCAGCCGCAACCCCCGCCGCAGCAGCCTGGCGGACTGTTCGGGATTTTCAGGTAGTCGAAAGCATCCGATATTGTTGTGGTGCAAACGCCACACGCAATCTGAACAATTTTAATCGTGTCTCCATGCCGGGCGGGCCGGCAGGATACTTGAGAACCGGCAAGGGCGCGCGAACCTCACTGAGCCAATGCGCATGTCGAAGCCGTGATCAAGATGCTGGACGGTCCAGCCGTGGAACTATAACGGCGGTGTGCAGCGGACCGACGTGGGTAGCCCGACTGGGTGGACCTTGACACCCTAATGGGTATCTTGGGCGCAAGCGCAGAGCATTGTATTATTGGTCTGTCTCTGTAGATCTCCAAGAGACAAAGCCCCCCAACGGCCTCAGCTCACCCCGCGCTGGGGCCGTTTCTCCGTCGGGAGGATGAGGCGAACGGTTCCCGCTGTTCACCCGCGCCCGGCAATGATCGCCAGAGCCTGTTCGCCGCTGATTGGCCGATCGACCGGCAATTTACAAAAATCCGCTTCGCCCGCCCTGATCGCGCGGTCGAGCAGGGCGGTGTAGCGGCGCCGCGGGATCTCGATCGCGCCAAAGCTGCGCAGATGCTCGGTGACATATTGGGTGTCCAGGAGCTCAAATCCGCCGGCGATCAGCCGGGCCACCAGATGGACCAGTGCCACTTTCGAAGCGTCGCGGACGCGATGAAACATGCTCTCGCCGAAGAAGGCGCGGCCCAGGCTGACGCCATAGAGTCCGCCGGCAAGGTCGCCGTTCTGCCAGACCTCGACGCTGTGGGCGTGGCCGAGTTCGTGCAAGCCGACATAGAGATCGCGGATGCGCTTGTTGATCCAGGTGTCGTCGCGGCCCGCTTGCGGCGCGGCGCAGCCGGAGATCACTGCCTTGAAGGCCTTGTTGACGGTAACGGTGAAGGCCTCGGAGCGCACCGTGCGCTTCAGCCGCGAGGACACGCGAAAACCGTCGAGTGGGATCACGCCGCGCATTTCCGGCTCGACCCAGAACAGGGTCGGATCGTCGGCGCTCTCGGCCATCGGGAAGATGCCGCAGGCATAAGCGCGCAGCAGCACTTCGGGCGTGATCTCGGAGGCGGCAGAGTCGCGTGACGTCATGTCGGGCAGAATAGCAGGGGGAGGGCCGCCCCGGCTAGCTCACCGCGGCGCAGCCGGATTCGGCGCGGGCTTGCTGATCCGGCGAAACCGCAGCACGATCCGGGTGCCGGCATGGGCCGGATCGCGTTCGACGCTGGCCTCCAGCTTGGACGCCATCGCGCTGACGATGCGCTGGCCCATGCCGGTGGAACGCGGATCGGTCTTGACGCTGAGGCCGACGCCCTCGTCGGCGATCGACATCACGAGATCGTCGCCCTGCGCGGTGAGGTCGATGTGAATCGGGCCCGCGCCGTCGGGATAGGCGTATTTGACGGCGTTCATCACGAGCTCATTGACGATGATGCCGATCGCGACCGCCCGGTCCGGATCGATCTCGACCGGCTCGGCCTTCAAGGTCAGCCGCGACATCCGGTTGCCCTCGGCGGAGCGCCGGAGATCCTCGAGCAGGGCATCGAGATACTGGTTGAGCAGCACGCTCTTGAGGTCGTGGGAGGTGTAGAGCCGGCGGTGAACCTGCGCCACCGCGGCGACCCGCCCCATGGCGTTGGTCAGGGCCGCCTTGACATCCTCCTGGGTGCTCGAATTGGCCTGCAGATGCAGCAGCGAAGCGATGATCTGCAGCGAGTTGCCGACGCGGTGATTGACCTCGCGCAACAGCACCTCGCGCTCGGCGGCAAGCGCGGCATAGCGGTCGCGCGAAGCGTGGACCTCGGCCTCTGCCTCGTCGCGGGCTCTTTGAATCCGCGCCTGGCGCAGCGCGCCCTCGACCGCGACATGCAGCAGCGGGATAAAGTCGCCCTGCATGTCCTTGACCAGATAATCGGCGGCGCCGGCCTTCAGTGCGGTAACAGCGATCGAGGAATCCTGCGCGGCGGTGACGAACACCACCGGCGGTGCGTTGGGGATCGCCAGGATCCGCTCCAGCGTTTCCAGCCCGTCCAGGCCGGGCATGAACTGATCAAGCGCCACGACGTCGATGCCGCCCTGCTGCAGGCGCTCCAATCCCTCCATGCCGCTCGGGGCATGTACCACCTTGAGGCCGAGCCGCGTCAGGCCGCGGTCGACCAGCCGGGCGAGCCCCGCATCGTCGTCGATATAAAGCAGCGTGGGTATCGGAGCGGTCATGTGGCGGCTGACGGAACCTGGATGACGGAGAAGAACAGGCCGAGCTGGCGAATGGCGTTGGCAAAACTCTCGTAGTTTACCGGCTTGGTGATGTAGACATTGCAGCCGAGCTCATAGCAGCGTTTGATTTCCTGGGAATCGTCCGTGGTGGTCAGTACTACGACGGGGGCGCATTTCAGATATTTGTTCTCCTTGACCCGGCGCAAGATGTCGATGCCGGTCATATCGGGCAGATTGAGGTCGAGCAGGATCAGAAGCGCCTTGCCCTTCTGATCGACCCCGGACCCGTCGCTGCCGAACAGATAGTTCACCGCCGCCGTGCCGTTGGTGAACGGCAGGATGTCGTTGTTGACGCCGGACCGGCGGATGTTCCGCTCGATCAGCCTTGCGTGGCCCTCGTCGTCCTCAATCATGATGATGGTAACTGGTTTGTTCATGTATCTCTGTTCCGGTTACTGGCTGTCCACGCGATTGGCAGCGTTATCGTGAAGGTGCTGCCGTTGTTAAGCTCCGATTGTACCGACATCGTTCCACCGAGGCGGCGGACCAGGGCGCGGACATGGGCCAGTCCGATGCCCTGTCCCGGCCGGTCCTGGGTGCCGGCGCGGCGAAACAGGTCGAAAATCCGCTGATGGTCCCTGGGGTCGATGCCGCGTCCGTTGTCGGCGATCTCGAAAATCGCAAACCCCAGCTTGGTTCGGCCGCGGACCGTGATGTCGCCGGGCACGCCCGGCTTGAGGTACTTTAGCGCGTTGTCGATCAGATTGGAGAATATCTGTTCCAGCGCGAGGCGGTCGGAGACGATGTCGGGCAGCGGCTCGATGCGAATCTGGGCCTCGGCTTCGGCGGCCTGATGCGCCACCGTCGTGACAACGGCCTCGATCAGTTCGCGGGTGTCGATCCGCACCGGCTCGAACTCGCGCCGGCCCTCGCGGGTGAGGTTGAGGATGGCCGATATCAGCCGGTCCATCTTGGCGATCGAGGATTTGATGAAGCCCAAAGCTTCCGAGAAATCCTGCGAGAGCTGCTTGTCGTCTCCCTCGAGCGCCGGCTCGGCGTCGGCCGCGAGCACCGGCACCGGCACCGGTGCTGCGTCCGCGGCGCGGACGAGCGCGGCGATCCGCCTGAAGATGTCGGCGTGCAATTCATCGAGCTCGCCGGTGAAGCCCATGATGTTGACCAGCGGCGAGCGCAGATCGTGGCTGACGATATAGGCGAAGCGCTGGATCTCGTTGTTGGCCTCGCGGAGGTCGGCGGTGCGCTCGTCGACGGTTGCCTCCAGATTGAGGTTGTTGTCGCGCAACAGGGCCTCGGCCTCGTCGCGCGCGCGCGCCGAACGGCGCACCAGGAAGATCGAGATGGCGGCGAGCGCGATCACCAGCGCCGAGCCCGCGATGGTCACCAGCGAGGCCAGTGTCTGGGTGCGGTCGGCGTTGGCGGTGCGCTGTGCGAACAGCCGCTCCTCCTCGGCGCGCATGGCTATCGCGACGTCGCGAATCGATCCGGGGGTGTCGCCCGCACCGGCCTCGCGCACCAGCGCCACCGCGTCGGCGGGCTGGCCCTGTTTGACGAGTTCCATCTCTTGGACGAACTGGGTGAGCCGGTCCTGGACGGCCATGCGTAATTTCCGGACATTCTCGACCTGAGCCGGATTGTCGGCGGTCAACTGCCCAAGCTTGTCGACGTCGGGAATCATGCCCGCCACCGCGGCGCGGTGGTCGCTCAAGAACTCCGGCCCCAGCGTCAGCAGGTAGCCGCGCGCGCCGCTTTCGGCCCGGCGGATTTCCAGCAGCAGGGCGTTGATCTGGTTTTCCACCTCGACGGTGTGCACCACCAAAGCGTTGTCTTTGCGCGCCTGGTTGACCAGAATGACGGACGTCGCGCTGATCGCGACCAGCACCAAAAATCCCGCTGCAAGCAGCAGGATTTGCCCAATGGCGCGCCGGCGCGCATCGTCAGCCGTCACAACAATCTCGCGTCACGTGCCTACTGAATTCAAGCAGTCCCCCGAATGGGAAAGGCTGCCGCAACCAACCTAAACGCGGGTCCCGGGCCATGGGTTCCACCTGTCGGACGATTTCCGTGATTAAGGCTTGGCCTCCGGCTGGCCGGCCAGATACTGCTCGAGCCAGTGGATATGGTAGTCGCCGTCGATGATGGCGGGCTCGCGGACCAGCGCCCGGAACAGCGGCAGGGTGGTCTCGATACCCTCCACCACCATTTCGTCGAGCGCCCGGCGCAGCCGCATCAGGCACTCCTGGCGCGTCTTGCCATGGACGATCAGCTTGCCGACCAGCGAGTCGTAATAGGGCGGAATGATGTAGCCTTGATAGACCGCCGAATCGATCCGCACGCCGAGCCCGCCGGGCGGATGGTATTGATGGATCTTGCCCGGGGAGGGCCGGAAGCTGACGGGGTTTTCGGCGTTGACGCGGCATTCGATGGCATGGCCGCTGATGACAACCTCTTCCTGCGTCACCGGCAGGTCGCCGCCGGCGGCGATGCGGATCTGCTCCAGCACGAGGTCGATGTCGGTGATCATCTCGGTGACGGGATGCTCGACCTGGATGCGGGTGTTCATCTCGATGAAGTAGAATTCGCCGTCCTCGTAGAGGAATTCCACGGTGCCGACGCCGAGATATTTCATCTCCTGCATCGCCTTGGCGCAGGTCGCGCCGATCTTCTGGCGCGCCGCGGCATCGAGCGCGGGCGAGGGGCCTTCTTCCCAGACCTTCTGGTGCCGCCGCTGCAGCGAGCAGTCGCGCTCGCCGAGATGGATGGCGCCGCCGCGGCCGTCGCCGAGCACCTGGATCTCGATGTGGCGCGGCTTCTGCAGGTATTTTTCCAGGTAAACCGAGGCGTCGCCGAAGGCCGATTTTGCCTCATTGGATGCTGTCGACAGCGCCAGCATCAGGTCCTCTTCGGTCTGCGCGACCTTCATGCCGCGTCCGCCGCCGCCCGAGGCCGCCTTGACCAGCACCGGGAAGCCGATCGACTTCGCGATCGCCATGGCGTCGTCGTCGGGCCCGACCGCGCCGTCCGATCCCGGCACCACGGGAATGCCGAGCCTCTTGGCGGTCTTCTTGGCCTCGATCTTGTCGCCCATCAGGCGGATGTGCTCGGCCTTCGGTCCGATGAAATGCAGATTGTGCTCGAAGAGAATCTCGGCGAAGCGGGCGTTTTCCGACAGAAAGCCGTAGCCGGGATGCACCGCATCGGCGCCGGTGATCTCGCAGGCCGCCAGCAGCGCGGGCACGTTGAGATAGCTGTCCTTCGACGGCGGCGGGCCGATGCAGACGCTCTCGTCGGCCAGACGCACATGCATGGCGTCGGCGTCGGCGGTGGAATGCACCGCGACGGTGGCGATGCCGAGCTCCTTGCACGCGCGCAGCACACGCAGGGCAATCTCGCCACGATTGGCTATGAGAATTTTGTCGAACATCGCATCCCTAAGCGGGCCGGCGAGTAGCGAATGGCGAGTAGCGAATGGAATGGAACAGCCACCGCTTTCGTTTCTTCCCTATTCGCTATTCGCCACTCCCTATTCGCCTACTCAATAATCACCAGCGGTTCGCCGAATTCGACCGGCTGGCCGTCCTCGACGAGAATTTGCGTCACGGTGCCCGCGCGCGGCGACGGAATCTGGTTCATCGTCTTCATCGCTTCGATGATCAAAAGCGTCTGTCCGATCGTCACCTTGGTGCCGACTTCGATGAACGGCTTGGCGCCGGGCTCCGACGCCCAATAGGCGGTGCCGACCATCGGCGAGGGCACCACGCCCGGGTGCTTGGCGAGGTCGGCCACGGCGGCAGGCGTTACGGCCGCTACTGCCGGGCCGGCCGCAGCGGGCTGATAGCCCGCAGACACCGACGCCGCGATGCTGATATTGCGCGCGACCCGCACCCGCAAGCCCGCACGCTCGATCTCGATCTCCGTGAGATTGGTCTCGTCCAGCAGCAAAGCGAGTTCGCGGATGAGCGCGCTGTCGTCGCTCCTGGTGTCGCTCTTGGGTTTCGCGGCTGTCTTGTCGTCAGGCTGGCGCGCCATGATCTGGATCCGGAACTTTCTTGACGGGGATTAGGGGCGGATATGTCAGGCTTTTGCCTTGGCGCCGATCTTGGCGGCAAGTCCAGAGATCGCGAGCCGGTAGCCGTCGATGCCGAAGCCGCACAACGTCGCGAACGCGGCGCGCGCGGTGTAGGAATGGTGACGGAAA
>Ga0210410_10005978_pt1 | contig 10569 bp, 8 predicted proteins | sample IncBWC4MmetaG_FD_161058 | JGI IMG/M metagenome (GOLD analysis project Ga0210410, IMG submission 161058) | Forest soil microbial communities from Barre Woods Harvard Forest LTER site, Petersham, Massachusetts, United States - Inc-BW-C-4-M | ecosystem: Environmental > Terrestrial > Soil >... | reverse complement strand
TGTCAATTGAACATCGGGCGGTGGAGATGTGACAGGCCGACGCCGTCCCGCACACAGCGGGACGGCGCCGACAGATGCCTAGTTGATCGCCCGGATCAGGTTCTTGACCTTCTCCGCATGCGGGCCGAGCTCCTTTGCAAGCTTGTCGAGCAAGGGGTCGGCAACGGCGGCAAAGCCCGATTTGTCGACATCGGTGACGATCTTCACTCCGATCGATCTGAGCTTGTCCTGCGACTGATGCTCGAGCTCGATGGCCTTGGCCGGCTGCTTGCGGTTGACCTCATCGGCCGCGGCCTGCACCCAGCCTTGCTGCTCGGGCGTCAGGCTGTTCCAGAGCTTGTCGCTGATCCAGACCAGGGAGTTGTTGGCCTCATGCTCGGTCATCGACATCACCGGCGCCACCTCATAATGCTTGTTGGCGAGATAGACGTTGACGCCGTTCTCGCCGACATCGACCACGCCGGTCTGCAGCGAGGTATAGACGCTGCCGAACGGCATATGCACGATCTGCGCGCCATAGGCCGGGAACGTGACGTCTTCGGTCGGCGTCGCCTGCACGCGCACCTTCAGCCCCTTGATGTCGTCGATCTTCCTGATCTCGCGCTTGGAATACATGTTGCGGAAACCAAGCGTCGAAAGCGCGATGACGCGCGCGCCCTGCACGGTCTCGGAAATCATCGCCTTCACCGCCTTGCCCACCTCGGGATCGGCGATCGCCTTGATCAAATGTGCTTCCGAGCGAAACAGGAAGTGCATCGACATCACGCCGGCCTGCGGCGACAGCGTGGCGGCATTGGCGGACGAGGAGATGCAGAACTCGACGTCGCCGGCCTTGACCAGCTGCAGGACCTGCGGCTCCTGGCCAAGCTGGGCGCCCGGATACTGGTCGATGAGCATGGTGCCCTTGCTCAACTCCTTGAGCTTGTCGGCAAAGATGTCGCCGAGGATGCCGTATCCGGTCGTCTTCGGTTGATCGTAGGCAAAGCGATAGTGTTTTGCTTCCTGCGCGGATGCCGTTGCGCTGATCGCGATGGCGGCCAAGGCCGCGCCGAGAATCCTGTTCAAGCTCGCCATTGTCTCCCCCTGCTGAATGATTTTTCTTTGATCATTCCATCGCCGTCGTTTGATTGTCAATCAAACGAGAGACGTACCGCAACTGCGAGAGACGCTACTGCTTGCCCTTTGCGCGCATGAAGTCGAAATCGCAGCCCTCGTCGGCCTGCAAAATGGTCTCGTTGAAGAGCCAGCCGTAGCCGCGCTGCGCCCATTCTCCCGTTGCGGGCGGCTTCATGGCCGCATGACGCTTTTTCAGCTCGTCCTCGTCCACCAGGAGCTCGATGCTGCGTTTGGCGACATCGAGCCGGATCATGTCGCCGGACCTGACCAGCGCCAGGGGACCGCCGACCGCGGATTCCGGCGTGATATGCAGCACGATGGTGCCAAACGCCGTGCCACTCATGCGCGCATCGGAAATGCGCACCATGTCCTTCACACCGGCGCGCCCGAGTTTCTTCGGGATCGGCAGATAGCCGGCTTCCGGCATGCCCGGCGCGCCCTTCGGCCCGGCATTGCGCAGCACCAGCACGTCGTCGGCGTTGACGTCGAGATCGGGGTCGTCGACCCGCAGCGTCATGTCTTCGACGGATTCAAACACCACCGCACGGCCGGTATGTTGCAGTAGTTTCGGGCTTGCGGCGGCATGCTTGATGACGGCGCCGCGCGGCGCGAGATTGCCGTGCAGGATCGCCATCGAGCCTTCCGGCTTGATCGGATTTTTTCGCTCGCGAATGGCGTCCTGGCCAGGCACCTCCTCCGCGCTCGCCACGACCTCGCGCAGCGTCTTGCCCTCGATGGTTTTCGCATCGAGATCGATGAGATCGCCGAGCTGCTTCATCAGCTTCGGCACGCCGCCGGCATGATGGAAGTGCTCCATGTAGTGCTCGCCCGACGGCTTGAGGTCGATCAACACCGGCACCTCGCGGCCGAGCTTGTCGAAGGCTTCCAGATCGATCCTGTGCGCGGTGCGGTTGGCGATCGCGGTCAGATGGATCAACCCGTTGGTCGAGCCGCCGATCGCCTGCATCACCACCTGCGCATTGCGGAACGAGGATTTGGTCAGGAACTGGCTCGGCCTCGGCCCCTTCGCTTTCGCCATCGCGGCCGCGACCTTGCCGCTGGCTTCCGCAAGGCGGAAGCGCTCGGCATGCGGCGCCGGAATGGTCGCGCTCATCGGCAAGGACAGGCCGAGCGCCTCGGTGACGCAAGCCATGGTCGAGGCTGTGCCCATCACCATGCAGGTGCCGACCGACGGCGCGAGCCGGCCGTTCACCGCCTCGATCTCGTGGTCGTCGATTTCGCCCGCGCGGTACTTCGCCCACAGCCTGCGGCAATCGGTGCAAGCACCCAGCACCTCGCCCTTGTGATGGCCCACCACCATGGGACCGACGGGGATGACCACCGTCGGCAGGTCGGCGGACAGCGCGGCCATGATCTGCGCCGGCAGGGTCTTGTCGCAGCCGCCGATCACGATGATCGCGTCCATCGGCTGGGCACGAATCATCTCCTCTGTATCCATCGCCATCAGATTGCGCAGATACATCGAGGTCGGATGCGAGAAGCTTTCGGCAATCGAAATGGTCGGGAACACCATCGGCATCGCACCCGACAGCATGATGCCGCGCTTCGCTGCTTCGATGATTTGCGGCACGTTACCGTGGCAGGGATTGTAGTCGCTGTAGGTGTTGGTGATGCCGACGATCGGGCGATCCAGCGCGTCGTTGGAATAGCCCATCGCCTTGATGAAGGCCTTGCGCAGGAACAGCGAGAAGCCCGCGTCGCCATAACTCGCCAATCCCTTGCGAAGTCCGTCGGTCATTTTGGTTCTCTCTTACTCGTCACTTGCGTTCGACAATCCGGCTCTTGTCGCCGTCGAACTCCATGCTGCAGAACGCCCCGCCCTGGTAGAAATCGCCAATCGGATCGGGCTTGAGCCTGGCCTGCTCGGCAAAGGCATGCTCACGAAAATCCTCGCCCTTGCCGGTCGGACGATAGCCGAGCTCGTAAGCGCGGTGATTATCCCACCAGGAGCGCTCATTGTCGGAGGCGCCGTAGAGGATTTCAAAATGGATGCCGGGATGTTCAAGCCCGATCCGGCAAAGTTGAACCATGTCCTCGGGCTTGAGCCAGATCGACAGCCGGCGGTGATCGAGCGGCTTGTCGCCGAAATTGCCGATACGCAGGCACGTCACCTTGAGCCCGTGCTTATCGGCATAGAGCGCGCCGAGCGCTTCGCCGAACGCCTTGCTGACGCCGTAGCGGCTGTCGGGCCGCGTGGTCACGTCGGTGCCGATCCGGTGATAGCGCGGATAGAAGCCGACGGCGTGGTTCGACGAGGCGAACACCACGCGCTTGACGCCCTTCTTGCGCGCGGCCTCGAACAGATTGTAGCAACCGATGATGTTGGACTGCAGGATGCTGTCCCAGGGGCCCTCGACCGAGTAACCGCCGAAATGCAGGATGCCGTCGACGCCTTCGCAGATCGCCTCGACCTGCGCGGGATCGGAGAGTTCGGCCGCCATGAACCTCTCGGTCTTGCCGAGGTCGGCGGGCGCCTTGAGGTCGCTCAAGAGCAGGTCTGGATAGATCGGCGGCAGCAGCTTGCGCAACGATGTGCCGATCCCGCCGGCCGCGCCGGTCATCAATATGCGTGGCATCTCTTCCCTCGATTTGCGGTCATTCGCTGACAATGATAGCAAACCAAACCACGAGGAAACGCAACAACGAGAACAGCAAATGTCCGATGCAAACGCACCCACCCTCTCCTGGCGTCCGGCAACCTGTTATCCCGATCCTGCCATCCATGCGCTCGATCCGCGCTTCGAAAAATACTGGCTGAAACTATCGGCCGTGGAGCGGCTGGCCACGGGGCTGCGCTGGGCCGAGGGCCCGGTGTGGGTCGGCGACGGCCGCTACCTCCTGTGCAGTGACATCCCGAACCAGCGCATCCTCAAATGGGAGGAGGAAACCGGCGCGGTCAGCATTTTCCGCAAACCCTCCAACTTCGCCAACGGCAACACCCGCGACCGCCAGGGCCGGCTCGTCACCTGCGAGCATGGCGGGCGGCGCGTGGTCCGCACCGAATATGACGGCTCGATTACGGTCCTGATCGACTCCTTCAACGGCAGGCCGCTGAACTCGCCGAACGACGTGGTGGTGAAGTCCGACGGCTCGATCTGGTTCACCGATCCGATCTTCGGCCTGCTCGGCAACTACGAAGGCTACAAGGCCGAGCCCGAGATCGAGCCGAATGTCTACCGGCTCGATGCCGCGACCGGCAAAGCCACCGTCGTGGCCGAAGGCGTGCTCGGGCCAAACGGACTGTGCTTCTCGCCGGACGAGAAGATTCTTTACGTTGTCGAATCCCGCGGCGTGCCGAACCGCAAGATCCTCGCTTATGACGTTTCCGCCGACGGCACCAAGCTTGCCAGCAAGCGCGTGCATATCGATGCCGGTCCGGGCACGCCCGACGGCATGCGCTGCGACATCGACGGCAATCTCTGGTGCGGCTGGGGCATGGGCAATCCCGCGCTCGACGGCGTCATGGTGTTCGCGCCCGACGGCGCGCCGATCGGACGAATCGCCTTGCCTGAACGTTGCGCCAATGTCTGCTTCGGCGGACTGAAGCGCAACCGCCTGTTCATGGCAGCGGCCCAGTCGATCTACGCGCTCTACGTCAACACCCAGGGCGCGCTCGGCGGTTAATTCGATGTCGCCCCGGCGACCCGGCTACGCCAAGGCTTCGCCGGGCTTACAGTCTAGGGCCGCCGAAGCTTTAGCGAAGGCGGCACGCCGGGGCCCATACCGCGGAAGCTCTCGTTGGCCACGCTGGCTGACACCCGTCGCAAAACTCCTGCCTGTGGTGATGGGTCCTCGCTTTCGCGAGGACGACGATTCAGAGTGTTCCGTACTTGCCTAAATCGGGTTCGATGCCGCCAAAGCACAACGCCGGAGCGGAATGTCCGCCCCGGCGCTGAAGTTTGTCATCCCGCGCAAAACTACGCGGCGTTGAAGCCCGCGACCGCCTTCGCCTCGAGATATTCCTCCATGCCGTACCGGCCCCACTCGCGGCCGTTGCCGGATTGCTTGTAGCCGCCGAACGGCGCGGAGCGGTCGTTCGGCACGCCCTGCAGGTTGACGTTGCCGGCACGGATCTGGCGGCCGACCTTGCGCGCACGCTCGACGGTGCCGGCCGAGACGTAGCCGGCCAGACCGTAGGGCGTGTCGTTGGCGATCTTGACCGCGTCCGCCTCGTCCTTGGCGCCGAGGATGGTCAACACGGGTCCGAAGATCTCCTCGCGCGCAATCGTCATGTCGTTGGTGACGTCGGCGAAGATGGTCGGACGGACATAGAAGCCCTTATTGACGCCCTCGGGCAGGCCCGGGCCGCCGGCAACGAGGGTCGCACCCTCGTCGATGCCCTTCTTGATCAGCGCCTGGATCTTGTCCCACTGCGTGCGGTTGACGACCGGACCGATGGTGGTGCCTTCGGCTCTGGGATCGCCGGCCTTGGTCTTCTCGGCGACGCCCTTCGCGATCGCCGCCACTTCCCTCATTTTCGACAGCGGCACGATCATGCGCGACGGCGCGTTGCAGGACTGGCCGGAATTGTTGAACATGTGCATCACGCCGCCGGTCACCGCCTTGGTCAGGTCGGCGTCGTCGAGGATGACGTTCGGCGACTTGCCGCCGAGCTCCTGGCTGACGCGCTTGACGGTCGGCGCGGCGCGCTTGGCCACATCGACGCCGGCGCGGGTCGAGCCGGTGAACGAGATCATGTCGACGTCGGGATGCTCGCTCATGGCGGCGCCGACTTCGGGGCCGAGGCCGTTGAGCAAGTTGAACACGCCCTTCGGCACGCCGGCCTCATGCAGGATTTCCGCGAAGATCAGCGCCGAGGTCGGGGTGAACTCGCTTGGCTTCAGGATCATGGTGCAGCCGGCGGCGAGCGCGGGCGCGACCTTGCAGGCGATCTGGTTCAAGGGCCAGTTCCAGGGGGTGATCATGCCGACCACGCCGACCGGTTCCCGCACGACGACGGCCGAGCCCATGGCCTCCTCGAACTCGTACTTCTTCAGCACCTCGAGGGTGTTCATGAGATGGCCGAGGCCGGCGCCGGCCTGCAGCTTCTCCGCCATCGGCAGCGGCGCACCCATCTCGTCGGAGACGGCAGCACCAATCTCCTTCATGCGGCCCTTGTAGATGTCGACGATCTTGGTGAGCAGCGCGACGCGTTCCTCGCGGCTGGTCTGCGAATAGCTGTTGAAGGCGCGCTTGGCGGCGGCGACCGCCTTGTCGACGTCGGCCTTTGAGCCGAGCGCAACCTCATACATTGGTTCTTCGGTCGCCGGATTGACGACGGGCGCGGACTTCTTGACGACCGGATCGACCCAGGCGCCGTCGATGTAGAATTGCATGCGATTGACCATCGAAAACCTCTTTATTGCAGGGGCGTGTGGAGGGGGAACGGGTAGCGTTCGGCTAGTGCGGTGGATTTGACATTCGCTTCAGTGTTGCTGCGAATCCTCCAAGCGAATGTCAAATCCAAAACCGCACCAGAATCTTATATTTGCTAGTGTCCTTCCGGTCCTGACATTTGTAACGAACGGCTCCGAAACTGATACGAATGTCAGGACCGGGACACTAGCCATCCTTGCACGAAAGCCGGGGCAATTGGAACCCGCCATATGCGGGACGCCGGGTTGCGGCGGGCACTGGATATAAGGACGCGGGAGGGACGGTGGCAAGCTCTCTCCGTCGTCATTCCGGGGCGCGCCACTTGGCGCGAGCCCGGAATGACGACATCTATAATGTTCACACCGCCATTTTCCGATGCAGCACCGGCGCACCAGACGTGAGGCTTTCGGCGGCATCGATGATGGCATTGGCATCGATACCATAGTGCCGATAGAGGTCGTCGATGGTGCCGGTCTGGCCGAAATGCGCGACGCCGAGCGCCTCGACCCGATGGCCGCGCACGCTGCCGAGCCAGCCGAGTGCGGCCGGATGGCCGTCGAGCACGGTGACGATGCCGCAGTCGCGCGGCAATGGCGCCAGCAGGTTCTCGATATGGCTCAGATGCTGCACGCCGCGGCGGTCGCGGCGCAGTTGCCGCGCAGCGGTCCATCCGCCATGCAGCCGGTCGACCGAGGTGATCGCGAGCAGGCCCACATCGCGCCGGCTTTCGCCGATGAAGCCGACAGCTTCGATGGCTTCAGGCGCGACCGCGCCGGTATAGGCCACGATCACTTCCGCATTCGGTCCGGGCTTGCGCAGCCAGTGCGCCCCTTCGGTGATGTCGGCTTGCAAATCGGGCGTCATGATCCGCTGCACCTGGTCAATGGTCCGCGTCGACAGCCGCAAATAGACTGACCCGCCCTCACCCTCCGCGGCTTGCATGTGCTCGAAGCCCCAGCGCATGATGACGGCGAGCTCGTCCACGAACGCCGGCTCGAACGAGGCAAGCCCGTCCTGCGCCATGCCGATCAAAGGCGTTGCGATCGACTGATGTGCACCGCCTTCGGGCGCGAGGGTGATACCCGACGGAGTCGCCGCCAGCATGAAGCGCGCATCCTGGTAGCAGGCGTAGTTCAGCGCATCGAGGCCGCGCTGGATGAAGGGATCGTAGAGCGTGCCGACCGGCAGCAGCCGCGCGCCATTGATCTGATGCGACAGCCCGAGCGCCGACAACAGAATGAACAGGTTCATCTCGGCAATGCCGAGCTCCATGTGCTGGCCTTTGGGTGAGAAGTCCCAGTTGAAGGTCGAGGGGATCTTCTCCTGCCGGAACAGGTCGTGGTTCTCCGCTTTCGCAAACAGGCCGCGGCGGTTGACCCAGGCGCCGAGATTGGTCGAGACGGTGACGTCGGGTGACGCCGTGACGATGCGCGCGGCGAGTTCGGAATCGCCGCGTGCGATCTCGTTGAGCACGAGGCCGAAGCCCTGCTGGGTCGACATCTGCGCCGCCGGCTTGAACTCCAGATGAGGCGGCACCTCTATGACAGGCGCATCAAGCCGGCGCACGCCGCCGCGATTGAAGGGCACCTCAGTGAGGAACGCCTTTAGCTCGGTCTCTTCCTGCGCCAAGCCTTCGAACTTGTCCCACTCATGGCCGGGACGGATGCTCTGGTTGGCGCGCCACTTCTCCATCTGCGCCGGAGTCATCAGCCCGGCATGATTGTCCTTGTGGCCCTGGAACGGCAGGCCGACGCCCTTGATGGTGTAGGCGATGAAGCAGACCGGGCGATCGTGATCGATCTTCTCGAAGGCTTCCAGCATGCTCGCCATGTCGTGGCCGCCAAGATTGGACATCAGCGCCAGCAATTCATCGTCGCTGCGGCGATCGATCAGCGCTGTCACCTCGCCCTGGTCGCCGATATCGTCCTGCAGATGCCTGCGGAAGGCGGCGCCGCCCTGGAAGCAAAGCGCGGCATACATCTGGTTCGGACAATTATCGATCCAGCGCCGCAGCGCCTCGCCGCCGGGCTCGGCGAATGCCGCCTGCATCAGGGTGCCGTATTTCACGATCACCACGTCCCAGCCGAAATTGCGGAACATGGATTCGAATTTTGCCCACAGCCCCTCGCGCACGACCGCATCGAGCGACTGCCTGTTGTAGTCGACCACCCACCAGGTGTTGCGCAGGCCGTGCTTCCATCCCTCCAGCGGCGCCTCGAAAATGTTGCCCTCGTCCATCTCGGCGTCGCCGACCAGCGCGATCATCCGCCCCTCGCGACGGTCCTTCATCCAGCCATGCGCCTTGACATAGTCCTGCACCAGTGACGCGAACAGCGTCTGCGCCACGCCAAGCCCGACCGAGCCGGTGGAGAAATCGACATCGTCGGTGTCCTTGGTGCGCGACGGATAGGACTGCGCGCCCTTGTAGCCACGGAAATTCTCCAGTCTGTCGCGGGTCTGGCGGCCGAACAGATATTGGATCGCGTGAAATACCGGGCTCGCATGCGGCTTCACCGCGAGGCGGTCTTCGGGGCGCAGCACATGGAAGTACAGCGCCGACATGATGGTCGCGAGCGAGGCCGAGGAGGCCTGATGGCCGCCGACCTTCAGGCCGTCGCTGTTGGGGCGGATGTGGTTGGCGTGATGGATGGTCCATGACGACAGCCACAGCACCTTCCGCGTCAGTGCGGACAGCATTTCAAGACGTGCGGCGTCGATCGCCATGGCGTTCCTCCGGACCTTGGCAGCTCGTTAATTTTAATCCTGCGGCGACCACGAAATATCTCAAATTTTCACGCCATATCTGCCAACATTGGGATATATTACCAATCAATCGTCACTTTCTCGGATTTTATCCCAATGACTGCTCTCGATGCCATCGACCGCAAAATCCTCTCCTTCCTGCAGTCCGACGGACGCATCACCATGGCCGAACTCGCCGACAAGGTCGGGCTGTCGGTCTCGCCCTGCCATCGCCGGGTCAAGCTGCTGGAAGAGCGCGGCGTCGTCACGCGCTACATCGCGACCGTCGACCAGAAGTCGCTCGGGCTGCATGTCTCCGTCTTCATCTCGATCAAGCTCGCGCGGCAGAAGGAGGAGGACCTCAACCGCTTCGAGCGCGCGATCTCGAAATGGGACGAGGTGCTGGAGTGCTATCTGATGACGGGAAATCGCGACTATCTCCTGCGCGTGGTCGCCGCCGACCTGTCGTCGTACGAGGCGTTCCTGAAGACCAAGCTGACGCGGCTCGACGGCATCGCCTCGATCGAGTCGAGCTTTGCGCTGAGCCAGGTGAAGTATTCGATTGCGCTGCCGGTGTGACTTCTCCCTCTGCCCGCGTGCAGGGAGAGGGATCCGGACTCGCGGATGCGCTGTTGCGTCATCGCGCACGCTTCCCCACAATCGTCGCTGCCTCCCCTCCTCTCCAAAAGGACGCCCCATGCGCATCATGATCCTCAACGGCCCCAACCTGAACATGCTGGGCATCCGCGAGCCGCACATCTACGGCTCGACCACGCTGGAGGCGATCAGGGCGAGTTGCGAGGAGTTTGCCAAATTCGCAGGCGCGCAACTGTCGTTCCACCAGTCCAACCACGAGGGTGAGCTGGTCGACCTGATCCAGTCGGCGCGCACCAACGCCGACGCGCTGATCATCAATCCCGCCGCCTACTCCTTCACCTCGATTGCGATGTTCGACGCGATGAAGATTTTCGAAGGTCCGATCTTCGAGGTCCACATCTCCAACATCCATGCACGCGACGAGCTGCACCGGCATTCCAAACTGTCGGCGGCGGTGAAAGCCGTCATCGCGGGCCTCGGACCCTACGGCTACATCGTGGCGATGCAGGCAGCACTTCAGGGCGCCGGCAAGCTGCCGGCGGCGCTGCCGCCCGCGATGCGTGTCGGACCGAAATGACGGTTGCTGCTTCGACAGGCAGCGGCATACTTGCTGCGCTACCGAGCGCACGCTAGGCTTTATCAAACCGGCAACAGGAGGCGCGCGTGGGCCAATCAGATGACGTGAAAATCTCCGAGGATCGCCGCCAGGCGCTGCGC
>Ga0210410_10005976_pt1 | contig 10570 bp, 8 predicted proteins | sample IncBWC4MmetaG_FD_161058 | JGI IMG/M metagenome (GOLD analysis project Ga0210410, IMG submission 161058) | Forest soil microbial communities from Barre Woods Harvard Forest LTER site, Petersham, Massachusetts, United States - Inc-BW-C-4-M | ecosystem: Environmental > Terrestrial > Soil >... | reverse complement strand
TTTTCTATCTGGCCACGGCGCCAAAGTTTTTCGGACCCGTCGTCCAGCAATTGGGCAGGGCCAGCCTATTGCAGCAGGAAGAGGGGCGATGGCGCCGCGTCGTGATCGAGAAGCCTTTTGGAAACGATCTTGAATCGGCGAAGGCCTTGAACCGCGAAATCAAGGCCGAGTTGCAGGAGAACCAGATTTACCGTATCGACCACTACCTCGGCAAAGAGACCGTGCAAAACATAATGGTCTTCCGCTTCGACAATGCCATCTTTGAGCCGATCTGGAATCGCCGCTACATTGACCACGTACAAATCACCAATGCCGAAACGGTGGGCGTAGAGCGGCGAGGCGCCTACTTCGATACTGCGGGAACTTTGCGCGACATGGTGCCGAACCATGTGATGCAGTTGCTTAGCCTTACTGCGATGGAGTCCCCGGTATCCTTTCACGCCGACGCGGTTCGAAACGAGCAGGCGAAAGTGTTGCATTCGCTGCAACCGCTGAACTCCGAAGACGTGCTGCAGCGGAGCGTCCGCGGGCAATATGGCGACGGCATGATCGGAACCGAAAAAGTTCCTGGCTATCGCAAAGAACCGGGCGTTGCCCCCGAGTCACGCACCGAAACCTTCGTCGCCCTTAAGTTGAATATCGACAATTGGCGCTGGGCCGGCGTCCCTTTTTATTTGCGAACCGGCAAACGTTTAGCCAAACGCCACACCGAGATCGCAATCCAGTTCAAGCGCATGCCGTTTGAACTTTTTCGCGACGCTCCATTTCACAAGCTGCACACGAACACGTTAGTGATCCAGATTCAACCTACGGAGGGAATTTCGCTCAGCTTCGGCGCTAAAATTCCCGGCCCTCTGCTTCGGGTTGGCTCGGTCGATATGAGTTTCGAATATTCCAACTATTTTCATGCCGACGCCTATACCGGCTATGAAGTTCTGCTGTACGACTGCATGATCGGGGACGCCACTCTGTTCCAGCGCGCTGACATGGTGGAAGCGGGATGGACCGTTGTTGATCCCATGCTGGATGTTTGGAAAGCGTTGTCGCCGCGCAAGTTCCCCAACTATGCGGCCGGCGCCTGGGGTCCTGCGGACTCGGACCAATTGATGGAACTCGACAATCGGCAATGGAGGAACATTGAGCCATGATTCTTGCAGGCGATATCGGCGCTACCCGCACTCGGCTGGCCGCTTTCGAGACTGAAGGCAATCGACTGCAGGCCGTGGTCGAGAAAATCTATCTGAACCACGACTATTCGGGCCTGCCGGAAATCCTTCCGCAGTTCATCCGCAGCGAAGGTATTCCGGTTCATAGCGCTTGTTTTGGCGTCGCGGGACCGGTGCGGTCGGGCCGCAGCAAGATTTCCAATCTGCCGTGGATCATCGACTCGCGCGAATTGGCAACCCAGCTCAGGTTGAATTCTGTAGGGTTGCTCAATGACCTCGAAGCTTACGCCTATGGAATCGATGCACTCGACTCCAAGGATTTCATCACGCTTAGTGAAGGTTCAGACGATGCGGAAGGCAATCGTGCCGTGATCTCCGCGCAAACTGGCCTGGGCGTTGCAGGGCTTTATTGGGACGGATTCCGCCATCATCCCTTCCCCTGTGAAGGCGGCCACGCCGACTTCGCTCCCCGCAACGATCTGCAGATGGAATTGCTCGGCTACCTCCTGAAAAAATACGGACGGGTCAGCGGCGAGCGAATTCTCTCCGGTCCCGGTATTCGCAACATCTACGATTTTCTTCGCGATACGAGGAAAGCCGAAGAGCCGACGTGGCTGCACGACCAGCTCGCAGCGGCCGCGGATGCACCGGCTCTTATCTCGCAACTGGCGTCGGAAGGCAAAGCCGCGATCTGCGATCAGGCGCTGTCAATATTCGTGAGCGTATTCGGCGCGGAGACTGGAAACTGCGCCTTGCACTACATGGCCACGGGGGGCATGTTCATCGGCGGCAGCATTGCCGCCAAGAATGTCCACAAAATGAAGGATCCTGTGTTCATGCAGTCGTTCCTCGACAAAGGCCGCATGGAAGTGTTGCTCAAAGACGTGCCCGTGAAGATCGTCTTGAATGACGACTGCGGACTGATTGGCGCGGCACGCTATACGCTGGTGCAAAAAGCGTTCGGCACGGTTCGCCCTTCCGCTTGACGAAAGAGCGTGATCGTCTTAGCCATCCCGTTTTTCTAGCTGGCGCACGCTTCAGGGCGCTTCAACCATCGAGGAAAGTGTCCGCCATGAGGAATTCTCTGAATGAAGATAATCGATGCAAAAGTGATCGTATGCTGCCCCGGCAGAAACTTCGTCACACTTAAGCTAACTACGGAAGACGGAGTCTATGGACTGGGCGACGCGACTTTGAACGGGCGCGAACTGGCCGTGGCCAGCTACCTGAACGATCACATCATTCCTCTTTTAATCGGGCGCGATGCCCGGCGCATCGAAGATACCTGGCAATACTTCTACAAAGGTGCGTATTGGCGACGTGGGCCGGTCACTATGTCGGCGATCGCCGCGGTGGATACGGCGTTGTGGGATATCAAAGGCAAAGTCATGAATGCGCCTGTCTATCAGATGCTCGGCGGCGCCTCACGCGACGCAGTGCTGGTCTATGGACACGCGAGCGGCGCCGGAGTCGAAGAGACGGTTCAGGCCGTAGCCCATTACATCAAGAGTGGATACAAAGCGATCCGCGCGCAGTCCGGCATACCGGGCCTTCCGAGTACTTATGGTGTGGGGCGCGGATTCATGCAGTATGAACCGGCCGAGAAAGATGCTCCGCCGGAGAATCGGTGGTCCAGCGAAGCGTACATGAATTTTGTTCCGTTGCTATTTGCAAGATTGCGGAAAGAATTCGGCAACGAAATACATCTGCTGCACGATGTTCACCACCGGCTTACCCCCATCGAAGCTGCGCGATTGGGGAAAGACCTCGAGCCGTATCATCTCTTCTGGATGGAAGATCCCACACCCGCCGAACTCCAGGAAAGTTTTCGCCTAATCCGCCGGCATACTACAACGCCTCTGGCTGTGGGTGAAGTGTTCAACACGATTTACGATTGCCAGCAACTCATCCAAGAGCAGCTGGTCGATTACATTCGCACGACCGTAGTCCATGCCGGAGGAATTACGCATCTGCGCCGCATCGCGAATTTCGCTGAGATGTACCAGGTTCGCACGGGATCCCACGGGGCCACCGATCTGAGTCCGGTGTGCATGGCGGCGGCTTTGCACTTCGATCTGAGTGTGCACAACTTCGGCATTCAGGAGTACATGAGGCATGCCGACGAGACCGATCAGGTATTTCCTCACGCCTACAAGTTTGAAAATGGCCTGATGCATCCTGGCGATGCAGTGGGACTGGGGGTAGATATCGACGAACAGCTGGCGGCGAAGTATCCGTACCACGCGGCATACCTGCCGGTGAACCGCAAGCTCGACGGAACGATGCACAACTGGTGAAGCGGTACTAGCGAACTGTGGCGGTTACTGGCACATCCGGCGGTAAATCTGGGGGCAGTCCCAGGCCAAGATAGTCGCGTGCATTGTTGAAGCAGATGTTCTGAATCAGGGAGCCGATGAGTTGCTCGTCGTTCGGCAGATCACCCCGCTCTATTTCCTCACCGAAAAGATTGCACAGTACGCGGCGAAAATATTCATGCCGTGGGAACGACATAAACGAGCGCGAATCCGTGACCATGCCGACAAAGCGCGAAAGCAATCCGGCGTTTGAGAGTGCATTCAGTTGCCACCTGATACCGTCGTTCTGATCGAGAAACCACCAGGCGCTGCCAAATTGAATTTTCCCAGCAAAGGCCGAGTCCTGGAAATTTCCGACCGCCGTCGAAAACACATAGTTGTCGGAGGGATTGTTGTTGTAGACGATGGTCTTCGGCAACGCGTTTTCTTGCTCCAGCAAGTCGAGATACCGGTTGAGAGCCGAGGCCTGCGAAAAGTCGCCGATCGAGTCGTAGCCAGTATCAGGTCCGAGTTCGCGTTGGCGACGCGAGTTTACATTGCGCAATGCGCCGAGATGCAGTTGCTTTGTCCAATTCCTCGCGGCATCCAGGCGCCCGAAGAACAGCATCATGAATGATGCGAACTCCTCGTGCTCTGCCGCACTGGCAGCGACGCCGGAACGTACTTTGGCAAAAATCGACGACGCGTGCGATTCGCTGCAGGGATTCACATAACAATGCGGCAGCCCGTGATCGGAGAGGCGGCAACCGGCATCATGGAAAAACTGGTGACGACTTTCCAGCGCTTTCAGAAACGCTGCAAAGCTTGATATGTCAGTGTTGGCCGCTTCCTGCAGCCGCGATACCCAAGCGTTAAACGCACCGGGGTCTGCAATCTGAATGCAGCGGTCGGGCCGGAACGTCGGATACATTCGGAATCCGAAATCGTTGCCGTTTACGGCTCGATGATGCTTGAGGTCGTCGCAAGGATCGTCCGTAGTACAGATCACTCTCACTCGAAACTTGCGAAGAATTGATTGGGTCGTGAGATCGCCGGTGGCGAGCATCTTATTAGCCCGTTGCCAAATGTCCGGCGCAGTCTGTTCATTCAGCAGTTCTTCAATCCCGAAGTAGCGATTCAGTTCTAAATGCGTCCATTGATAAAGCGGATTCCGAAGCGCGTAGGGCACGGTCCTGGCCCACGCCAGGAATTTATCCTCCGGCGAAGCGCTGCCGGTACAGTATTGCTCGGCGATGCCATTGGCCCGCATGGCTCGCCATTTGTAATGATCGCCTTCGAGGGCGATCTCGAAAAGGTTTCGATATCTGCGATTCTCCGCGATGTCAGCGGGCGATAGGTGCGAATGATAATCAAGGATGGGCTGCGCCGCCGCGTAGTCTCCGTACAGGCGGCGCGCCGTCTTCGAGTGCAGCAGAAAATTCTCGTCGATAAAGCTCAACAGAATCTCCGAGTCGCGGTAATCACGCCGTACCGCGGGCCTGGCGAATGATCGCGACGAAGTTACGCGCGGCCTCGATGATGGGCGCAGTATTGCCCGATTCGAGAGCAGCAGGCGAAACTAATTCTCCACCGACGCCGAGGGCGGCAGCGCCCGCGTGAATGAAATCCGCAGCTGTGCTCAAGTTCACTCCACCGGTAGGAATCATCGGAATTTCCGGCAAGGGCCCTTTCAAAGCCCTGATGTATTTCGCGCCGCCCACCGCGCCGCACGGAAATATCTTCACAATGTCGCTCCCCGCTTTCCACGCCGCGATCACTTCGGTCGGAGTGAGCGCTCCGGCTGCCATTAGTTTGCCGAGGCGACTCGCAAGCTTAACGGTTTCGAGATCGAAGCCGGGACTGACGATGAATTCAGCGCCGGAGTCTATGCAGAGTTCAGCAGTCGCGGCGTCTAGAACCGTCCCCGCTCCGACCAAAACGTCGGAACTTGCGGTCTTGCTCAGCTCCGCAATCACCTCCAGCGCATCCGGGCAAGTCATCGTGATTTCAACAATCGGAATTCCGCCGGTATACACCGCTTCGGCGGCTTGCATGGCTTGTTTCGCAGACGACGCCCGCACCACGGGCACGATGCCGATCTCCTTAATTCGATCTGCAACCTCCTGCTTGGTCATAAATATTCCGCGTCACTAACGAGCGATGCGCGCGCCCTTTCCCTGCATCGCCTGCAAAACTTCTTTCAAACTCGACATCGTCGTGTCGCCGGGCGTTGTCATTGCCAGCGCACCGTGCGCCGCGCCACATTCAACAGCCCACTGCGGCCCTTGAGCGGTGAGAAAGCCGTAGATTAATCCGGAAGCGAACGAATCGCCGCCGCCGACGCGATCGAATATCTCAAGATTCTCTCGAGGTTTCGCCTCATAAAAATCGCCGCTCGCATAGCAGATCGCGCCCCAGTCGTTGAGGGTCGCCGTCTTCGCTTTGCGAAGGGTAGTCGCAACGACGGCAAAAGGATATTCCATCACCACAGTTTCGATCATCGCCTTAAATGCTTCGGCTTCGACCCTGGAGATGTCTTCGTCCATGCCCTGAACTCTAAAGCCGAGAGCAGCGGAGAAGTCTTCTTCGTTGCCGAGCATCACGTCTACCAACGGAGCCAAACGCCGGTTCACTTCCTGGGCGCGCTTCTTGCCGCCGACCGTCTTCCAGAGCGACTCGCGATAATTCAAGTCGTAGGAGACGACGGTACCATATTTCTTCGCTGCCTTGATCGCTTCTTCGGCGACGTCAGGCGTGGTTTGCGAGAGCGCACAGAAAATTCCGCCCGTATGAAACCATCGTGCACCGTGCTTGCCGAAAAGTTCATTCCAGTCGATGTCGCCGGGCTTTAGTTGCGAAACGGCTGTGTGCCCGCGATCGGAACAACCCGCTGCCGCCCGGATTCCGAATCCTCGTTCAGTGAAATTTAATCCGTTCCGCGCCGCGCGGCCGACACCGTCGAATTCGACCCAGCGAATCAGGGACTGATCCACGCCGCCCTGATAAAGCAGATCCTTCAGCAAACCGCCAACTGCGTTATCGACAACGGCTGTGACGATGGCAGTGTCCAGGCCAAAACATCTCGTCAATCCGCGCGCCACATTATATTCTCCGCCGCCTTCGGAGACTTCGAAGTGACGTGTGGTCGTGACGCGGCGGTCTCCCGGGTCGAAGCGCAGCATTACCTCGCCGAGACTGACCAGATCCCAGCGGCATTGCTCTTTCGTCTTGATCGCCAGAGTGGGCGATTGCTGTGGAGACTGTTCTCTATCCATAGTTGACTCAGGGAGGCAACTACTTACGATGCTGCCTCTGCAAATTGCGCGGGTTCCAGCCTCGGAACAAGAATATGGACGACCGCCAATCCGATCAAATATGCCGAGCCCGCCAGCAAGAACGGCACCGCGTAGCTGTGAGTTCTTTGCAACAGATACGCGACCAGCTTTGCGATCATCATTCCTCCAATGGCTCCCGCGGTTCCGCCAATGCCAGCCACGGAGGCAACTCCGTTCTGCGGAAACATGTCGGAGGGCAGCGTCATCAGATTGCAGGAAAATCCCTGATGAGCCGCAGCGGCAATTCCGATGATCAACACCGCGCCCCACATCGACGCCACCCTCGGCACGAAGACTACCGGGACGACGCTCACGGCGCAAGCCAGCATCGCCAGTTTGCGGCTTACATTTATTGTTCTTCCATGACGAATGAACGCCGAAGAAAGCCACCCGCCCGCCACGCTGCCAGCATCGGCAATGATATAAATCACGAGGATGGGTACGCCGATGTGCAGGAGGGCAAGTCCATGTTCACGCTGAAGAAAGTCGGGAATCCAAAATAAATAAAACCACCATACCGGATCAGTAATGAACTTCGCCAGTAGAAACGCCCACGTCTGGCGACGACCGAGCAACTCGAGCCAATCCAGGCTGGGCTGAGCTGAAACCGGGTCGTGGCAGATGTATTCCAACTCGGCGGCGGAGCACGACGGGTGTTCCTGCGGACGGCGATAAACGGCCAACCATACAGCCAGCCACAAGAATCCCAAACCACCGAGTAGAAAAAAAGCCTTGCGCCAGCCCCAGTGAACGACAATCCAGGGAACGACCAACGGAGTAATGATGGCGCCAAGATTGCTGCCCGCATTAAAAATGCCGGTAGCCAGAGCGCGCTCTTTTTGGGGGAACCATTCCGCGACCGCTTTCAGGCTGGCTGGAAATACCGCAGACTCGCCCAGGCCCAAAGCAAAGCGTGCCACAAGAAATCCGTTGAACGAAGTCGCCGCACCGTGCGCCATGGATGCCAGGCTCCAGAAGACTACAGCCAGCGCGTAGCCGAGGCGTGTGCCGACGCGATCGATGAATCGTCCAATCAAAACGATTCCGATCGCATAGGCTGCCTGAAAAGCGAATACCAGATTTCCGTAGTCGATCTCGCTCCAGCCCAAATCGTGTTGCAGCGTGGTTTTCAGCACGCCGATTACCTGGCGGTCCATGTAATTCTTCATGACCCCTAGCAGAAGAACCGTGCAGATGATCCAGCGGAAGCGTCCAACCAGAAAAGTGATTCTTGCCGTCACCGGTTCACACCGCTGGCCATGATGCCGCCATCGACAACCAGCAGATGGCCGGTCACAAAACTTGCGGCGTCGGAAGCGAGAAACACCGCCGCGCCGACCAGTTCCTCCAGTTTGCCGAATCTGGCGGCGGGGGTGCGAGTAAGAAATTCCTGGCCGCGCGGCGTGCCGTTCAACAATCCTGCGTTCAAGTCGGTAAGGAAAACCCCGGGCACCAATCCGTTCACGCACACGCCGAATCGCGCCCACTCAATCGCGAGCGACTTGGTTAACGAAGCGACGGCGGACTTGCTGGCCCCGTAAGCCGCGACCTCAAATAAGGCCACGAACGACGAAAGCGAGCAGATGTTGATGATCCGTCCATACTTGCGTTCGATCATGTGCCGCCCGAAGACTTGGCATGCTCGCAGCGTGCCGTTGAGATTCGTCTCCAGGATCGCATTCCAGTCTTTTTCGCTCATGTCGACGATGGGAGTGCGCTGCGTGATTCCGGCGCAGTTAACCAGGATGTCGACCTTGTCGAATTCCTTACAGCTCGTGTCCAACAATGCTTGCAAGCTTGATCGCTCGGCGACATCGCATGCCACCGCAAGCGTGCGTCGGCCCATTTTTTTGATCTCTTTCGCGGCGGCTTCTACGCGATCCATGCGGCGCCCCGACGGCACTACGTTAGCGCCAGCCTCGGCTAATCCCTTTGCAAGAGTGAGCCCTATGCCCGACGTTCCGCCGATCACAACCGCGGTCTTAGAAGTGAGGTCGAGCCCTGGAAGTCCCATTCAGTCCATCTTTATAACACGCAAGCGGATTTTGGGAACGTGGTCGGCCCCCAAAACCGGGGCTGCGAAAAGGGGTCGGCGGTACACTCCCACGTACTGGGGCATTCCACAGGAAACTCACCGCTTGACGCCACAGCCGGTCGTTCAGCCCAGGATTCCCAGAGCTTGTAACACAAAATTCACACAGTGTTCATATTTCTAATAATCATCCTCGAATACACTCAGTCGATTCCGCTTTCGGCTTCGTACCGCTATTTTCGTTAACGTTCGGCTGTCCTTCAGCGAGGTGACTCAGATGCTCCGTTCCATGCAAGCGGCACTTATTCTGGCAATTTTGTTCGTCGTTGGTGTTTCGTCGGCCCACGCCACCTCGAATTCGCCCGAGCTGTTGAATTTTACGTTCTTGCCGAATTTGACCACCGTAGGGAACTACTATGACGGCGGCGCCGTGTATAACGTCCCAAACTACGGAGTGTCGTTCACAAATTTCTGGGGATTGAACAACGGCTTCGGGCCCTTTGCGACGGATCCAACTAAGACGCCGATTATCTTCATCAACAACACCGTCAATGGGCCTGCTGGCACCAACGTTACTGGCATCATGACGGTGGGCCCTGGGTTTTCCACCGGACTGAATTTCCTATTCACCGCGGCGTTTGGAGCTGGGCAGTCGGAATTAATCACAGTGTGGAGCGGCCCAAATGGAACCGGCACGATCCTGGCCACTTTGAGAATCTATTCCAACGACGCCTCCTGCGGTACCCCGGCATTGTGCATTTGGACTTCGGTAGGAGTAGGGTTTTCCGGGACGGCCCATTCGGTTACGTTCAGCGGTCCGGCGGATGAGTTGGGCATCTCCGATATCACCTTGAATTCAACTCGCACCGCTCTACCGGAACCTTCGTCCATCTACTTGTTAGCGGCTGGTCTGGCGGGAATTTCAGCGGGTGGGCTACGGAGATTCTTTAAGGTCTAAGCAAGGGTTGAAGAAGTTTGGAATCGGGTATTTGGTGAAAAATGAAAGCACTTCTGGGCTGCCTTAACCGGCGGCCCTTTGCTTTGCATCCCCTCTAGTCAACGTGGTCTAGGCTCGAGGGTAGCTGCCCGCAGATCGCTGCGCTTGCGCGGAGTGGGGTCTCGAACGCTGCCAACGTTTCGTCTCAGATCGATCTGGCCCTTTTCCAGCCCCCGCTACTGCTCCGCCACTACCACTGCGGGATGCAAATTCAGCGGCGACTCGTCCAGATAGAAAGTCACTCGGCCGTTGGTGACCGAAACCGTTTCGCCGTTGAAGCCTCCGAAGCTTCCGGTGCCGTCGGTATTGATGAGGTATGACCCGGCGAAGGCTCCCTCGGGCAGCAGCACGGTGCAACTGGACAACAGGCAGTACGTGGGATCGCTGTAGTTCAGATCCTGATTGCCGTTCAGCGTGCGTGCGTTGGTCGAGGCCGTTGCCGCAGCGGTCTCGAAACCTTCCACGTACGGTGTGAGACTGTCGAGAGGCTCATCCAAGCCGAAGCCGTAGTCCCCGAGAAGATATTTATTATTGAACGGCGGGGGCGGAGCGAGCAACGCCGTCTGGAATTCCAGGATTCCATCTTGCGCGGTGCTATCGGCGCCCACCAGAAATCCGGTTACGCAACTGGATAGAACCACGCAGTTCGTCCGCGTCAGGCTCGCCGACGGAGGCAGCACATACGCGACAAAGGGATGGGTGAAATTCTGGTTCGTCGCCGAAGCGAAGGCCGCACGCCCGGTGTT
>Ga0210410_10005975_pt1 | contig 10571 bp, 9 predicted proteins | sample IncBWC4MmetaG_FD_161058 | JGI IMG/M metagenome (GOLD analysis project Ga0210410, IMG submission 161058) | Forest soil microbial communities from Barre Woods Harvard Forest LTER site, Petersham, Massachusetts, United States - Inc-BW-C-4-M | ecosystem: Environmental > Terrestrial > Soil >... | reverse complement strand
ATCGCACGTTCCCCATGTTCACCGGCATGAAGACGGGGTATACCGAAGCTAGCGGCCGCTGCTTGGTTTCAAGCGCTAGCTACGGCGGTCACGACATAATCCTAGTACAACTCGGTGGTACGTTACGCCCGTTATTCGACGACGCCCAACGCCTCCTAATGTGGGGCCTGAACCGCAACGGCGGCGCGGTGGCGGAACGGCGATAAGATGCTGATACTGGTGGGGCGAGGCTCCGGAATAGCCGACGGTTGTCGCAGGGGAAAATAGCGCATCGCTGGTCTATCGCCTGCAACGCCTGAAAAGCTGCCGAGCCGTGGGTTGCGCGGGCCACGGCTCGGCGGCTCTCAGACATTGCACAAGGTGAAGCAACGAAACGTCCTTTCGCCCTGCGCAAGTCTTCGGCTATTCCGGAGCCTCGCCCCACCAGCATCAGCATCTTATCGCCCATTCGCCATCACGGTTTGCCGATCAAATTGTAATCCATCCCTGCCGCTTTGGCTGCTTCGATCCCCGCGGGACTATCTTCAAGCACCAGACATTCACTCGGCGGCACACCCATCCTTTTCGCAGCTTCCAAGAACATATCCGGAAAAGGTTTGCCCCGGGACACCTGTTCGCTTGTCACGATAACTGAAAAAAAGTCTTTAAACCCGATTGCTTCCAGAGTTTTCAGCACGACCGGTAGATAACCGCCCGATGCGATTGACACCTTTCCGAGCTTAGCGACTTCCCTTGCGAACGCGGCCACTTCTTCGAGAGGCCGCATATCGCCCATGTTCTCGACGTAGACCTCTTCCTTCCGTTTCGCGACTAGCTCCGGATCCAAATTGGCCCCAAACTTTTCGTTTAATATCTCCACGATCCTGGTCGTCGGGACGCCGCCGAGGCTGTAAAAAAGCTCCTCCGACATTTGTAACCCGTTTTCCTCTGCCGTCTGTCGCCAGGCTACGTAATGAACTGGCATCGAATGCGCCAACGTCCCGTCACAGTCAAAAATATAACCTTTGTACAGTTTCTCAGGCGGAGTAAAAATCGTCATAGCGGCGCGGGAGAATGCCATGGGCACAGCGAGGTTTCTAGCATTTCGTTTTCTCCGTCATACACAGACTATTTTCACAGCAAGGCCGCAAAGCTGCGGTGCTGCAACCAATGAAAAGGGAATCTGACGCAAGAGCCCAAAGAGAAAAATGAACAACAAGGCCACAAAGGCCGCCAAGATCCGGGACAGAAAATCCGTCTTCGTGGCCTTTGCGGCTTGTTGTGAAATTTTGCCTTTGCTTCTAGCGCCTCGCCCCACCGCTTTGCAGCCTTGTTGTGCCCCCTTTCTCCTTGTCGGACCCAGAATTGGATTGATTTTATTTATGATCGCGAGATGGTTCAGGTCTTTTCCTTATGCGTCACACAATCTCGATTCTGGTTGAGAACCGTTTTGGCGTGCTCACACGCGTTGCGGGCATGTTTAGTGGGCGCGGATTCAATATTGACAGCTTGAATGTCGCGCCGACCAATGATCCTTCGACTTCGCGGATGACGATCGTAGTACGCGGCGACGACACCGTCCTCGAGCAGGTCACCAAACAACTACATAAGCTGATCGACGTCATCGAGATACAGGACTTTAGAGACGGCGGCTATGTGGATCGGGAGTTGGTGATGCTGCGGGTAAACGCCGACTCCGAAAATCGATCTGAGGTAATGCAGATCTGCGATATTTTTCGCGCGAAGATCGTGGATGTTCAGCCCAAGCGTCTCGCCATCGAAATCACCGGGAACGAAAGCAAGATCAACAAGTTCCTGAAGTTGATGGAAAATTTCGGGATCAGCGATCTGACGCGGACCGGCCGAGTCGCCATGGCCAGAGTAGAATAACTCGTTTTCACGCCCCGTCTTACGCCACCTTTTATGCCAGCAAAAGTGTACACTGATAAGGATGCCGACCTAGCTAACCTGCAAGGTAAAATCTGTGCGGTTATCGGGTTCGGTTCTCAGGGCCACGCCCATGCCCTTAACCTCAAGGATAGCGGAGTCGATGTAATTGTCGGGCTCTACAAAGGCAGCAAATCGATTCCGGTCGCGAAAGAACATGGATTCGAGACGCTCGAAGTAGCCGATGCCGTTAAGAAAGCCGATATCATTTTCTTCGCGACGCCGGATCTGAGAACCGCAGAGATTTACGAAAAAGAAGTTAAACCGCATCTGACCCCGGGTAAGGCACTGCTTTTTAGCCACGGTTTCGCGATCCATTTTAAGACGGTGGTACCACCTGAGAACGTGGACGTGATCATGGTCGCGCCGAAAGGTCCGGGCCATATTGTCCGGCGCCAATATCTCGAGGGCAAAGGCGTGCCCGCTTTGATCGCGGTTTATCAGAACCCTTCGAAAAAAGCGAAAAAACTCGCCTTAGCGTGGGCCAAAGGTATTGGAGCCACGCGCGCCGGCGTGCTAGAGACTTCGTTTAAGGAAGAGACTGAAACCGATCTTTTCGGTGAGCAGACCGTCCTTTGTGGTGGTCTAACCGCCTTAGTACAAAACGGTTTTGAAACTCTCGTCGAAGCCGGTTACCAGCCTGAGATGGCGTACTTCGAATGCCTTCACGAACTGAAGCTGATCGTTGATCTGATGTACGAGTCAGGAATCGCGGGCATGCGGTTCTCTATCTCTGAAACCGCCAAATGGGGTGACGTCTCTGTTGGACCTAAGATCATCGACGCCAGCGTAAAGAAGAAGATGCAGCGGGCTCTGAAAGAGATCCAAAATGGCAAATTCGCGCAGGGATGGATCGCCGAATACAAAGACGGGCTTAAAAATTACAAAGACTTGTTGGCTACTGGTCAAAAGCATCCGGTGGAAAAAGTCGGGCAAAAGCTCCGCTCCTTGATGCCCTGGATTCCGAAGAAGAACATCAAGGGCGCGCAGGCGGCGTACTAGAGCGTCGAGGTTGCGCAAGCCGTGGAGCGCGCCTCGCTTGCGAGGCCGCGGTGAACAAGGCTGACGGTGTGTACAGTCGCATCGTCTGGCTGCGCTATTTTGTGTGATGGATGGGACGCCAACTGAGCGCTGACACCGATGGGGCCTGGCTCACGATTTTCCTGTGCTGACCACGGCCTCGCAAGCGAGGCACGCTCCACGGACTCTCCCAAATCACGGCGTTCCGTGCAGACGATTTCTTTGATGAGCCGGAGCTCGTCCCTACCGTTATTCGATGTACCGGTTGAGTCGAAGCTCTTGGCTCGAAGAACTCGGCATGGTTTCAATAGCTAAGCCGAGTTCTGCCGCCAGTCTGAAGAGCTCGCTTGGATTCATTGTCGACAGTTGTGATGCATTCAGGCCGCCCTCCACGAAAGTGGTAACGGTCCCGTCAACCGCGCTGACTTCCTTTTCCATTCTGCCTTGCCCCCCCAATTTAATGCTTTTACTGCCTGAAACCTGGAAGCCGATTAACCCTTTGCCCATCGGTTCCCCCGGGTCACTCCGGAAAATAAAACGGGTTGCTCAAATTTCAATCTCGACTTCGATTAAAAAGTGCGGCCAACACCTTTTTTTGGGCCTCGAACAGATTTTGCAGGCTGTCCGGTAAACGGTAATAGAGTTACCACTAACTTATCGCACCGCGGGGTGTAATTCGGCCAGCGAAGTTGGAAGAAAGAGGCGCTTCACGAGCGAAGCCTGGTTACCCCTTCTGCACCAACTCTCGCAATTCCTTTAACCGTTGTTTGAACAACTCAACGGTTTCCTGGATTGGACCCGGCGTTAGCATGTCCACTCCAGCTGATTGAAGCGTCTCAATCGGATATCGCGAACCGCCCGACTTAAGGAACCCAAGGTAATCTTGGACCGCGGGCGCCCCTTCATGCAGAACCCGCTGGGCTAAGGCTACCGCTGCGGATATTCCGGTCGCGTACTTGTAGACGTAAAATGCGGAATAGAAATGCGGGATCCTGAGGCACTCAAGGTTGAGCGCTTCATCGAGCACAAATCGAGGTCCGAAATAGGCCACCAGCAGCTCGTGGTATTGTTCCAAGAAAACATCCAGAGTCAGAGGACCGCCCGCTTCTTCGATCGCATGAATTCGTTTCTCGAATTCGGCAAACATCGTTTGTCTTAACAAAACAGATCGGATGTCTTCGATTTGCCGATCGATCAGATAGGCTCGCAATCGGTCGTCGTCAGCCCTCTCTAGTAGATAGTGGGTTACGAGTTCCTCATTAAAAGTAGAAGCAACTTCCGCCAGGAAAATCGGATAGCTGTAGTCTTGGAATGGCTGGTGTTGTTGGGCCAGCCAACTATGCATCGAGTGACCAGCCTCATGAGCCAAGGTGAAGACATCGGAAAGAACGTCGTCCCGATAATTCATCAAAATAAAAGGCGGATTCCCATAGCTCGAAGAGGAGAAAGCGCCACTGCGTTTGCCCTTAGTTTCGTAGCGATCCACCCAGCGCGATTTCAGTCCATTACGGAGGGCGGTGACGTATTCATGCCCCAAGGGTTCCAAGGCCGCAGTCACGAGTTCGATAGCTTCATCAAACTTTACCGTTTTAGCGACCTCAGGAAACAGGGGAACGAAGGTGTCATATTGATGGATCTCTTCGAGCCCGAGGAGCTGTTTTCTCAGATCATAGTACTCGTGCAGCGCCGATAGATTATTTCTGACGGTTCCGATCAGATTATCATAGACGGCCACCGGCACATCATCGCCGAACAAAGCCGCTTCCAATGCACTCGGATAATTGCGAACTCGGGCGTAGAAAACATCGGCTCGAACGGAGGCCGACAGGGAAGAGGCTAAGGTGTAGCGATGGTCTGAAAACTCCTGGTAGAATTGATCGAACGCTTGTCGCCGGACTTTTCGGTCTCGATTGTGCAGCAAGGAAATGTAGCTGCTTTGCGAAAGCGCAACCTCTTGACCTCTGTCGTCAGGCACCAGGCCGAAGATCATGTCGACGTTGGTGAGTTGAGAAAAAGTCTCGCGATGTCCTCGAACGGCAGATGCACCTGCCGCTAGGACCTTTTCTTCTCCTTCCGATAACGTATGCGGGCGATAACGCCTTAGTCGTTCCAGCGAATTTCGCCACTCCTTGAGTAGCGGCTCAGCGATTAAAGCCGTGAAACGGTCGTCCGGGATAGCCTGAATTTCGGGAGTGATAAACGAGGCCGCTTCCCGAATCTTCGTCCCCAAGCTCGAGAACTCCGCCTTTCTCGCGAGATTATCCCGATTCGCGCTGTCCTCCGCTGCTTTTAAAGAAACATAGTGCCCAAGCTTTTCGCCCAACAGATCGATCGATTTGTCGAATTCCAGGACCTCGACCAGGTCCGGCGCGGATCGGCCCACTCTTCCCTTAAATGATGCGTATCGTGGATATTCTTGTTTCAGCCTCTCAAGATCTCGCTGGTAGCCTTGTTCGGACTCGTAAAGCTTCGTTAGATCCCAGGTATCGGATTCGGCAATTTCACTTCTGGTCGGGATAGTAAGAGAAGACATGGTTAAAACACGAAGGTTGTATGTGACACCCGGAAACCGCCGAGCGCAAGGGTTCGGAACGGGGCGATGGAGTGTTGGAGCGTTGGGGCGAGGTTCCCGAAAGAACTGATCGGTCGCACAAAAGGATTATGTTTCCGAAGCACTTTTGTTGGCACTCCCAACCCCGCGGACGCGGGGTGCAACTCCCAATTGGCGCAGTACTCCAACACTCCAATACTCCATCACTCCGTGTGGCCGGATTCGAGGACGACGACGAGGACGAGAACGAAGCGCCTCACACGGTTATGCCCGCGGATGCGCGTCGTCGTAAGCCTTTTTTAACCGTTCGACGGTGACATGCGTATAGATCTGGGTCGTCGAAAGGCTTTCATGACCAAGCAAGGTTTGAACGCTGCGAAGATCAGCGCCGTTCTCCAAAAGATGGGTAGCGAAACTATGCCGAAGCTTGTGCGGAGTGGCGGGTAATTGAATCGATGTCTCGCCCAGGTGTTTCTTTAGAATCATCCAAACGGAGCGAGCGGTAATGCGTTTTCGGAGTTTGCTGATGAAAAGAGGCCCGGCGTGGACGTTTGCCTGCGAGCGATATTTCTGAATCACTTCTAAAGCGGGCGCGCCTACCGGAACCACTCGCTCCTTCTTACCCTTACCGATGACACGGGCCGATTCGGTATAGACATCGATATCGCCAACATTGAGCGCCACTAATTCGCTGAGGCGCAGACCACTGCTGTAGAACAACTCCAGCATCGCACCATCCCGCGCGGCTGCCCAAGCCGGAGCTTGGTTTTTCCGTTCCGATCGGCTCGGTTGGCTCAGCAATTCATCCACCTGATTTACTGAGAGGACGACCGGCAGCTTCCGCTCGAGTTTCGGCAACTGCACTTCTTTTAGCGGGTTCTCGCCAAACCCGGCTCGTTCTGTCAGGAACCGATAGAAACTCCTGAGCGCGGCGAAAGTTAAACGCACGTAACTACGTGCCATTCCGGATTTCATGCACTCGAGCAGGAACAGCCGAAAATCGCCTGGAGTCGCCGCGTCCCAAGTTACATCCCGGAATTCTTTAAACCGCAAAAGGGCGTGTCGATAAGCGATGATCGTCCTGGGCGAAGCTGAACGCTCGACTTCCTGATACTGAATGAACCGTTCAAGTAAACGATCCTTCTTTGGAAACCCCATGTGTGTAGAGATTACCGAAAATTGAATCATCTAACAAGGAAAGCCTGGGGAATGGGCGGAAGGCCCGGCGTTGGTGGGGCGAGGCTCCGGATCTTCCTCAACGTGTTAGCAACGCGGCTGGGTTTGTCGAATCTATGATGGCTAGCGCTGAATGTCTGCCGAGCCGCGGTCTATGGTGAGGCATGTTACGTGATGAGCAAAGGGCGGGACCAATCGAAACATTCTCCGATTCCTCGTGATGCAGCCGGACGATAGACACGGCTCGGCGGACGGATTGGCAAAACACCTACAGTCTTCCTCCAAATCACGTTCCCTTGAAGCCCGCCCAGGCCGATCAGGAGCCTCGCCCACCAAACCGGAGCCCGATTGGCATTCTACCAATCACCAATCACTTCTCACTCTCCCACCGCGCCCATAGGTTCCGCCAAAAACGGTGGCTGAGCCGTGTGGCCGACATCACCCTGTCGAGTGGTTTCCCTCCGGAAGAACAAGACTGCAGAGCGAGTCTCTTTCCCGTCTGGAGACACCGCTACGATTGGGATTTCGAAGTCGTGATCTGGGAAAATGAAGTGGTAACTGAACGTTCCATCCGGCTGAAGTTGGATCGGCTTGCCGGCGACGGTGACTTTCGCTTCCGGATGAGTACCTCCGTAGAAAATCACTTCGGCGTTCACATGCATGAAGAACTCACGCTGGGTCAGCGCGAACGACTCGCCGCCCCAACTTGCGCCAACCGCGCTGAATAGGCTGCTCTCAGAGATTAATTCGTTCCAACTGGACGGCCCAAACTCTAAACCGCTCCAGCTGCTTGACCAAGCCGAGCTAAGTTGTTCCGAACTCAAAGCTCCCATCTCTAGTGCCGCTAGTTGGAGAGCGCTTAATCTTTCGGAGCTCAACGCGCCTGAGCTGAGTTCGAATGAGCTCAGTCCTAGCGAGCTCAGTTCAGCTAAATTGACCTGTAACTGCGAGAATAGGCCAATCGAGCTGAGCTCCGCACTGCTAAGACCGGCGCTTAGTTCTGCACTACTAAGCCCTGCGCTGCTCAACGCCGCTGCCAACTCGGCAGAGCTCAAACCCAAACTGCTCAGCTGGGAGACTAGTTCCGCTGAGCTAAAGGCTTGGCCGCTCTGAAACAGTTCGCTGGATAACGCAGCCCCAAAAACGCCGCCACTGAACAAGCTCGACTCCGGAGGCACTAAAAGTTGAGCCAACCGGCTCTTGGCCACAAGCTCGCTGGCCGACTCTGAGCTGGTCTGAGCCGAAAGGTCTGTCCGAAGAAACGTCGCTAGCTCGGACGAATTCATTGAGGAGAGCCGGGCCAAGAAATCTTTTCCGAGTAACGTTTCCAGGATCTGTAGCTGGGCGGGACCCCAGTTAGGGGAACGGCCGCCGCCGTCAATCGCTGCCCGTTGTAACTGGGCCAATGCTTCGGTGAGCGGTTCACCGCCGGCCTTCGCCGCTGCCGCCACATCGACCAGTAAATTGAAGGTTAAATGAAACGGAACAGTCGCGAAGAGCGTATCCCACTGCGTGCTGATCGCTTCGGGTGGAGTTTGCGTCGGACCGGCTTCGCCTACGGAATGCCAATTTCCTTGAATATCCCTGAACCCAAACACGACACGGTAGCTCGCATTCGCGCTTTCCACCGGGAGGTACCAATTCCGAGCGATCTCATTGATTTCGATCGTCTTTTCCAGCACATCCTCTCGGAACACTTGCAGCAAGAGCTGGCGCGGGGTGGGGAACTTTGAGTAATCGAAATCCCAATACGTAAAGAGCCAGTGCGGATCTCGGGCGACTACGTACATGTCTCCGTATCCGGAAGGCAATTCGCCTAGCTGTTCCGGCTCATTCTTAAAGGCCACATGACCCGGCGAAGAATGCGCGGCGCTGTCGACCGAGTCACTTTGGACTGTCGGATTCGTCTTGTTAGGCTCCTGACTCATTATTATTTAATGCGGTAGCAGTTTTAGTTCCTTACCGGGGTCAAGAGTCGAGGAGATCGTGCACCGATGCAAACGGCATTTTAAGGTTCGCCGTTTACGCTCCACCGTTCGCAGTTCACAGGGCCTGTTTGCGGTCTTCTAGACGCCAGAGAGAATCCTCACGAGCCATAGGACCTATGGGACACATGGGACAGATGGAGCTTGTGGAAACCGGAAACGGCGAACCGCGAACCGGGAACGGCGAACCGGGAACCGCTCTCACTCCGCACCCGAATTAGCTGTGGCTTCTGCCAAGGAAGAATCCTTGCTCAAGAGACCGGCCAGATAACTATTCTTCGCCGGCAAAGTGGAGAAGGTTCGCTGGAGCCGTTCTGGGTATTTTAAGCGGGAAAAGATAACGTAAGCGATCTTTGTTTTGAGTACTTGTTTTTGTCCAAATCCGTTCGGTTGGTTGCTCGACCACAAGCTGACCCAGTCCGCGCCATTCTCCTTAGCCACGCCTAGAAAGATCGCCGAGTGACCATGTTCACGCCGGCCTACGTTCGAGTTCCAAAAGATCTTCATGAAGTCTCCGGGCCGAGCCAGGTTCCAATCGGTGAAATTCTCGCCCAATTGCAGCTCGTGGAACAAACACGCTGTTCCGGGACCGTTAGCATTCCAACGTCCCCAGATCCCGACTCCATCCGGTTGCCCTTTGATAGCAAGGCTTTCGGCCAGCTGGCCAGTGATCGGTGTCTGGTTGTTTAAGTTCTCCAGCGTCGCCAGGAAAACCAAGTAGGTGGCCCCTGAGCAATAGCTAGGCTTGGCCATCGCCGGGTTAAGAGTCAACGTCCCCTTCACCGATCGGGCCGCCGCGGTCAAATGCGTGGTCGCCTGGCTCGAAGCTGAGTAGCCACCTCCCTGCGGCATGGTGCGGATCACTTGCAAGATGACGGCATTGGGGTCATTTCGAAGTTCAAGAAACCCCTGAGCCTCGACGCGAGTCGAGAATGCGCCGGTGGCGATCATGCCGGCCACAGCGAATGTAAAAGGCAACCGCATAAGTTAGATGGAGTAACGGAGCGTGGAGTGCTGGAGTAGTGGAGTGCTGGAGTAGTGGAGTGCTGGAGTAATGGGCGGAGAAGCTAATGGCTTCAAGGGGATTCCTGCCAGCCACGCCATCGTCCGACTCCCAACATCATGCCAAACCAATACTCCATTACTCCAATACTCCAACACTCCATTTCTCCACCGCTCCACTACTCCATTGCTCCCCGCCCTCCCTCGGTGTAAAGTGTTCTCTTGAACAGTATGGAACCCTTGACCGGCCGGCAGCAAAAGGTCCTCGATTTTATCCGTAAACATCATCGCAAGACCGGATTCCCGCCCACCAGCCGTGAGATACAAACTCAATTCGGCTTCCGCAGTCAGACGGCAGCGATGAACCATCTCCGGGCGCTGGAACGCAAGGGTGCAATTCAACGAACCCCAGGAAAAGCACGGGCGTTGACTGACCCGGAAATTAAACTGGGCGCTGATTTCAAATCAGTTCCGGTCCTCGGAACGATTCCTGCCGGTATGGCCGTTGAAGGAGAGCAACAGCGAAACAACGATCTGGGCGTCGATTCCCGGTTCTTTGGCATTGACGGATCAGCGGAAGCGTTCGCCTTGCGAGTCACAGGAGATTCAATGGTGGGGGCACAAATCGCCGACGGCGATACGGTCATCCTGGTGAAGAGACCGGCTAGAGACCACGATATCGTAGCGGCACTGATCGACGGCGAAGTTTCACTCAAACGTTACACCGTAAAAAAGGGCCGCCCTTATTTAAAGGCCGAGAACCCTCTGTATCCCGATCTGATCCCCGCCCAGGAATTGATCATTCAGGGCGTTATGGTCGGCTTGGTCCGCCGCTGGAGCTAAAACAGCGGCAAATCCGCTGAAATCGTCCTCGTCGTCCTTGTCCTCGTCCTCGAAGCCATGCTCACCCA
>Ga0210410_10005973_pt1 | contig 10576 bp, 9 predicted proteins | sample IncBWC4MmetaG_FD_161058 | JGI IMG/M metagenome (GOLD analysis project Ga0210410, IMG submission 161058) | Forest soil microbial communities from Barre Woods Harvard Forest LTER site, Petersham, Massachusetts, United States - Inc-BW-C-4-M | ecosystem: Environmental > Terrestrial > Soil >... | reverse complement strand
ACTTCAAAGCCGGGTTCACCGAGCACGACGGCCAGGGCTGCTGAGGTGTCCACTATCATTTCGGCAAACCATTTTCATCGTAGAGCATGTCGGCATGGTCAACCGGCTCACCCGTAAAGATTTCGCTCCCGCGCTTTCCTATTTCAAGCAGGGCGGCAAGCGTCTTATCGCGCTTGCGGCGGCGGCGTACAGTCTCGAGGCGCTCGCGGATCGCTTGAGTAACCGCAGCGGTTAGAGTTTCGCCGGTTTCTTTGGCCAGGGCATGAGCGAGTTTGTGTGCCTCGGGGTCTTTGATATTTAGCATGCGACTACCTCGGTAGACATAAGTCTACCTTTCTACCTCCGACCCTGCAAGCTTAGCTTGGGCAAGAGCCTGACGCAGAAAAGAAAGCATTCGATACCCAGCGATGTGGCTGAATGGGGGTAGCTCCAGCGAATAATGCCCGCAGTGCAGCGCCAGCGTCCTCGGATGCGGGGTATATCGACGCAACGCCTCAAGCATCTGCTCCGTCAAAGCCGGCAAGAACGTAGGATCGTACTTGCCATACACCATGAAAGCTTTCTTGCCCGCGCCCATTCCCCGCTCGACGTAGGGCATAGGGCTGACCGGCGCCCAATATTCGCGCAACTCGTCCACCGTGACGTGTTCCCGCAGACTCTCCCAAACATGCTCGGTCGTCATTCCTTGGCTGACAACGTCGGCAAAATACGTTGATACGTGGAAAAAACCTCCAGCCCGCACTGCGGAATCGTGCACCAGAGTGATATAGCCGACAGACGAGCCGATGCTGGTCCCGAGAATGCCCAGCCGCGAAAATCCTTGCTGCTCCAGCCATCGCAGGCATCGCCGCGCATCTTGCACGGCCTGGCGGTTGGCCTGCAACGTAAGTCCTATGTTCGGTCCGACGAGTTGGTCCGCGCGTTCATGCCCACGCGCCATGCGCCGGTCGTGATACGGCAAGCTCATCTTCAGCGCGCTGATTCCAATTCGCTGCAACCATTCACCCAACCCCCGTTGCCCGTGCCACTTGGCATTCCAGTTGGGCAAAATTAAAACCGCCGAGCCTCGCGTCCGCGCGGGAAAGAATTGCGCGTGAACCGTATTGTTCTCCAGCCAGGGCGACTTGATTGAGCTGGTAAAGGTCAGAACGTTTTCGTGATCAAGCCGGTAGTCCGTCGCCGCGGTAGTGCTGTACCACTCTGCGCTGTTCTCGAGAACGCCCTGCGCATACGAGCGCACGAATTCACCAGGATCTGGATGCTCGGCAGGGCCGCCGATGTGCTCCAGCCCCCACGCAAACGGGCGCACCAAGCGGTTATCATCCGTTTTCCATCGACGCTGCTCGTAACGGAGGATGCGGCGTGCAAACCAGTTGGTTGAGCTCACATGTACATTTTACATTTCGATGCCGGAAGATAAAACCAGAACCGGAAAGTATTGTGCAGAAGACACTTATGAAGGACTCAGACCAGGATTGCGGACTAAACGCACATCATGGGACGGGAAGTGTTAGGCATCGGACACTGAGAGCAAGCGGTTGCGTTGAGCGCGCAGAAGGGGTGTGGCACATTGCATACAGAGGCTCTGAGCGGCCCACACCTTGGTCATCGCTTTCATTTTTGTGCTTGGATTGGTAATCGGCAGCTTCCTGAATGTCTGCATCCTGCGCATTCCGGAAGGTCTTTCCATCGTCGCGCCGGGCTCCCGTTGCCCGCGATGCGAAACGCCGATACGCTGGTACGACAATGTCCCGGTCTTCGGCTGGATTTGGCTAAGAGGCAAATGCCGTAGCTGTAGCCTGCCTGTTTCGCCCATATATCCCCTGGTTGAACTCGCGACCGGCCTGCTCTTCGTCGCATGCTCCTTGGAATTCGGACTCACGCAGACCGCCGTCAAATGGCTGTTCTTCACGTCCTTAATCATTGTATTGACCATCACCGACCTGCGCGTGCGCCTGCTTCCGGACGTCGTGAACTGGCCGGGTTTCGTAGCCGGCCTGTTCTTCTCAGCGCTCGTGCCTCCCGATGATGGCTCCGCCGCTTACCTTTGCGCCGTCCTGTTCCATCGAACGCCTTCGCGACCGGTTCAGGGACTGCTCGACGCTCTTCTTGGTGCGGCGTTCGGCAGCTTTCTGCTGTGGGCCGTGGCGGCAACCTATAAGCGCGTTCGCGGGCGCGAAGGGATGGGCATGGGTGACGTCAAAATGATGGCTATGGTCGGCGCATTCCTGGGCATGCGGGGGGCTTTCCTCACCATTCTGTTAGGGACGTTGCTGGGAACGGTCGTGGGTATCACTATTATCGTGATTCTCTACATCGCGGGCCGGCACCGCAAATTGGCCGAGCGCGCCAGCCGCCGCGGTCTCGGCAGCGTAAACGCCTTGCGTTGGGCGCTCGCCAGCCTATATCAACTTCCGCTCGGAACGTTTCTCGGTATCGCTGCACTGCTCGTAGTGTATTTCGGCCCAACGATGATGCTGCAATGGTCGCGGCTATTTAGGTGACATGACTCCGCTCACAATCCTCGCGGCCGTGCAAACAACGAAGCCTCCGGGTTGGTGGGCCTTTGGTGTCGGCTCGGCTGTTGGACTCCTTGCCGTAGCCATCGTAGTGCTCTTCATGACGCGACGCTATTTTCGGAATGCGCGAAACGCGCACAAAGAAGAAGCCCCGCGAACACCGGGCACGCAAAATCCCTCGGCCTTCATGGCCGCTTCGATGCAAGGCGTCATCCAAAAATTGCGCGATCAGGAAAAAGAGTTGGAGCGCTTGCATCGCATCGAAAAGGAACGCGCCGCGCACAGCGAGCGCCTCAGCGAAGAAGTGACGCGCAACATGCCCGCCGGCCTCCTGGTCGTAAATGCCACCGGAATAATCTCCAGCGCGAATCCGGCAGCCGAGCAAGTGCTAGGCATGCGCGTATTAGGCTTTCGGCGCTACAGCGAAGCCCTCGGTGACGCTTCCGAACTCACGCGATTGGTGGCCGAGTGTCTGTCCGAAGGCAAAATTTTCCGCCGCGAACAAGTAGAGCACGTGACTCCTGCCGGCGAGCGCCGCCACCTCGGAGTCACCATCTCTCCGATTCGCAGAGGCAACGAGAAAATCACCGGTGCGATCTGCCTCCTGAGCGACTTGACCGAACTCGCCGCCCTCCAGCAGCAAATGCAGCTGAAAGACAATCTCGCCGCCCTCGGCGAGCTTTCCGCCGGCATCGCCCATGAGTTCAAGAACGCCCTCGCGACAATTTCCGGGTACGCCCAGATGATCCGCGCGGAAGAATTAGGGGGAGAGGCATCCGATTATGCCAACCGCATCCTCGAGCAAACGCGCAACATCACCCACGTCGTGACTGAATTCTTGAAGTACGCGCGCCCGCTGGACATCGCGAACGAGCCGGTGCTGCTGGCGACAGTCGTGAATAGGGTGATTTCCGACGTGACAGATGCAAAACCCGCCGTCCAAGTTCGTTCGGAGGGTGTGTTTGGCAGCGTGCCCGGCGATGAGGGACTGCTGCGTCAGGCGTTGCTGAACCTCGTGCGCAATGCCGCGGAAGCTTGCGCGGACACCGCCGCGGGAGGAAAAGTTCTACTGAGGGGTGAAATCGTTCCCGCCGATGAGAGCGGCTCCCAACGGATCGTCATCCTCGACAACGGCCCCGGAATCGAGGGCGCCGCACTAAGCAAGCTCTTTCGGCCCTTCTACACCACGAAAGCGGACGGCACTGGCTTGGGCTTGGCCGTAGTGCAGAAGATCATCGTTCAGCATGGCGGCCAGGTGGAAGCGCGCAATCGGCCGGAAGGCGGCGCGGCGTTTATGGTTACGCTACCCCTGTGCCGCGTCGCATCAGAAGCGGTAGAATTGAAGAATCAAGCATGAAGACCTAGTTGCGCCGGAGCATTGTTTCGCTTCGTGGAGGCAATTCTATGGACGTTCGTATTCTCAGAAAGAGCGTCGCGACCATCAACTTGGCGGTCATGGCCCTTGCTGTAGTGGCATTTCCGTCCGGGGCGCGGCAACAGCCGGATTCTTCCCAGCAGTCTACGGGGGACGCCGTGGCGGACGCAGCGCGTAAAGCGCGCGAGCAGAGGAAAAAAGACCCAACCAAGCCTAAAAAGGTCTATACGGACGAGGACGTAAATCACTCCGTATCGCCAACGCCTCCCGTTTCCTCCGGCACGGACGCATCGGGCAGCACCGAAGAGGGCGCAGCCAAGAACAACAATCCTGAAGCACAAGGCGCAAAAGACAAAAATGCCGGCAAACCCTCCGAGCCCGAAGAAAGCCCGGAGAGCAAGTGGCGCAAGGAATTCAAAGCGGCGTACGCAAGTCTGGACCGCGCGGAAAAGGAGCTAGACATCTTGCAGCGCGAAGATAACAAAGCGCAGGTGCAGTATTACAGCGATCCGCAGAAGGCTCTAGCCGAACAATATACTCGCAAAGATATCAACGAGCACGACGCGAAAATTGCGGCCAAGAAAAAGGAGATCGAGCAGATCAAGCAGCGTATCGCCGATATGGAAGAGGCGCTACGCAAATCCGGCGGCGACCCCGGCTGGGCCGCACCCTGAGATCGTTGACCGCTTTCCTGCCTCTGCACTCTCTCCGCACATCGGTGCGTCGTTCTTCCGGCCAACCGCATAAATCATGGTAGAAACGAAGGAGATGGAACCTCTCCTTCTTGTTGAGGACAAAAATGAGCTGCGCGCCATGCTTCGCAAAGCGCTGGAGCGTTGCGGCTATACCGTCGAAGAAGCGCCGGATGGCAGCGCCGCGATCCAGAAGATACGCGCGCGCCGGTATCTCCTTGTCATCACCGATCTAAAAATGCCGGGCGCGTCAGGCCTCGACGTACTGCGCGAGACAAAGCACGCCGACGCTAACATCCCCGTGATTCTCCTTACCGCCTTCGGCTCCGTCGAAGAAGCCGTCACAGCGATGAAGGAAGGCGCATTCGATTTTCTGCAGAAGCCTGTAGACCTTGATCACCTAAAACTCCTGGTGCAGCGCGCCGCCCGTCAGCAGGAACTTCTGCGCGAGAATCTGCTGCTTCGTGAGGAGTACGCCGCGCGTTATGGATTTCCACGCCTCGTCGGCGAGCACGCTTCTATTCGTGAAATCAGCCAGCAAATTCAGCGTATCGCGGCAACCGATTCCACGGCACTATTGCTGGGCGAAAGCGGCACGGGCAAGGAGCTCTTTGCGCGCGCGATTCATCACCTGTCCAATCGCCGCGAGCAGCCATTTGTGGCCCTGAACTGCGCGGCAATTCCCGAGGGGTTAGTCGAGAACGAGCTATTCGGCCACGAGCGCGGCGCCTTCACCGGAGCCGGTGCGCGCAAAGTTGGCAAGATGGATCTGGCCCATCACGGAACGCTGTTTCTCGATGAAATTGGCGAGTTGCCCCTGGCTATTCAAGCCAAGCTCTTGCGCGTGCTGGAAGAAAGGCGTTTCGAGCGCGTGGGTGGAACGCAGTTAATCGAAGTGGATGTGCGGATTGTCGTGGCCACAAATCGCGACCTTCAGAAATTGATGCAAGAAAAGTTGTTTCGCGAAGACTTGTACTTCCGCATATCCGCCGTACCCATTACCATCCCGCCCTTGCGCGACCGTGGCAATGACGTGCTGATGCTCGCCGAATACTTCCTCGAGAAATTTAACCGCGAATTCGCCAAGTCCGGCCTCGAACTTTCCCCCGATGCGAAACAGCGGCTGCTCGAGTATCGCTGGCCCGGGAACGTGCGTGAGCTACAGAACACCCTCGAACGCGCCGTCATTCTCGCCGATGGATTGACCATCCGCGCTGCCGGCTTGCAACTTCCTTCGCCCAAGCCGGACATTCAGACTCTGCCGGATGGCATGCTGCCGGAACAATTCAGTTGGGATGGTTCGCTCGAGGAAGTCACGCAGCGCGCGACCGGGCACGTGGAGCGCGTCCTGCTCGAAAGCACTCTGCGCGACTGCCAGTGGAACAAGACTCGCGCCGCGGAACGCCTCGGTGTCTCGCCCAAAACATTGTTAGCGAAGATCCGCTCTGTCGGCCTGGAAGAATAACCCATCCGGCTCTATGGTGTTATTTATCGAGACACTCGGAGGCCGCCACCTTTGCAGCGGAAGCAGCCTACGCCCGAAGCCCGACATGAAGCGCCACAGACCTCAACGTCCACAGTTCATACGATACAGAACCATATCCGACCTGTGTCATTAGCGAGGCCAGCTCCTCCGGCCGAAAAAAACGCGCCACAGAGGCTGGTAAATATTTGTATGCGTTCGGATTGCCAGAGAGCAAACCACCAATCTTCGGCAGGACCTTGCGGCAGTACCAGCGGTAAAGGGCACCCGGCAATCCCGGCGGCGGCTCGCTAAATTCCAAAATCGCCAGAGTGCCTCCGGGCTTCAGCACCCGCCCAATTTCTCGTAGCCCACTCTCGTAATTCGCCAAATTGCGAAATCCGAACGCGCTTGTAACCAAATCAAATGAAGAGTCAGCAAATGGAAGCCGCAGGGCGTCGGCTTCAAAAAAGGCCGTGGGCACGGCCGCTTGCGGTTTCGCCTGCTGTGCATGAGCTTTGCTTTTAGTGCTGGCGCGCACCAGCATGGCGTGAGAAAAATCCGCGCCGATCACCTGCGCGCCGCCGCCGCGTGCCAGCGCGAAAGCCAGATCGCCAGTGCCACAGCAAAGATCGAGCACGCGCGCATTCGGCCTCCGAAGGATCGGCCAAAGGCGCCGTGTCGTCCGCGCACGCCAGACGCGATCCATCTCGAGCGACAGCAAATGATTCAGGAAGTCGTAGCGCGGCGCAATTTCCGTGAACATTTCGCGGACTTTGCGTGAAGCGTCCGCCTCGGTTTGCGCGCCTTCCGGGCGAGTTCCCTTCGCGCGCGCAGCAGCTTCAGCCATTGGCCTTGCCGGAGTCATAGAAAAACTGAGGAGCAAAGCGCACGACGCCTCCGACGGCCGACAGCGGAACATCGTCATATGACGCAGCCTTACCTATGCGAGACGTGAGTACAAATCGCAGTTTCCCGCCTTGCGCCTTCTTGTCTGAGCGCATCGCCGCAATGACTGCACGCGCTGTCACCCGCGGCCATGGCGGCAACGGACCCATCCGACGAACAAGTGAAACAATTCGCGAAACATCATCAGCGCGAGTCACGCCGATTTCATGCCCCAGCAACGCCGCCGCCATCATTCCCCAAGCCACCGCTTCGCCATGCTGGTAACGCTCATAGTGCGTGACGCTTTCCAGCGCGTGCGCGAACGTGTGCCCAAAATTCAGTATCTCCCGCAGCCCCGCTTCGCGCTCGTCTCGGCCAACAACTCGCGCCTTGATCGCGACGTTACGCGGAATTAAATATCCGAGCGCCGCGCGATCTCGCCGCTGTACCTTTTCTATATTCTTCTCTAGATACGCAAACATCTCCGCGTCCGCAATCACCGCATGTTTGATGATCTCGGCAAGCCCGCCGCGAAACTCGCGCTCGGGTAGAGTACGCAACACCTCCGGATCGGAAAGAACCAGCATCGGCGGATAGAATGCCCCCACCAGATTCTTTCCTTCCGGCAAATTCACCCCGGTCTTACCGCCAATCGAGCTGTCCACTTGCGCCACCACTGTGGTTGGCACGTGAACGAGAGCAACACCGCGCAAATACGAAGCCGCAACGAAGCCCGCGACGTCTCCCACAACTCCCCCGCCCACGGCAATCAAGAGAGACTTGCGGTCTGCCCGACCTCTCACGAGGTCTCGCGCCAGCAATTCCACCGTCCGCAAGTTTTTCGCAGACTCCGCATCGTTCATCAAATGAACTGCGCTCGTATTCTTCACACCAACGCTGCGCCGCAGACTCTTCCCAACGGCGGGCCAGACTTTCGCAGAGGACACGATGTGTACGCTCGAAAACCTTCCGAGCTTCGCGATCTCCTTCGCTGCATGGCGAAGCAATCCTGCGCCACACACCACCGAGTAAGGGCCGGCCGCAGACCGGACCATAATGCGCGTGATTTTCATGAATCCGACACTTGGAAATGTAACATGCCGCCGAAACCGGTAAGTAGTCCGGATCCCCCACCCCGGCCATTGCCAACGCAGTTCCTCCAATTCCTTCGTGCTACCATGAACGGTCTCAGCACTGCCGCGTGTCATGACGACTTCCCACAAAACTCATCGCGCCGATTACGCTGTCGTCGGATCAGGTGTCGCAGGACTGCGCGCCGCCATCGAGCTAAGCGAGTGCGGCAGCGTTCTTGTGCTCGCCAAGTCCGATCTGAGCGATTCCGCCACTGCATGGGCCCAGGGCGGCATCGCCGTAGCCCTTAGCGACGAAGACGAAATCGGCCTTCACGAGCAAGACACCATCAAAGCCGGCGACGGCCTCTGTCGCGCCGATGCCGTCGCCCTGCTCGTTGAAGAAGGACCCAAGTACATCACCGAGCTAATCGAGTGGGGCACCGAATTCGACCGTGCCGGCACCAAACTCGCCTTCACGCGCGAAGCCGCCCATAGCCGCTCCCGTATCCTGCACGCTCACGGCGATTCCACCGGACGCGAAATCAGCCGCGCACTCCTGGCCCGCGCGCACTCCATTCCGCACCTTCATCTCCGCGCGCATGCCTTTACTACTGAGCTCATCGTCGAATCTGGCGCCGTCGTTGGCCTGCGCTTCATCGACGAACTCGATGGCTCGCTCCACGAACTGCGCGCCGAAGCCGTGCTCCTGGCTACGGGCGGCCTCGGCCAGATTTACCGCGAGACGACCAATCCGGATGTCGCCACCGGTGACGGAATGGCCATCGCCTATGATGCCGGCGCAGTGCTGTCCGACATGGAATTCATGCAATTCCATCCCACCGCCCTAGCAGTAAAAGGCGCGCCGCGCTTCCTGCTCTCCGAAGCACTTCGTGGCGAAGGCGCCGTCCTCCGCAACATCAATCTCGAGCGTTTCATGAAACGCTACAACGAAGCGCAAGAACTCGCCGCCCGCGACATCGTGGCCCGGGCGATCCTCAGCGAAATGCACCGCACCGCCAGCGAACACGTTTATCTCGACATGACCGCGAAACCGGAAGGCTTCGTCGAAAAGCGTTTCCCACGCATCTACGCCACCTGCATGAGCTACGGCGTCGATCTCGCGCGCGACGTAGCACCCGTCTGTCCCGCCGCGCATTACATGATGGGCGGCGTGAAAACCGATCTTTGGGGACGCACTTCCCTGCCCGGACTCTACGCCGCGGGAGAGACCGCCGACACCGGCGTCCACGGCGCTAATCGCCTGGCCAGCAATTCCCTTCTCGAAGGTTTGGTCTTCGGCGCGAGAAGTGGTCAAGCCATGATGAAAGACGCGCCGGTCAACAAGAAACATGCCGTCGGACTTCCGGGCAGCCCCGCGCCAAAGCCCGGCGACGCATCGCAACCGCACAAGAATTCAGCGAAGCCTGCGCAAGCACCGGAGCTAACCAAGATCCGCGACGTCATGTGGCGCCTCGTCGGAATTCTTCGCAGCGCGAAAGAGTTAACCAGCGCGATCGAGCAACTGAAGTCCCTTGAACCACCCAAGACAGACGGTCATGCTCGCGCGCATTGCGAGCTCCGCAACATGCATGCGCTCGCCCTGGTTATGGCGAAGTCCGCACTAGCCCGGCACGAAAGCCGCGGCAGCCACTATCGCTCCGACTTCCCCTACCGCGACGACGACGATTTCTCCAAACACTCCATAGCGCAGAAAGCCAAAGAAATCCGCTTCGAGGTCTAACACGTGGCGCAGTCATTTCTGGCTGTGGGCTCGATTGCGAGCAATCACGACGGCAACTTCTCGCTTCGACTTGGTTTACTTGGATTGAAGCTGCTTGATGCTTTCGAGGAAAACGTGCCCGGTAATCGCCAAGCTCCGAGCACTCACTTTGTCGAGTGTGTCTTGCGGCGTGTGCCAGTAATAAAGATTGCCGCCCGGATAGTTCTCCAGGTCAATGACATCGACGCACGGGACCTTGCGCTTCAGGAATGGATCGTGGTCATCGGATACTTCCAGCGATTCGTCTAGGAAAACATCGATGTAACCTAGCTTCTTCGCCGTTCCCCAAACCAGATCGACCAGCCAGTTCGTGGAATCCGATTCTCGCTTAAAGCGCGGCGGCCGCGTGCCAACAATGTCAGCAAGCAGAAACGCCTTGATCTTCGGTATGTCGCCACTCATGGCCATCTTGGCGGCCATTTGCCGGCTCCCGTACCGGCTGTCCGTGTCGCTCCACTCTTTCATGGCCTCTTCGCCGTCAAAAAACGTGATCCATACCTGATAAGCGCCGCGCTTGGAACAAAGCAGCCGCGCCAATTCCAGCATGACTCCGGTCGAAGAGCCGGCGTCATCAGCGCCAACGAAATTTTGCATCAGCTTCGTGTCGTAGTGCGTGGCCAGCATGATAATTCCCGGCTTGTCCCCAGGAATCTTCGCCACGATGTTCTTCATCGGCAGCCGCCCCACAGGCGTGTCCGCCGTAAACGAATCCGTATCCACCTTGCAACCGTAGCTCGTCAACTCGTTCTGAATGTATTCCTGCAACTGCCCAATCGCCGCCGAACCC
>Ga0210410_10005970_pt1 | contig 10580 bp, 8 predicted proteins | sample IncBWC4MmetaG_FD_161058 | JGI IMG/M metagenome (GOLD analysis project Ga0210410, IMG submission 161058) | Forest soil microbial communities from Barre Woods Harvard Forest LTER site, Petersham, Massachusetts, United States - Inc-BW-C-4-M | ecosystem: Environmental > Terrestrial > Soil >... | reverse complement strand
GCATGTCATACAGCCCGAACCCATTGGGCACGCCAAGTGATCCAACAGCTACAGTTTTCTCCCGGTACGCGCCCTTTACCGCATCTCGCCAGGGATAGTTGCCATTGTAGTTCTCCACTCCTGCCGTTATAGTCTCCCCGAAACTGAACGCGGTCGTAGTGCCCGCCCGACACGCGTACTCCCATTCCGCTTCGCTCGGCAGCCGATAGCTTCGCCCCGTGGCCCGAGATAACCTAGCGCAGAACTCCATCGCATCATCCCACGACACCTGCTCTACGGGCAGATCGTCACCGGCAAATTGAGAGGGATTGGTATTCAGGTCGCGATTCACCTTCGGCATGAGCGCCACCGCCCGCCACTGTCTCTGGGTTACCTCGAACTTGCCAATGTAGAAACTCCCAACCGTCACGCGGTGCTGCGGGTTTGCTGCTTTACCAGGTCGGCTACGTGGGCACGCACTTTTTCGTCGCTCCAATGGCGCTGGTACTCTTGGGTTACCGGGCCAACTTCACCTTCTGCGGTGCCCATCAGGAACATCCCTCCGGGGACTCCGACCATCTCGAGAGTTACCCCGCCTCCGAGGTCTTCCACGAAGTATCGCGCCTGACCACTGCGCCGGTCCATCACTGTCCCACGTGAATCCAGCTTAACCGTCTCAAACTCGTAAGTCTTCAGAGCAACTCCCGCTGGCCCGGTACCCAAGCCCCCCGGGCCGGCATTATTGCTTGCTGCGCCAACAGGTGTGACGCCCTCTGGCCTGGCAGCACCGACAGCAGCCCCTGCGCCCGCAGTAAGCCGATTGAGCCGGTTCTTTGCCAACGCCACGAAGCGGCCGTTCGGGTATTGCTCGATGTAAGCTCGGAAATCTCCTGGGTCCGTGCTGTTCTGAATTGACCGCCAAAACTCCAGCTCGATCGCCTCTGCAGTAACTGGCACGGTTGCCGGCTTCCCCGATGAACTGGACTCCGCGACGACCTCTGCGCTTGTCTTGCTGAAGAACACGAAGTCTCCTGAATCATGCCCCGAATCCCGAATAATATTGTACTCAGGTACTTGAGCCGCCTTCCCGGTCACCGGTTCCTTTACATACCGGTAAAACAACTCCTCCGAGGTGAACACATCCGTATCCATCTGTCCCAGTCCTTTTAGGAGCGCCGCCGCAAATACCGAATGACCTGACCCGCCTCCATCCGCTACCGGCTCGTTCCCTCCGCTCGACATCAGCGTACGCGACTTCGATGACTCCATTCGCTCTAGATACTTCTCGCGCTCTGTAGGCGTCAGCCCCATCTTGCTCTCCCGAGCGATCATCCCCGAATAGCAGCTATCTGAAATCACCAGTACGTGCCGGGCCGACGTTCCCCTGATGTTTGCTGGTAACGTCGCCCGCGCTGATCCATTTCGAGTTCTTGTCCTTCTCCGCATCCACCGGGATCCAATATGCCGTCTGAGCCTCGCTATCATAGTAGCCGTGTCCCGCATAATAGATCAGCAGGCTCGCATTCTGATCCAGACTGCGGCGGTAGTCGTTTAGCGCATCCAGGATCTGATCCCGGTCCGCGTTCAGCAGCAACCTAGATTCAAAGCCGTATTTTTCGCGCAGGACTCCACCTATTGCATTGGCATCGCTGACCGCTGTTTCCAGCTTTCCAAGGTGGCGATACTCATTATTGCCTATCACCAGTGCGAAGTACTTGCTAGTCCCGCTGGTTTTGGCCTGCGCCGTGCGAACCCCTTGACCCCGGCTTCGCTGCGGAGCGGCCGTCTGGATCGCACCTGATAATTGCGTGCTTACGCCGGCGATTGCAACCAGCACCAGGGCGATCTTTGAAGGATGTCTTCGCTCCATTGCTACCTCCCGCTATGGTTACAAGAAGAACGTGCTCCAGTATCCCAGACTCTGAGTTCAGTACCCGAAGGAAGCTCCGTAGAGTTGCTTCTTTTCTCTGCGCCGGCGCCAATACATTACTGGTCAATAACAATACCTGACGGTGCATAGAAGATCCTCTTGCAGGTACCATTTTGATCAGTTGCTACCCACGGATGAGTGCTGTAGGTAACCTGTTCGACTGTCTGTCCTGGTGGAACATCGAACCATTTCTGGCGCTTACCTTGATAATCTAACCAGTATACGGTAAGAGGCGTAGTCGGGGTACCGGCATTATTTTTGTAAAAACATACGCTAAGGGGTATGCGGCCTTCACGGAGACGGGGGTAGTTCCAAGGAGTCAATGATTTGCCGCCCTTGGGGCCGCTGATGGACGCTTCTTGACCGGCGTCGCGGCGAGGGGACTAAACTAAACCGTTGGATCAATAGTCAACATTCGGTAATGGGCTCTTGCCGTAAAGATCAACGTTGAAATGATATTGGCCGTATAGGCCGATGTGGTGACGCATCAGCGGGGACAAGTGAACCAAGTCGCTTTCCTTAATTCTATGCCCGTCCTCACGTATCTGCCTCAATGCTACCTGCATTTGCACCGTATTCCACGGAACGATCGCGGCCACGAGGAGATTAAGTGATGATGCAGCGTTGAGCTGGTCATTGTACGTGCGATCCCGCAACTCACCTTGACCTCCGAAGAACATCTTCCGCATGAGCGCGTGGAGGCTCTCTCCTTTGTTCAGGCCGATCAAGACTCGACGCCGCAGCTCTTCGCTCTGGAGATACTCAGCTATATAGATGTCTTAACCAAACGGCCCATCTCTTGCAGCGCTCTGAATAGGCTGTGCTGAGGACCACTGGCTGCCAACCTCTCTACAATGAACGAAGCCCGGACTTCGCCGCTCTTGATCGTCGCGATCAACCTCATTATTTCATCCCATTGAGACTGTATGACCGCTGGCTTAATCTTGCCGCTGAATACGGGTCCAATGTGCTCGTAAGGTTCCGCGGCGGTAAGCTCCCACAGCCGCTGTTCCGGCAGATCTTTGATGCGCGGCGCGAAACGAATCCCTAGCAAATCACAGATAGCGAAGATGAGTTCGGTATAACCGTGCGTATCGGTGTAGTGCTCCTTCGGTTCCAGCGTCGTGCCATGATAAAGCAATCCATCAAGGATATAAGGGGCTTGCCTGGCGTGGCACGTTATCACCTGAGTGTAGAACGGTATCCAAGTATCAGAAACATGTGTGTAAACGGCCACGCCGCGGCCTGCGGAGGCGAAGTACTTGGGATGGAAAGTTGCGTTCAACGCCCTCACAGGCACGCCGTACACCTGGGCATCGGAACTTGATGTCATTCCTTGTCCCCAAGCTTCCGTGAGCGGTTGACTGCGATGAAAGTTGACGAGTGCCGCGGCGGCTACGCTCAGAGTCTCTTCGCGCACGTATGCCGAGTAGGTCTCCTCGAGCTGATTAACGCTTCCTACCGGTCCTATAACCGCCATATCTGCTAAGCCGATGTTGCACCCTTCGGCTATCAAGCAAGTCAATAATTTCACCTGCTCTTCGGTGTCGGCCTCGGTTATCGGCCGACCCGAAGAGATATGAGTAAACGCCTTCAGAAAGCCGGTCCAAGCGTTCACTTCAAGCAACAGATCAGCCATCTGCCTTCTGGGCAAACGCTTGCGTATGAGTCGCTTAAGAGTGCGCGCCGACTCTGGTTCAAGCCCCCTTTCGAGTCGCTTCACGTGAAAACGGTCATCAGTGATGCTTAACTTCGAGTTTTGCGGATAACTCTGATCAAGTTGGCGCAGTTCGGACTTGAGCCTTATTTCCAGGCGCTTCCAGTAGGAATTGAAATCGTCTGGGACCATGCAGTCGTTGGCGAGTTCGTCCCGACAATGCGCCCACTTCTCAGGCGACAAAAGATAACTGTCGAGCGCTTGAAAACGCTCGCTATGCGGAACGTGCACCCGACCGCTCTTTAGCGCCAGACGCAACTGATCGAGCAGGCACATCTCATAGTAGTGTCGGTCGACAACCCCCGGTGCCGGATTGATGTGCCTCCTCCACGATCGGGGCACGAAGTCGAGAGGGGCTTCGCCATCAAGCTGCCTTACTTTCTCCTGATCCCGTTTGCGCAAGTACTCAATCGCCGTTAGGATATGTTCACTCCCGGGAGTGGCGCTCAAAGCAAAGGCGTCGAGCATTTGCGGAGCAAACCGTCTCACGTAGCTATAGCTTTTGGACAGCTCCTTCAAATAGACGACATCTGACGGGCGCGCCAATTCACGACACTCCGCGGATAGTCCGTCGATTCGCTTGCGAGAGAACTTGGCGAAAATCTCTGGCCGCAATTTCTCATTGGGAATGCTGTCGTCGAGCAATAGCTTAATTACGTCACCGCAGACGCGCAAAACCGAGTGGATTTGTTTCTGTTTCTTTTTCTGCGCTCGCTCGTATGAGTTGCGCGCCCGCCGAAAGACGCCGCCGATTAGATCATTACCGATCGTCAACGCCGTATCGACCATCTCAGTTCGTGCCTTCCAGAGCCAGCACAGAATGAGCGCCGCACGTTTGGTCTCATCATATTGAAGGAGGGCCTGAGTCGAGGATCTGTTAGTAATATCGGCGAGGCGTTCGATCACACCTGGACTATAGTCGGAGAGGTCGAAACTGGACCCGACGAGTTCTCGAACCGTCCTAAAATTGCGTACCTCCTGATTGAAAGATTGAGGAGACGGTGTGCCTGGAGGTTGTTTTAGCTTCTGCAGGAGAGTGAAATGGTCACCATCTGTCTGCCTGATCGCAAGTGATTCCAGTACTCGCTTCAGGATGAAAGATGGTACGCGGGCGCATATCTGTTTGAATATCTCGTCCTCTAGCGGGGCGCGGGCATTGCCGATTAGCCGGTTGAGTAAAGCACAACTGGGCAGCAGAACGTCCTGTTGACGTAGCGCGGTCTCCACACTCTGCAAGAGGTCATGAAGGCGTGCTCCGTTCGCAACACCGATACGTACGCATTCTTGGACAACCTCGCGATCCTCAGCCGAAAACCGGCGCAGTCCAAGATGCCGGCGGATTTGCTCCATATGTTCGATACGTGTCGCTTCACGACCTGGGTACTGGAGGGAGTCCGCTGGTTCCAGCTTGAGCTGCTTGCAGAGATGGTCCAGTAGGTTCTGGGAAACCCGAGACAGCGAGCGGGGAAAGCGGCTGATCAGCCGAACGCCACCCAAGAGCAAGGCGAATCCCAGCCGGTTCGACGTGCCCCGGCAACGCAAGATCAACTCCCGGTCCTCTGCCGGGAATGAAAAATAGCGGAACCGTTCGGCCTGCGTAATATCTGGAGGTATGTCGTCGCAACCGACCCGAAAGAGCGTGTGTTCTGAGGCCTTCGGGGCTACTTTTGTCTTTGGGAAGGTTTTGGGCATACGCTAAGCTACCATTTTCGACCTCCTTAGCGTATGTTTTTACAAAAATAATGCCGGAACCCCAATACGTGGACTCTTCACCCTTACCTTTCCGAACAGAGTTCTGATTGGGATTGTGTGCGAGCCCTTGCGCTTCCGCGGCCCTCCGCAATCTGGGCATCGCTGCTGGAACGCTGAATGGGTCGTGACTTGTTCCTCCACCACGAGTTCTTGAATCTTTTGAGGATGGCCTTACTCTCGGCCATAGTGAGTCCGAGGCTCGTAAGATTGAACTCGCCTCGCTCAAAGGAACTGATCTCCTGTTGCCGTTCCTCGCCGTCATCGGAAACCACCACAACCTGAATCTTGAACCTCATACCCTCTCTCCTTCCTCAGCCGACGATTGAAGTTGGCGATTCACCTCGCGCCGGTCGAAGTGGTCCGGACGAAATTGTTGATAGTCCTCAACTCTGCACATAGCCTCACGCAGCTCATCCAAATTGAGGCCTTCTCGGGTCCCAGATTCGAGAACCTGCTGAACAGCACGGGCCATAAGAGCGAACTCTTCATATGGAAAGCTGTACTTATCGTTATCCAGGCGCTCGAGGTACTGCCAGGTCCCCAAGCCGTCCTCAGGCGGGCCAGCCCTCTGCCCACCAACGCAGACCGGTTTCGGGCGTTTCAGATCGACAGGCAGAATATCCTCGAGGCGGATGTCCAGCTTCCAACTTGTTAGGGGATAGTATTCGTAGCGGAAGCATTCTCGGCGGCGGAGCCGGAAGTCCAGAAGGCGCTTCTCACTATTTCCATATCTGTACTCCACGCCGTGGATCCGGAAGCAATGGAAATAGCGGTCGCTCCAGTCGAAATTGATTTGGAGGATATCGTGAAGTTGGTCGAGATCAATGTCGCTCGGAACCAGCAAACGCCGCCAGATCAAAGGACTTACGCCGGAGATTACAACGCGAAGTTTGTAAGCTGTTGGTTGACTCATCCCGCCAGCTTACACATGGGCGAGTCGTCACACCAAACCGGAAAGTCAGCCCCGGATTCTTCCGCTCTCGAGGCGGAAGGCTACGTCGGGCGCGCAGTGCGCTCGCTCGTCGTTATCTCGCCCCTCCCAAGAGGCTCTACCGGTCGCGTCGTCGATCCTAGAGGAAGTACTTCCCGAGGAGTTTGATCTTGTCGTCGAATGGGATTACTCAAGCCAGCCGCTACGCGATTGGTTTTCCCGCGATGATTACAATCGAGCTTTAGTAGAAGTCTAACAAGGACTTACTGCGCGCTCCTGGCCCCACCGAAAAGTCTGTACTAATTTGACAGAATAAGCCTTAGCCGTGGGATACATCTGCCCGTTACGGACCATTCAACGCTCGATGTAACGCAAGTCTGGCGGCTCTCGCTAAGTTGCTGAGTTTGCGCCAGATCGTACTTTTGGCGAAGGACAGGTGCTGGTGAACGCCCGGCCGGCGGGCAACACGGCATTTTTTCGCGCTGTGCTTTCAGGACCGCATCTGCCGCGACCCCCTTACCTGGGCCAGAGCCATCGCCAACACCGGAAGGATAGACGGCAACTGGACACAGTTCGTGATTGATCTGGCGGCGCTAGCCGGCGCGCGCACGTTGCGCATCGTCGATCATGTCGGGAGGCCCAAGGTCTCCGGCAGTGTGAGTGACGCCGGAGCTCGACGGCGACACGGGCATCGCGGTTGCGGACGGCTCACACGCCACCGTCACCTTCCAGTCGGCGGCCAACCCGATTGTCGCGTCAGGGCTCAACGACGATGGCGCTTTTCAGGCGGGGCTGGCGCTGGGCAACGGGGTTCGCATCGCGCAGGTCCTTGACGCAGCCCAGTGGTTGGCGCAGCCCCACAGCGGGCGTCGCCATGAGTCGCTGGAACCCGAACTCTCTGGTCGAGCCCATCGTCGATGGCAACCCATATTTCGCCCGCCTCGTTGCGGATTTGCGTGCGGCAAAACCCGGCGGGGGCGTGGAACTCGCGGGCTGGGCTTTCGTCAAGGAAAGCCTGCCGTACTCGTCTGTGGACTGGCCGCTGGTCCCCGGCGCCGACGACACGCAACTGCTGGTGCTGGTCAAGGAGCTAGTCGGTGAAAGCGTACAGGTCAAGTTCCTGGTGAACCAGTTCCTCCAGTTCGATTCACCTCACCTGGATGATTTCGCAGGCATCGTCTGAATTCTTGTCAAAAGGTTATAGCAAACGGGCTCCGGGGATGTCTCGCTAAGTTGTTGGGTTTGAACGAGATCATACTCTTGGCGAAGGACAACGTTCCGGCCTTACTCGCTTTCAAATCGTTTTCAAATTTCTTTAAACCAGATTTGAGCTCGAATTCACGCGCGTATAAAGACGCCCGGTTCGCGCTGATCGTAGTATACAGCCTTGGTTGATCCGAACAGGTCTAATAAAGAATTAGGCTATTTTGCAGTGAACTCATACGCGTCGCAGAGGAAGAATACGGGCAGTCGAAAGAGCTAAGAACTTCGGATGGTGATGCCATGAATCAAACAAACAATGAGCGGCAATGGTTCTTGATTCATACCAACCCTAAACAGGAAGGCCGGACAATTGCAAATCTGAGCGCCTGGAATGTCGAAACCTTCTCTCCGCAGATAAGGGAGTGGCGCTACAACCGTTCCACCGGCGAGCGCCAGTCCGAGGTCAAGCTGCTTTTCTCAAGATACGTTTTCGCGAGATTCGATCTGGAGGGGCTGTTCCACAAAGTGAAGTTTACGAGGGGCGTCCACGAACTCGTTAGCTTTGGAGACGGCCCGGTAAGAGTCGATGAGAGCATCATCGAGTTGATCCGATCCCGGATGGATGAGGGCGGGCTTGTGAAAACTGGAACCGATTTCAAAGCAGGCGACGTGGTTGTAGTAAGAGATGGGGTGCTGAAAGACTTCACAGGTGTCTTCGAGAGTGAAATGAAGGATTCTGATCGGGTCGTCGTGCTCTTGAACACGGTCAGCTATCAAGCCCGCCTCCAAATCGACAGGAGGCTGCTCCAGAAGCCGTGTGAGATGAGCTGCTCTGCTTGAAGAGACGACGCGGCAAGATTCCGTTCAGGTTGGCTGTGTCGCACGATACATCTTTAGACCGCGATGGCATGCTTGCTGTCGCGCTGACGTCACACAGTTCACATATTTTTGAGTTGCGGCGCCGGAACAGACTGGGCGCCAAGGGTGGTAAGCTGCCCGGAGTCTGCCCCGGCAGCCCGGCTGAAGGATCTTTGAGGTCATACCAGCATGGCATCACAGACCTTACCAACGACCGCGGAGGCGACACGATTAACGAACGAGCCGATAGCCATAATCGGTATCGGATGCAGGTTCCCCGGCGCTAGCGGCCCAAGCGAGTTCTGGACCCTTCTGAAGGAAGGCAGAGAAGCGACGGGCGAAGTACCCCGGGACCGGTTCGATGTGGACTCCGTCTACGACCCGCGGCCGGGCGCCGCGGGCGCGATAAACAGCAGGACGGGCGGCTTCCTGAATGACATCGATAGATTCGATGCTTCCTTCTTCGGCATCTCTCCACGAGAAGCGCTACGGATGGATCCTCAACAGCGATTGCTGCTCGAGGTTACGTGGGAGGCGTTCGAGGATGCAGGCGTGGCGCCTGAGAGGCTGGCCGGCACAAACACCGGCGTTTTCATAGGCGCCTGCACGTCGGATTACGAAGATATCCAATACCACCTACGCGATCGGGCCGAGATCGACTTTTATGTTGCCACCGGAACTGCTCGAAGCGTCCTCTCCGGGAGGATTTCTTACGCCTTTGATCTGAGAGGGCCAAGCGTAACGGTTGACACAGCTTGCTCATCATCGCTTGTAGCCGCGCACCTCGCTTGCCAGAGCATCTGGAGCGGCGAGGCCGAGGTCGCAGTCGCGGGTGGAGTAAATCTCATTTTGCTGCCGGAGATCTCGATGCCCTTCTCGCGGGCGTCGATGCTTGCGCCTGACGGCCGCTGCAAATTCGCCGACTCCCGCGCGGACGGCTTTACTCGCAGCGACGGTATTGGCGTTGTAGTGTTGAAGCCGCTCGCTAAAGCGCGAGCCGACGGAGACGATATTTACGCGCTTATTGCCGGGACGGCGATCAATAATGACGGACGCGGTAGTGGACTGCTAGCCACCCCAAGCCGCGAGGGGCAGAAGACGGTCATCGCCCGAGCATACCGGAACGCGGGTATCTCGCCTGGAACCGCTCAGTATGTTGAAGCTCACGGCACCGGGACCGCGGTCGGCGATCCAATAGAAATAGAGAGCCTGGGCGAGGTCTTAAGCGAAGGCCGAGTGGAAGGCTCTCGCTGCTTAATCGGCTCGGTAAAATCCAACATCGGCCACACAGAGGGCGCAGCCGGTGTTGCTGCGATGATCAAGACCGCGCTATGCCTGAAGCACAAGGCCATCCCCCCGAGTCTGCACGTCGATGAACCGAACCCAGGCATACGCTGGGGTGATCTGCCCCTGGAAGTGGCGAGAGAGTTGACGCCGTGGCCACGGACCTCGAAGCCCGCGATTGCCAGTGTCAGCGGATTCGGCATCTCAGCGACAAACGCCCACCTGGTCCTGACCGAGGCGCCGGAGGCGGGGACGGCGCTCTCCGAAGGAAGCTCGCCCCAAACAGCAGAGATGTTCACGATTTCGGCGCGTGATTCTAACGCGCTCGTCGAGATCGCCATGGCTTCGGAAGCATTCAATCAGGCTACAGAAGCGGCTCTCCTCGACATCTGTCATAGCGCGGCGGCGCGACGATCCCACCACGATCATAGGATCGCGGCGGTGGCAAGCTCACGCCGGGAACTCGGCGAACATTTGAGGGCGTCTCTTAACGGCGAGTTTGACCCGAACGTTGCCAGCGGAGTCAGGAAGGCTGGAGATAGTCGAAGACTTGTGTTCGTTTTTCCGGGGCAGGGTTCCCAGTGGATAGGCATGTGCTCGGGGTTGCTAGAGCGGGAGCCGGTTTTTCGAAGTGCGATCCTCGAATGCGAGGCAGCTTTACGAAACGAAGTGGAATGGTCGCTGTTGGCGGAGCTGAGCGCCGCTCCGCCGGCAGCCAGGCTCGACGAGATCGACATCGTCCAACCGTGCCTTTTCGCCGTTCAGGTGGCGTTGGCCAAGTTGTGGGCGTACTGGGGAGTAAGGCCTGACGCCGTCGTCGGCCAGAGCATGGGAGAGGTTGCGGCGGCCCACATCGCAGGTGCGTTGAGTATTGACGACGCGGCGCGAATCATCTGCCGGCGAAGCCGTTTGCTCAAACGATTGAG
>Ga0210410_10005969_pt1 | contig 10580 bp, 8 predicted proteins | sample IncBWC4MmetaG_FD_161058 | JGI IMG/M metagenome (GOLD analysis project Ga0210410, IMG submission 161058) | Forest soil microbial communities from Barre Woods Harvard Forest LTER site, Petersham, Massachusetts, United States - Inc-BW-C-4-M | ecosystem: Environmental > Terrestrial > Soil >... | reverse complement strand
CGGGATTGTGATCCCCCAATTTGACCCGGCGGCAGTGGGGATTCTCTGTAGTGATCTGGGTGTAATACATGTAACGGCTGTCCGATGACCAGTAGGGATAGTCCACGTCCCCGGTTTCGGTAAGCCACTCCGACCATGCCTGGGATTGGAAAACGTAAAGCATGATCTTCTTCGAGCCCACCGTCTGGGCTGAAAGGTAGCGACCATCGGGAGACCACCGCGGGGCAAAGAAGCCGGAGGAACCGGGGAACGTCGAAGTGTGATGGGTCTTCATATCCACCAGTTGAATGTCAATGGTTCCGGGATTCATGGCGCCGATGCGTCCGAAGGCAAGCTGGGTGCCGTCCGGCGACCAGGTGGCATCGATCTCACCAACATTCTCCGGCAAGAGTTCCTCGGGCGAGCCTCCTTGCGCGGAAACCAAAAAAATCTTCCAGGGCTTTCCGAACTCAGCGGATATGTAAGCGATCTGGGTTCCGTCCGGAGACCAAACGGGAAGCGTAGCTGCCGCGGGTGGATAGGTGAGCTGGAGGCGATCCGTGCCATCGACGCGGCTGCGCCACAACGTATTGTCGGGAACGGCAACGTAAGCGGCCCACTTGCCATCGCGGGAGAAGGCCACGTCGCTGGCCGAGATACCACCGAGGAAGGGAACAAATTGTTTGGAGGTTGCGTCGTAACGAACGAGTTCGGCGCGCGGCTGTGTCCCCTCCACAAATAGCTTCCGGCCGCCTGCGTCGGGGAAAACGCTGGAGTACAAGATGGGGCCAGTCGTCAGTTGCGCGGGGATAGCGGAAGATCGGCGGAAAATACCGATGGAGTCTGGGATGACAAAGATGTCGTTGGCGCGCCCGGTGCCGCTTTCGAAGACGTAGTAGCGGCTATCCTGGGTCCATCGGCCACAGCATTCATGGGGCGGAGTGTGCCATCCCTTGAGAAGTTGATGCAGATTGGATCCGTCGGAGCGGACCTCCCACAATGAATTCGTATTGGCCTGGTCCTGGACGGAAAAGCGAATGCGTTTTCCGTCGGGAGAAAAAACGGCGGCATAGGCGTAGCCGGGAGCGGAGACGAGACTGTGCGCGGCGGTGCCGTCGGCGTTCGACAGGTAGAGGTCCGAGCCTTTGATAAACACGAGTTGCCGTCCGTCCCGCGACCAACCGCCGGTGCTACCCTCGATATCGCCCAGGCGGCGCGGGGAACCGGCGGGAAGCGTCAGAGCCCACAAAGGCGTGACTCTGTTGCCGGACGTCACCAAGCTGCCAACCAGCAGCTGAGAATGATCGGCAGAGATGTCATAGATATTCATGGTCTTGACCGGCGCCGGAATTGCCGAGGTTTCGCCGCCAGTCGATGAGACTTGCGCGAGCATTGCTCCTTCAGGACGCCACTGGGTGACGTAGACGCGGGCGCCATCCGTCAGCATGTTTCCCATTGCGAAGCCGTCATGGGTGATCTGCGTAGTGCCCATGACTTTCGGCGGGCTCATCGGTATGAGAAACCAGAGAAGAGCCACCGCAAACAGGGCTGCCACCGGTGCCGCTGCCCAAAGCCAGCGGCGCCTGCTTGATGGAACTTGGGTGGCAGCCGCAACCGCAGTGCTCACTCTGCCCGAGGTTGTGTCTCGTTTCAGCCGCTTCAAGTCGGCGCGGATTTCGGCGGCGCTTTGATAGCGGATATCGCGGTCCTTCTCCAGCGCTTTACCGATAATGTGATCGAGCTCTGAGGGGAGATCAGGGTTTAGCCGCAGCGGCGGGGCGGGCTCCTTGTGGAGAATGGAATCGAAGATGGCGGCCGTGGTGTCTCCGCGATAGGGTAGGGTCCGGGTCGCCACTTCATAGAGTACTGCGCCAAAAGAGAAGATATCGGTACGGGCGTCGAGGTCCTTGCCCAGCGCCTGTTCGGGAGACATGTAAGCTACCGTGCCCAGAGTGCTGCCAGGACTGGTAAGGTGCGGATCATGATCGATGGTGGCGGCGGTGACCCCAACCGGGGTCGCCAGCGCATGGGTTTTCGCTAAGCCGAAATCAAGGATCTTCGCATGTCCCCGCTCGGTCAGAAAGAGATTTGCGGGCTTGATGTCGCGATGAACGATTCCTTTGCTGTGGGCTGCGTCCAGGGCGTCGGCAATCTCGATGCCGATATCGAGCAAAGACTCCAGCTCGAGTCGCCGGCCCAGGATCACTTCCCGCAGAGTCTTGCCTTCCAAGTATTCCATCACCAGGAAAAAGCGACCCTGGTGCTCGCCAATTTCGTGAATGGTGCAGATATTGGGGTGATTCAGAGCAGAGGAGGCGCGCGCTTCACGCCGGAAACGCTCCAGCGACTGCGGATCGTTCGCCAGGCTGTCGGGCAGAAACTTGAGGGCGACAAAGCGGTTGAGCTGCAAGTCCTCGGCCTGATAGACGACGCCCATCCCCCCGCCGCCGATTTTTTTCAGGACGCGGTAATGGGAGACTGTTTCCCCAAGAATGGATTGCTCGTCAAGCACTGCGGCACATCTTAGCAGAGGGCGCGATGCGCGGCTTCCGAAACTTTGCGCTGCTTCCGGCTCGCTCTTCGTTCACCCAGTGTGGCCACCGAGACGGGCCCGCTTGATTGCTAAGTGCGCTCTTTACATCCCATCGTAATTCGGGCCGCCGCCGCCCTCGGGTGGGACCCAGGTAATGATCTGATAAGGGTCCTGAATGTCGCAGGTCTTGCAGTGCACGCAGTTCGCAGGATTCAGGCTGATGCGCTTGCCCTGGGGCGCGGTGTCGTCGTCGACCATCTCGTAGACGTTCGCAGGGCAGAAGTTCTGGCAGGGGCTGCCAAACTCTTGGACACAGCGCTCATTGCAGATGTTTGTGTCTTGAATCAGCAAGTGTGCCGGCTGATCCTCTTCATGCTTGGTGCCGGAATGATAGAGGTCGGTGAGTTTGTCGAAGGTGAGCTTGCCGTCACCCTTTGCCGGGCCAAGCAAGTTCGCTTCCGGGCCCCCGTCGGCGGGGAGATTGGCGAGCGGTTGCAGATTCTCGTGCCCCGCATGCGATGGCACGCGGTGGCGTGGACCGCCGCGGAAAATTTCCTGGAGTGCGGTGTTGAACACTCCCGCGACCATGCCATTCTTGAATCCCTGGTGGAAATTGCGCACCGGCCACAGCTCATTTTTTATCCAACTGGCTTCGACGCTGCGCTGGAACTTGCCGAGAGTGGCTGCTGACGAGTCGGATTTCACCAGCGCTTCGAATGCGGTCTCGGCCGCCAGCATGCCGCTCTTGATGGCGAGATGAATCCCTTTCAGACGCGCGGAATTCAGAAATCCGGCGGAGTCGCCTACGATCATCCATCCATCGCCGCCAAGCGGCGGCAGCGACCACCATCCGCCGTAGGGAAGCGCCTTGGCGCCATAGCGGATCATCTTGCCGCCGGCAAGCAACTTGGTAAGAAAAGGATGCTGTTTGAAGGTTTGAAGCACGCGCTGCGGGTCGAGGCGCGGGTCGCGATAATCGAGTCCGGTGACGAAGCCGAGCGAGACTATGTTGTCTTTCGAGCCGTAGATCCACGCACCGCCGTATTCTTTTGTGGTCAGCGGATAACCCATCGTATAGATGACTTCGCCTGCCTGGATGCGGCCCGACGGGACTTCCCAAAGTTCCTTTACTCCTACGCCGTAAGTCTGCGGGTTACGGTCTTTCATCAGGTCAAACTTCTGGATGAGTTGCTTGGTAAGCGATCCGCGAGCGCCTTCGGCGAGCACGACGACCTTTGCCTTTATGTCGTAGCCAGGCTCAAAATTTGATTTCTGCTGGTTCTGTTTGTCGACGCCCTTGTCGTCGGTGCGCACGCCGGTGACTCGATCGCCCTCGTACAGAAGTTCCGATCCCGCGAAGCCCGCGAAAATCGTGATCCCTGCTGCCTCGACTTTGCCAGCCAGCCATTTCACGAAGCGGTTGATCGAAATGACGTAGTTGCCGTGGTCCCGTAGCGGCGGAGGCGTGATCGGAAGCTGGTAGTGGGCGGTGCGCGTCAGGAAGTAGACAGCATCTTTGTTTACCACCGCGTCGAGCGGGGCTTCGCTTTCGAATCCGGGAAGCAGCTCTTTCATGGAGCGCGGATCGAGGAGCGCGCCGGAGAGACAGTGCTGTCCGGCTTCGCGCGCCTTTTCGAGCACGTAGATATTCTCTTTGCTGAGCGGAGATTCGGGATGGCGCGTGTTGTGATCGTCGATCAACTGCGAAAGCCGGAGAGCGCAGGCCATGCCCGCCGGCCCACCGCCGACAATGACGACGTCGGCTGGCATTTCAGGGTGCTCGACGTTGGGGAGAGGCTTGCGGAAGATCAGTGTCATGGTTTGATGGCCGAAAGATGCACGATAAATGGGAACACGCCTTGCAATTTATTGGCAAGCGCCCGGTCTGCGGTCACCAAATCGCGCCTGTGCTCGATGGCGAGCGTACCGTAGAGGGCATCATAGACCGAATGATTGTATTTCAGCGCCGCCCGAAGAGCGGCGTCTGCCACCGGCACGGAGGCTCGCAAGGAAAGGTAGGGTGAGCCAGTCGCGATAGATAAGCGTCGCTCGATTATGTTGCCTGATTGCGTGTCGTTTGTACGCTTAGAGTCAGTGGAGCGAGGGGCGTCTCGCCCGTCCATATCGTGTGGCGGCAGTCTGGCGGCCGGGCGGGGACGCCCGGCTCTCCACGATCAAGAGCGTCGGGTCTCGGCGATCGCCTCGCGAATTGCTTCGAACACTCCATCCATCTGTCGGGGCGTCCCGACGGTGATCCGCACACATCCTTGGCAGCCCGGATTTGCTGATAAATCGCGGACGAGAATGCCGCGTCGCTGCATCGACTCCACGAATGCTATCGCTTTTGCGCCAACTCGCACCAAAACAAAGTTGGTTTGACTCGGCCAGAAGTGCAGGCCCAACTCCTCGAATAACTGCGCCAGGCGTTCGCGGCCGCGCTTTATCTGTGCGACGTGCTCGCTTACGAACGCCCGGTCGGCTAGCGCCTCTTCGAGACAAGCGAGCGCCACGGAATTCACGTTGAACGGCAAACTGAGCCGCCGCAGGTAGTCGATCTGCTCCGCCGCGCCGGTTAGCACACCCAGCCGCAGGCCAGCCAGTCCATAGGCTTTCGAAAATGTGCGCGCGACGAACAGGTTCGGATGGCGCGCCAGGTCCGAGATCATTGTCCTGCAGGTCAGTGCCGGGCCGCAAAATTCGAAGTACGCTTCGTCGATCAGCGCCGCTGCATCGGGCGCCGATTCCGCAATCCTTAACAAGTCGGCGCGCGACGCCGCCAAGCCGGTGGGATTGTTGGGATTCGCGATCGCAATTACGCGGGTGCGCAGTGAAATGCGGGCCAGCAGATCGGCGATGGGGAGCGCCAGGTCTTCGCCCGACGGGATGCGCACGACTTGCGCACCAATCGCCTCGCCCAACGCGCGATACATCACGAACGTCGGGTCGGCAAAAAGCAGTTCGTCGCCAGGGCCAAGGTAAGTTGTAAAAACCAGCGACAGCGCCTCATCCATTCCGTTGGTGAGCAACACCTGCTCTGGCGCGATGCCCAGGAAATTCGCCACCAGCCGCTCGCCAACCTCGCGCTGCGGATACAGCGACAGGTCCGCGGCCGAGAGCGAGCGCAGCCGCGCCAGCACGCGCGGCGAGCATCCGGCCATGCTCTCGTTGAGATCGAGACTGACCCCGGCGCGGCTCGTGATGGGCGAGTGGTAGGGACTCAGCTGGGCAATCGATTCCCGCGGTTTCAGCATGGAATGCGCGTAAATGAGATGCGCGTAAACATGACGCGATGAGTTTACTTGATTTGTTTATCACGGTGCAGGAGGTCGCAGTGGAGTGCGTTCTCCCGGCCGCTTATTCCTCGTCCTTCGTGTTGCGACGAGACGTGCCCGTCTGAGACCCGTCAGGCCGCGTCTCTACCAATCATTTTTCATCCCGCCTCGCATACTTCACCGCGACAAAGATCGTTGTGCAGATTGCGAAATCTAGCAGCAGGCCCCAGTCTTCCTTGAAAAGCGCGTGCCGCGCCACCATGGGTAGATGTGGCATGAGCAGGAAGTAGATCGCGTTGCCTGCGAGCACGGCTGTGAGCGCGTCTAGAAAATTCTTCATCGTTCGTTCGGACCCCAGCCCCGTGGTGGAACTTCAATTCCGAGATCCAGCCTCTGAAGGCGGATTCATTCTGGGCGCTTTCGGCATGCCTGAACGCATGCCCTGACACAAATCCCCGGTGCGAATCCTGCTAACATCGCTTAAGATGCTGGAACCGTCCACTCCAGTGCAGTATGTGAAAGGCATCGGCCCGCGCCTGGCCGAGATCCTTGCCGCCAAGGGTATCGCGACCGTCGACGACCTGCTGCACTACCTGCCCTTCCGCTACGAAGACCGGCTGAACCCGCGGTCGGTCGCCGAACTGCGCGCCGGAGAGATGGCAACGGTGATCGCCGAAGTCCGCAACTCGGGACTGTTCCGCACGCGCCGCATGCCAATTTTTCAACTCACCGTCGGCCAGGGCCGGACAAAGTTGAAGTGTATCTGGTTCAACGCCGCGTATCTTCAAGATCGCTTCCAGGCCGGACAGATGGTCGCGTTCTACGGCAAGGTGGAAGAGGACCGCGATGGGGAACTCCAAATCGTGCAGCCGCAATTCGAAATTCTCGGCGATATCAACGAAGAAGGCGGTGCGGACGAGGCCGAAAGAAAAGCGGCCGCGTCGCTTGAGATCGGGCGGATTGTTCCGATCTACGAATCGACGGGACAGGGAAAACTCACGCCGCGCTGGTTCCGGCGCATTATCCGATGGACGCTCGAAAACCTGAATCACAATCTTCCCGATCCCATCCCCGCAGCGGTGCGAGCGCATATGAGCCTGGTCGCTCCCCGCGAAGCTTGGTGGAAAGTTCACTGGCCCGATGCGGGCGAAAGCTTCAGCGATCTGCAATCGTCGCGCACGGCGGCGCACATCCGGCTGATCTTCGATGAACTCTTCTTTATCGAGCTTGGCCTCGAACTCAAGCGCCGCGAGCAAAAAGCGCAAACCGGAATCGTCTTTCGTCTTGACGGCGGGGTTCGCGAGGCGATTAAGAAGATACTGCCATTTCATCCGACTGCCGCCCAGAAGCGAGTGCTGAAAGAAATCGCCACCGACATGCAGACCCCCTGCCCCATGCGGCGTCTGCTGCAGGGCGATGTGGGATCGGGGAAGACCATCGTCGCGTTTCAAGCCGCGATTATCGCGATCGAAAACGGATACCAGGTCGCCTTGATGGCGCCAACTGAAATCCTGGCGCAGCAACACTATTTTTCCGCCCGCCAGATTCTCGAACGAGCCGGATACCGCATCGTGCTTCTGACCGGCTCGCTCGAGCAGGGGCGCAAACGCGACGTGCGCCGACATATTGCGCAAGGGAACGCCCAGCTCGTCATCGGAACGCACGCGCTGATTCAGGATCGAGTTGAATTCGAAAACCTAGGCCTGGTGGTAGTGGACGAGCAACACCGCTTTGGCGTGATGCAGCGGCTAAAGCTGATGAGAAAATCGGACGAGGCTCGTGTGGGGGGCGGTGACCCGCCCGCCCAGCCGGGCGGGGACGCCCGGCGCTCCACCGAATTCGACCCTGAGCCCGACGTGCTGGTGATGACGGCGACGCCCATCCCGCGGACGCTTGCGCTCACTCTTTACGGCGACCTTGACGTCTCGATGCTCGACGAACTTCCTCCTGGACGCACGCCGGTTGTCACCCGCTCTCTCGCCGACGAGCGCGCGCCCGAAGTGTGGGACTTCGTCCGCAAACAGATCGGCGCCGGACATCAGGCCTACGTGGTGTATCCGGTGATCGAGGAGAACGAAGAGCGTGAACTGAAGGCGGCGCAGCAGATGCACCGGCAGTTGCGGGAAAAGATTTTCCCCAACCTTCATGTTGGTCTGCTGCATGGCCGTCTTGATGCCGACGAAAAAGAGCACGTGGTGCGGGAATTTCAGCAGGGCAAGATCGAAATTCTTGTCGCAACCACGGTAATCGAAGTCGGCGTCGACGTCCCCAATGCGACGGTCATGGTGATCGAGCACGCCGATCGCTTCGGATTAGCGCAGCTCCACCAGTTGCGCGGACGCATCGGGCGCGGCGCGGCGAAATCCTATTGTGTGCTCATGCGTGGTGGCAAGGTTTCCGAAGAAGGAGAACGCCGTCTTGACGCCATGGTGCGCTCGAACGACGGGTTCCACATCGCGGAACTTGATCTTGAACTGCGCGGGCCGGGAGAATTCTTCGGAACGAAGCAGGCGGGCATTCCGAGCTTCCGCGTGGCGAATATCATTCGCGACCGCCAGCTCCTGGAGGCGGCCAAGCGTGAGGCTGCTTTTGTGATCTCTGGGCCGAATGCGGAAATATCGAAAAAGGAGATTGATCGGGCGCTTCGGGAAATGCGGTCGCGCTGGGCGATGAGCTATGGGCTGGTGGAGGTGGGGTAGCTCGATCAGGCGGTGTGGGAAGAGTTGAGCCGGAATGAATGGACGCGGGCAACCTGATATCATCTGCCTTCGGCGGGATTCGAAAGCGCCCGCCTATTCTTGGAGGTCTGGACTTATGCAGGAAACCGCTGGATTGCCCATGGGCTCCCGCCGCAACGAGGACATCGCGCTCGACCTCATGAAATTCATCGCCATGACAACTGGGTACGGCAAGACGATCGGGACCGGAGTCGGCTTCCAGGGCGGAGGCGCGGCCGCCAAGCCCGAGGATTATGCGGCGCACTTGCTGGAGCTCTATGGGCGTTGCTTGCAATCGGTGGGTGGGAAGTAAGTCAAAGTCTTCACCACAGAGGGACACAGGGGAAACTAAACTCAATCGATCTTGAGCCCAAGAGCCTCCCCGGGTAACCCCTTGCCTTTGAACCTCTTCGTTGACAAGGGCGTCGCTGCTGGGCTATCCTAAACTTCTTTGGAAGTCCTGCGGCTGCCCGCCTGGAAGACCTAGCGCGCGTTCTGCGTGGATGGATCAGTAATATTTGATTAGGGCACTCAGCGGTCTTCATAATAGCGTTGTTTAGTTCCTGGGAGATTTCCGATGTCAACCTATTTCCCGAAAGAGGGAGATATTGCGCGTAAGTGGTTTGTGGTGGACGCAACCGGGCTGCCGCTCGGACGCCTCGCCTCGCGCGTAGCCCGCATTCTGATCGGCAAAGAGAATCCGAAGTACACGCCATTTATCGACACCGGCGACCACGTGGTCATCATCAATGCCGAGAAGATCAAGATCACCGGCATGAAGGCTGATCAGAAGGTCTATCACCGCTACACCGGGTATCCCGGCGGACTGCGCTCGGAAGAAATGAAGAAGCGCATGGTCCGCAAGCCGGAGCTGGTGATTGAAGACGCCGTGTCGCGCATGCTGCCCAAGAACAAGCTGGGCAAGCAAATGTTTACGAAGCTGAAGGTTTACCGGGGCGACAAGCACCCGCACGAGGCGCAGAAGCCGGAAGCAAAGGTGTTTGCGTAGTAAGGCAGATCGCAGGTGTCAGGACGTAGGAAAACCGACACCGCAAATTTTGGAAAGGTCGAAGCGCGCGGTGGTTTGGCTAATTGCTAAACGCTAAGTGCTCAATGCTTAAATGGCAGAAATTATTCAATACTACGGAACTGGACGCCGCAAGACGGCGATCGCGCGCGTTTTTCTTCGTCCTGGCAGCGGCGAATTCAAGGTCAACGGCAAGGCGTTCGATGAATACTTTGTCACGCCCTCGCAGCGCATCGCCGCGAAACGGGCGCTGTCTCGACCGACACTGCGGCCAACTTCAACGTGCTGGCGAACGTGTGCGGTGGCGGAGTCGCCGGGCAAGCCGATGCGGTGCGGCTGGGCATTACGCGCGCACTGATGCTGTTTAACGCTGAATTCCGCGCCAAGCTGAAGGCCGAGGGCATGGTGACGCGTGATCCGCGAGCCAAAGAGCGCAAGAAGTACGGTCAGAAGGGCGCGCGCAAGCGCTTCCAGTTCAGCAAGCGGTAAGGTTTTGGGTTTCGCTGAAGGCTGAGTGCTGAAGGCTGACAGCGGTTTTAAAATTCATCCCCCCACCTTCCTGAGGCGGGGTGGACGGGAATGGCAATCCGGGGCCTCTTAGCGTCCGGATGCAGACCAACCGAGGAGGTTGATTGGCGAATATCACAATGAAGGAGTTGCTCGAAGCAGGCGTTCACTTCGGGCACCAAACCAAGAGGTGGAACCCAAAGATGAAGGAGTACATCTTTGGCGAGCGCAATGGTATTTACATTATCGATCTGCAGAAGACGCTGAAGATGTTCAAAGAGGCGTCGAAATTCGTGCAGGATCTGGCCGCCGATGGCAGAATCATTCTCTTCGTCGGCACCAAACGCCAGGCGCAGGACGCAATTGCCGAAGAGGCGCAGCGCTGCTCGATGTACTACGTGAATCAGCGCTGGCTGGGTGGCCTGCTGACCAATTGGATCACGGTACAGAAATCCGTGAAGCGGCTTAAGGAACTCGACGAAATGGCCACCGATGGCCGTTACGATCTGCTTCCGAAGAAGGAAGTGATCAAGCTCGAACGCGAG
>Ga0210410_10005966_pt1 | contig 10585 bp, 10 predicted proteins | sample IncBWC4MmetaG_FD_161058 | JGI IMG/M metagenome (GOLD analysis project Ga0210410, IMG submission 161058) | Forest soil microbial communities from Barre Woods Harvard Forest LTER site, Petersham, Massachusetts, United States - Inc-BW-C-4-M | ecosystem: Environmental > Terrestrial > Soil >... | reverse complement strand
AGAAGGCGGCCGCTACAAAGGCTAAAAGCATCCGCGGACTGGCCACAGCCGATTTGAGGATTGCGGTGGCGCTTGGGAAAGCCTCAGGCCTGAAGGCCTGAGCTACAGGATCTGCGGAATCAGGCGCCGAATCTTTCGGCGGCGCGGGCTTTGGCTTTTGCGGCTTCTTCTTCGCGATTTTTTGGAGGGGCGCCGGTCTCAAGCGACAGAAGAAGACGAGTGGAAGCGGCGGCAATCTCGTCGATGGCGGCCAGGAACGCACTTTCGTTTGCCTTCGACGGTTTGTTGAAGCCCGTGATTTTCCGCACAAATTGCAGCGAAGCGGCATGGACCTCTTCCGGAGTGACCGGCGGATCGAAATTATAGAGCGTCTTTATATTTCTGCACATGGCACCAGACTCCTCACCATGATTCTAGAAAATCCTCGGCCGCAAAAGCAAAAGGCTCCTCAGGGAGAGGAGCCTTTCGCCATGTCAAAAGTGGGACCCGGTTTTAGTCGCCGGCTACGGCTTCGGCTTCCTTGGATTTGGGAGCGGCGTTGCCATTGGCCGGGGCGATGCCGATTGGCTTGTTCGCGTTGGTGAAGTTCGCCGGAACGGCCTTGGCGATGTCGGAAACCGTGCCGATCTGCACGACAGTCGTCTGGGGCTTCTTCAGAACGAGTTCTTCGTAGATAGCGCGAACCCTGGCCTGCTCCTCAAGAGCCATCTTGCGGCGGATACGGTTCTCTTCGGCGGCGGTCAGGGGAATGTCGTGCTCCAGGTGGCGAACGCGCGAAGCGTCATCCGCGTCAATAACCAGCGAGTGCTCGTAGGAGCCGAGGTTGACGTTCTTGCCTTTGGCGTAGATCTCGTGCTTACCGTGGTTCTTGTACCACTCGGCCACGGTCGCGTTCTTGTGCATGTTTTCGATGATGTTTCGCCAGCCCACGCCGGTGTTGTACGCGCAGAAGCTGATTTCACCCTGCTGCGTGCCGTAGGGAATGATGCACATTTCGGTGCGGCGGAAGTCGTAGTTGAACAGATCCTGGAACCACATGCCGGCGATGAAGAGGAAGTTCCACGGGTCTTGCGCGCGGCGCTTCATGGCGTCTTCATAGGTGCGTTCCGGGGAAGTCTTGCCGTACTTGCTGGAGGCACCCTTGGTGAGCGCCCAGGTCTTGTCGAACTTCTTGAAGAGGTCCCAAAGCTTCAGGCCCTTTGGCCCCTGGAACGGGTGATAGTTCTTCAGGAGCGCCATGGCCATCATGAAGTTGGAGAAATTCTTGCCGCGAGCCGCATCGGTGACGGCGGTGACGTCTTTCGTAAGGCCCTGCGCATCCAGGAAGCGCGGAACCGGCGCCCATTCCTTGGTTTCCTTGTTGATCATCAGCGCGGTGCCCACGCCACAGTTCGGGTGGCAGCCGCAGGAGAGCGAACCCCACTGGGATTCGTTGCCCTTGACCATGTCGGCAAAGCCGGCAAAAGTGCTGATGAACGAAATGGGGAACCAGTCGCGAGTCGGCTGAATCTTGCCAACCTGGTTGCTGACGTCCTTCGCCAGGTGCGAAAGGGTGTAACGCTGGCGGAGGCGGCGCTCCGGGGTGATGTCTTCGTCGCGGCCGGTAAAGGAAACCGGCTGGAAGCTGACAAACGAAATCTTCTTCGGATTTTCCATCGCGAATTTCACGACGGAGCCAACCTGGTCATTGTTCACGTTGTTGACGATGGTGACGACCAGCACAATTTCGATGCCCGCTTCGTGCAGGTTTTCGATTGCGCGCAGCTTCACGTCGAACAGGTTGCCGATCTGGCGGTGGCTATTGGCGTCGTTGCCGATGCCGTCGAACTGCAGGTAGGCGTAACGCAATCCTGCTTCGAACGCCTTCTTCGCGAATTCCTTGCTCTTGGCGAACTCGATGCCGTTGGTGGCCGCCTGAACCGAGTTGTATCCAACTTTGCGGGCGTAGCGGATGGCGTCGAAGAAATACGGGCTCATAGTCGGCTCGCCGCCGGAGAACTGCACGGACATCTGGCGGCGCGGCTTGATCTTCACCGCGTTATCGAGAATCTCGACAATTTCATCCCAGCTGAGTTCGTGCACGTAGCCAACCTGGTTGGCGTCCATGAAGCAGGGATCGCACATCATGTTGCAGCGGTTGGTGAGGTCGACGGTGAGCACGGAGCCGCGGCCATAGCGGACGTTGGAAGAGCCGTGTTTGTGCAGGCCTTCATCATTGTGCGCGGGGATATCGCGGCCGGGGAACTGCTTCTCGATCCACTTCAGGAAATCGGAGTCAATGGCCATCATGTCTTCATAGTGGCCGTGCAGCGGGCAGTCTTTCACCATCCAGACCTGGCCGTCGCGCTCGATAATCTGCGCTTTAATCTCGCCGACCTTCTCGTGCATCAGGTCGCGCCAGTCTTTTTCACCCTTGATGATGGATTCGCGGGCTTCTTTCACGCAGGCCGGGCAGAGCGAGTCTGTTTGGCGCGGAAAGCCGAGGGTCGGCTTGGTCTTTTCCCAGGACTTCAGCAGCGGCTTATCAGACCATTGCGGGGTGACCGAAGGATTAGGATTCTTCTTGTTGAAATATTGAATGGTATCGAAGGTGATACCAGCCGTCTTACAAAGCACCCAGTCCAGGGACCGGAAAATCTGTGTGCTAATCGTATTGGGCATACAGCAGTAGCCTCTCTTTCAGAGTCGTGCAAAAAAACTTGGGATTCGGTTGAAAGCCCCAAACCAGCCTAAACGGAACTGCCCCCATGGCATTTCCAGACTACCACGCGCTGTCGCGTGAGCCCTAAGTGCTTGAGCATGGATAGTTTGAATGGGTAAGGGGGGAGACGCCAGTGGGATACGGTGAACGGTAAAAAAGGGGGGTTGAATGGCACAGATGACCAGTGAACGGGGCTATCTGATGGTAAGAAAAGGGGGTTACTGCTAGGAAGCAAGTACTGAAAGTTTGCCGCTTTGGGTCGCGGCAAAACGCGGCTACTCGTTCAAGCTGGGGTGCAAAACCGCGATCAGGAAATGTGCGAAGTGCGCCGCACCTTCATCCATCTGCAGCCAGCGGACAACACAATGATCCGCCAGATACTTCGGGACGCGGGTCTCGGCAATCCCAAGATGCTCGGCAAGTTTCGGTTTGATGGACTCTCCGCCGCGCCGCGCAGTTCCCCCCCGCGCCATATTGGGGATGGCCACGCGCAATGTCTGGCAGGCTTCGACATAATAATAGGTGGTCAAGTCGGAGTCCGTGAGCACCCAAACGCCCGGACCAGCGGGAGCGCGATCGGCGTCATCCAACTTTGTCGGCGCGCACGTCAGCAACCGGCGGAAATTCATCTCCAGTTGCGAAAGACGCGAAGCAAGTCCGGGGTCGCCGTAACGTCCGCGAAGGCTCGGCGTTGAAATTTCCGGGGATTCTTCAAACGAAGAGCGCGACGGACGTTCAACAGCAACAGGAGCCTCTTCTTCGGGAGGCGCCGGCGGCGTGTACCCTCTCGATGGACCCAGCGGCCGCGATTCGCGTTGACCGGAAGAATGTTCCGCCCGGCGGGGGGAACGGTGCGAGTCATGGCCACGCCGTCCGCGCCGATGACGAGAACCCCGATCGGAGGGAGCGGAACGGCCGTCGACTGGGGCCTGGGGTTCGGATTCAACGGGTGCGGATTGGGTTTCGACTTCCTCGTGCGGGGATTCGGGTTCACCCGTTTCCTTCGCCTCAATGGCGCCTGAAGCTTCTTCCGGCTTGCTAACGGGAGCCGGGATCTCCGCGGGTTCCGTCGCGCCGAGGCGCGTGGCGCTTTCCTGCGCCTTGGTCTTCCAGTCGGAGCGGCGGAAACGTTCGGCGGCGGTGAGATACCACCTGCCGGCATCGGCGGAGTTCCCCACCGATTCCAGGTAACGCGCAAGTTCGAACGCAACCATGGCGTCGCGAGTCTTTGTGAAGAGATTCGTCAGTTGTGCCGCGGGGTCTTTTCCGGTGCGTGCTCTGCGGATTCGCGCGGTGATCTGCTTCCAGTCAGCCATACTGTGAAGGCATTCTAGCAGCGAATGTGGCGTTGCGCCAACGAAACGCAATAATTGAGCCCGAAAGCATTGCTGCCTGGCGACAGTAGTATGGTTTAGCGATTGACGCGGGCTCGGAATGAGAAGTATGCTTTTGCTGCACAGCACTGGAGGACTCTATGCGCGGCTTGCGCGCACCGCTCGCGACCTTGATGGCAATCGGGCTGACGATTGCACCCACATGGGCTGGCCCCACGACGACGAACTCGTTTGGCACCATCGTCACGGCGGAACACGCGCGAGTGGGCGATTCCTCAGCCGAAGCCGGCACCACGGTATTCAGCGGCGACCGCCTGGTAACGGACCTGGCTGGGAGCGTCCAGATTCGGGCGGGCGCTGCACGATTCCTGCTGCAGAGCGCAAGTTCCGCGACCCTGAACGATACCGAAGGTGCGCCCTCCGCGAAATTATTCGCCGGCACCGCGACTTTTTCGACAGGCAATTCCAAGGCTTTCACGCTATTGGCCTCCAGGGCCGTAATCCGCGCGCAATCCAACGGACCGACCATCGCCCAAGTCACGTATCTGAGTGAGAAGGAGCTTCTGGTGGTCAGCAAACGCGGTCCGCTGACAATTACCGTTGACGGAGAAACAGAACTCATCGCGGACGGCGCCGCGTATCGGGTGATACTCGAACCGCCGCCGACGATGGCACAAGGCCCCGAAGGAGCCGGTGCGCACAAAGACGACAAGAAGCGCGGTATGAACGGGCCACCGCTCAGAGCCGGACGCAACTACTTCCTGATTACGGCGGTGGGAATCACGGCGCTGGTTACAGGATTTGCCGTTTCGGAAGCCCTGGAAAGCCCGAATCGCCCATAACGCCTGAAAGTAAGGGCAACTGATTTCGAAAAGGCCATCACTCCGGTGATGGCCTTTTCCTATTGGAGAGCCAATTCTGTTCCATCCCCGCGGTTGGGGGGCGATCTCCTGCTCGGCGTTTTCGGGTCAGAGAACCGCGACTACGTCAATTTCCACCAGGGCGTCTTTCGGGAGCCGCGCGGCCTGCACCGTGGAGCGGGCCGGCGGAGCGACCGTGAAATACCGCCCGTAGACCTCGTTCATCGCCGTGAATTCATTCATGTCTTTCAGGTACACCGTGGTTTTTACCGCATGGGCGAGCGATACGCCGCTGGCCTCCAGGACCGCCTTCAGGTTTTCCATGACGCGCTCGGTCTGTTGACGCACGTCGGCGCCGACAAATTCTCCGGTCTGCGGATCCAGCGCGACCTGGCCGGAAACGAAAAGGAACCCATTTGCTTTGATTGCCTGCGAATACGGGCCGATGGGCTTCGGGCCGCGCGGTGTAAGTACGACGTCTTTCATTGGAGTCTCTCCTCGAATGCGGAAAGCAGAATAACAGACGTAGAGTGCAAGCGGGAGGACTAGCGGGGGCGGCGGCCGCGCACGTGAACAAAATCCGTGTGGGCGTGGTTGCGGGCGGCTTCCAGCCTGGTGACATACGATTCCGCCTGCTGACCGGAAAGGCCCTGGTAGATCAGATCGAGAATCTTTTTTTCAGATTCGCCGATATTTTTCAGCCGGCCGATCTGCGCGCTGGTAAGGGTCGGCAAACCCTGCTCGCGGCGCCGGATGACCACCTGCACGGTGGAGTTCGAAAGGCCGATCAGCTTCAGCATGACCGCATCGCTGCTGAGGGCGTCGAGCTTGTCAGCCTGGGCCATCTCCAGGATCTCTGCGTCGGTGTAGCCCGCGCCCGACAGTTCGATAACGGAATCGCCGCTGGTGAATTCGTGATTGTGGTCGCGCGCGGATTTCAAAAGGGAGAGACACATCGGATCGCCGGCGCCCGCCCGCTTCAGTTTGGTGAGCTCCGCGACTTCCGCCGCCGAAACATTCATCTTCTTGATCTGCGCAAGATTGGTGGACCACATACCCGATTGATCGAGGGCCGTGAAGTCAATCTTCGGCTTCGTCTTGCACCCCGCAAGAGCGAATCCCAGCAGAGAGACGAATAGTAGCGATTTCCGCATACTTACAGTGTATGCGTTACAAGCGGGCCAAAGTGGGGCTGTGTCCGGGCCCATACTGGACCGTCGGACAGGTGAGGAAAGAGCGGCTCAGACCTGGTAGATGCGCTCGACGCCGTAGACACCGTTGATGCGCCGGATGTTGGAGAGGATGGTCTCGAGTTGCCGCTTGTCGGCGATTTCGAGGCTGGCTTCGACCCGGGCGTTCTGCCGGTCGGGGCGGCTTTCGAGCATGCGGATGTTGGAGCCGGCGTCGCTGATCACGGCGGTAATTTCGGCCAGGAGGCCGGCGCGGTCTTTGGCGCGCACCAGCAGTTCAACCGGGAAGGTAGCGGAACTGTCGCCGCCCCACGCCACCGCGATGCGGCGCTCCGTCTGGTAGAGAAGGTTCTGCACGTTGGGACACGCTCGCGTGTGCACAGCCACGCCTCGCCCGCGGGTGACGTAGCCGATGATGTCGTCGCCGGGAATCGGATTGCAGCATTTCGCTCGGAAAACCAGCAGGTCGTCGTGCCCTTTCACGATCAGCGGAGCTTCGCCCATGCCCAGCATGCGCTTGACGGTCTTTACCAGCGTCGGCTTGGCGTCTTCCGCGGACTTTTCCGCTTCCTTGCTGGGTTCGCCAAAGTAACGGGACAACACCTGGCGCGCGGAATATTTACCGAACCCGACAGCGGCGAACAGATCCTCCACTTTCGACAGCCCGTAATCCGAGGACAGCTTCTGCAAATCTTCGCTGGGAATTTTCTTCAAGCCCCGCGGGAAATTGCGCGACTCGTTTTCCAGCAGCCGCTTGCCCATCTCCGTGGCTTCCTCGCGCTCCTGGGTATTGATGAAGTGCCGGATCTTGCTCTTGGCATGCGAGGATTCCACGAAACTGAGCCAGTCGCGGCTGGGCTTGTGCCCTTTTTGCGTGAGGATTTCCACCACGTCGCCGCTGACGATTTCATGGCGCAGCGAAACCATCTGGCCATTCACTTTCGCACCAACGCACTGGTGACCCACTTCCGTGTGCACGGAATAGGCAAAATCCACCGGCGTGGCGCCGCGCGGCAACTCCAGCACGCGGCCCTTTGGCGTGAACGCGTAAACTTCGACCGGGGCGAGATCCACCTTCAGCGTCGAGAGGAATTCGCCGGGCTCCTGCAGTTCCTGCGACCATTCGATCAACTGGCGCATCCAGGCGATGCGCTGGTCGTCACCAGAGGATACCGGCTTCCCATCTTTATATTTCCAGTGCGCGGCCACCCCTTCTTCGGCGATGCGATGCATTTCCTGGGTGCGAATCTGAATCTCGAAGGGTTGCCCCGAGTGAATCACCGTGGTATGCAGCGACTGGTAGAGATTGGGCCGCGGCATGGCGATGTAATCCTTGAAACGCCCGGGAACGGGCCGCCAGATATGGTGGACGACGCCAAGCGCGGCGTAACAGTTGCGGTCGGAATCGGAGATAACGCGAATGGCCAGCAAATCGTAAATCTGGTCGAGGCTGCGCTCCTGCCGGACAATCTTTCGATGCAACGAATAGAGGCCCTTGACGCGCGCTTCGAGTTCCGCGGGAATGCCGTTTTCGACGAGCTTCGTGCGAATCGTGTTCTGAACGTCTTCGAGAAATCTCTGGTGAAAGGGGGCTTTGTCGCTGAGTTGCTTCTGGAGCGAAAAGTACGCGTCTGGCTCCAGATAGCGGAAGGAGAGATCTTCGAGTTCGCCCTTGATGACGGACATTCCCAGGCGGTGAGCGATGGGCCCATAAATGTCCATCGTTTCCCGGGCAATGCGAAGTTGCTTGGCAGGCTCCAGATACTCGAGGGTACGCATGTTGTGGAGCCGATCGGCGAGTTTGACCATCACGACGCGGACGTCCTGAACCATCGCCAGGAGCATCTTGCGAACGTTCTCCGCCTGGCGCGCTTCCGGCGCCATCATGTTCAGGCGGCTGATTTTCGTGACGCCTTCGACGAGCTGGGCAACCTCGCCACCAAAGCGCTCTTCGAGGCGTGAAACCGGAAATTCGGTGTCTTCAATCACGTCGTGCAGCAGGGCGGCCGCGAGGGTGGTGGCATCCACGCGCATGTCGGCCAGAATGTGCCCCACTTCCAGGAGATGCGAAACATAGGGATCGCCCGAAGCGCGGAACTGATCATGGTGCCGCTCGGTAGCAATTTCGAAGGCGCGCCGCACCGGCCAGGGATCCTCGGATGGCCGATTGGTGCGCAGTTTTTCGAGGAGCTCTTCCAGGCGGGCGTTCAGCTGCCGCTCGGTCCGGTCCCGATTAAAGTTGAGCGGGATATTGGCAGGCGACGGCATACGCCAGTATACCAAAAGGGTCAGTTAAGGCGGTTTCTTAGCGCTTTCGCGCAAAGGAGCAATCTTGGATTAAAGCGTGAGGTTTGCTCGCTCTAGACGACGGGAGGGGGCCGCTTTGCCTTGGGCCATGCGCCTCACCTTGATTCTTTCTGCCACCTCTTGTGCTGCTGCGTGATGGAGACATAACACTCGCAGGCGGCCACCTCCAACTCTGGCCGGTCTTCGATCATGACCGCCCCGCGTACGTAAGTAATGAGCCCTGCCTTTTGCAGAAAACCCAAGGCGACGGTTACGCTCGCCCGGCGCATTCCGAGCATGTGCGCCAGAAATTCCTGGGTGAGCAGGACCTGGTTGCCGCCTAGCCGGTCCTGGCTCATCAACAACCATCTCGCCAATCGTTGGTTGGCGTTATGTAGCCGGTTGCATGCCGCGATTTGTGCGGACTGCACCGCGACCTCCTGCCCAAATTGCTCCAGACTCCTCCGCAGAGATGGACAATGGGCCAGGGCGACGATCATGTCCCCGGCTCTTATCCGGAACGCGCTTCCTGCAACCTGGACGATCACCCGGCTAGCGCTGCTCTTGAGTCCAGCTACCAACGGCAGACCTACAAAGCCTTCCGCCCCAGTCAGCCCGACTTCCACGATTTTGCCGTTCGTCAGGACCGTGAGGATGGACGCCAGCCCGCTGCGCATGAAGTAGCAATAAGCGATCGGCTTGGCGGCCTCGTTCAAGATCGAATGCAGCGGCAGTGACACCAGCGCCAATTTTGGGAAGATGGTTTTGAATTCCTTGCGGGGCAATCTTCGCAGAATTCCGTTATTGAGCGCAGCTCTTCTGGTCACCTGGCTCCTTGACGAAATTCATAGCGATTCGAACGAAGGGCCGGCTCGGACTGGGCGGAAGAAGGACCGAGCCGACTCTCCTACACTACGCTATTTTAACGTTCGCAGCTAGTCCTGCACGTTAACCACCTCGTCCGCCCGTAGCGAGTTGCGCCGAATCGTACGCTAGCGTACAGTTCTCTCTGGAAAAGAGACTCGCTATGCTCCGGAAACCACCTTCCTCCGGCAGACCTCCTTGGGCAAAAGCCGTCCGAACCTTGCGCGTGCACCTCAAACTGAATCAGGAAGAGTTTGGTTCCAGGCTCGGCTTTTCCGCGATGGCCGTTTCACGCTGGGAACGCGGCGCTCAGGAGCCACCCTCTCACGCATACATCGGACTTGGAAATCTTGCCCACGACTCTTCCTGCTGGTATTTCTGGGAACGCGCCGGCCTCCGTAGCGAACATGTGATGCGCGTATTGCCTACCCTGGAACGGAACATCAGATTTTCCAAATTACAGAATTTTGAAATTGTGAGCGCCGGGGTAGGTCCAAAGCGCCAAAGAGACAAAGTCCAGCTTGTCGCCCTTCCGGTATTAAAGGTAGTGGCCGCTTCGCCGGGCGAGAAAGGGGACGACCTGCATCTGCTCAGCGAAGCGCCGATTGAAAATATGCTGGCAGCGCCGAAGGACTGGTGCCCCAATCCCGCCTACACGAGCTGCTTGCGAGTGCGCGGCAATTCCATGGCCCCGATGATCCAGGACGGATTTGTGGTTGCCGTTGACTCTTCGCAAATCGACATGAACAGCCTGGACGGGAAAATTGTAATTGCCTGGCACAAAGACGTGGGATTAACCATTTCGCGCTTACGGCTCTACGACCACACGGCGGTTCTCGTTCCCGAAAATTCAGAATACGGGGCCGTCACTATCAGCGCCAAACAGCCGTGGAAGATCGTAGCCACCGTGCTGTGGTGGGTCGGCAAAGCCCCATGAACATCCCCCGCGAAATGTCCGGCGGTAGGACCTCTAGTTTCCACTGGCGAAATTCACTTCGGGCAATCCCCCGCTCAAAACGAATCACGCAGCGGCAACTCCGGATGTCGCCGGTTCCATTCCGCTCGCGCCTCGGCCAGTTGCGCCATCAGGGCAGTCAGACGGGAATCGTTTGGATTCGCCTCGTTGGAGCAGCGGAATTTTGCACGCATGCCGAACCGCAAGAGTTCCGCACTGGACATCCGGTGAATGGAGAGGGGCACGGGGCCGCCTTCACCGGGATGCGTCTCGTTTTCACCAGCCATGGTTTCTGAGCTGTCCGCCAGTTCCATTGTGAATTTTTCTCCGTCCAGGGTGATTACCAATGTCCGCTAGCCGCTTTCGTTAGATGATTCTATAATTACTACTTGTGT
>Ga0210410_10005964_pt1 | contig 10588 bp, 9 predicted proteins | sample IncBWC4MmetaG_FD_161058 | JGI IMG/M metagenome (GOLD analysis project Ga0210410, IMG submission 161058) | Forest soil microbial communities from Barre Woods Harvard Forest LTER site, Petersham, Massachusetts, United States - Inc-BW-C-4-M | ecosystem: Environmental > Terrestrial > Soil >... | reverse complement strand
TTTGAACTTCAGCGGTCAGCATGTTGAGGACATGAAACAAAACACTGAAAGGTGCCCATGAGTCGTCAAGCGCTGCTTGTAATCTTCCTCGCAGTTTTCTCGGCATGGTCAGTTGCGATGAGTGACGAAACGTCCACTCCGGCGGAATTCGTCAACACACTCATGCCGCAACCATCGCAGCTTGCCGCACAGGAAGGCCGCCTCATCATCACCTCGTCCTTTACCGCGACCGCAGATCACTTCCGCGACCCGCGCCTTGACGCGGCCGTCATACGTGTTCTGGATCGGCTCAGAATGCACACGGCCATCGCAATCGCCCCAACTTTGGCGAGTAGCGTGCCTGCAACTCTCATCGTCAGTGTCGGCGGCTCAGGAGAAAAGATCCAGAGCGTGAACGAGGACGAGTCCTACTCGCTGGACGTAACCCCCTCTGGCGCGCACCTCCATTCTGCAACGGTTGTCGGAGCCATGCGCGGCCTGGAAAGTCTGCTGCAGCTGATCCAGTCAGACGCCACCGGCTATTTTGTTCCCAGCATTTCGATACGCGATACGCCGCGCTTCCGCTGGCGTGGCCTTATGATCGACTGCGGACGCCACTTCATGCCGGTCGAGGTTCTCAAGCGGACCCTCGACGGGATGGCCTCGGTGAAGCTCAACGTCTTCCACTGGCACCTCAGTGAAGACCAGGGGTTTCGCATGGAAAGCAAAGCTTTCCCCAAGCTGACCGGGTTGGGCTCCGACGGACTCTTCTATACGCAGGAACAGGCGCGCGAGATCGTGACCTACGCGCGTGACCGCGGCATCCGCGTGGTTCCCGAATTCGACATGCCGGGTCACAGCAGCTCCTGGTTTGTGGGTTATCCCGATCTCGCTAGCGCCCCAGGTCCATTCCATATCGAGCGCGAGTTCGGCGTTTTCGATCCGGTCATGGATCCCACCCGCGAGAGCACCTACAAGTTTCTCGACACTTTCATCGGCGAGATGGCGGCAGTCTTCCCTGACCACTTCCTGCATATTGGAGGCGATGAGAACAACGGCGTTGAGTGGAACGCCAACCTGCGCATCCAGCATTTTATGCGTGAGCACAAACTCAAAGATGCTGCCGCGCTGCAAAACTATTTCAACCAGCGTCTTCTCAAACTTCTTGAGAAGCACGGGAAGGACATGATCGGTTGGGATGAGATTCTAACTCCCGACCTGCCCAAGGGAGTTGTGGTCCAGAGTTGGCGCGGCTTCGACTCACTCGCCGCCGGAGCCAAGAACGGATACCAGGGCATCCTCTCCGCCGGCTATTATTTGAATCACAAAAACAGCGCCGAAATGCACTACGCGGTCGATCCGTTGCCCGCAGCGAGTACCCTGAACAACGACGAGCAGGCTCGGATTCTCGGTGGAGAAGCTTGCATGTGGACGGAGCAGACCAGCCCGCAAACTCTCGATTCGCGCATTTGGCCGCGAGCGGCGGCGATCGCCGAACGGCTCTGGTCTCCACGGACTGTGGACAGCGTAGACGACATGTATCGCCGCCTGGCGGTTGAGTCGCTGCGACTTGAAGGTTTTGGTCTTACGCACATTTCTCAAGAAGAGGTAAGTCTACGCACATTTGCCGGTACCGAGCAGATTGGTCCGCTGCAAATCTTTGCCTCCGTTCTCGAACCGGTAAGCTTCGACGAGCAAGCATCCATGCAACATCCAAATGCGCTCACGCCGCTCAATCAACTCGCAGACGCTCTTCCGCCCGACCCGCCATCACGGCACAATTTTGAAGTGCTCGTGCGGTCCTACTTGCAGGATCCTCGAGCCAGAAAGCGCGAAGAAACCGAACTCGTCGCCGGCTTCAACTCCTGGATTGCGACAGAGCCTGCGATTCTGCAACTGATGAGCGCCTCGCCCCAACTCGCTCAAGCCGAGCCTCGGGCCCCTCAGTTGGCCGAACTCGGTACAACGGGGATCGAGGCGGTTTGGTATGTTTCCTCTGGACTGCCGGCAGCCGCTGGCTGGAAAACCGAAAAACTCGCCCTCCTAGATACCGCCGAAAAACCGCAAGCGCTGGTTCGCTTCACAGTGATCAAGCCCTTGCGCGATCTGGTCAATGCAGTCTCTGAGCCAACAGCCAAGTAACTTCAACTCCAAAAAAAGGCCAAGGAGATGGGATTGTTCGCCAATGCAGCACCCGTCTCGGATTCGGAGTTATATGAAGTTCTGTTCCGGCCCGGATTTTCTGCGGCTGAGTCAATGACCGATCTCTCAGGGCGCGGCGTTGGCCTGGATGTGGTGCGGCGGAAGATCGACGCGCAGCACGGCTCGGTGCAGATCGCCAGCGAGGAAGGGCGGGGCACAACTATTACGATCCGGCTTCCACTGGATGTACTCTTCCGCTCCGTTGCAGGTTCTGCAGGTCGAAATGCCGTTGGCGTGATTATGACCGGAATGGGCGACGACGGAGCACGAGGATTGCTGGAAATGAAAGAAGCCGGCGCCATCACGATTGCGCAAGATGAAGTTCCGTCGTCTTCGGAATGCCTCGGGAAGCGATTGCTCGAGGCGCTACGGATTTTGTGTTGCCGTTAGAGCGGATCGCACTGCAGGCACTGGAGTCGCTGAAGCGCGAACGGCCATCGGATCGACTTCAGATCTAAGCATCCAAACAAGGGAGCGGTGGCAATTCGAAAGTCGTATGACGGGGGTTATCTGTTGGCAAGATGTTTTGATTTGTAGCATGAATAATTCCCGCGTGACTCTGGTGCGAAGCTCACTGGATCGCAAGGAAACACTTCGCCCCACATGAAAGGAAACGCAATATGGCAGCTGGTGCCAAACCCGCACTCGAAACATTGACGGACGATGAGCGCAAGAGTCCGCCGGCGTCCGATCCGAGCCCTCTCACCCTCAAACAGCGGATCATTCGTAAATTGATGGAGATCTTCGAATATAACGAGCGCCTCGGAGTGACTCGTCAGTAAGCGGTCTCAGTTCCTCAGTCCTTAGTCGCAATTCAGACAGCGGCACGGGCTGCGATGCGGCCCGTGGCACGTTCAGCCAAAAGCCACGCGCTGCACGCCCTGCAATCTGCCGGGTGAGCCTCTGGACGCTCCCTCAACACACTGTTTCCGGCAACAGGCCGGCAAGCCCTTTTAGCCTGAACTCAAAGATTCCGGCAGAACGCCCAACGACTCCCGAATCTTCTCCGGAGCGACGCCGACATTGTTAGCGATGGCGATATTGCGACATTTGTGGGGTCAGACCTCACAATAACCGCTAGAGCGAAACAGACGCGGCAACTGGAGACAGGCCGGGACGGAATTGGGCGCGGGTTCCCAACTTATGGGCTGCTATCCCAAGACTTCAGGCTCCCGACTTTCCGAAATCTGTGGGATCCTGTGCCTGAACTTTAGCGAGGCCGATTCATGAATATAAGGGCACAAAGCATTCCAATCATTCTTGCTCTCACTTTCCTGATCACATTTTTCACCACTCCCCTTGACGCCCAGCTCATCCCCCTCCAATCTCTCGTTACTCCCTCTACCACAATCCAGAAAGACGGCCACCTCGTTACTTTTGCAGTGCATGGCTTCATCGAATTTCAGTCTTTAGCCGAACTCTTCCCCTACATCGAATCGCAGGCAAAACGCTGGAGGGGCACGCTCGACGACTCTCAGCTCCGGAATCTCGCTGGCGAACTGCTCCGTCGCGGCATCGAGAGTCGTACCATCTCCATGATCGACGAGCGTCCGCTCGAAACGTTGATTACGCACACTGCCGCCGAATTGAGCGAGGCAATTGCGCACGTGAAAGAACCCTTGCCTCCCGGGTATCTCGAAGCTTTCCTGGCTGTACAAGAAAAATGGAAGCATTCGATGAACTGCTGGAGTGCCTCTTCTTCTATTCCCGGACGCGTACTCTCGAACTGGTATCCCATCGAGGAAGGTATCCTGCTCTACGGTGCCACCTATGACTCCCCCGAACATTTCTGGCAAGCCGTGAAATACCATCCCGACATCACCATCGCTCAGCTCACAGATATGATTAACCAGCTGGAGAAAAAAGACTGGAGCTCTTGGCTCCAGCGGCTCGACTCTGATCCCAACCTGTATCTACCGAACGCCTACGCAGTCGAGTTCCTCCGCCACAATCTCACGTCCGACCGCCTCCGGTGGTTTCGTGAGGAACTCACACGCCATAATCTGCAACAGACCGAACGGGCCCGCACAGCTCAACAGCGCTCCACTGCGCCCTTCCGCTTCACTGCATTTGAAGAGAAGGTCCTCTGGGGAGATCTCGCTGACGTCTTCCACCTGGTCTACACCTTCTCAACACCCGACGACCCCATTCGCAAGAATCTCGCCGATCATCATCTTGACGCTGTCTACCTCGAAGCTCGAAAAATGCCGTTCATCAGCCAGGATTTTCGTTCTCTCATGCTCGAAATCTGGCGAGTGAAGTACCAGCAGATGCCTCGCTTTCGCGAAGTCATCTCTGGCATCCCACCTGAAATCCGGCTCGAACACTTCCTGAACGACGGCGACTCACCTGACATCCCAATTCCTGTCTACATTCTCTACCTGAATCAGATGCGGGATCTGGCCCGCCGTCCGCCCGTCAAGCAGTAAAGGGAAGATACTTCGGCAGCCATCTCTGATCTACCGATCCCAACTTCGAGCCGAAGTCGATCGACCTTAACCGCGCTTTCCGCGATAACTGATGTAATCAGTTGCTGTTGAGTTATGCGAATGATTGGTGAAATATTTCGAGTTCCGCAGCTCATGGAATTTCTGCGTTACGGATAGCGTCGTCTAGATTAAAATTACGCGAGTAGTACCCCATTCCACTTTTGAGCTTCTGGAGTGCTGATGGAAACGCCCAGAAGCCAGGGTCGGCCCGCAATTTTACTGCGGTCCACCCAGCTTTTCATTCGATTCCACCATCGCTGCGTCTGAGGTGGTGCCGGCCGAAAGTGGCTGCCTGTCCATTGAAAGTCGGACACCACGAGCATGTCGTTCTGATCAAGCCAGAAAGCATTGAGTTCGTGCAGAGCGGTACGCTCCTGTTGCGTATAGGGGCGGTGACGTGTCCAGAGCTCAAGACGAATCCACGGGTGGCACCCAGAGCCAAATCCCGGCGGCCCAATCCATCCCGCCCACGGATCCGCAATTGGCGCAAATCGGGCGCCTTCCAGACCTATCAGGGGCCGCGGTCCGGTATCCACCTCGATCAGGGGCAGCGGCCCCGCGGGCACATGCCACAAGCTGTGCTCTCCATCCTTCAGGGTATCCACGACTCGAACCGCTTTCCACCGCTGCCGACGGGAGCGTTCCATTCCCAGTTCCAGGTCCCCGTCTCGAACGCGATGAACATGGAAGACAGGCGAATGCCTGGGCGTTTGGTCGAGCTTCTCGCTCTCCGGCCCTAGCGGATCGTCGGGCACAATGAACGCAATCTCCGGGTCGGCGTTCAGCCGATCGAGGAGAGGGCACAAGTCATGCTCGTCAACGAAGAAGCTGAGTGAAGGCATGCTAGCTTTTTCGACACATGAAACAGGGATAATTAGGCATCACCGTGACTCAAAACACCGCTGATTCTATACCCCTCCCTACAAGAGAGCCGCAAGCCTTGAACGACGAAATATAGGTCCTCGGGCTCCATTTGCCCCCAAGCGCGGTTCCGAAGGCAGCTTCCCGCTTTGCTCCTAAGCCAGGGGTTTGCAATCTCCCAAGATTGTGAAAAAATGGAAGCATTGGCGGACATCGGCAAGCAATCGACGCCGCCGCTTTTCCCTTTATTTTTGTCTGTTTGCCAGATCTGAGGTTGCGACGATGTGGTCGGGCACTCCGCTTTCTGCACGAATCACGGAAAATATCCTGGCGCGTTATGCTTTCGCAGTCTTAGCAGTTGTGACCGCATTGTTAGTCTGTGACGGCCTCACTCCCTTCCACGTTGATCGCGTGCACTATGTGATTCTCTTCCCTGCAGTGGCCTTCTCCGCTTGGTACTGCGGCATCGGGCCATCCATACTGTCGCTTGTCGTTGCCTTCGCTGGAGCTAGATATTGGTTCACTCCGCCTATACACTCATTTCGCATCCCCAATTCTGCGGACTCCGTTAGCGCCCTCGCGTTCCTGTTCGCTTGCGGCTTGGTGCTGGCAATGGGAGAAGCTCGCCGACGCGACAATGAAAAACTCCGAAGGTCGCAGGGCGAACTCGAAGATCGAGTCCGCGAGCGCACAGCAGAACTCGACACCGCCAATCAAAACCTACGTGAACTCTCGGCGCGTTTGCTCCAACTGCAGGACGAGGAGAGACGACGTATTGCTCGCGAGCTGCACGATAGCATTGGGCAGATGTTGACGGCTCTGACCATGAATCTGTCCAGTGTGCGTGCCGACATCGAGCGCCTTGCTAAGACGGCTACTGCACTGAGCGATAGCGAAGGCCTGGTCCAGGAGATGAGCACCGAAGTCCGCACCATTTCGTACTTGCTTCATCCACCCCTGCTCGATGAAAAAGGATTGTCGTCAGCCATTCGTTGGTATGTCGACGGATTTTCTCAGCGCAGCAAAATCAAGGTTGATCTAGACCTCCCCGATGATTTCGAACGTCTGCCCCTTGAACTGGAGACGGCGCTTTTTCGGGTGGTGCAGGAATGCCTTACGAATGTTCATCGGCATTCGGGGAGTTCGGTAGCCAAGATTCGCGTTCGTCATAGCGGCGGTCAGGTTCGTGTTGAAGTCGCGGACGAGGGCACGGGAATACCACCAGAAAAAAAATATGTAATGGCTTCTGCCGGGACGCACGGAGTTGGAGTTAGAGGAATGAGAGAAAGACTCAGGCAACTCGGTGGTTCCTTGGAAATTAACTCCAACGGAGCAGGCACTGTCGTAATAGCGCGGCTACCAGTTGCCGAGACCTGTTTGCCTGAAGATACTTCTTCGATTCAAGATAGTTCGTCGAGCGCAGTGGCCTAACGACAGCGAAAATTTCCGACGATATTCGTGCGGTGCTGGATCGGTGCCAAGGTCTGCGCCGTCCGAGGTCAATGGGAGCGGCAATTGGGCCAGGTTTGGACAAGAAGTGGAGCAATTACTTCTTACCGGGGATGCTCGACTACAAAACGAGTTCTTTTGGGTTCTAGCGCTTACTGCCGTTCAGGTCCGCTGGGTAAACGTCGAAATCAATTTCCACTTCGTCCTTCACCTTGACGGTCCCTCCGCCGACAGTGACCGGCTTGATGCCGAAGGCAGTCTGCTTGAGTTTAGTCTTGCCCTGGTAATGCATCGTGTCGCCCGTCACTTCGAACGCCAGTTCTTTGCTTACGCCGTGCAGGATGAGCGTACCCATCACGCGAAAATGGCCTGGGCTCGTCTGTTCCACACGCGATGAGTTGAAGTGGATTTCAGGAAATCTCGTGGCGTCCAGCACTTTGGGGCCCAGCATGGTGCTCTGGATTTCGGCGCGGTCTTTCTCTGAGACGTCAGAGTCCGTGACTTTCATGTGGGCGGTTACAACCGTGATCTCAACTGCCATTGCTTTGGCATCGATGGATCCGTGGGCGATGGGCGCGACCACGACATGATTGTGTCCAACAGCAGAAAATAATCCCGTCTTGCCGACGTGAATGGTGAAGGAAGAACGCGGAGTTTGGCAATAGGTTGAGGAACACAGAGCAGTAACGATGAGTGCCAGCAGGAAAATGCAGGAAGTACGCGTACACGACATAAGAGCTTCTCTCCTTCAAGAAGGAATGCTTTGCCCGCTCTTGGCAACCTTCTGTTCAACGTACCTATAGACATGACTTGGCATCTTTCACCGCCTCGGCACACGGTGCCCACATCAAGAGTACCTCAACGGCATCCAACGAAGGGTCCTAATCGGGCGAAAGTTTGATGGCAAGTGGGACGTCCAGGGCCTTCGGTTTTAGTTCCGCCGGCAACCGGGACACAGCCTGGAGTAAGGGTGAGCGGTTGTGTCAGCGAGGCTTTCCCGTAGTCAGCCTTAGCAAAACCCAACTAAGAAATGACTTTCGCTAGGTTGCGGTAGGCCTGTATAGGTCAGTCGCTTCATACATCGCGTCAGACACAAGCATCGCTTACTGTTCTATGTCACCTGGGAACGGTGCAATGAAGTCGTCCGCGGCGGTGCGTGCGAACGCTCTGCAGAAATCCGCTGCTCAAGCCGGAAAAAAGAGTTTCAGGGCACGAGTGGTTCGGCCTTTCTGAGTTTCGACAGATCTCTTTCGGTTTCCTTCCATTTGCGCTTTTTCCAATCGTGGCCAGCGGATCCGCTGGCAAAATACGCAAGGATGCTTGCCTTCAAGTCCGGCGTGAGATTTGCGAAGTGCTTCTTGGCAAGGCGGCTGACTAAGTCTCCGTAGGACTGGTCGGCGAGCCGATATTGACCGGCGCGTGTGAGTTCACCCGTGTCAAGGTTGCGGTTGGGAATCTTGAAATCGCCCCTCTTCACCTGCCGGACTAAGCGATGAAATTGAGTAACCACGTCGTCCATACTTTTGAAATACATGTCCTCAGTTTGAGGCGTTGGATCTTTAAACGAGAGCGCCTTAAACGGACCGAATTTCGGAATCAAGTGGCCAAGCATAAAACCCAAAATACGGGCGAAGACACCAGGGTGACGATAGTTTGAGCCAAAATTGTTTTCATAATCCGCTCGTGACAGATGATAGATAAACTGCTGACGTGCTTTGTCATTCTTTTCATAGGGGACATTGATTTTGCGGGATGCAATAGCCACCTGTGTCATTTCCGGGATTACGCGGCTGACGCCAAATCGGTAAGTCTCAGTTGCTAAATCATCAAGCCTGAGCAATTCGTCAGACTTGATGCCGTACGTATTAACGAAGCTACGCTCAAGCAACGCCTCGGGAACCTTGAATCCAATGAAATCGTGATACTGCTTCGAAACGTAGCGTCGCTTGGCGACCTGCACGACATCGAAGCTGAACTCGGTTTCCAGGTGGGCATTATGGTCGTCTTCGTAGGTGACTATCGGACCATATTTGGCCCGCAGCTTGGGATAGACCGCAGCCACCCCTGCATTGACTGCCGGGTGGCCCCAGGTGTCGGCAGCGTAATGGCCGAGTGCCCCCAAGGCAAACGCAAACTCGTTGACATTGCGCGCTTCCCGCAGCATGACAGCGACAAAATCTCCCGAGCGCACATAATGGAGATAATTGGTGAATTCGTGGCTGCCAAACGGATAGTAGCCAATGTCCTGAATGACCGAGCCGCCGTAGGCGTAGGCATGAGCTTCCTTGAGTTCGTCTTCTGTGGCTGTTGGGAATCTTTTCAGGAGGGTCGGCTTGATGTCGGAGTCCCAGGAAATGTCAATGAGTTCTTCGTGGGAGAGAACACCGTAGGCGAATAGATGTGACGAGCCCCACAGAATCGTGAACACAACAATTGGCAGCAGTCTGATCTTCAACTGGCTTTCCTTTGATCCAAAACAAACGCAATTGTACGCAGTTTCATTTTCAGAAAAGCCGCGTCATACAGGTAAGCCCTCGGAAACTGGAAGGGCATCTGTTTCGTCAGCACACCAAATTTACCGCACGATGACAATTCCATGACAATCTCCACCGAGAGAGAGATTACGCTCCGTAAATTACCTGAGGATCACGGCGGCTGCGAACAAACAGTGTGCCGTTGCTTGGCTTGGGCCCCTCCCAAATGATTTTGGCTCTCACTCATTAGGTATGAAACGTGATGGAGGATAAAAATGTACTCAAACACACTCACCAGACTGTGCGCGATCTGCACTCTCACGATTTTCGCTATGCTTGCTTTGACCACGCTGGGAATGGCGCAAGCCTACCAACAGAGCAACCTTGTTTCAGATATTCAAGGCCTCGCTCCAATTACGGACGGCCATCTCCTTAACCCTTGGGGTCTCATTGCAAGTTCCACCAGTCCCTGGTGGGTGTCAGACAACAATGGCGGTGTTTCGACTCTATATAACGGCAACACTGGAGCGATTGTGCCTTTGGTAGTGAACATTCCGCCTTTAGACGCGAACGGAAACGGCACGGGAACTCCGACCGGCATAGTTTTCAGCGGAGCATCAGGTTTCACATTCCAGGTGAACGGCACTACAGCGGGTTCCGTGTTCACGTTTGTCACCGAAGGTGGCACGATTGTCGCTTGGGGTCCTGGTATCAATCCCAATGATCTTCCCCACGACGCTTTCGTGGTAGTGGATAACTCCGCCAAACCCACTGCTGCGAGAGGTGCCGTGTACAAAGGCGCGACCATTGCGCAGATGACACCCGGCGGACCATCTTTCCTCTACGTCACGAATTTCCGTGCTGGACGTATCGAAGTTTATGACACCAACTTCGATCCCGTCAGCCTTGATGGCAAAGAGGATCATCAGGCGTTCCGCGACGAAGAAATTCCCCACGGTTTTGCCCCGTTCAACGTGCAGGAGGTCAATGGAAATCTGTATGTGACTTATGCTAAGCAGAACGCCACCAAGCACGATGACTTCGATTTTCCGGGCTTCGGATTCGTAGACAAATTCTCACCTAAAGGCAAGTTGTTGCAACGGTTGAAAACCGGCCCGTGGCTGAATGCGCCCT
>Ga0210410_10005961_pt1 | contig 10592 bp, 13 predicted proteins | sample IncBWC4MmetaG_FD_161058 | JGI IMG/M metagenome (GOLD analysis project Ga0210410, IMG submission 161058) | Forest soil microbial communities from Barre Woods Harvard Forest LTER site, Petersham, Massachusetts, United States - Inc-BW-C-4-M | ecosystem: Environmental > Terrestrial > Soil >... | reverse complement strand
CGATTAGTACCGGCCAATAGGTACGTATGACAAACGTCAACAGATTGAGGAGCCGTATGAGGGGAAACTCTCACGTACGGTTTTGAAGCCGAGCGGCGGGGGCGACCCCGCCGCTTAGGCAGCGAGACACCGAGCTAGAACGTAAGAACTACGTTGAAAAAGTCATTGAAATCTGTGACCGTGCCCGCCTGCGCTGTAATTGTCAGGGTATGTTCGTCAAAGCTTAGCTGCGTCGGCAATAATACCGGAATCAGAGCCTCATGGGAGGCGGGCTCGTTGCAATATACGATTGCCGAGCCCAGGTGTTTGTTGTCCACGCTGATGTTGATGCCAATCAGTTGACCGGACCGATTTTGGGTCCACGCCGAGCCACTGACGGCGAGGATTACAGGGCCATCTGACGGGCTCTTGAAGGTGGCTGTTAAGGGAAGCGGACCTTTTTGGTTGCTGAATATTACTACGGGGCCTGTCATACAATTTTCTCCCTTCTGATTCAGACGTGCCGGTCTGTTTGGAGCCGGCGGTCCATTTTAACTGCGCGAATCTACAACCTGTGAAGCGCGATGCGAAAGATGAAGGCGGAGCGCATTGTAATATGGCCGTAATCGAAAAGCAAATACGAGTCTGCGAGTTCGCGAGCGCAGTCGCGTCGAATAACAGCAACGCCGAATTAGTGGATGGATTTGTCTCCGATTGACAAGCAGCCATGCTGCCCATTTAAATTGAAGCGTCGCCAGCCGGCATCGTAATTCGAAGAATTAAGAAAGAGGCTCGAATGATCCTTCGCAACTGTTTGCTTGCCATCGCGATTCTGCTCACGCCTTTGGAGGGCCTGGCCCAAGTGGCTTCAACCGCGGGGTTTGATCAGGGGGGCCGGCCGGCTCTGGTTGCCGCTGAGCCCGACCAAAAGCCTCAGTCTACCGGTACCGCGGCCGAGCTGCAGGCGAAGGTCGACAAGCTCTTTGCCGCGTGGGATAAACCGGACTCTCCGGGATCTGCCCTGGCCGTTGTCCGCGATGGAACCGTCATCTACAAGCGGGGATACGGAATCGCCAATCTCGAATACGACATTCCCATCACGCCGTCCACCATCTTCCACGTCGCTTCGGTGTCAAAGCAATTTACCGCTTTTGCCATTACACTTCTGGCTCAGCAGGGTAAGCTCAGTTTTGACGACGACATTCGCAAGTACCTGCCCGAGGTTCCCGACTTCGGAAAGACGATCACGATAAACCATCTGCTTCACCACACCAGCGGGTTGCGCGATCAATGGGAACTGCTCGCGATGGCGGGCTGGCGCCTGGACGACGTGATCACCAGGGAACACATCCTGAAGATGGTCCGGCACGAAAAGGAGCTGAATTTCGATCCCGGCCAGGAGATGCTTTACTGCAACACCGGCTTCACGCTGCTCGCCCTGATAGTCGAGCGGGTCAGCGGCCAAAGCTTTCCACAATATACTCAGGAGAATATCTTCAAGCCGCTCGGCATGACGAACACTCATTTTCACGATGATCATGAAATGATCGTAAAGAATCGAGCGTATTCGTATTCGCCCACGAGCGTGGGCTTCAAGTTGAGTGCATTGAACTACAACTCGCTTAGGGTGGTTCGAGGCAAGGGGCGCGACAGTACCTACCGTCGCTTTGTAAAGCACCGCAATACGTACCCAAGAGATCTATGCGTGCTCTTGGTTGACGCCGAAACCACTGTCCCGGAGGCTGCACGTGTCTGGGATATAGTGGGCCGACGAAATGGGGACAACTGGAGGCGTCCGCCTTGGGCAACTGAGAGGCACCTATATTTGATGGTGCATTTTGTTGAGACCTGGTTGCTGACCGATCAAGATGCGCTCAGCAAGTTCTTTAGGCGAGGTTTCAACGGAACGCGGCTTCCGACAACCAACCTAGAAGCCCGATCTAAGGATGAGATCAACCAGGCATTGGAGAAAGCGACGCGGGATTCGCAGAGGGGACCGTATCAGCATGGCCAAGCTCACGAGATTCTCGAAATCGTTGCTCCGGAGAGAGTTAGGACGCTAAGCCACGGTGAGCGGCTCTTCGACTCTTTAGGTAGGTTGATAAGAGGTGAACCTGAAGCCTGACTGCGATTACTTCGATTTCGGCCTTCCCTAGCTATTGCCTTAGCCGAGATACTTCCGCAGCGGGTCCCAATAATGTTCCTTCCAACCGGAGGTGAGATTTTCCTTCGCGCCTTCGGGAAAGCCGTCATGGTCCATGATAAGACGCGTGCCTGATCCTTGTGGCTTCAACTCAACCTGGCGATTGAGTAAACCCCCTCGTTGTGTGAGGTGTGCGCATCGCACAGCAGACAGCCCGTGCGATCACTAGGGACTAGGGGTCGGGCTACTTACCGGGGAAGGGACCGCCCATGAGATCCACTTCGTTTCCGTCATCGTCCTCGCCGAAAGCGCTGACGACCTCCCACATCCCGCCGCGCTGCTCCAGGTTGACGGTTGTAGACACCTCACCCTTGTACCCTTTCACAAGAATGCTAAAGGTCCTACTGTTCCCGCGTAGAGTCCACGCGCCTAACCTGAACGCCGTGGGATTCCCGACCTGTTGCCTAACCCAACGATTCGATCCAAGGTATTGTTGCGAGCGATGATAGGGCTCGGAATCGCCGACCGCTTGCTGTAACCGCCCATTGAGAACGACGATGCCTCCAAATGCCGCGATGACCAGTATGACGACGACCGCTGCCGCCCGCAGCCAACGGCTGCGGCTAACATGCGACTTACCGACCCTAATGGCGTCTTTCCTGACTACGTAGGTGCCAGCGATCTTGTCGTGCCAGGCTTGCCGGTTCGGGTCGAAGGCTATCCATAAGAAGCCCAGCCCAAATGGAAACGCCGAAAGCAGCGAGGAAATCTGCCTTATGGCCACCTGCCGAAGCGTAACCGCGGCCCCATCCATGGACACAAGCTTGATTCCCACAAGCTTGTAGCCTGGAGCGGTGCCCCTGTCAGACTTAAGTCCTATATGGTAGAGGGCGAACGCGGCGAGGCCCAATAGCCCACCCACGGTCTCATTTATCAAGCTGATCATAGCCACGGGTATTGCGAGAATCAGCCCGTCCAGGAAGTCAGCAGCGGCACGCCGCCAGTAGCCCGCATAGTCGTGTCGATCGTATACATCGTAGGCCGGTCCGCTATCTTGACCAGCCGGCGCCCGGGTACGCGCCGACCTCGGCGGATCCCCAGACGCATGCGCCCTCAGGGCGATGCGACGTCTGGCCGCCCTTCTGCCGCCGCGTTTTGACAGCTCCTGCCGGGCCACGCTCAGGGCAAAGGGGGTATGCTCACCAGCGCCGTCGAGCAAGGCTACAAGCTCGTCGTCGGATAAACCCGAAATCCTTTCCCGGACCTCGCTGTCACGGCGATCGTCTGCCGGCGTCATGGCTTACCTCTAGAGCCTAAGCGAAGCGGTGCTGGCGGCTCGAACCCACTGAACCCCCTAATTATCCTTGACGTAAATCGGCGTCAAGTTACGTCGCTACGCCCCGAACTTTTTTCGCTGAGCATTTGGCTTGAATCGCCCATCCAGTTTCGACGCTCAGGGGAACGCGTTATTGAAGGGTGGCATTGAAATCCGTTCCTTGATGGATGGACCTTGGGGAAGCGTCCACGTTAGTTTGCGGTCGATTCAATTATGGAAGGAAGACTCTGCCCGTGCCGAGGTAGTTTTCGTAGTCAATGATGATCGATGCCAGTTTCTCCGCCACTCGTTGGCGATATGTAGGGTCAGTCAACCTGGCCTGCCCCGAGGCGAGTTGCCTGTTGCCGCTTGGCTAGTTTCTCATGCAAGACGCGACGCCGCTCTTCGTCTGGCATCTCCCTTGGAAAGGGCGAACGGTCCCAAAAGACCTCCTCGTAGAACTCTCGCCGCTCTGCTGAGCGCCGCACAATGTCCGCATATTCGCGCTCAACTTCTTCGCGGTGTTCGGCGATGTATTCCAAAACCGCTTCAAGTTGCTCGTCGGAAATCAGAAATAGCTGCTTGATAAGCTCCCGGCTATGTCCGCTTTTGAGCGAGTCCATGACAGAGAATACTGTAGTCCTGGTCCCGGCGATGGACGGGCCCCGCCGACTTTCGACTATCAAGGACGTTTTAGTTCGAGTGCTCACTGCAATCTCTCCGAACGCTTACCGACCCGCAAGTTATTATATCACGGCGAACCTCACTCCCGGTTGAGCCCTCGATCAGTGCGATTCGACCTGCCCCAGGTGTGGCTTTAGTCGAGATACTTGCGCAACGGGTCCCAATAACGTTCCTTCCAACCGGAGTCGAGATGCTCCTTAGCGCCTTCGGGAAAGCCGTCGTGATCCATGATGAGATGCGCGCCCGATCCTTGTGGCTTCAACTCAAACCTGACGATTGAGTAGACGCCTTCGTCCCAGCTCCCAGCGCGCCAGGCCTGGACGATTCGGCGGTTGGGCAACAGCTCTATGTTTCGCCCGGTGATGTAACCGTCAAAGAGCGAAAAGGCACCTCCGGCATCGTGGCTGATCTTAGCCGGGAGGCCGGTGAGGTCTCCGAATTGTTTTGAGTCGAGCAGAGCCTCGTAGATCCGTTGGGGGCTGGCCTTGAAATCCGTTTCCTGATGGATGGACCTGGAGGAATCGCCCGGGTAGGTCACCCCTGATGCCATCGAATGCCGACCGGCGCCAGTCCAGCCGCCGGTCGAAGCCATTGCGAGGCCGGTGAAGACGAGAGCGACGCAAACGATCGTTCTTAGGCGACCGGATGGGCTCATGAAAGCAGGCTTATTGAGATGGTTTGTCTGTGACAATGGTGTCTTCATCTTTGTCTTTCCTTTATGATGTGTCCGGCCAATTGAACCACGTAGTTGGAATGTGAGTCCAGCACATGTGGCCCCTACAGGGCCAGAAGGCTTGCTGGCTATGCTTCTACAAACATCGGGCTCCTATGGAGCCGAGAATTGGGATTGTGGTGAACGTTTGCCACGTCATGCTATGCGATGTGTGGAATGAGAGGCATAACCTCATTTGAGGCCGGATGTCTGCGCTTGATCGGGCCTTGATGCCTTCCCCAGTGGAGCCGCCCCCAGGGTCGGGACAAACCTGGCGCTCACGCTCAGCTTCCGTAGTTGTATCCCGGTTTGTTCGGGCTGACGAAACCGCCTTTTCCGTCAAAGGCGTCCATGTCGTAGATTCGGCAGAACGTCGAGTGTTGCCTGGAGCCGAAGTCGTCGTCGTAAAGGATTACACCCTTGACGTAGAAGACCTGCGCGCCGGTGCGAAGTTGCTCCGGGTCTGGGATCGCGCCGGAATACGACACGTCATCCTCAGTCGATTGATCAGCCTTCAGTATGTAATGAGTCAGCAATTCACCGCCTGGAATCTCGGTGGCGACAGCGGGAGGAAGCTCGTACGCAACTTTGGCTTCGATCTCTATACCTTTGATCGCAACCTGTGTCTTTCCCCAGTTTCGGAGCACGAATGGAATCTGAATTGCGGATTCCGTGCGCTCCCGAGGCATAGTAACAAGCGTAGCGAAATCGATGTTCACTAGGCCGCGGCGGCCTCCGGTCGGGTCGATGCGGACGGGACAATCGGTGACGATGGCCCTTGCAGGAGTAACGGCTCTCACCGAGTGCGCCGTATTGGGCGGTACGATCGCGACGCAGCCCGGACCGGCCGTGATGGAATCCCCGCCGACGGTCACCAGGAGCTCGCCCTCGATCACGGTCCATACTTCCTCGTTGGAGTGGCAGTGCTCGTGGATTGCAGCGCCCTCCGCGATCGTGTAGTGCGCGAATGTCATGTTGGCGGTGTTGAATGAGCGGCCCTTCCAGCCGGGAAGGCGCTCGCCGGTTTCCAGCGTGCTGACGTCGATGAAAGGCATGAATGTACTTTATTAACGATGGTGGTGCGACGCAAGATATCCCGGCCCTACGTCAGCCAGCCGCCGCCAGGGGAATCAAAGCGCTCGTAAGTTGTCTTAACTCGCTCCGACATCCTGAAGTACAAGTACCAGGGGACGACGAACAGGATCGAAGGGAACACCATGATAATATTCCCGAGCGTCCAAAAGGCCGAGAATCGAGTGGGCACCGCAGCGATGAAAGGGAATACCACCGCCACCAAATCCTTTGTACTTCCCGTCGGTCATCATTCGATTCTCTTGGCCGCTTCCAGAGCCTCTTCCACGGTTGTGACTTTTCCGTCAAGCTGCAATTCGTAAACCCGCCGCAGCAGCTCACCCATTCGTGGACCCGGCTCGAATCCCGCTTCTATCAGATGGCGCCCCTGCAGCAAGGCGGCCGGCGCTCCATGTTCGACCCCGATCTCTCTCGCGCGTTCGAGGAACCATTCCTGGGAAACCGAGGTAGAGGCCGCACCCCGTCCCAGCGAATCGGCCTTGGCGACTCTATAGAGCAGGTTGATGTTCACCCGGCGGGCAAGCCTGCGAAACGCTCCCGGTGTTACTCGCTCACCGTCCCGGTGGAACTGTCCGGGCCTGAGATGATCGAACACCAGCGCCAACACCTGCGAGCGAACATCATATCCGCCCAGCGTGTGCAACCCAAGCGTGTTCAAGACGCGGCGGGCGGGTTCTACTCCCTCGTCGTCGTGGCTCATCGATCTGATCCGCCCGTCGATGATCCTGGTCGTGAGCGGTTTGCCCAGGTCGTGAAGCAGCACCGCCAGCATCACCGTTATGCGCCTGGGCTTGTCCAGATCTCCAACGAGCTTCACCGCTTCATCCATGCAGAGCTTTGTATGAGTGAAAACATCGCCCTCGGGATGCCATTCGGGCTCCTGTGGACAGCCGATCGTCGCGGCGATTTCCGGGAAGAGCTTATCGAGCACCAGCAACTCGCGGGCGGCCTCCAGCCCTATCGAGGGCCGGGCGGCCAGCATCAGCAGCTTTTCAAACTCACCCCATATCCGTTCCGCGGGCAGGTCAGCAAGATCGATCGACCGGCATAACTCGACTGTACGCGGCTCGATGCTCATCTCGAATCGGGCCGCAAGCTGCACCGCCCGCAGGACCCTGAGACTGTCCTCAACGAATGTATCTTCCGCCACCGCTCGAAGGATGCGATTCTTCAGATCGTCCACGCCGCCGAAGGGGTCGATCATCTCTCCGCTGAGCGGATCAAGGAGCACCGCGTTGACCGTGAAATCGCGCCGCCGCGCGGCCTCTTCGAAGCTCATGCCCGGGTCGCCTTCGATGATGAACCCTCGATGGCCGCGGCCCGACTTCGATTCTCGCCTGGGGATCGAAACGTCGATCTCGAGCCGGCCAGGGCCGCGCTCTGATCCTGCCCCGTCTTTAGGCTCTCCTTCCGCTGGCGACTGGAACGCAAGTTTGTAGACGGTGAATTGCTCGCCGACCGCGTTCACGGGCGCGATCGATTCCAGGATGGAGCGGAGCCGGTCGGGAGCGACGCCATAGGCCTCCAGGTCAAAGTCCTTTGAGTCTTTGGACTGAATGCCGAGCAGCAGGTCGCGAACGGAGCCGCCCACGAGCATGGCGCGGCCCCCGGCTTCACGAACCGCGCGGCTTATCCTGAGCACCTCCGCGTTCATGCACTCAAGAATAACGAAAGAAGGCGAGAGGTCAAAGGGCGGGAAAAACAGGGCGGGAAAAATATAGCGCTTTACGATGCGTTTGGGCATACTCTTACGGAGGCCGGATGAATGTATTGCCCTGGTTGCGGTAAAGAGAATTCGGAACAGCAAAGATTCTGCCGCTCTTGCGGATTAAACTTACAAACGATCTTCCGGGCGGCGGGTAGCGAGCTTTCACGGAGAAAGCAAGACACCTTTGCCGAGATTGCCCCTCGCGAGTACAAGGGATGGCAGAATCCGTTATTATACGGATTCTTCATGTTGGTACTCGGCTCGATAATCACAGTCATCGGCAAGAAGATATTCCGAGAACAAACGCTCGCGGACATCGGTACCGTAACCGCTCTGCTGGGCGCCTGTTTAATGGGCTTGAAGGGCTTGATGCTGGCAGCGCCTCAATGGTTCGGGTCTCTGCCAAAGGAACCGTTGCGGGTCGAACTCTCCTCCAACTCGCCGCGCTCTCTGAATTCCGGAGAACCGCCAAGCATTACCGAGAACACGACCAAGCATCTCGATACAATCACAGAAGAACGCTCGCGCGATACGCAGCCGACTTCGTAACCCTTAACCCAAGGAGAAGAGCTAGTGAGCGAACAACTAAAAGATACCGTGGCGCTCGTAACCGGCGCATCCAGCGGCATCGGAGAAGCAACGGCGGCACTGTTAGCGGCCCATGGGGCGAGCGTTTCAATCGTCGCCCGGCGACGGGACCGGCTGGAGGCGCTCGCATCGCGCATACGGAGCGCGGGCGGGACCGCGCTGGTGCTCGAAGCCGATATCGCCCGCGAGGACCAAGCCCGCGACGCCGTCGAGCGCACTGTGTCGGAGTTTGGCCGGCTGGACACGCTCATCAATAACGCAGGCGTTATGTTGCTCGGCCCCATCGTCGGCGCCCCGATAGAAGAGTGGCGGCGAATGATGGAGATCAATGTAATGGGCCTGATGTATTGCTCGCACGCCGCTCTGCCGCATCTGCTGAAGGCCGCGGCAAGCGGTCCTCGCCGCGTCGCCGACCTTGTCAATATAAGCTCTGTCGCGGGCCGCACGGTCAGGCGTGGCGCCGGAGTCTACAATGCCACTAAACATGCGGTTGGCGCGTTCAGCGAGGCCCTTCGCCAGGAGGTCACGCGCGAGCACGTTCGCGTTTCACTCGTCGAACCGGGAGCGGTGGAAACCGAGCTAGCGAGCCACAACCGGCCAGAGGTGCTGGAGCAGCTCAGATCGCGCATCGGCGAGATCGAGCGCATGCAATCAGAAGACATTGCGCGGGCCATAGTTTACCTTGTTTCGCAGCCGCGCCACGTTGCGATCAATGAGATGCTGATAAGGCCGACCGAGCAGGAACCGTAAGCGTTGAAACCGCCAAGACGCAAAGAACGCCAAGAAGTAGGGACAGAGCTGAGAGCTGAAAGGCAGGTACGACTGGATGCCCGCTGCAAACGCGAACATTCGTCTGAGCTTCGAGATGGCTTCTCGAATTTGAAGTGGTTATTTTTGCCGGAGTTTGGTGATTGCTTCGCGGATTTGAGGGGCTTGTTTTGAGTCGGGGTCGGCTTTGAGATATTGCTCCAGGCTGCGAGCGGCCGCCTCTTTGTCGCCGCGATGCTCGTAAATGCGGGCCGTTTGCAGGTAGACGACCGCGAGTTTTTTGCCGCTGATGTCCCAGGCGGCCGTCATTTCTTTCTCTGCTTCGTCCAGTTCCCCGGCGCGCTTCGCTCGATCAGAGGCGCGCAGCGCCAGCTCGATCAGCGCCATCCCATGATAGAAGTGAGACGCGGGACTGTTGCCGTTCAAGCTGGTCGATTCCTTGAACGCATATTCCGCGACCGCAAATTTCTGCTGTTTGAACATCACCAATCCGAAGAGGTAATAGACGGCGCCATCCCGCTCGTTTATCTGGCGCGCATGCTCCAGCGGCTCCAGCGATTCGTCATACTTGCCGGTCCGGAATAGTTCCCTCGCCAGAGCGTAATAGGCGTTGAAATAGTTGTTGAAGATTCCCGTCGCCTCATGCAGCAGCGCGATGCCCTCGTCTGACTTTCCTTCCTCGAGCTTTGATATCGCTTTTTCATATGCCGCGCGGGCTGCTTTCGGGACGTCCTGGACAAAGGTCGTGCCAGGCGCAGCCAGCAACGCGTCCGGCTTAGGTTTGACCATCACCTCTATATTCAGGATCTCGCGGAAGTTGTCCATGGCGGCGTGATTGAACGCAACCCGCTCGACCCGAGGCTCAAAGCCGGAGCACGTCACCTCCACCTCATATTCGCCGGAGATGAGCCCGTCGAACGTGAAATCGCCGTCGCTGTGGGTGACCGTCTGGCTCAATATGCCCCCTCCGGCCTTTCTCAACTCGACAATGGCGTTGTTGAGCGTCGTCCCGTTAGTGGAGCGGACCTTGCCGCGAAGCATGCTGTTCTGGGCTGAGACGGCAGAGCTAAGAAGCAGAGCGGGGACGACCGCGAGTGAAAGGTTCCACTTGCTCATAGGAAGCCTCCGTCGCCATTATAGTGAGGCAAGAACAAAAAACCAAAAAGGCTACGCGGATGATGAGGATGGCTTGCCGGATTGGATGCCGCTTGCGATTATCCCGCTCGCGATTCGATCGTCGACCTCGATTTCCATCCGGAGCAGAGCCGTGCTGTACGTCTTGCCCTGCGCATCGGTCTTGAGCGAAATCGTGCCGCCGCCATCCAGGCTGTGGTGCAACAGAAAGTTCAGCGCGCCCAGGTTAGCAACCTCGAACCGCTCGACCTCGCCCAGGCATATCCCTCGAAAATGAGCCTTCACACGCTCGGCAGTCACCTGCTCGACCAGTATCGGGTAGTATTCCGGCTTCAGAGCTATAAGCCCCACGTTGGCAGTGTCGCCCTTATCACCCGATCGGGCATGAGCTATTTGAAGAAGCTTTATCTTTGTCATCTCAATCACGCCTCGCTCACAGAGATCTCCGGCGCGACCTCGCTCTTTGGCA
>Ga0210410_10005955_pt1 | contig 10596 bp, 8 predicted proteins | sample IncBWC4MmetaG_FD_161058 | JGI IMG/M metagenome (GOLD analysis project Ga0210410, IMG submission 161058) | Forest soil microbial communities from Barre Woods Harvard Forest LTER site, Petersham, Massachusetts, United States - Inc-BW-C-4-M | ecosystem: Environmental > Terrestrial > Soil >... | reverse complement strand
TTCGGCTTGCGCCTGACGGGGGAGAACTCACTCGCTCTCTCAGGACAGACGCGCGCCTCCCTCAGAGGAGATATCGACGGCTGAAGCAAAACATTCCCGGCCGGATGAATTTTTTTGATGGTCCGCGTCGGCGCGACACCTCAATGGAACAGATGAACCAGTCCGATGCCGATCGCGAGCAACGCGAGCAGGGACAGCGTGACCGCTGCCGTCACCTTGCCGCCAATGCCGGCGAGAAGACGAATATCGACACCGAGCCCAAGTGCGGCCATCGAGACCACGGTCAGGAACGCCGCGATCCTGGTGACGGGCGCCACAACGCCTTCCGGGACCAACTGGAAGGAACGAAACGCGGCAAGGACGAGAAATCCGATGATGAACCAGGGCACCAGCGTGAACGGGCTCATGGCCTTCATCGTCAATCCGCCCGCCCGCCTGCGCGACATCAGGACGGAAAGACCGACCACGACCGGGCCCAGCATCAGCACGCGTGTCAGTTTCACCAGGGTTCCGATCTGGGTGCTGACCAGACCGGCGGGCAATGTGGCCGCGAGCACCTGCGGGACGGCGTAGACCGTAAGCCCGGCAAGAATCCCGTACTGCGTCGCCGATAACCGCAAGAGCGGAATCAAGAGCGGCAGACCCAATACCATCAAGACGCCGAGAATGGCGGTAAAGGAGATCGAGGACGCGATGTCATCGCTGTCGGCGCCGATGACGGGCGCCACCGCCGCGATCGCGGAGTTTCCGCAGATGGAATTGCCGCAGGCAATCAGGATCGCGAGCCTGGTCGACAAGCCGAACATTCGACTGAGGCTGTAACTGACGGCGAGCGCAACGACGACGGTGGCAACGATCGCGGCCATCAGGAGAGAGCCTGCGGAGGCGATCGCAGCGAAGCTGATCGACGCGCCCAGCAGCATCACGGCGAGTTCGAGCAGTTGCTTGGCACTGAATGCGATACCGACCGACCAGCGCTCGGGCGGATTCCAGAAGGTGCGGATGGCGGCTCCCAGCAGGATCGCGATGACGAGCGCCTCGACATAGGGATGCGCGAAGGCGCGCTCTTCCAGGCTCTGGGCACCCAATGCGACCAGTGAAATCAGCGCACAGAGCACGATGCCGGGCAACAGGGAGGTCAGCCGGCTGACCGTGCGTCCCAGCCGGCTTCGGGAATTGGAAGGCTCCGTGTCTTCAGGCACAAAAACTCTCCGCTGTTAGAATAATTTATGCGCCGAACCCGCAATTGAAGATAATATCTTTTCGGCCTGCCTCCATAGAGAGAAGTTATGTCCCTCAATCTGCATCTGCTCCGCTTGTTTGCCACCGTGGTCCAGACCGGGAGCTTCTCACGCGCGGCCGATATCCTGAGCATCAGCCAGCCCGCGATATCCAAGGGGGTAAGGGACTTCGAGTTGCAGGTTGGATGTCGCCTGCTGGACCGCACCCGGAAAGGCGTGCGGCCGACGCGGGAAGGACAGGCGCTTGCCCGGCACGCGGAAACCCTGTTCGCAGCCGAACGCGCCGCCGAAGACGAGCTTCGCTCGCTGCGCAGTCTCGACAGCGGATCGCTCCGCGTCGGCGCGAGCACCACGATCGCGACCTACATGATCCCCGAATATCTCGGCATCTTCCACCGGGCCTATCCGGGTATCGATCTCCACATCGTTACCGCCAACACCCGCGACATTGCTGACCTCATGGCACGACACGAGATAGAGATCGCGCTGGTCGAAGGTCCTGTGGAAGACGACAGTCTGGTCAGCGAGCCCTGGCGGACCGACGTCATGAGCCTGATCGTCGGGCCACTTCACCGGTTTGCGTCATCGAAAGGCCCGGTCGACTGCAGGGAGCTCGAACAGGAAATTCTGATCGTGCGGGAGCCCGGCTCCGGTTCGCGTGAAGTCGTAACACAAGCGCTTGCTGCGCAACGGGTGGAGCCGCTGAGAACACTGGAAATCGGAAGCACCGAAGCGATCAAGCAGGCGGTCGCCGCCGGTGTCGGCGTATCGATCGTGTCGACGGTTGCCGTCGCCGACCAGGTCAGGCTCGGGCGCCTCAAGGTGATACCGCTCAAGGACCTGCGCATCGAACGCATGCTCTGGCAGCTGAAGACCCCGGGCCGGCTCGATATTCCGGCGGCCACGGCCTTTGAGCGCATGATCCGCGAGCCCATTGGCGAGCAGGCGGAACGCAAGCGCGCGCAGGTCAGGCTCAGACGGGATTAATGAACGCGAAGATGCCGCCGCTGCCCGGTTCGAAGTAGATCGCGCGTGCAACGACGATCGTGAAAACCAGCAACCAGAACGCGGCTGCGCCGAGCCACATCAAGCGCTTCGAAGCCCGCCCGCGCGAACCTGCCGCGTCGGCAAGCGCGTTCGACATCGTGACTGGATCAAATTCAGGCTTGCTCACAATCGCTTCCACTGATCGCAATGACTGGGATAGATGTCGCGAATTTCGGCCGGGAAGCAATGGAAGCAAAATACCTTTTGATGCGCCGGGCTGGAAACTTGTTCTCGGTCCCAATGCCGGACGATGGTTTCCTTCTCGACAGCTTGAATTGGACGTCAGAGACACGACGGTCCAGGTGCTGCGGTCAATGCAAGCATCGAAACAAAACTCCCGGTAATATACTGAAATTTGGGGTTTGGTCGCGCCGACGACAGCTATCTTTTCCGCGCGTCAGAAAACGCGGTTTCAATCACGTCGCCGATTGGCTGCCAAGTCCGACCGTCGAACTGAACCAATCGCAGCTGTCTTATCGGACGAAAGTTCTCGGGACCCGTGTTGATCTTGACGCCCGGCAGCAACGCGGAGGGCTCATCTTCCCTCAGTGAGGCTGCTTGCCTCATCACGTTTTCGCGCGAGAGATCGTCGCCGCATTGTTTCAATACCTGCGCGAGCGTTTCAGCGGCTGCGTAGCCGTAAAGCGCGGCGTTGCTGCCCTTGTCTCCGTTCGGATAATACTTCTCCATGAAGGACAGCCAGTTCTTGATCCCCGCATCATCCTTCCATGCCGGGTCACTTGGATCTTTCAGGAAGGATGCCGAGATCACGCCCGCGGAGTTTTCAATACCCGCCGGGTTCAAGGCATTACCTATCGAGGCGGCCGCATCGTTCAGAAGGACGACTGGGTGCCAATGCATATCCGCCGCCAATCGAATGACATGAGAGGCGGTAGACGGTACGCCCGCAAAAACCAAAATCTCGGCACCCGAGCGCTTCAGGATCGAGACATGTCCATCGATAAACTGGTCCGCGATATCGAAGGCGACGTCGACGATGATCAGGTGGGCCAAATCGCCAAGTCCTTCCTCAATTCCCTTGAAGATGTCCCGCCCAAACTGGTCATTCTGCCAAAGCACTACGATCTTGCGCTGCGGATAGGAGGCCTCGATGTAGTTGGCGTAGATGCGACCCTCCGCACGGAACGACGGTTGCCAGCCCATGGTCCAGGGAAACGCATCCGGCGCGATCAACTGCTCGGCGCCCGAGTCAACGAACAGTTGGGGAACCTTCCTTTCATTCAAAAAGCCTCGCACCGCCAGATTCGCAGCCGATCCAAACGACCCGAACATCAGCAGGACGTTGTCTCTCTCGACCAATCCACGGGTCAGGTCGAGCGCAACGGTTGGATCGGATTTGTCATCGAGGGAAATGAAACGGACCTTGCGGCCGTTGATGCCACCGCGATCGTTGATCATGTCAAAATACGCGGACTCGGCCTTTCCGATAGCTGAAAATTCAGCCAACGGTCCGGTATAAGGCATGAGATTGCCGATACGGATCTCCGTTTCGGTTGAGGATTGCGGAGACATCGCACTAGCCGACACCAGCGCTATTGCGAGAACAAGGAGCAGACGGCCCGCCAACTTCATCTTCATGCCTCGAATAATCCGCCTTCGAGTTTGCGATGGTTTGCCACAACGCCTTCTACTCATTGATATAGGTCAATGGTTATCTGGTTTCGCCGGACCTGGCGCGCGGCTTCCAAATAAGGAAATAACTTAACTTACAGTCGGATACGGCACCTTCGGGCAATTGCGCAGTCAAACTTTCTGGCATTCGTTTCGCTAGCGCATGTTCGACCCACGCATCGCGCTCTCGTGAGAGGCGACGGCCCCGGTTCCCCCCAAGTCCGGGGCCGTTGCACGCGCGGGTGCAACTGATCGCTGCCCCCTTTACGTCAGACCTCCGCCAAAGCTTGGCGACGAGAAACCGAACGCGTGCCGATTCAAGCGAGACGTTGAGCACCATCGTCCTTGCAGGAGACCTCTGTAGGCCAATGGCAGGACCCGTAAGCGGCCCTCAATGGCCATTGATCAACGCTATCCGCCGCATTCCAAACGATGCAGATTGAAACGATCACGACGAACGTGTTTGGCCTTTGGTGGTTGGTCTTCCTTGCGATTTCGGAAATGCAGACGAGCGACGTATTCGTATCCAAGACGAGAACTCTCGTCGCTCCTGAGACCATCATGATGTCTGGTAGCTCCAAACCTGATCAAAGCGTCGTCAGGCAACAAGCAATTCTCCCGTTAGCTGCGCTCTAACCAGGCTGGAAGTACCTTCGCGGTAAATATCGTCAACATCTCTTGCGAGTGACCTCGAGTCACCGCAAGAACTGCATCAGCGACACACGTATGCGCCATTTACAAGAACGCGGACGCAAGCCGTGCCTGCAGCTGCGGCACCGACAGCCGCTCCTCCCACGACCGCCCGGCGCGTTGTTCGACGCGCAACGCCGGCAACGCTAACGGGGGTAGCCGGTCGTCCCACCCTGGCTTCGGCGCTTTGGATGGACAGCGCAAGGCCGCCGCTTTGCGGCAAGTCGATCGAGGCAAATATTCCAAAACCCAGGACGGCAACGGCAAGCAGCATCCGTTTCGCGTTAAACGTTTTCATGGCGACCTCCCTTGGCGGGTTAAAACAGTGCGGTCATTTTAGGACGCAGCTGGTTCTCGGCTTGATTTGGATCAATTGAGTGGGAATTGTGAGGCCACCCGTGGTCGGAACCTGTTTCGACGTTGATGCTGCGGCGCGGCATTGGGGCCGACAGGAACTCGCAAATTGACTGTCTGGGAATGGACTAAAATGTGGCGCTGGCGCTTGGCATTTCGAGCGCTCTGTCCATCGCACTCGCGGTTTGGGTGTTTACACGATAAGGTCTCCTCGGTTGCCTCTCCCGGCTTCTTGTGCAGAAATCCTTCATGCATTGATCATGCCGATCATCTGGTCGGCGTCTTCTCGGGCCGAAATACCAAACGTTCCGCTGATCCGACGAGACCCGAAAGTCATCCCAGGGTTCTCTTGCGCAAGTGGCAGGACCGGCGCGGCTGGATTTACAACTGTATCGTCTGCGAGCGCACAGCCTTCTCAAATGCTGGTTTTGACGGTCAGCACGGTCCTAATTCGGTCCGTGGCACAAACTGCACTGGGCTGCCCGCCGATTAGGACCTAGTCTTGCTGGCGTTATGAAAGATGACCTTGTGTTCCAAATTTGCGTCATTGGCCTGGGACTGGTGCCGGTCGCACTAGCGTTTATTGTGCTGTTCATGCGGTAAGACCTCCTCGCTTGATTGTCACGGTGCGTTAGGGACGGGGCGGGAGGAGTGACGTATTATCAAGCAACTCATGGGCCATCACTTCAGCGATATCGCGATCCTGCTGATGTTAGCGGCGAACTCCATTCCCGCTCTCGGTCCTTGCAGTTCGATGACGACGCCCTTCGCATTCCGCAGGTGAATGCCTCCGAGGCCGCCAACGAAGGCGCCGCCAGCACCGGCGGAGCTGTAGGTGCCGGCAAAGTCGTTCACCTCCCTTATGCCTGAAGCCCATCCCTCCAGCCGAATGACAGATGCTCCAGCTGTAACACCGAGGCTGAGACCGGAAATTCTGAATGGATAGTCGCGACCGAGATACGACAGAACGCCGCTGCCGCCACCGGCGCCCATCATCAGGCCGGCCTTCACGAACTTGACCCGGACGTAGCCGGCCGCCTGTCCGAGCGATGATGTTGCCGGAACAACTACTGCGAAGAGCGCGATTACGGCGACGCGAAATGCAGACAACATCGTTGCAGCTTTGCCGCGTTCAAGGAACCGCCACATCGATCTTCTTCCAGGTCTGATCGGGATCGAACAGGTACGTACGCCTTGCGATGCCCTCGGTCCGGTTTCCGAGATCTTTCTCGTAAACGGTACCGGCATGATTGACCATGAAGGTCATGACGCCGGAATTTCCGTACTCGGCGGGATATGCGATCAGCGCGAAGCCGCCGATCATCTTGTCCTTAACGACGTAGTTCAACGCGCCGCCGGGCGCGTTGGGGCCCTGCCCCTTCAGGATCCGAAAATAGTATCCATGATAGGGCGCCGCCTGCTCACCGACCTTGTACCCTTCGGCCGACGCCTGCGCCGCCAGTTCGCCAAGCGGACTCGGATCGCGATCGTCGCGCCAGAACAGCCCGTCCTTCTTGCCGGGGCTACTGACGATGCGCTGGGCGTAGACTCCCGACCCCTCACCGGTGCGATCCTTTTCGGCATATTCATTCTGGGCATCCACGAAGGCCAGACAGGTTTGAATGGCGTCCAGTTCATTGCGTCCGATGCGACGATACAGAATTTCGATACGCCCCGCGTCCGGGTCGAATTCCCAGCCGCTCTTGTTGTTGACCAGGGGGATCGGGAACGGGAAGTCATCCGCACCCAGGATGAGCGTGGCCTTCTTGTTTCCTTCCGCCTTGACAGAATGCTTCGCGTCGTACGCGGAGAGGAACCGTTGGCGCATCTCGGCATCGGCGACATCGTCGCCGGATTCGACAATGTCTTCGGCGCCGCGACCAAGCACCTTCAGAATGGTGTCCTTCGTGCCGGTCTTGACAGCGGCGGCCAGCGCCGCCGCGGCATCCTCCGGCGAGGGATAGGCTTGCTGAGCCTGGGCCATGGCGATCGACAGCGCCAACATCAGGATGGCAGCGACGGTCGCCGACGCGCGATGAAACCGGAGCGGTTGAAACATGATCATGGCAAGACCTCCGATGGCGTCGGAATCCTTGCGCCGCCGGCAAGCCAGTTGCGGTAGGAGCGGAACTGCAGCCCCAACTTTTCGTAGTAGACCCGCAGATACCCGTCCTGGCCGCGGGTCACGGCTGTCGGCATCAGGCTCTGCACTTCCTGCGCGATGACGCCAACATAGGCCTTGCTGCTGCCGAGATAGCTGAAGCGGTAGTAGCCGAGGCCATTGGCGAGATGACCGAGCAATACAACATCGTGCTTCAATGCGATGTCGGAGCGCCGTCCACCACCGCCGCCACCGCCACCGCGGAAGCCGCCTCCTCCGCCACCGCCGCCCCGGAAGCCACCGCCGCCGCCGCCACGGCCGGCAAGGCTGGGAGCACCACCGCCCCGCGGACCCATGCTAGCCATGCTGGCGCGACCGCGGGCCGATTGCGCAGCGGCCGCCCTACCCGACGACACGTTCAGGGCGGAGCTGCGACTACCGCCACCACGCGCGGCGTTGCTGCCGCGGTTCGCGGCCTTGGCACGATCGCCACCACCCTTGGCGGCCTTGGCACGATCCCCGCCACCCTTGGCGGCCTTGGCACGATCGCCGCCGCCCTTGGCGCGATCCGCTGTGCTCGGGCGATTGCCGCGGTCACCAGCACCACCGGCACGATCCCCGACGCGGTCGCCAGTGCGATCGCCGGCGCGATCTCCAACGCGATCTCCTCCGCCCGGCCGATCCTGCCCCGGACGAAGCACCTGTTGCCCGTCGCGGCCGCGGAAATCCATCCGATTCGAGGCGCCGGCCTTCAGATTGTTGTTGCCGAAGCGCTGCTGAACGTTGGCATTGTTGTATCGCACCCCCTGGCGATGCACCGGATTGTGCTGCCAGTTGTTCCCGATGTTGTTTATCTTGTTGTAGTGATTGACGTAGAGGTTGCGGTTGCCCCAGTTGCATCCGCCGCCCCAGTAATTGCCCCAGCGTCCGATCGCCCAGCCGGCGCCGAAGGCGAGGCCCGTCGCGATCACGCCCGCGCCGATATAGGACGGGTAGCCGAAGTAGTAGGGTGGATAATCCGTGTAGGGCCAGCTTCCATAAACCGTCGCCGGATCATAGTACGGCACGTACATCGTATCTGGATCGGCCGACTCGATGACGATCGCCTGCCTGCTTTCCTGGGTCTGAACGCTGACCTTCTGCTGCTTGGTGGTGACCAGCTTCTTGTTGTCATAGGCCTTGGAGCGAAGCCGCTGGATCGCGTCCATCACGTCCGGCTGCTGCGCCAGAACCGCGTCGCCGAGGTTCTTGGTCCAGTCGACCTTGTCGCTCATCATCGAAATGACGTCCGGCGTGCTGGCAAGCGCCTTGACGCTGTCGTCCCAGGCCTGCTTGTCGACTTCCATCTTCAGGGCATCACCCTTCAGATTCTTGCGCTCCTTCAGCCAGCGGTCGGCCTGCACCACCTCCAACGGATAGGTCGACGCCGCCAGCACGTTTGCCAGCAGTTCGTCAGGATAGAGCGCGATGGGCGCAACCAGTGCTTCGAGCTGCTCGGGCTTCAACAGCTCCGCACTCGGCGGCGGCTGGCTCGGCGGTTGCGTCTGGCTGCTGGGAGCAGATGGCTTGTCGGCCGTCTGCGCCAAGGCGGCGACAGGGATCGCCATCAGCAGCGCGAGCGCAATCAGAATCTTGCGGCAGCGAAGCATTACACCCTCCTTTGGGGTTCATCGCGGCGAGCATCGGTCCGAGGCAAGGTCGTTCCTTGATAAAGATCAAGGAAACCCCGTGGCCGCTCGCTGCAGCGCAGGAGCAGCGCGGCCGCCTGGATCAGGCTGAAGTTGATCTACCGCGGCAATCGGAAGCCTGATCGTGAAAGGCGCACCACCCGACACGCGATTCTCCGCAGAAATCTGTCGGTGGTATGCTTCGACAATGGTGCGGTCGTTCGTCCGCTAGAGCTGACAACGGTGATATGTCACGTCCATTCCTTCCATGCCCGGAAATTCTCGGGTGATGGTGTTGTCATCGAGCACCTTCAGGAAGAACTGGACATTTGAGACCATGATGCCCGAGGCACAAGCGACGACCAGATTGATGAGCTGATCGCTTTCCTTCCTCGACTTGATCAGGCAGCTCTCGAACTTCCCTCTCAGGCGATTGGCTTCGGCGATGAAGCCGCCGCCGTACACGCCGGAGAAATTGGTGAAATTGACCTGGTTCGCGCGTCCTTTGCGGGCGAATACCTTGCTGCATTGGTCAGCGCTCGTGGCCCATGCGCCGGTGAGCTCGAACGCGTTCACCTGCTGCGGTATTGACAGGCCGGAGCCCGCCGCGATTGCCGCAGCAAGAACCAGCTTACGAAGCGCAATCATCGGCTTCCCCCTCGAGCCTCCGTCAATGACCGCTGAGTACCAGTGTCTTGATGGGCACGAGCAGTGCCTGGATGCGCAGCAGCAACGCATGCACCAGTCCGACGCCGTCGATGACATGCAGGACGATTTTCCGGCCCGTATTGGTCTCCTTCGCAACGATTTCCTCGTGGTTGCTGGTATAGGCGTTGACGATGCAGCTGCTGCCCGCAGTCACACCATCGAGACCGCCCTTATAGAGCGGCTCCAGAAATACCAGGATGGTGCCCGGTCTGGCGATATTCTGCGGATCGATCAGCTGCTCCCCGGTTCGGAACTGTCCGGCGGCGATGTAATCCTGCACAGTCGTGACGACCATCGGAATGATCACCCAGGGTCTCGAGATGCAGGTCGCTTCCGCGACCATCCCTTCCTTCATGACCTGGGCCTCGATCTGGCCAAAGCCTGCCTGCAGAGACTGCTGGCCGGCGCCCTCCGGGATGAGCACCCCCGCGGGCCGCATCAGCTGATTGACCACGTCACCGACACGAACAAGGAACTGCTCCACACGCCCATCGACACCGGCGCGAATGAAGGTCTTGTCGAGATCCACCTGGGCCTGAGCCAACGCGGCCTCGGCACTTGCTTTCTCCGCCGGTAACAGGGTTGAGACCCGCAGAACCGACGATTGCGTCGCGGCCGTCGCGGCATCGATTCCGGCCTGTCGTTGATCGACCAACACCTGCAACTTTTCGATATCGCGTTGCGGCACGATACCGGGATTGCGACGCTGCAAGTCGGATTTGACATCCAATTCGTCCTTGGCCTGCTGATGCGCGGCCCTTGCCTCCTGGACCTGGGCCTCGGACCTGGTCACGTCGGCTTGTGCCGTCGTGAACGCGGCATCAACCTCGGCGACTTTCCGTTTGGCTGTTTCGAGAGCAGCCTCCTGCTTTGAACTGTCCAGCCGGAACAGGACCTCCCCTTTCTTCACCGCCTCGCTGAATCCGACATTGACTTCCGCGACTCGTCCAGATCCTTCGGGGAGTATCGGGACCGTGCGAAAATACAGCGCGGCGCTGGTCGTTGAAGGGTGAAAGTAAAAGATCATGGTGATCAGCGACACCGTGAGCATCAGGCAACCCGTGATGCCCCATCGCAACTCGTACCAGATCGAAAAGAACGTGATCTCCTTGCCGAACCGCTTGCCCTGGACATAGCGGCGGAAGAGGTAATCAGG
>Ga0210410_10005953_pt1 | contig 10597 bp, 12 predicted proteins | sample IncBWC4MmetaG_FD_161058 | JGI IMG/M metagenome (GOLD analysis project Ga0210410, IMG submission 161058) | Forest soil microbial communities from Barre Woods Harvard Forest LTER site, Petersham, Massachusetts, United States - Inc-BW-C-4-M | ecosystem: Environmental > Terrestrial > Soil >... | reverse complement strand
GACGTCCTGCGCAACCAACTCGGCTTGACCGGAGTGAAGGAGGGCTGTGGCGAAGGCGAATGCGGTTCCTGTTCCGTTCTGATGGATGGATCGCTGGTGAACAGCTGCCTCATCCCCGCTCTGCAAGCGCAAGGGGCCAGTATCGTTACCATCGAAGGCATTGCCGCCGGGCCGCAACTCAGCGATCTGCAGCGATCCTTTCTGGAATATGGTGGCGCACAGTGCGGAATTTGCACTCCGGGAATGATTCTCGCCGCGACCCATTTGTTGCGCAAGAAACCGCGGCCGTCTCTGGAAGAAATAAAAGAAGGCCTCTCCGGCAATCTCTGCCGCTGTACCGGCTACATCCAAATCTTCGACGCGGTGGCGAAAGCGGCCGAGGGCGACAAAGTATCGATCCATGAGAAATCGGGATGAGATCCGATCCTTCACAATTCGAACTCGTTGCGCCGGATAATTTGAACGCGGCATTGGCCTTGCTCGCGCAAGATCCTGGACAATGGCTGCCCATCGCCGGCGGCACTGACATCATGGTGCAATATGCGGCCGGAAAGCTTGCCCGACGAAAGCTGGTGAGCATCCAGAATCTTCCGGAGCTGGGTGGCATAGAAGTTCTCGACCACGAGATTCGAGTAGGGGCAGGGTGCGCCTATACTTCGATTCGTGAGCACGCCACCCTCGCCGCGGAATTTCCGTTGCTGATTAAAGCCGCACGCTGGACCGGGGGAATCGCCAACCAGAACCGCGGCACGTTGGGCGGCAATATCGTGAACGCGTCGCCCGCCGCCGACTCGCTTCCGGCTCTACTGGTTTACGACGCGGAGCTGATTCTGGTTTCGTCGCGAGGCCATCGCCGGATGCCTTACGGTCACTTCCACACGGCTTACAAACAAATGCAGCTCGCGCCTGATGAGCTAATTCTGTCGATCGCGCTGCCACGGCGATTCGCTGGCTATGTTAGTTTTGCACGCAAGGTGGGAGCGCGCAGTGAGCAGGCCATCTCGAAAGTATCCATCGCTGCACTCGCCCGAGTTGAGAGCGGTAGAGTGAGAGACGTCCGCATGGCTTTCGGAAGTGTAGCCCCCGTCCCACTGCGCCTGATCCAGACAGAGCGCCTTATAATCGGGAAGGCGATCGACGAGGCGCTGATTGCATCGGCCAGGCAAGCCGTGGCGGCCGAGATCAAGCCGATCGATGACATTCGATCGTCGGCAAAATATCGCGCGGCCGTAGCGGGAAATCTCGTAGCCGAATTTCTCCGCTCTCTGGCTGAAGAAAACACACCTCAAGTTCTAGCTCTCTGGAATACTTTACGGTTCGATGAAGCCACGGCGCAAATTCTTGCCTGTGGTGGCACGCAGTCATGGGCGCGGGCGATGAGCACCCGCAGGCCTTTTCACAATGAATCGAGTTTAGCCGCTGCATCCGATGAAATATGGCGCTCGATGAGTCCGTCCGACTGCCTGGAAGCATTCCGCAGCCATCCGCGAATTGGAGAAGCGCCGCAAGCGCTCTCCAACGAAACCCCCTCGAAGTGGGCACGGCATGAGCAAAGTAAGGTCGCGGATGCCGACAGCGGGATCAAGGCCGCACTCGCGGAAGGGAATCGCGAATACGAAAAGAAGTTCGGCCACATCTTCATTGTTTGCGCCACTGGAAAGTCGGCGCCGGAAATATTGGAGATGCTGACCCGCAGAATGAGCAACGACGCCGAGGCCGAGCTTCGCGAGGCCGCCGAACAGCAGCGCCAGATTACGCTACTCCGCTTAAAGAAATGGCTGCACTCATGAGTAAAATCTCAACTCATATTCTCGATCTCGCCGCTGGCAAACCCGCGCAAGATGTTCCAGTGCACCTGGAAGTGCAACGGGCTTCGGGTTGGCGAGCCCTGGCCTCGCAGCGCACCGATCAAGATGGCCGCTGCCCGCAACTCTTGCCGCAAAGCGAACCGTTGGCGGCGGGCATTTATCGCCTACGCTTTGACGTCGCGGACTATTACGCCGTCCGAAAGATAAGTTCCCTCTACCCCGTTATTGAAATCACTTTCGAAGTGAGAGCCGGTGAATCTCAATTCCACATTCCGCTATTGCTGAATGCGAACGGATACACCACCTATCGTGGCAGCTGAATATAAATGCAGGCCGCTGAATAAGTCCATCATGGGGGTTAGCGTTTGACCTTTTCAATCCGAGAATGGCTCAACTTAAGCGTGCGATGGTTTCACGTATTCGCAGCGATCATGTGGGTGGGCCAGACTTATTACTTCACCTGGCTCGATGGGCAATTCAATCGTCAGGAAAAGAAAGTGGCGGCAGAAGGGAATCAGCCTCAAGTGTGGATGGTGCACAGCGGCGGCTTCTACGCAGTCTCCAAACAAAAATCTTTAGGCGTCCCTGCCGGAGACGTGCGCCGGTTCCGCTGGGAAGCGCTTATGACCTGGATCAGCGGCATCGTCCTCCTGATTCTTGTGTACTACTCGAGCAGCGGACTCGTCGATCCCGATGTTGCGAATCTCTCGCAGGCCGCTGCCATCGCCATCGGTCTGGTCATGATTGCGGCAGGATGGCACATCTATGATCTCGCGCTACGCTCTCCTCTGGGCAAGTCTGAAGCGGCCTTTGCCGTCTTTTCTTTCTGCGCCATCGTCGTGATCGCATTCGGCGCGACTCACGTCTTCAGCGGGCGCGCTGCCTACATTCACGTCGGAGCCGTCTTAGCCACCATCATGACGGCCAACGTGTGGTTTCGTATTCTTCCCGCGCAGCGCAAAATGCTGGCCCTTGCGGCTGCGGGTTTGCCTCTCGACCCGGCTCTCGGCGCTCAGGCGAAACTGCGATCCAAACACAATACTTTTCTCGCGGTTCCGGTTGTCTTTATCATGATCAGCAATCACTTTCCGGTCGCCACCTACGGGAGCGCCTATCCCTGGCTGGTTCTGGCTGCGCTTGTGCTCGTGGGGTGGGTGGCGGCAAAATTCATTCGCGAGTCGTGAAGCTGCATTCGCTGTGAGTCATGCGCATCGGTGAATTTTGATGGCTGCAATCCGCGATATTTCGAGGCTCGCCCGGCAAGCCGTCGATCGGTGCCAAAGATTGGCGACTTTTTCCGAAGACCCCGCGTGCATTCGTCGCACATTTCTTTCCGCGCCCATGCGCGATTGCTACGCGGAAGTTGCTGGATGGATGGCCAAGCTCGGCATGGCGGTTCGGATTGACGCCGCCGGAAACTTGCGCGGCACGTATCCGGCGGAAAAACCCGACGCGCCAATTCTGCTCATCGGTTCACATCTCGATACCGTTCCTGTCGCCGGCGCCTACGATGGCGTCCTGGGCGTAATCCTCGGTCTAACCATCGCGGAGGCTCTCGACGGACGCAAGCTTCCCTTTGCCATCGAAATCGTAGGATTTTCCGAAGAAGAAGGCGTTCGTTTCGGATGTCCCTTCATCGGGAGTCGCGCCCTGGTTGGCCGCCTCGATCACGATTTGCTATCGCGCCAGGACGTCGCCGGAATTTCCATTGCGCAGGCAATCGAAGATTTCGGCCTGAGTCTCTCGGACCTGCCCCAGGCCCGCTTGGATGACAAGGTTTTCTCCTATCTTGAGTTTCACATTGAGCAGGGGCCGGTCCTGGAAAGTCTTAGCCTCCCGCTCGCAGCGGTCACGGCCATCGCGGGACAAACGCGGATGGAGTTTACCTTTCACGGGCAGAGCAACCACGCAGGCACGACTCCTATGAATTTGCGGCACGATGCTCTCGCCGGTGCGGCCGAGTGGATCGCCAATGTCGAGCGCGCGGCTCAACAAATCGTAGGACTGGTAGCGACGGTCGGCAAGATCGACGCCCGGCCTGGCGCGACCAATGTGATCGCCGGAGAGGTCCGAGTAAGCCTCGATGTTCGTCACGGACTGGATGAAGTCCGCAAAACAGCTGTGAAGGATTTGATTCTGCTGGCCCAGGAAATCGCTCGGAAAAGAGGCTTAGGCCTCACCTCTACCGAAAACCTCGACCAGGCCGCGGTATCGATGAACCCGGCACTAGTCGCCGAAATCGAACGCGCCATCTCGCACGCCGGTGCCCCTCCGCATCGCATGATCAGCGGCGCAGGCCATGATGCCATGATCATCGCAGAGAAGATTCCCTCGGCCATGATCTTTCTGCGAACGCCCGGCGGCGTCAGTCATCATCCTTCGGAATCTGTCGCTCTCGAAGATGTCGAGAAGGCCATCGAGTGCGGAATGCATCTGCTCAATCAGCTGGCATCGGCCACGGCGTTTCAAGAGCATCCGCATTTCGATCGCATGCTGCAAGAGAGGAATTCCCGTGCATAGGCTTGGTCATACCCGAACTTCGCAACAGCCCAATCATCTGCTGCTCACGCCGGATACTTTCGTTCGCACGCAATTGCCCGGAATGAAGGGATGCGCCGCGATCATCCACGCCGGTCCAGCCATGGGCGCGCGGTTCACGCAATATACGGCGGAGTTCGAGATAGGGGGGCAACTCGGCGACACCGCATCGCAGCGCTTCATTGTTGTTGTCGAAGGTGCCGTCACGCTCGAACTCGGCGGAAAATCACACGAACTTGGTCCTCGCGGCTACGCATATCTTCCCGCGGGTACCGCTCACGTTGTAGCAGCCGGTGTCAAAAGTCGCGTGTGTGTGATCGAACAACGCTATCAGTCACTGGCCTCGGTCGAGCCTCCGCAGGCCATCGTGTCGAGCGAGGATGCAATCTCCTCACACGCGCTCGATGGCGATGACAGCGTGCAAGTGAAGTGCCTGCTGCCCGATGCCATGAATTTTGATTTTGCGGTGAACACGATGGTCTACCAGCCCGGTGCCGCTCTCAGCATGGTCGAATCGCACATCATGGAGCACGGCTTGATAATGCTTGAGGGCGGAGGCATCTATCGCCTCGGCGACTCCTGGTATCCCGTCACCGCCGGAGACTTCATCTGGATGGGTCCGTGGTGCCCGCAATGGTTCGGCGCCATTGGAAAAGTGCCTGCGAAATATCTCATCTACAAGAACGTCAACCGTCATCCGCTGCTCGACTCGCGCCCATGAATCTGAACATTGACTGCGATCGATTAACCGCCGAGATCGATGAACTGGCGTCGTTCTCTGACGCGGAAAGGCCCGCCGTTACCCGCATCGTCTTCACTCCAGCCGATATGAAGGCTCGCGCCTGGCTCAAGGCTCGCATGGACGATTGCGGACTCGCGGTCCGCTCCGACGCAATCGGAAACACTTTCGGTCGCTGGCAGGGTAGCGATCGATCGGCGCCCGTTGTTGGCACCGGCTCTCACATCGACGCTATTCCTAACGCTGGAAAATATGATGGTGTGGTGGGCGTGCTCGGCGGCCTGGAGGCGATTCGCTCTTTGCAGCGTGCAGGCTTTCGCCCGCGGCATTCCATCGAACTGCTGCTCCTTACATCCGAAGAGCCGACACGCTTCGGCATCGGTTGCCTGGGCAGCAGGCTGCTATCGGGTTCGCTGGTGCCGGATGCCGCGAAGAGTTTAAAGGACAAAGACGGCGCAACGCTTGACGAAGTGCGCCGCGCCGCAGGATTTGCGGGCGAGATCGACGGAATAAAGCTGCCCGCCTCTTACTTCAAAGCGTTTGTCGAATTGCACATCGAGCAAGGGCCGATCCTCGAAAAAGAAAATATTCCGCTCGGGATCGTTACAAAAATTGCGGCACCCGCCAGCTTGCGGATATTCATCGAAGGCTCTGGCGGCCATGCCGGCGGCGTGCTCATGCCCGACCGCCACGACGCTCTCTGCGCAGCGGCTGAACTGATTCTTGCCATCGAAGCCACGGCGCGTTCTACCGGCGTCATCGACACGGTCGCCACCGTCGGCATCTGCGATGTCTTCCCCGGCGCAGTTAATAGTATTCCGAGTCAGGTTCGCCTCGGCGTGGATGTGCGCGACACCGAACTCGCGCGGAGAGACTTCGTAATGCGAGCGATCGAAGAGGCAGGTTCAACTATTGAACGGAAGCGGCAAGTCTCGATCCGCGGCGAGTTGCTGAATGCCGACGCTCCGGGCGAATGCTCTCCGCTCGTGATCAATGCGCTCTCTGATTGCTGCACCGACCACGGAATAAACTTTCTGTCTATGGTCAGCCGCGCCTACCACGATTCGCTTTTTATGAGTCGGATCGCTCCCGTCGCCATGCTTTTCATCCCCTGCCGCAACGGCTATAGCCATCGTCCCGACGAATACTCATCGCCCGAAGCGATCGCGCGAGGAACGCTCGTGCTGGCGGAAACTCTGCGGAAACTATCCGCATAACTATAAAGTTGGTGGAGTAGCCCCCTAGCGGCTCAGGCTTTTCCGGATCTCCGCGTATCCCGGCTTGATTACCGAATAGATAAAAGCAATTCGCTGATCATAGGGCAGGAACGCGCTCTTCATGGCGTTGATCGTAATCTTTTCGAAGTCGTCGACCGTCAATCCAAAGGTCGTCGCGGCCGCTTCAAACTCCTGCGTCATGCTGGTGTTGCTCATCAGCCGGTTGTCAGTGTTTAGTGTGACGCGAAACTTTTCCTGATAAAAAACCTTGAAAGGATGCTCGGCCAGACTCGGGGTCGCACCGGTGTGAACGTTGCTGATCAAGCAGATTTCCAGAGGAATTCTCTTGTCCAAGACATACTGTGCGAGATCGCCGAGCTTCACCGCCTTGCCGTCAACCACCGCGATGTCCTCGATCAGCCGCGTTCCATGCCCAATGCGGTGCGCCCCGCAATATTGAATGGCCTGCCAAATCGACTCCTTGCCATAACCTTCGCCCGCATGAATCGTAATGTTGAAATTCTCGCGCTGAATGTAGTGAAACGCCGCCACATGTTTCTTCGGAGGATACCCGCCTTCTTCTCCCGCTAGATCGAACCCCACAACTCCACGCGCGCGGAAATCCACGGCCAGTTCAGCCATCTCCAGCGACACATCCATGTTGCGCATGGCGCAGATAATTAATCCCGAGCCGACGCCAAAATCCCTGCGCCCCCGCTCCAGTCCCTTCAACACCGCTGCCACGACCTGCTGATGAGTCAATCCCTTTTGCGTGTGAAAGACCGGCGCAAAGCGAGTTTCGAAATAGACGACACCGTCTTTGTGCAAGTCCTCGGCCTGTTCGTAAGCCACGCGCTCAAGCGCCTTTTCCGTCTGCATCACCGCGATCGTATGGGCAAAACCTTCCAGATAGTTCGCCAGGCTTCCTTGATTCGCGCCACGAAAAAACCATTCCGCTAAGGCATCTGAATCCGAGGTTGGCAAATCCACGTATCCCGCGTCCTTCGCCAACTCGATGACGGTCGCGGGACGAAGCACTCCATCCAGGTGCTCATGCAACAGGACTTTCGGCAGAGACCGCAGCAAATCCTTCCCAAGCTTCATAATCCGCAATTGTTTCGCAACGAGAAGTTTCAGGCAAGCGGTCAAAACCTGCGAGCGAGGGGTCCGGCGTCTCGAACCAGGCGATTGCGTCGAGCAGGATAATTCGTGTCTAGAGCACGGTGCTTGGATCCCGCAGAAACGGATTCACGACCTCGATCCCATCCAACTTCTGGCCGCTCTGCAGGTCTTCGGTGAGCAGGTACCCGCAGCCAGCCGCCTTGGCAGCCGCTACAATAAGGGCATCCCAGTAGGAAAGCCGATAGCGATCTTGAAGCTTCCAACCCCGCTCTAACACTGCCGCATCGGTGACTACGGGATTCCACGCCATCAAATCGCGAATCTCCGCCCGAGCCTCTTCGCGGGCATCGGTGCGCAGTCGTACCGCGTTCACGTAAAACTCGCCCATCACCTGGAAACTTAAACGCCCCATGCGGCTCGTCCATAGAGCCGCGCGCCAGTTCCGTGCGGCCTCCTGTTTGTGCCTGTCCGCCTCGTCGAGGGCGTAGAGAAATACATTCGAATCAACGAAGACGGGTGCGGTCATGGGCCTCTTCGCGCGTCAGGTAGCGGCCGTCGCTTTTGAGAAACGGTTTACGATCCAAAGCTCTCCGCATGGCACGCTCATAGCCGCCCTGCGCCGACATGCGCTCCTTGAGCAACTCACCCAGCAGCCGCGAAACGCTGGTATCGCGCCGCGCCGCCTCCATGCGGGCCCACTGTGCGACGTTTTCTTCGAGGGTCACAGTCACATTACGAAGCTGAGATTTGGATGACACGAAAACAGTGTAACACGATATCAGTGTTCCTTGAGCGTCTACAGCTCGAAAGGGGGCGGGTACAACTGGGCGGCTCGAGCGTTGGTCGGTATTTGTCTAAAATAGACAATCTGTCTATAATAGACAAATGAAGATCGTCTCCGCGACGGACGCGAAGCAACGCTTTGCTGCCGTCATCGATGCGGCACAGCGCGAACCGGTGCGCATCCGCCGCCAGAACCGCGACGTCGCTGTGATCATGTCTGCGGACGAGTACGACCGCATTCGCAAAGTCAACGTTGATGAGTTGCTGCGAACCATGGACCGCATTAGTGCACAAGCCGCCGCCAACGGAATGACCGAGGAGATTCTCGCTGACATTTTGAAGGACTGATGCGCTGTGTTGTCGACACCAACGTGATCGTCAGCGCCTCCGTGTTTGCAGCTTCCGTCCCACGCCAGGCTGTGGAGAAAGTGCTCCGCAACAGCGTCCTGCTTTTTTCCGACTTTACAATGGATGAGCTGAAGGACGTTCGGTTCCGCTCAAAGTTTGATCGGTATGTGAGCCGAGAGGAACGCGCGCTTTTCCTCGCGCAGTTGAGCGCTGCGGCCGAATTTGTTTTTATCATCCAGACCGTCCGCGAATGTCGCGACCCGAAAGACGACAAGTTCCTGGAAGTCGGGCTGAACGGCAGGGCAGATGTGATTATCACCGGCGATGAGGATTTGTTGGCGCTGCACCCTTGGCGGGGAGTCGGGATTCTGTCGCCGGCGAGCTACATGCAGAGCCGATTGCAGTGAAGGTCTCTCACAATATCTCGACAGCCGGTTTCCGCCTGTTGGTCTTAAATTCGGGCGTGTACCAATCAACATTGGTCGTCGCGGTGATCGTCTCGGGGGAGTTGATGTACTCCTCAAAGTAGAGGTTCGCCGCTATCTTCGGTCGTCCATAGTAAAACCATTCCCATCGCACGCGGTCGGCCCTGGTGATCCGAAACCTCAACGGAGACACGATCGCACTAGCAGGAGACCAAACCGACAAGACCTCAGCCTCATTAAAGTACACCTTGAGAATGTTCTGCTCGACCTCGCAACCCACAAGTCGGTGAAAGTTGTCATGTGGCCTACCGAACCATTGTCCCCAGAAGCGGAGCGTCCCACTCTTTACGTGCGGAAGGGCCGCTCGTATCGCATCAGCGATTTGTTGAGCCTCGTCCGTTGTCTGTGACACATCCTTCACGCGAACAGAAACTCCTTAGTCCGCAACTCCTTAATCGTATCCCTCAACTTCGCCGCCTTCTCAAACTCAAACCGCTTCGCTGCTTCCCGCATGTCGCTTTCCAGGTTCGCGATGTATTTGTCGACATCTTCCTGCGACTTAAATTCCGGCGTGCCCGCGGATTCGCCCGCGGTCAAGTCGGCGTAATCCGCCGCCACGATCCCCGCCAGCGTCATATCCAGCGGACGCAGAATCGACTCCGGCGTAATTCCGTTCTCCTCGTTGTAGGCTGTCTGAATCGCGCGCCGCCGCGAGGTTTCATCCATTGCGCGCTTCATCGAGTCCGTCATACGGTCCGCGTATAAAATGGCCCGCCCATTCAAATGCCGCGCGCAGCGCCCAATGGTCTGGATCAGCGATCCCGCCGAGCGCAAGAATCCTTCTTTATCCGCATCCAAAACCGCCACCAGCGAAACTTCCGGCAAGTCCAATCCCTCGCGAAGCAGATTGATGCCGATCAATACATCAAACTCGCCCTTGCGTAAATCCCGCAGAATCTTCACCCGCTCCAGGGTCTCAATCTCCGAGTGCATGTAGCGCACCTTCACGCCCACCTCGGCGTAATACTCAGCCAAATCTTCCGACATGCGCTTGGTTAAGGTCGTCACCAGCACGCGCTGCCCGAGCGCGACGCGTCCACGAATTTCGTGCAGCAGATCGTCGATCTGCCCTCTCACCGGACGGACCTCCACCGGCGGATCGATCAATCCCGTAGGCCGAATAATCTGCTCCACCACCACGCCCGCCGACTTCGTCAGCTCATACGGCCCCGGTGTCGCCGACACATACACGATCTGATTGGTGCGATGCTCCCACTCCTCAAATGTCAGCGGACGATTATCCAGCGCCGACGGCATGCGGAATCCATACTCCACCAAAACTTCCTTGCGGGAGCGGTCGCCCGCATGCATGCCCCGCACCTGCGGCACCGTCTGATGCGACTCATCGATAAACAAGAGATAGTCGCGAGGAAAATAATCCAGCAGCGTCGGCGGAGGCTCGCCCGGCAGCCGACCAGTAAAATGCCGCGAATAATTTTCGATCCCGTGACAAAATCCCATTGCCTTGATCATTTCCAAGTCAAACATCGTCCGCTGATGAATGCGCTGCGCTTCCACCAGTCGCCCTTGCTTCCAACTCCGCTTCCCACCACGCCA
>Ga0210410_10005952_pt1 | contig 10598 bp, 10 predicted proteins | sample IncBWC4MmetaG_FD_161058 | JGI IMG/M metagenome (GOLD analysis project Ga0210410, IMG submission 161058) | Forest soil microbial communities from Barre Woods Harvard Forest LTER site, Petersham, Massachusetts, United States - Inc-BW-C-4-M | ecosystem: Environmental > Terrestrial > Soil >... | reverse complement strand
TCCGTTGATTTGCCGACAAATTGCAGCTCTGTCGTGGGTTTCTCGGACCCTGTGCGGAGGATTGCGTGCTTCGATCACTACCAACCTTCTTGTCGCACCAACAAACCTCGGTTTAGACTAAGGAAGAGGCGCACAAATTGCGCCCATCTTAGGGGAAACGCCCTCATAGCTTCCAAGCGGGGTGACCTATGCGGCATGGATTCTTTGCACTCGCGTGCGTTGTACTCCTGGCGCTTTCGACATTGGCGCTCGGCCAGCAGGTTCGCGGCGACTACATCGAGACTCGCAGCGCTGACGTTTACACTGGACAGTGTTTCGCCAACGGCGAAGTCAACCTCGTCGGCGACGAAGCCATTCTGGCCTGGCACGTCCAGAGCGGAAGTTGGGACGGCGTACCGCTCGACGGCTTGACGGTCACCCGCAGTCCACGCCCGCGCCACCCTGGGTGATCCTTACGCCAATCCCTACCCAGCGCAGGCCGTGCTCTTAGTCGATGACCAGGCGAACCAGCAGCAGCGCGCAGCACTGGTCGCGCTCGCCCATCAGTTGGGAGGCGAACTTCTGCGCCAGGCGCAACAGGTAATTGCTGTACCTACGGAACTCGCCGTCAGCCCGGAGCATCACGGAGTCGCGCTCCTGCGAGCCGGGCGCTTCGCCACCGTGCATACCCGCCCGGTCAACGACAAAGACCATCTGTGCGGCAATGAAGTAACTTTCTATCCACCGCTCATCCAGCTTACCCACTCCATGCCGGCTGTGGCTTTGACCGATTCCTATCGCGGTCCCGGCCTGGACGTACGCTGGGAGTCTCACGGCAGGCGCAGCGCGTTTGTAGGCACCTTCGTGCGCTAGCAATTTGATTTCAGCCTCGGGAACCCGCGGACATAGGCCATTCTCGCTCGAAATGACGCTTCCCGCGCCGCCCCTCAGACCAAAGTAACGCTGCGAATTACGAAAGCGCATGCACGTGGGACATCTGTTCGTCTGCGGTCGCGGATGAGATGTTGAGGTTGTATTTTCTCCATCGAGGAAGCCGGCGACCATGGAAAAAGGTGATTTTCTGGACGAAGTTCATGTCCGAATCCTGCGGGTAACGGAAGACCTGCGCGCGATTCAGCAGACGTTGAATTGCGCAGCCATGCAAGCGCCCAGCGATCCCGAATTAATGGAAGCGCTTTGCCAGTTGCCCGAGATCGACTCCCTCCAGGTATTGAAAGCAGCCCTCGACCAGATGCGCCACTTCCTCTGGTTCTACATGCAGGTGATGACCAACGAATCCGAAGAAGGCGACCGGCTGCGGCAGAGCCTCGGCCAGAAAGCTCTCGCGGATGGGATGATCAGCCCCAGAGTAGCGGCGGCGGAGAAGTTCAAGCGGGCCGCCGACACCGCGCTGCTCCAGTATCTATCCGACGGCAAGGTTCGCAAGCCGAACTAGGCGGTTCCGCAGCAGAGCCCGAGGCTATTCCGCCCTCCAATCACGATGATTTCCCATTGGCTTTTGATTTCCTCGGCGGGATGACGCTGTTCTGCTTCTTTTCCCGGCGACGGAGGGCCTTGGCGCGCCTGGTTAGTTCTTCTTCTGAGTACATGCTGCCGCGGCAGGTGGAGGCGCCGCAGAAGCACGGCGACGGATCATCGAGGTCGCCGTCGTACAAGCTGTAGTCGTAAGTTAGTTCCTCGCCCGCCTCAATGTCGCGGCTGGCCACAATCCACACTCGGCCCTTAATCTCATCCGCCTCGCAATTGGGATCGCAAGAGTGATTGATGAAGGCGGCCACGCCTTCCCCATCGATGACGTGTTTCCCGTCGGTGAGCCCGAACAAGTAGGTTCGAGGATGGTCGTCGTAGAGCGCGTCGGCTTGTTTATTGGTGATGCGCGGGCCGGTGTACTCGATGATGAAGGTTCCTTTCCTGATGGGAGCGGTGGTGTGGCAACCTTCGGAATCAATCCGGGAATGGCGGATCACCAGGTGTGGCGGACCGTTTTGCTTTCTTCGCGCGTCACGGTCGAACTTTTGCGGCGCTGGTCGAGGCATGAGTAAGGAGTGTGGAAGGTGATTGTGGTGTCCGTTGGATTTTAGAACAACAGCATAGCTTCTATCGGGAAGCGGTGGCAAGGGCTGCTGTGAAAGAACAGCAGTCCCCGCGCCTACTGCAAAATCTTACATCGCAGAGGTCGCAGGGAAGGTCCGCGGAGAGCGCGGAGAAATCCGGCTGAGAGTGGACTGCGACGTGATCTACCAACAAGGTCCGGCGAAAATTTACACGTTATTCATCTTGCCGTCACCTCAACGTAACAAAGCACGTTCTAAACTGCGACACCGGACCGGATAAGCCGCTAACGGTCTGGGTTCAGATATGCGGTATTCCGGCAGCTTGTCGTGATTCCTTAATTCCTGGTGCAGATCTTCTGGTGAAGCGTGTGCGCAGAGTAGCGCGCCCGAAAGAGGTGTAATGGGAGCGCGTGCATGAAGCAGTTGATCTTTGTGGTGGAAGACGAGCGCGACGTTTGCGAACTGGCACGGCAGTGCCTCGATGAGGCTGGCTATGCGGTGCGCACATTTTCGACCGCCAATGTGATTGAGGAGGCCGAAGACAGTCGTCCATCCTTAATGCTGATCACGATGGTGATGCCGGACAGCAACGGATTGGAACTGTGCCGGCGTATCCGCGAGAATCACGCGTTGGCGAGAACGCCGCTGGTTTTTCTCATTCCAAAGGCTGCCGAGGAGCACCGGGCGCTGGTGCTGGAGTCGGGTGGCGATGACTGCATTGTGAAGCCGTTCAGTCCCCGTGAATTGGTGGCGCGGGTGCAGGCTGTCCTTCGGCGGTTCGCCCTCCCGGCGGGACGGTCGCGAATGGAGTCGGCGGACCTGGTCATCGATAGTCTGGCCATGAAGCTTTCGGTCCGAGGCAGCGAAGTGCCAACCACGAGTTTGGAGTTTCGCCTGATCGAATACCTGGCCCGCCATCAGGGGCAGGTGTTCACGCGAGATCTGCTTCTGGACGCGGTTTGGGGGGACATGCAATTCGTGACCCCGCGCAGCGTGGATGCCTGCATTCGGCGCATCCGTGAGAAGATTGAACCGGACCGGACGAGTCCGACTTATCTGAAAACCATTCGCGGCGTTGGCTATCGCCTGGACGCGGTTGCCGCCTGGCAACTCACGCCCAACGAGGGCTGTACCTGTTTGGCATGCACCACCGCGTTGGGGCCGTCGAGAGTGGTTCCTTCCATTGAGCGCCGGAGAAGGACCGCATCCCAACATTGAACCAAGGAATTAATGGGAATTTAATCCGTTGGTCGTTTTCTCGCAACACGCTTCGAGCATAATTGTTCAACCCACTTCACAAAATTGTTGGCAGCTTCATACAAGGCCGAAGTGTTGCAGCTTGCCGGTTAGGAAGCAGATGAAGTTCATTGTTGAGATTCCAGATGGTGAAGTGTTCGAGGCGGCTGAGCAACCCGAAGACCTGGCATGCGAGATCGCAGAGGTTATCGCGAATGAGATTTTTGGCTTCAGTAGCGTAACTGTAATTCCTCAGCACGCCGTTCGGTCTTGAAACTCCCGGATCATTTTCCCGAAAGAAGATTGTCCAGGATCTTTCGAAGATTCGTGCCCGCTAACCCTTTCCGATTGGCGGAGTCTAATATCCCAGGAAAAGTCTGCACTCTAGTGCCGAGAACTCATCCTCTTAGTTACTACGTGTTGAGAAACCTGGCATTGCAGACAGTACGATGCGACGGCTGCCTTTAGAATGGGCTTTATCCGTCGCTCGTTCTAACTGTCGCGGGGCCCGGGTGCAGCAAATTCAAGGCGAGGACAACATGAAACACTTCTTGCGGCTGTCTACGGCTGTTTTGTTGCTGGCTTGTGCGGCGGGAGCGCAGCGGCTTCCCCAGGTCGCCGTCCCTGAGAATTACCGGCTGACCTTTGTCCCAGACCTGGACAAAAGCAAATTTGCGGGCGAAGAAACAATCAAGGTGAAGTTGTTGACGCCGGCATCGCAGATTGTGCTGAATGCCGCGGACCTCGAGATTCAGCAGGCGTCGATTACCAGCACCGGAGCAACCCAGAAGGCTGCGGTGAGCTTTGACAAAGAGAAGGAAACGGTGACGCTGGCGGTGAAAAAGCGCCTGGCGGCCGGCCTTGCGACCGTCCATATCCAGTATGCCGGAATCCTGAATAGCGAAATGCGCGGTTTCTACACGGGGAAAGATGACCAGGGGCGAAGGTACGCCGCCACACAGTTCGAGTCGACGGATGCGCGCCGCGCCTTCCCGTCGTTTGACGAACCGGCATACAAAGCGACTTTCGACGTCACCGTGGTCGCGGACAAGGGCCACACGGTGATCGGCAACACCAAAGTCGTTTCTGACAAGCCGGGGCCGGGCGACATGAAGCATACCGTGACCTTCTCGACCTCGCCCAAGATGTCGTCTTACTTGATGGCATTCGTGCTCGGCGAGTTTGAATATATTGAGGGCTCGGCGGACGGCATTCCAATCCGGGTTTACAGCACCCCTGGCAAGAAACAGCTCAGCACGTTCGCCCTGGACGCAACCGAGAACTTCCTGCGATATTTCGATCACTATTTCGGAATCAAGTATCCCTATGGAAAGCTCGACTTGATCGGCCTGCCGGATTTCTCGGCGGGGGCGATGGAGAACATCGCTCTGATTACATCTCGCGAAGCCTTGTTGCAGATCGATGATCAGCATGCGTCTCTCGGGCTGCGCAAGGCAGTGGCAATCGTGATTTCGCACGAAATCGCTCACCAGTGGTTCGGCGATCTGGTGACCATGCAGTGGTGGGACGACGTCTGGCTGAACGAAGGTTTCGCCAACTGGATGGAAAGTAAACCGGTGGAGGCCTGGAAGCCGGAGTGGAACCCGGTCCTCGACGAGGTCAACGGCGACCCGATCAATTCGACGCTGGGTGCTCTCAACGTGGATTCCCTGGCCAGTACGCGCGCAATTCAGCAACCGGCGGAGACTCCGGCCCAGATCCAGGAACTGTTCGACGGCATCGCCTACGGCAAGACCGGCGCGGTGCTGCGCATGCTGGAAGCATATCTCGGGCCGGAAACTTTCCGCGCCGGAGTGAACGAGTACCTGAAGGAGCACGCATACGGCAATTCGACAGCCGATGATTTTTGGAGCACGCTGGCCAAGGTTTCGAAGAAGCCCGTGGACACGATTATGCCCACTTTTGTGAAGCAGCCGGGCGTGCCCATGCTTAGCGTCAACGAGCAATGTACCGGCAATTCCACCAAAGTCTCGGTATCCCAGCGGCGATATTTCTACGATCGAACCGCCTTCAGCGCCGGCGGCGACCAATTGTGGCAGGTTCCAGTCTGCATGCGGACGCCGCAGGCGACTGCGGCAAAATGCGAGCTGTTGACTAAGAAAGAGGATACTTTCACGATTCCGGGCTGCCCGGCGTGGGTGCTGGTGAACGCGGGAGGCACCGGCTACTACCGCAGCGGTTACCAGCCCGCCGCGGTCCGGGCTCTGGCGCAGGATGCGGAAAGTGGAATGACGCCTCTGGAGCGCATCATTTTGCTCACCGACACCTGGGCGGCCGTGCGCGTGGGACTTCAGCCCGTTGGAGACTATCTCGCCCTCGGCGAAGGTCTGCAATCCGAGCGCACCGATGCTGTCCTGGGACTTCTGTTCAACCAATTGAATTTCATTGGCAGGGACCTGGTCACTGAAAACGACCGCGAAAGCTATCAGGCTTGGGTACGCAGCCTGCTTGCGCCCATTGCCAAGGAAGTTGGCTGGGAGGCTAAACCTGGCGAAAGTGATAGCCAGAAGAATCTGCGAGCCAATCTCCTGCAGGTGCTGGGCAGTGTGGGACGCGATCCCGAAGCGCTGGCCGAGGCGCGCAAGTTGACCGAGCGGGCGTTGCAGACTCCAGCCTCGGTTGAAAGCAGTTTGGCCGCGTCGGCTTTCGGCCTCGCAGCTCAGAATGGGGATTCTGCCTTCTACGACAGAGTCATGGCGAATGTGAAGAGTGCCCCGACACCCGAGCTGTACTACCTCAATTTTTTTACTTTATCCAGTTTCCGGGATCCCCAACTGCTGCAGCGCACACTGGATTACGCAATCTCGCCGGAGGTGCGCTCGCAGGATACTCTGAACCTGCTCGGCGCGGTGATGGGGAATCCCGCTGGCGAAAAACTGGCGTGGAACTTTGTGCGTTCGCACTGGGCGGAGGTCGAGAAGGCCGGGGGTCCCTTCGCCAGCGCGCAGGTCGTGACCAGCACGGGCGCGTTCTGCGACGCTGGGTTGCGGGATGAGGTAACCGACTTCTTCTCGGTCCATAGAGTCGCCGCCGCCGAGCGCAGTTTCAGGCAAGCCATCGAGAGCATCAAGAACTGCGTGGATTTGAAGGCCCAACAGTCCAACCAACTGGCGTCCTGGCTGGATAGCCACAGCGGTGGCTCCGCTGCGGGGAGTGGTGTTCGGTAGGCTTCTGGGCAGCTCCGCCGTTGACGCGTGAAACCAAAATCACGCTTGTCATCCCGAGCAGCAATCACGCAGTTCGTATTGAATACAGCGAACTGAAACTGATCTAGCTGGCGACGGTCTTGATCTTGAGAATCGGATTCACGTCGCTGTGGATTCGCGAGGATTGCAACTGCACGCATTTCTGGCAGGAGCATCGGAAATTCGGATCTCTTTCAAGAGCCACATGGCCGCACTTCTCACAAAGGAAGCGCCCATCCAGATAGGGCACCATTGGCCTGAACTGAACCCCGAGGACGCAATAGGGACATCGGATAACTGAAAGGGTCATGGGAATCTTGAATCGGACGGCGAGAGCAAAAGACTTTGTTCAGTCAAGAACTTTGTCACCGCTGCTCTCACCGCCCGTTGGAAACCAATCTATCTTCAAATGGGGTTGCCACGAAATGGCCCAGCGGTGCTGGGCGGTGGCACGGGAGTGCCAGCAGTCGGTTCGGCAAGAGGAAGGATGGGCGAAAGGCTTAGGTTTTCTTAGAGAGACCAGCAGTTCCGATCTACGGTCCCTATTTTTTCTTGGCAGCCACGTCCAGGCGAGTGTCGGCGCGTTTCAGGTCGCCCGCTGTGCGGTTGAAGTCTTCTTCGGTATTGCATTTGGCGAGGCCTGATTCTGCCCGCTGTTTGGCTTCCTGGGCGCGCGTTGCGTCAATCTCTTCGGCGCGCTCGGCGGTCTCGGCTAGAATCGTTACTTTGTTGGGCAAGACCTCCGCGAATCCCCACGCCACCGAAAGGTGATGAGTAGAGTTGTCCTTGCGATAGGTGATCTCGCCGACCGCGAGTTCGGTGATCAGCGGAGCGTGTCCCGGCAGGATGCCCAGATAGCCGTCCTTACCGGGAATCTGCATCTCTTCCGCTTGGTCGCGAACGACCATCTTCTCCGGAGTGACAATCTCGAGTTGGAAAGTGTCGGCCAATTGTTCCGTTCGTTGTAGAAACGTAGCTTGCTACGTTTCAGTTTGTGGCCTGGAGACGTTGCAAGCAACGTCTCTGCAGTCGTCTTACGCTACCGCCTTGAGTTTCTCCGCCGCTTCCAGCACTTCGGCGATCTCGCCCTTCATGTAGAAGGCTTGCTCTGGAATGTCGTCGTACTTGCCTTCGTTGATTTCCTTAAAGCCCTTTACCGTGTCGGCGACTTTTACGTAACGGCCGGGTGCGCCGGTAAACTGTTCAGCCACGTGGAACGGCTGCGAGAGGAATCGCTGAATCTTGCGGGCGCGCGCCACCGTTACCTTCTGATCTTCGCTCAGTTCGTCGATGCCCAGAATTGCGATGATGTCCTGCAGGTCTTTGTAGCTCTGCAGCGTCTTCTTCACCGCTTGCGCCACGTCGTAGTGCTCCTGGCCGACGATGCGTGGATCAAGAATGCGCGAGGTCGATGCCAGCGGATCGACGGCGGGATAAATTCCGATCTCGGTCAACGCACGTGAAAGCACCGTGGTCGCATCGAGGTGGGCAAATGTCGTTGCCGGCGCGGGATCGGTCAAGTCGTCCGCGGGGACGTAAATCGCCTGCACCGACGTCACGGATCCCTTCTTCGTCGAAGTGATTCGCTCTTGCAGTTCACCCATCTCGGTCGCAAGATTTGGCTGGTAGCCCACGGCGCTGGGCATACGGCCGAGCAAAGCTGACACTTCGGAGCCCGCTTGCGTGAAGCGGAAGATGTTGTCGATGAACAACAGCGTGTCCGCACCTTCGACGTCGCGGAAATATTCGGCCACCGTAAGTCCGGTAAGAGCTACGCGCAGGCGCGCGCCTGGCGGCTCGGTCATCTGGCCATAGATCAGCGCGGCTTTCGACTTCGATGGATCGCCCGGTTTGATGACGCCGGACTCGGTCATTTCCAGCCAAAGGTCGTTGCCTTCGCGCGTGCGTTCGCCTACTCCAGCAAACACGGAAAACCCGCCGTGCTGCTTGGCAACGTTGTTGATCAGTTCCATGATGACAACGGTCTTGCCCACGCCCGCGCCGCCAAACAGTCCGATTTTGCCGCCTTTCAAGAATGGCTGAATGAGGTCGATAACTTTTACACCGGTCTCGAACATCTCGGCGCTAGTGGCTTGCTCGTCGAATAGCGGGGCCGGACGGTGAATCGGCATGGTCTGCGTGTGCACGATTGGGCCAAGTTGGTCGACTGGTTGGCCAATCACATTCATCACGCGCCCGAGCGTGCCGCGGCCCACGGGAACGGAGATCGGCCCGCCCTGATCGATGGCTTTCATGCCGCGCACCATGCCTTCGGTGGCTTCCATGGCGACGCAGCGCACGCGGCCTTCGCCGAGGTGTTGCTGCACTTCGACAATCACATCGATCGGCGTGGGAACGGTGAAACCGTCGCTCACAATGCGAAGCGCTTCATAAATCGGCGGCATGGTAGCGGCGGAGAACTGCACGTCCACGGCGGGGCCGGCGATTTGAATCACGTGTCCAACATTTTCTGGCATAGGTTCCATTCTCTCTGTAGAAACGTAACTTGTTACGTTTCGGCGCCACAAACAAAAGACGTAGCGAGCTACGTCTCTACAGCTAGCCTGCTGCGGCGGCGCCACTTACGATTTCGATAATCTCTTTCGTAATTTTCGCCTGACGGGCGCGGTTCATGGCCAGGGTCAGCGAATCAATCATGTCGGTTGCATTGATGGTCGCCGCGTCCATCGCAGTCATGCGGGCGGCGTGTTCTGCCGCCACCGATTCGAGCAACGCGCGAAATACTTGTATCACTACGAATTTTGGCAACAACGATCGAAATAATTCTTCGGGCGGCTGCTCATAAATGTAGTCCACGGGAGCCGTGGCAAACCTCGCGGCGGCAGCGTCTATTTCCCGCGTATCCGGCCGTCGAACGCCGACGCCTGCCTCTTTTGCCGCTTCAACCGCGCGCTCCTTCTCTTTCTGGCTCATTTCCTCAGCCTGCGCCACGCTGATCTCCCCAACCTGCTCAATAGGCAATATCTTTTCTACGATCAGCCGCTGCGAAATCACCGACTTGAATTCGTTAAAGAGAACGTAGACCGAATCAATTTCGCCTGTGGCGTAGCGGTCAATCGCACGTCCAGCCATCTCCGAGACCATCGCATACTCAACTTTGCTGAGCACTCCTACGTGCTCACCCACGAGCGTTGTCCGGGGCGGTTGCTGCGAATCGGCTGTTCGCGGAGGAGCAACCGGGTATCGGCGGCGCAGGAAGTCGCGTCCCTTTCGCCCGATGGCTTCGATTTCGATGTTCTTGCCCGCCTTCGCTTCCAGGAACCGCGACGCCGCTTTCAGGATGTTGGTATTGAAAGCACCCGCAAGACCCTTGTCTCCCGTGACCACAATCAGCAGCACGTTTTTCTCAGGACGCCGCGCCAACAGTGGATGCTTCGGCTCTCCCGTATCCGGGTCGTAGATTTCCGCTCGCGACACCAGCGACTTTAGAACATTTGTCAACATCTGCGCATAAGGACGGGCAGCCAGTGCGCGCTCTTGCGCGCGCCGCAGCTTTGCCGCCGAGACCATTTTCATGGCCTTGGTGATCTGCCGCGTGTTGGTCACGCTGCGGATACGCCGCCGGATGTCGAGAATGTTGGCCATTTGTCGGTCGTTGGTCGTTCGTCGTTGGTTGTTGGTTGTTCGCTTCTGGCTGCTAGCTTCTAGCTAGAAGCCAGTAGCTTATTTCGCCACTGCTTGTCTTTCTGCAACGAATGTTTCTTTGCATTCTTTGATCGTCTTGCTCATCTCGGCTTTCAAATTGTCGTCGAGAATCTTTTTTTCCATAATGGTGCGCAATAGTCCGGGATTGGTCGCATCAACATACTTGTACAGCTCGGCTTCGAAGTCGCGCACTTGATCTACCGGGAGGTCATCGAGAAAACCGTTAGTGCCGGCATAGATGATCAGAATCTGTTTGGAAAACGGCAGCGGTGAGAATTGCTTTTGTTTAAGGACTTCGACCAGGCGCTGCCCGCGATTGAGCTGGTTCTGCGTGGCTTTGTCGAGGTCGCTGCCAAACTGCGCGAAGGCTGCGAGTTCGCGATACTGCGCGAGATCGAGCTTCATGCTTCCTGCGACCTGCCGCATGGCTTTGATC
>Ga0210410_10005951_pt1 | contig 10598 bp, 8 predicted proteins | sample IncBWC4MmetaG_FD_161058 | JGI IMG/M metagenome (GOLD analysis project Ga0210410, IMG submission 161058) | Forest soil microbial communities from Barre Woods Harvard Forest LTER site, Petersham, Massachusetts, United States - Inc-BW-C-4-M | ecosystem: Environmental > Terrestrial > Soil >... | reverse complement strand
GGAGCTGGCGGAGGGATTTGAACCCCCGACCCTCTGATTACAAATCAGATGCTCTACCAGCTGAGCTACGCCAGCACTGCTCAAACCGCACAAGAATAGCAGATTAGGCACACGGCTTGCAAGTGGGGGGAGTGGGGATTCGCTTGCAGGGAGCGCTGAAAGCCTGTGGAAAAGAGAAGTCCTCATGGTTAACCGGCCACTTGCATCAAACCATTCATTTTCAATAATATACAGTGTAAATAGAGGGTCCACCGCAGGTGAGTATCCACAGCGATGCTTGCCAAGTCGCCGGGTAGGTGATTTTTGCCCTCATTTCCTTCTGGGGAACCCTCCAAGGATGGGAGAATACCGCCGGTAGCGATCCCAACTATGAGCAGACCGAACACATGCTGAATCGCAAAAAGCTGGTACCTGGACTCCTGATGCTTGGCATCGTGGTTGCTTTCGGGTGGTTTTATTTTCGCTCGCATCAGCTCGATTCGCAGAGCGCCCGCGAAGATCTACTTTCCCACCTACCGGCTGACTCCACTTCCGTGGTTTATCTGGATTTACAGGAATTACGGACCTCGGCGTTCCTCTCGCAGATTCTCGCTTGGGCGCCACAACCGCAACCGGAGGAAGAGTACGGAAAGTTCGTGCAGGCAACGGGTTTTAATTACGAACGAGATCTCGATCGCGTGGGAGTTTCGTTCAGTGGCTCGGCGCAGAGCCCAAAAACGATGGCGGTTGCGGAGGGGCGTTTCGACCGGAAGAAAATCGAAGCGTACAGCGCGCATTTTGGAACCCTGAAGACGGCCAATGGAAAAACGATTTACGCCGTCAGCCTGAGCAATCCGCCGCGCACGGCGTACTTCACATTTCTGCGGGACGACCAGGTGGCGATCTGCAACGACGCGTCCTGCTTTTTTCAGGCTTCCGGGAAATCGATGAATTCCGAAGAATGGCGCGAACATTTCTTGCGGATGGCGGGAACGCCGCTATTCAGCGTGATGCGGCAAGATTCACAGTTGCTGACAGAACTATCGCAGCGGACGCCCGGCGGTTACCGTTCTCCGCAACTTGCCACGCTGCTGGGCCAGTTGCAATGGGTGTCCGTGGGGGCAAAACCGGAAGGCGACCAGTTGCGCGTGGTGGCGGACGCGGAAACATCGAATGAATTGGTGATTCGCCAGCTGAACGACATGCTTGGCGGGCTTCTGATCCTGGCGCAAGCCGGGCTGGACGATCCCAAGTCACGAAAACAACTCGATCCAAAATTGCGCGAGGCCTACGCGGGCTTGTTGAAATCGGCGGAAGTGCAGAAGCTGGACCGGGGAAGGTCCAAGTCCGTGCGGCTGATTTTCGAGATTACGCCGCAGCTGCTGGAATCGGCAAAGAGCACCCCCGCGGCGGATCCGCCTGAAAAAAGCCCAAGCACGGCGCCTGCGCGAAAGCGCCGATGAAGCAAGCGGGCTCCCTTTCAATCAAGAAATTTGTGTGGGATGGAAGACTGACTTAGTCAGCGGAAGGATTGCTGCGCATATAGCGCCACGGATTTACCGGCGCATTGTTTACGCGCACTTCATAGTGAACGTGAGGCCCGGTGGACCGGCCGCTGATGCCCGTGTAGCCGATCACTTCGCCGCGCTTGATGCGGGTGCCGGCGACAACAGCGTAGGCCGAAAGATGCGCGTAGTAGGTGGTGACACCAAACCCGTGATCCAGAATCACGACGCGGCCATAGCCGGAGTGCTGCCCGACGTCGAGCACAACGCCGTCAGCCGTGGCGTGCACCGCAGCGCCGTAGTCCGCACCAACGTCAACGCCGGTGTGGAACGCACCTTCACCAGAGAACGGGTCGAGGCGCTCGCCAAACCCGTCGGTAATATGGCCCAAAACGGGCCAGATCGACGGCGTGTAATTGGAATCCGCGAAAGCCATCGAAGGCATCATGCGCAGGCCGCCGGAGGAAACGGCGATCACGGTGGCATTCCGCTTCAGGAAAGTAAACTGCTCGACGGACCGGTCAAATACGTCCTCAGGCGTTGCGGGAGCATCGCTCTGCTCAAACGCCGCGGGGTGGTATTTCATCACGCCGAAAGTCATGGCCACATCGGTGGCGAGGGACTGCACTGCATCGAGGCGCTGATTGGTATCCTTCACCGTACTCTGCAGCTCGCGCACCTGTTTCTTCCAAATGTCGCGTTCCTGGCGAACCGCGTTGTAGTTGCCGACTTTCCAGAGCATGCGGCTGTAAGAGCCAACAGCTGCGAGAACAGTGATGCTTCCAATGATCGCAAGGGCCGCAAGACCGTGCAGGACGTACGCAGGCACGATGAGTTTCTTCATCTTGCCGGGAGTGGATGCAATATAAAATGTATAGTTCTTGCTGCTAATCACGCTGGGGCCCCTCAGGCCGTTGCCTGTTAGTCTCTAAGAACGCGGCGTTTATTCCCTGTCGCCGCAAATAACCACTTCTTCATTCGACTGATCTGAACCGTGAGCCTTGGTCCGCGACTGTATGTATCTTAGTTTTTGCGGACTGCCGGGTCAACCCTGTATTTTTCATTATTTGGTACAGTGCTGGGAAGCTGCACCCCTGTCCAAAGGGGCAGGGGGCGCTGGGATGACGGTTGAAAATGAAGAATTTCCGCGATGAAGACGCGTTAGTGAGGGAAATCGCCCGGCATTTCCTGCCTGGCAGCGGACGGGGACTCCGCTTGGGAATCGGGGATGATGCGGCTCTCTGGAAGCCAAAACCAGGATTTGCGAGCATCCTGACGAGCGACTGGTTCCTGGAGAGCTCACACTTCCTGCGGGAAAAACACCCGCCGGACAGCGTGGGCTGGAAATGCCTGGCCCGCGCGGCCAGCGATATCGCTGCGATGGGCGGGACGCCGCGATGCTTTCTGCTGAACCTGGCGCTTCCAGCGGCCACCAGTGGAACGTGGCTGAACGGTTTCCTTCTGGGATTGCGTCGCGCCGCAAAATTTCTCGATTGCGCGCTGGCCGGCGGCGACACAACCCGGAGCCAACGAATTTTGATCAGCGTTACGGTGATAGGAGAAATTCGCGAGGGACGGGAATTGCTGCGGTCGGGGGCGCGTTCAGGCGATCGGCTCTATGTGAGCGGAGTGCCAGGCGAAGCGGAATACGGATTGCGCCTTTTTCGGAAAAGCCGGGGCAGGATGAACCTGAAGAATGAAGCTCTACGGAAACATCTTTATCCGGAGCCAAGGGTTGCGCTGGGACGGTGGCTAGCTGAACGGAAACTGGCCACAGCAATGATGGATTTGTCGGATGGATTGTCTAGCGACCTGGCGCGCATGTGCACCGCGAGCGGGGTGGGGGCGCAGGTTGATCCGGGCAAACTTCCCTTGCCGCACGGCATGGATCGGGAATCCGGCAGACAATTGGCACTGCACGGGGGCGACGACTACGAACTGCTATTCAGCGTTTCGCCACGAATGGTTCCGCGGCTCCCGGCAAATTTTCGCGGGTTGCGATTGACCCAAATCGGGGAAATTACGGCGGGAAGCGGCGTGCGAGTTTTTGGGAGAAACGGAAAACTGGAACCACTTCGTGCAGCCGGGTGGGATCCGTTTCGTCAAAAAAAATAGAACCGGCAAAATTCAGCCACCTGGAGTGGGCGCAGGCGACGAAGTTGTCACCGGAGGCGGTGCTACCGCAGGCTTTGGACGCGGCGCAGGGACTTCTTCCTCTGGAGCCGTGTCCGGCACGTCGGTGTGGACGCGATGCTCGTCAGCCTGCTCTTCCAAAGTGACCACGTTGGGGAAATTAAGCGCCGGAGTTCCCGCCAGGGCCTTTTCCATGAATTCCATCCAGATGGGGAGCGCGGCGAGCGCGCCGGATTCCCGCTTGCCAAGAGAGATCTGCTTGTCGTCGTAACCGACCCAAACGCCGGCGGTAATCTGCGGGGTAAATCCCATGAACCAGGCGTCGGTGAAATCCTGGGTCGTGCCGGTCTTGCCGGCTGCGGGACGCCCGAGCGATTTGGCCTTCATTGCCGTGCCGAACTGTACGACCTCTTCGAGCATGGCGGTCATGGTGTGGGCCACCTCGGGCGAAACGACGTCGTGAACTTCGGGATGAGCTTCTTCAAGCAGCGCACCGTCGTAACTGGTGACACGGCGGATCATGTGCGGATCAATGCGAATGCCTTCGTTCGGGAAAACGGTAAACGCGGAGACGTGCTCGATCAATCGCATGTCCGCGGCGCCCAGGGCCAGCGGAAGATAGGGCGGCAGCGGCGTGGTGATGCCGAAGCGCCTGGTCATGTCCACTATGTTTGAAATGCCCACTTTTTCGGCTAGTTTTACTGCCGGGACGTTGCGCGAACCGGCGAGCGCGCGGCGCAAGGTGATGACGCCTTCGAACTTTTCATCGTAGTTATGCGGCGAATAGGCTTGTCCGCCGCTGATCGCGGTGAACGGTGCGTCAACGATCGTGTCGAAGGGTGAGAATCCCTTTTCGATGGCTGTGGTGTAAACGTACGGCTTGAACGAGCTGCCGACCTGGCGGACAGCTTGCGTAACGCGATTGAATTTGGAGTCTTCAAAGCTGTAGCCGCCGACCATGGCCTTGATTTCGCCGGTGCCATTATCAATGGCGATCATCGCGGCCTGGGGAGCGGGTTGCTGTTCCAGCTGCACATGTGCGGTGGTCTCGCGAATCTCCTGGATGGAGAATTGCGCCAGGTCGCCGACGGCGAGGAATTCGTTGGGGCGCTTATGGCCGGTCCAGGCGATGTCGAGGGAAGAAAGAATCGCGCGATAGTTCCCAATTTTGATCGTAGCGCTCTTGTCGTCAATGGCCATCACGAGGCCGGTGACGTAACTTCCCTTTTCAATGGGGTGGCGCCAGTCTTCATCCTCGTAGGTGTCGAGCTTCCCGAGATTGTCTTTGAGAACGTTGGGTAATTTGTCGCGCCAGCCGTGGCGGCGGTCGTAGAGGTGCAAGCCGTCGCGAATGGACTGGTTTGCGGCTTTCTGCATGTGGATGTTCAGCGTGGTGTAGACGCGCAGGCCGCGCTCGTGCACGGCTTCGGTGCCGTAGGTGGATTCGAGATACTTGCGGATGTCTTCAAAGAAATAGGGGGCGAGGTCGTTGCGCGGATATTGCACGTGCAGGCCGAGGCGGGTTTTCTTCGCGGCTTCTTCTTCGGCCGGAGTGATTTTCCCCTCTTCCATCATCTGGTGAATCACCAGATTGCGGCGGGCCAGGGCGCGGGCCGGGTCGGTAAGCGGCGAATAGATCGGGCCGCGAATCATGCCGGCAAGGAGAGCTGCCTGCTGGAGATTCAGGTCGGTGACGTTTTTCCCGAAATAAAATTGGGCTGCGGCCGCAAAACCATAGTTGCCGTGAGCAAGATAAACCTGGTTCGCGTACATTGTGAAGATTTGCGGCTTGGTGTAGCGGCGTTCGATCTGCAGGGAGAGGAGCATCTCCTGCGCTTTGCGGCGGAAGCTGCGGTCGCTGCGGTCGAGGAACAGGTTCCCGGCAAGCTGCATCGTGATGGTGCTGGCGCCTTCGGCTTTGCGGTGTTTCAGGATGTTGCGGTAGGCGGCGCCGGCGACGCGTGGGAAGTCCACTCCCCAGTGATCCTCGAAGTGCTGGTCTTCGATGGCGGTGACGGCGTTGTAGAGAACTTTGGGGACTTGCTCCCAGGTCATCAGGATGCGGCGCTGCAAGGCGAAGCTGCCGACAAGTTGGCCGTCGTCGGCATAGATTTCCGTGACCACGTTGGGGCGGTAAGTTTCAAGAGCGCGGATTTCCGGCAGGTCGCTTTCGTAGACGAAAAGCAATCCGGCGGCGGCGCCCAATGCGACGGAACATAGAAGCAAGAATGCGACCGCGACGCGGTCAATCAGTTTCCAGCCACGGAGGCGCAGGGTGATCGGGGGAAGCGAAAACATGGACAGGCAATTCTAACGCAGAATAATTCCTCCACGCCGGTTCGAAAAAGAAAAACCTTGCGCTTTAGGAACGTCCCCCGGAATGAGTTCTATTCGCCGGCGGGTAATTTAGTGGATACTTGCCCTGCTTCACATCCAGATTTGGGGGGGTCGGGCCAATGTTTGTGCTTCTTTTCGCTGTATCGGTGATTGTAGCCTTGGGTTTGGCTTTTGGTGTTTCCTTGATTTTCCGCCGGATGACAGAAAGCGTTCTATCGCGCCATCTGGCGGAGAACGTGAGCCACGCAACCGCAAAATACCTGCAAATCGCGATGCTGCTGGCGGGGGTTTCCAGCGGCGCGCGAATTCACCTGCTGAAAGATTACCTGAATACACCCGCCTATAACGCGGACGCGCTGCAGGCGCAGATGACCACGGGGCTTTGGGGACTAGCGCTCTATGACACCGCAACCGATGCGTTGCTGGGAATTCTCTGGCTGATGATAGTTTTCGCGTTTCTCGCCGCTGTTGCGGTGGCCTTCATCCGGAGATCGAAAATCCGGTGGCTCCTGCCGGAGCGGCAGGAGATTCGCGGTTCCTGGTCCAAATAGGCTGGCAGGGTTCGGAGTGGCCTGAAATTTCAATCGGCGTGGACGTAGTAGCGGTCGCCAGCGCAGGCGCGGCAGAGGGTGCGGCCGTTGGCGGTGACTTCGCGCTTGAAGTTGATGCCTTCGCCGCACTGTTCGCAGACGACGCGCGGGCCTTTGAAGCCCGGAAGGTCTTCGGGGTGGATTTCGACCTTCACCCACTCTTTTGAAAACAGAACATCGTCTGAAAGTTGCGCATAGGCTTTTTGCTGGGCTTCCTCGCGGGGTAAATCGGGGAAGAGGTCTTTGGCGGCTTGTTTGGAGGATTCTTTCGCGGCGATGCGGATAGCGCGACCGGTCTGCAGGTCGCAAAATGTGGCGGCAACTTTTCCCCAGTCGCGGAATTTCAGGGCGCGCTTGCCGAGGCGGCAGTTGGCGACGAGCGCGACGGCGTCGGTTACGCAGCGGTCGATTTCAACGTACGTGACGATGCGCTTGCGTTCGGCTACGGGATCGAGTCCCAATTCGCGTATGCCCAACATCGCCAGGCGGACGCCGAGCACCTGTCCTGCGCAGATATGGCCGTGAGCCACGGCGGCAAGTTCAAGATATTCGGGCAAGGACTTCATACAATTCATTGTAGCTCAGGCCTTCAGGCCTGAGGGTTTTCTATGCTAGAGCGTGGTTGCATGGGCTACGAAAACCCTCACCCCTGAAGGGGTGAGCTACAGGTTTGATGCTTCCGCGGCGTTCCAGGGATGGGGTTGGCGGGCTTCGGCGAAGGTGAAGTAGGTCATCAGGACGGCAAGAGCCGAGAAGATGGCATCGCGCACCACGGTCATTCCTGTAAGTTTCTCCGGCGTACCAAAACATCCGCAGTTTATGTCCATGTGCAAAAGGTACGCGCGCGTAACCACCGCGAGAAAGCCCACCATGATCAGCGTGACCACGCTTGCCCATATCCGCAAACCCCATCCGACGATCAACATCAGGCCGACGACGATCTCTACGAATGGCAGGGTATGCGCCAGGAGACCCGCCGCCTCCGGCGAGAGCATCTTGTAGGACTCCACCTGCTGCTGGAACATCGTGAGATTGGTTGAGACCGAGAATTTGAGGAAGAAGTAAGGCCACAGGTGGGTATTGGGCATCAGGAGCTTCGCGAACCCGGCGTAAATGAAGATTGCGCCGAGGACCAGGCGGCCAATCCAGATGATGATGCGGCGGTAGTTAAATGGCGCGGATTGGAGCATTGGGCCTCGCTGTGGAGGGCGATCAGATAGCAGCGATCAGAAAACAGGAACCGGTTGGTTGCAAGTAGCTCGAGCGAGATTGATTCATTCGTGGTTCCTGGTCCCTGTTATCTGCTATCTGTTGGCAGATTACTGCTCACACCTCCAAAATTCACGCGCTTACTTTTGCGCCACCAGTTGGTCGAGGAAATCTTTCAGGACATCGTAGCTTAGCGTTCCGGCGTAGGGATAGTTCTGCCCCTTCGCATGGAAAACAGACGTGGGCGTTTGGGTGACCGGAAGCGTCTGGCCGATCTGCTTGTCCTTTTCAATCAGGGGTTCCAGTGTCTTGGCGTCCACAAGCGCCTGCACTTTTTTCATCTCGGCCGGCGAGAGCACGGTGGCCACGGTTCCCTTTACGTCGCCGTTCGCTTCCCACTTTTCCTGGTTCTGGAACAATGCCTGCTCGACGGGTTCGCACTTTCCGATATGTGCCGCCGCGCGGGAATAGCTGGCGGCAACCCGGGAATAGGCATGCATCGGCAACGGAAAGTCGCGATGCACCAGGTATACTTTCCCGGTGTTCACGTAATTCTCCATGACCTTTTGCGTGGTGTTTAGAAAGAGCTGCTTGCAGGCGGGGCACTGAAAATCGCTGTAGATTTCGACCACAACGGGGGCGGTCTTCGAGCCGAACGCCTTGGCCGGGTCGATGTCAGTGACCCCATTCACAGTGATGGTGGCGGTGGAGACAGCCGGCGCCTCGTCGGCCTTCGAGGCTGAGGCTTTCTTGGCCGTGGCAGCTCTTGTCTGCGATTTCTGGTCCGAAGGAGCCGCGTGCAGCAGGGCGCCGCAAGCAATCAGGGTCAGAAGGCTGGCAGAGAGAAGGCAGAGGCGGCGGGTCACAGATTCCTCCATGAAAGTATAGCGGGTGGCGAATTCCCGCCCAGAGTACCACAGGTTGAAATGCCGAAACCTGACCTGGGGCCTTCCGCGGACCAAATCAACTTCACTGCCTTGGTTGCAAGGGAGGGGTGGGGAGTTGTCCCAGGTGGGTGTTCGCTGGAGTAGGCTCCTAACCTGAACCAGCAGTGAAGTTGAAGAGCGATTCCCTAGGCGGATTGCTGGTCAGCTCGTTTTGAGGCGATGGGGGGCAAATAATCGCCTATAACCCACGGCAATGATTGTCTTTACATACGATATCAAGTAACTTGACAGCGTCACACTCAACCTATATACTGCGTTCCGTTCAGCGCCCCATCCGCTGGCTTGGACGCCGGCCCGGGCATGATATTGGGTCGGCCAGGTTACCTGCTTCGGGCATCTATAGGGTGGCCGGGGTATCCCTGGACAAGCGCAAACAAAAGAGTTTTGGGAAGGTTTGGGAAGGAGAAGGAAGCGATGAGCAAGATTATTGGAATTGACCTGGGAACGACCAACTCGGTGGTGGCCGTGATGCAAGGCGGCGAGCCGGTGGTGATTCCCAACCAGGAAGGCACGCGCACCACGCCTTCCGTCGTGGCCATCACCAAGACCGGCGAACGGCTGGTCGGGCAAGTGGCCAAGCGCCAGGCGGTGACGAACCCGGAAAACACGGTCTACTCGATCAAGCGTTTCATGGGCCGCCGCTATGAAGAAGTGGGCGAAGAGATGAAGCGCGTGCCTTACAAGGTAGTCAAGGGCAATCACGATGACGCGCGCGTGGAAGTTGCCGGGAAGGTGTATAGCCCGCCGGAAATTTCCGCGATGATTTTGACGAAACTGAAGACCGCCGCGGAGGATTTCCTCGGCGAGAAGGTCAGCAAGGCGGTTATCACCGTTCCTGCGTACTTCAACGACGCGCAGCGGCAAGCCACCAAGCAGGCCGGGGAAATCGCGGGCCTGGAAGTGGTCCGCATCATCAACGAGCCGACGGCGGCAGCACTGGCCTACGGCCTTGAGAAGAAGAGCGATGAAACCATCGCCGTGTACGACCTCGGCGGCGGCACGTTCGACATTTCGGTCCTGGAAGTGGGCAGCGGCGTCGTGGAAGTGAAATCCACCAACGGCGACACCCACCTGGGCGGCGACGACGTTGACCAGAAGATCGTTGACTGGCTGATTGACGAATTCAAGAAAGAGCACGGCATCGATTTGGGCAAAGACAAGATGGCGCTGCAGCGGCTGAAGGAAGCAGCGGAAAAGGCCAAGATCGAGCTTTCGCAGATGATGGAGACGGAGATCAATCTCCCCTTTATCACCGCGGGCGCGAGCGGCCCGATCCACATGCAGCAGAAGCTGACGCGCATGAGGCTGGAACAGCTGATGAGCGATCTGCTGGACCGCTCGATGAAGCCGGTGAAGCAGGCGCTGGAAGACGCGAAAATGTCGCCGAACGACATCCAGGAAGTGGTGCTGGTCGGCGGTTCGACGCGCATTCCGAAGGTGCAGCAACTGGTCAGCACGTTCTTTGGCGGCAAAGAGCTGCACAAGGGCGTAAACCCGGATGAAGTCGTCGCCGTTGGCGCGGCCATTCAGGGGGCGGTGCTGGGCGGAGAAGTGAAGGACATCCTGCTTCTCGACGTGACGCCACTTTCGCTGGGCGTTGAAACGCTGGGCGGCGTGATGACCGTGCAGATTCCGCGGAACACCACGATTCCGACGCGCAAAGTGGAAACCTATTCGACCGCTTCGGATAACCAGCCGGGCGTGGAAATTCACGTCATGCAGGGCGAACGGAAGTTCGCAAAGGACAACCGGTCGCTCGGCACGTTCAAGCTGGACGGCATTCCACCGGCTCCGCGTGGGACGCCGCAGATCGAAGTCACGTTTGACATCGATGCGAACGGCATCCTGAACGTGAGCGCGAAGGACAAGGCCACCAACAAGGAACAGAAGATCACCAT
>Ga0210410_10005949_pt1 | contig 10598 bp, 9 predicted proteins | sample IncBWC4MmetaG_FD_161058 | JGI IMG/M metagenome (GOLD analysis project Ga0210410, IMG submission 161058) | Forest soil microbial communities from Barre Woods Harvard Forest LTER site, Petersham, Massachusetts, United States - Inc-BW-C-4-M | ecosystem: Environmental > Terrestrial > Soil >... | reverse complement strand
AAGCCGTGCGCAACGTCGGCCAGAATTCGATTGCGCCGGCGACGGGTGCGCGCATCCTGGTGCATCACAAGCCGGCGGGCATCGCCGTGCTGGTAACGCCGTGGAATTTCCCGGCCGCGATGGCGACCCGCAAGATCGGCCCGGCGCTTGCGGCCGGCTGCGCGGTCGTGCTCAAGCCCGCATCCGACACGCCGCTGACCATGCTGGCTTTGATGCCGATCCTGGAAGAAGCCGGCGTTCCCGCCGGCGTGGTCAACGTCATACCATCACGCTCGTCCGGCAAGGTCGTCGGCGCCATGTTGCACGATCCGCGCGTACGGGTGGTGTCGTTCACCGGCTCGACCGAAGTCGGCCGGAAGCTTCTGCATGAAGCCGCCGACAATGTCGTGCGCCCGGCCATGGAGCTCGGCGGCAATGCGCCCTTCATCGTGTTCGATGACGCCGATATCGACGCCGCGATCGACGGCGCCATGATCGCCAAGATGCGCAATATGGGCGAGGCCTGCACGGCGGCCAATCGCTTCTATGTGCATGAAAAGGTGCATGACGAATTCGCCAAGAAGCTCACCGCCAAGATGGCGGGGCTGAAGATGGGTAACGGTCTCGACAACGGCGTCGCCCTTGGCCCGCTGGTCAACAAGGAAGGGCTAGACAAGGTGATCGAATTGGTCGACGACGCGGTGCAGAAGGGCGCCAAGGTGCTCACCGGCGGCAAAGCGCCCAGCGGCCCCGGCTTCTTCTATCCGGCCACCGTTCTGTCGAACGTCTCCAACGACGCCAACATGCTCAACGAGGAAATCTTCGGACCGGTGGCGTCGCTGCAGACCTTCAAATCCGAAGACGAGGTCATCGCGCGCGCCAACGACACCGAATACGGGCTGGTCGCCTATCTCTACACCAAGGATCTGAGCCGCGGCCTGCGCGTTTCCGAGAAACTCGATTTCGGCATGATCGGGCTCAATCGCGGCATCGTCTCCGATCCGGCGGCGCCGTTCGGCGGCATGAAGCAATCGGGCCTCGGTCGCGAAGGCGCGCACGAAGGACTGATGGAATTTTTAGAAACGCAGTACGTGTCGGTGACGTGGTAAAGTTTCTAGTCCGCCAAGCCCAGCCCTGTGCTGGACACAGCGGAATCGTTGATGGCCGGGACAAGCCGGCCATGACGAATTCAAGAATGCGGAAATTGCAATGAACATCCTCATGCCGCAGCTCGGCGAGACCGTTGCCGAGGGAAAAGTCACCAAGTGGTTCAAGTCAGCCGGTGATGCGGTGCAACCGGGCGACAATCTGTTCGAGATCGAGACCGATAAAGTCTCGATGGAAGTGCCGGCGACCGAGGCCGGCATCCTCAACGAGATCCGCGTGCTCGAAGGCGAAGTCGCCCCGGTGGGCGCCATCGTCGGCGCGACCGGCGACGGCACCGGGGCTGTCGTGAGCGCGCCAGCGAAGTCAGGTCCGGCCGCGGCCGCAGCGCCGAAGGCGCCGGCGGCCGCAGCGGCGCTGCTAGCTTCGGCGCCGCCCAAATCGCCGCAACAGCCGATCAAGCTCGATCCATTCCTCGAGGTGCGAACGCCCGAGCGCAATTTCGGACCGGCGCGGCTTTCCGGCGGAATTTCTGTCACGCCGCTGGCGCGGAGGTTGGCGGGCGAGGCCGGGATCGATCTTTCCCGCCTCAAAGGCTCCGGCCCGCACGGCCGCATCGTCGCGCGCGATGTGGAAGCCGCGCCGCGTCCGCATCCCGCACCCAGCCATGCCGCTTTGGCCGAGGGCCCGACCGCCGATCAGGTCAAAGCGCTTTACGATCCCGCCGGCTACGAAGAAGTGCCGCTCGATGGCATGCGCAAGACCATTGCGGCGCGGCTGCAGCAGGCGAAGCAAACCATCCCGCATTTTTATCTGACCGCCGACATCACGATCGATGCGCTGATCGCCGTGCGCGAAGAGGTCAATGCCGCCGCGCCGAAGGACCGCGACGGCAAGCCCGTTTTCAAGCTCTCGCTTAATGATTTCATTATTCGCGCGCTGGCGCTGGCGCTGCAACGCGTTCCGGCGGCGAACGCGGCCTGGGCCGGCGACCGCATCTTGCGCTTTAAGCATTCCGACGTCGGCGTCGCCGTGGCGCTGGACGGCGGATTGATCGTGCCGATCATCCGTCAGGCCGAGACAAAGACGCTGAGCGCAATCTCCGCGGAGATGAAGGGTCTCGCGGCGCGCGCCCGCGAGAAGAAGCTGAAGCCCGCGGAATACCAAGGCGGGTCGTCGGCGATCTCCAATCTCGGCATGTACGGCGTGCGCGAATTCTCCGCCATCATCAATCCGCCGCAGGCGACGATCCTCGCCGTAGGCGCTGCGCGCCGGCAGGCCATCGAGAAACCTGACGGCGGCGTCGCGTTCGCCAGCATGCTCACCGCGACGCTGTCCTGCGATCACCGTGCCGTCGACGGTGCGCTCGGGGCCGAGCTTCTGGCCGCCGTCAAGGCGCTGATCGAAACGCCGGTTACGATGCTGGTCTAGCCGCCTAGGTGACTTTCCGACCGCCGGCTTCCATCCCAGACCTTGCATCCCAGATAAGGTCTGGAGGCAGATTTCGCTGATCATGCTCTGGCGGAGGTTAGGTTGCGTTACTCGCTCTTTGACCTGCCGCTTGCTGTCCTGTGGCTGGCGTGGCTCGCCTATTGGGTGGCGGCTGCGCGGAACGTGAAGCCGGCGCGACGACAAGAATCCCGGGCGAGCCGCCTTCTGACCATCGCCCTGACAATCCCCGCGGCGGTGTTGCTGGCTGTTCGCGGACCTTGGTTGTATTGGCTCGGCACGCGTTTTCTTCCCGACACGATGATTGTCTATTCGCTTGGATTGCTGATGGTGATCGCCGGGCTTGCCTTTGCCATCTGGGCGCGCGTGCATCTCGGGCGCAATTGGAGTGGGACCGTCACCGTCAAAGAGAACCATGAGCTTATTCGCAGTGGTCCCTACGCGATCGTCCGTCACCCGATTTATACCGGCCTGCTCCTTGCCATCTTGGGAACCGCGATCGTCGTTGGCGAATGGCGCGGCCTGCTTGCGTTCTGCTTTTTGACGATTGCTCTGGTGCTCAAACTGCGGCGCGAGGAACGTTTCATGGAGGAAAGCTTTCCCGATACGTATCCGAGCTATTGTGCGCAGGTGCCGGCACTCATTCCCCTGTTTCGCGGAAGCCAACCTAGTGGCGACTTATCCCACTGATACAAAGGGTAAATCATTGCCAACCGAGCAACCCGACGTGCTGCTGATCGGACCGCTGCGGCCGGTCCTCGCCAAGGGCTTTGCGGATTTCGCCATCCATAAACTCGGCGACGCCGCCGACCGAAACACATTCCCCGCGGGGTTGGCTGGTATCCGCGCGATAGCCGTCAGCGCGCCAGTGCAGTCCGTCGATGACGCCCTGTTCACCGCATTGCCCAAGCTGCAGATCATTTCAAGTTTCGGCGTCGGGTACGATCACATCGATGCCAGCGCGGCAGCAAGGCGCGGCATCATCGTCACCCATACGCCCGACGTGCTGACTGAGGAAGTCGCCGACACCGCGATTGGTCTTCTTCTCAACACAGTGCGAGAACTGCCGCAGTCCGAACGTTACCTGCGCGCCGGCAAATGGCCCGAGGGTCATTTTCCGCTCAGCCGCGCCACCTTGCGCGACCGTACCGTCGGAATGGTCGGCCTAGGCCGCATCGGCATCGCCATCGCGCGGCGCCTTGAGGCCTTCGGCGTGCCGGTCGTCTATCACACGCGCCAGCCGCGGCCCGAGCTCCGCTACCGGCATTACCCGCAACTTGTCGATATGGCGCACGATGTGGATACGCTGATCGTCATCGTGCCGGGCGGCGCTGCCACCAAAAATATGATCGACGCAAAAGTCCTCGACGCGCTCGGCCCGAATGGGGTCGTGATCAATGTCGCGCGCGGGTCGGTGATCGACGAGCCGGCGTTAATTGCGGCTCTGCGCGAGGGCAAGATTCTGGCCGCGGGCCTCGATGTATTCGTCGCGGAGCCGCACGTACCCGAGGAATTGCTGGCGATGGACAACGTGGTGCTGCTGCCGCACGTGGGCTCGGCATCGGAATTCACACGGGCGAAGATGGATCAGCTCCTGGTCGACAACATTCGCGCCTGGGCGGCAGGCAAGCCGCCGCTCACGCCCGTGCCGGAGACCCCGTTCCGGTCCTGGAAATAGGCTGTGACGAACCGAGGTTATTCGGCGGCGATCCGCACTTCCGGCGCCGCGGCACGCACGTCGGCTTCCACATGGTCCTCGAACTGCACGAAGTTCTTCTGGAACATGCCGACCAGCTTGCGGGCGGTCTGATCGAATTCGAGCTTGTTCTGCCAGGTTTTCTGCGGATAGAGCAGATGCGGCTCGACGCCGGTGAGCTGGGTCGGAACTGAAAAGCCAAAATACGGATCGGTGCGGAAGCTCACATTCTTGAGTGAGCCGTCGAGCGCGGCGGTAAGAAGCGTGCGCGTTACCTTGATCGGCATGCGCCGGCCGACGCCATAGATGCCGCCGGTCCAGCCGGTATTGACCAGCCAGCAATCGACGCCGTGGGCGCTGATCAATTCGCGCAGCAGATTGCCGTAGACGGAAGGATGACGCGGCAGGAACGGCGCGCCAAAGCAGGTGGAGAATTCCGGCTGTACGCCGACCAGGCCCTTCTCGGTGCCGGCGACCTTGGCGGTATAGCCCGACAAGAAGTGATACATCGCCTGTGCCGGCGTCAGCTTCGCGATCGGCGGCATGACGCCGAAGGCATCGGCGGTGAGAAGAACGATATTGCGCGGCATGCCGGCCCGGCCGGTGCGCGACGCATTCGGAATGAAATCCAGCGGATAAGCGGCGCGCGTATTCTCGGTCTTGGAATCGTCGTCGAAGTCGCAGACGCGCGTCTCGGGATCGAACACGACGTTCTCCAGCACCGTCCCGAAGCGGTGCGTGGTGGCGTAAATCTCCGGCTCCGCCTCGGGCGAGAGCCGGATGCATTTCGCGTAGCAACCGCCCTCGAAATTGAAAACGCCCTGCGGGCCCCAACCGTGCTCGTCGTCGCCGATCAGCGTGCGTTTGGGGTCGGCCGACAATGTGGTCTTGCCGGTACCCGACAGGCCGAAGAACAGCGCAACGTCGCCCGACGGGCCGACATTGGCCGAGCAATGCATCGGCATCACGCTCTCGGCCGGCAGGTAGTAATTCAGCGTGGTGAACACCGATTTCTTCATTTCGCCGGCATAGGACGAGCCGCCGATCAGGATGATGCGCCTGGTGAAATCGATGGCGATGATGGTCTCGCTGCGCACACCGTGGCGTTTGGGATCGGCTTTGAAGGACGGCAGCGACAGAATGGTGAAGTCCGGGACGTAGTGTGAGAGCTCGGCGCGATCCGGGCGAATGAGCAGGGCGCGGATGAACATCGAGTGCCATGCCAGCTCGTTATAGACGCGGACCTTGATGCGGTATTTCGGATCGGCGCCGCCATAGAGGTCTTGCGCATAAAGCGTCTTGCCTTTGGCATGCGCGATGAAATCGTCGAACAGAAGCTGAAAATGCTCTTGCGACAGCCGGCCATTCTTTTCCCACCAGACGGATTTTTCAGTCTGGGCGTCGGCGACGACAAATTTGTCCTTCGGGCTGCGACCGGTATGCACGCCCGTCTCGGCGCAAAACGCTCCGCCCTGCACCAGTTCGCCTTCGCGGTTGGTGATCGCGTGCTCGACCAGGATCGTATCGGGTAAATTCCAATGGACCGCTGCGAGATTTTTCAGCCCAAACTTATCGGCACCATGGGCGCCATTTCGCAGACCGGTTTCCTTCACGCTCGCCTCCGCAGCTCGTCGAGCCCCATCCCGAGCTCCTGGCCACTTTAATCCGTCCAACGCGGACCCGCGACCCTATATCGAGCATCCCAGCCCCTGCCAAGACGCACTTGCTAGCCCTCAACGAGCAAAAAGCGGGCCCGTTCCCGCTGCACCGCAGCGAATCAACGGGCCCTCGCCTGCGCTGCCAAATCGACGAGCGCTTTGCGCAACGCTTCAGCCGTTGTGACACGCTGCAAAAATGGCAGGCGGAGCGTGGCGTCGCTTTGCGCAAGATCAATTCCTTCCGGATCGATGCCGGTCAGCCGCCACGGACCGTCGTCGGCGCCAAGGAGCTTGGTCGCATAAAGCCGGATCGCCTCGGCATGGTCGGCGTTCATGTGCGCGAGCGCATCCGCTTCGGCGTCGATCAGCGCGTGCGCGTCCGAGACAGCGGTCATGAGGTCATCGGCTTTCAAGTCGGCCGCGCGGGCGAAGCCGGCATTGAGATGAGCCGACACGACGCTCAGTCTCCAGAACGAAAAATCCGCGAAGCCCGCATACAGCTCTGACTTGGGATGACGCGCCAGAAAGCGCCGGCGCAGGCGCGGCTCGGCAGCGTCCTGCAGCCCCACCGGCGCGAAGGTGCCCAATACCGTCAGGCGCGGATGGGCCAGCGGGTCGCCCCGGCCGGCGGATGCAAGAAGCAGTGACGCGCGGCTGTCCTTCTCCAGATTGGCGGTATGGGTGGCCAGGCGGGAAACTAAAATAAGCGGGGAACCGTCAACGTCTGTGGCGACGTTAACCAAAGATCCGAATGGGTGGCCGGTATTGCGGTCGATGGTTCCCAATGCCCCGGCCCGCCTCGCCCGCAGCAGGGCCTTGGCCACGGCGACCGCGTCAAAGTCAGCCGCCGGCGCGTTTTCCGGCAGGCGGCCGGGCATGAAACCGGGCAAAGCAGCGCCGTTATCAGATTGGGCCATCGAGGTTTCCTGTTCCCGCCGCCTCAGCAATTGCCCCGATTCCGCCTTGTCTTGTCACACTTCCGCCCCTACATGGGTTTTCAAAGGCTTATGGGGCCGGGGCTGGTGATGCTTGCGGCCGACTCATGCTAGAAGGCCGCCATGCCGACCATCGCTCTCGTGGACGACGACCGCAATATCCTCACTTCGGTCTCCATTGCGCTCGAGGCCGAGGGATATCGGATCACGACCTATACGGATGGCGCCTCCGCGCTCGATGGGTTCAAGAGCGCTCCGCCCGACCTTGCCATCCTCGATATCAAAATGCCGCGCATGGACGGCATGGAGACGTTGCGGCGGCTGCGGCAGAAATCCGACTTGCCGGTGATCTTCCTCACCTCGAAAGACGAGGAAATCGACGAGTTGTTCGGCCTCAAAATGGGCGCCGACGACTTCATTCGCAAACCTTTCTCGCAGCGGCTTCTGGTCGAACGGGTCAAAGCTGTGTTGCGGCGCGCCTCGCCCAAGGACGCCACCGCCCCGAAGGAAGTCGACAGCAAGGTGCTGGAGCGCGGGCTCCTGCGCATGGATCCTGAACGTCACACCTGCACTTGGAAAAACGAGCCGGTCACACTGACCGTCACCGAATTCCTCATCCTGCACGCCTTGGCGAGCCGGCCGGGCGTGGTGAAAAGCCGTAACGCATTGATGGACGCCGCCTACGACGACCAAGTCTATGTCGACGACCGCACCATCGACAGCCACATCAAACGGTTGCGCAAAAAGTTCAAAGCAAGCGACAACGAATTCGACATGATCGAAACGCTGTACGGCGTTGGCTATCGTTTCAAGGAATAAAGCGCAGTTTTATGCGCGAAAACGTGTCATGGACATTTGATCCATGACCCCTGACGGGGCGGCTGACGTGCGGTACTAATGGCGTCTATGCTTGCAGAACGCGGGCATGGTCGAAACCCGGCAGACGACGTGCTCGATCGAACCGCAGAAATCGCACGGGCCAAGATGCGGGCTCACGCCGCGTCTCAGGACGACCCTGAGACCGACGGCGAGACCGCCGTTGAGGCTCCTCCTGTGCAGACGAGCAGACTTGCGCACATCATCGGCTGGGTGCCGCGCGCCTGGCAATTCTTCATTACGCAGAGCTTCTCGAGCCTCACGCGGCGCATCGTCTTCCTCAACGTCGCGGGACTGCTGGCGCTTTCCATCGGCATCAACTTCCTGTCCGAATTCCGCGCCGGCCTGATCGATGCGCGCGTCCAGAGCCTTTTGGTTCAGGGACAAATCATCGCCGGCGCGATCGCCGCTTCGGCGACCGTCGAGACCGATTCATCGCTCACCATCGATCCGGACAAATTGCTCGAATTGCATCCGGGCGAAAGCTACGGCCCGTCCGAGGAAGCGCTTTACGGCATCGATTTCCCGATCAATCCCGAGCGCGTGGCGCCAGTGCTGCGGCGGCTTGTTTCGCCGACCAAGACGCGCGCCCGCATCTATGATCGCGATGGCGTGCTGCTGGTCGACAGCCGCAATCTGTTCGGCCGCGGCGACGTGCTGCGCTTCGACTTGCCGCCGCCGAATGCCGAAAAGCCTGGCCTGTTCGAACGCGCATTCATTGGGTTGCGGCGCTGGCTCGGGCGCGGTGATCTTCCGCTCTATCACGAGCTCGGCGCCCTGAACGGCCGCGGCTATCCAGAAGTGGCGCAGGCCCTGAACGGCCAGAATTCCAGCATAGTACGCGTCAGCGAGCGTGGCGATGTCATCGTGTCAGTGGCAGTGCCGGTGCAGCGCTTCCGCGCGGTACGCGGCGCGCTCATGCTCTCGACGCAAGGCGCCGACATCGACGACATGGTCGAGGCCGAGCGGCTTGCCATTCTCAAGGTCTTCCTCGTCGCCACCGCGGTGATGGTCGTGCTTTCGATCCTCCTGGCTGGCACCATCGCCGAGCCGGTGCGGCGGCTTGCTGATGCTGCCGAAAGCGTGCGCCGACGGATCCGATCGCGGGTCGAAATTCCGGATTTCACCCGCCGGCGCGACGAGATCGGGCACTTGTCCGGCACGCTGCGCGACATGACCAACGCGCTCTACAGCCGGATCGAAGCGATCGAGAGCTTTGCCGCGGACGTGGCGCACGAACTCAAGAATCCGCTGACATCGATGCGTTCGGCGGTGGAGACATTGCCGGTGGCGCGCACCGAGGAGAGCCGCGGGCGGCTTCTCAGCATCATTCAGCACGACGTGCAGCGGCTCGATCGGCTGATTTCGGATATTTCCGACGCCAGCAGGCTCGATGCCGAGCTGCAGCGGCAAGAGGCCGCGCCGGTCGATCTGACCAAGCTGCTCAACACGCTCGTCGGCGTCGCCAACGAGGTCAAGCGCGACGACGGTATCAAAGTCACACTGCACTTCGAAGGCGGCGGCAATCCTCGCGCGTTCGAAGTACCGGGACACGACTCGCGCCTCGGCCAGGTGGTCGACAACCTGATCGAAAATGCGCGCTCGTTTTCTCCGCCCGAAGGCACCGTGCGTGTCACCTGCCGGCGGCTCAAGAACAACATCGAGATCCTGGTCGACGATGATGGTCCCGGCGTGCGGCCGGACGCTTTCGAAAAGGTGTTCGAGCGGTTCTACACCGATCGCCCGCATCAAGGCTTCGGCCAGAATTCGGGGCTTGGCCTCTCCATCTCCAAGCAAATCGTCGATGCCCATGGCGGCGCGATCTGGGTGGAAAACAGGCCCGGCCCGCCGGACGAACAAGGCGAGGCCACGGTCGCCGGCGCGCGCTTCATTGTGCGCCTGCCGGCGCCGTAATGGCATCGCCGCCAGCGACGGTGCACGCCTCGGCCGTCCTTGTCGGACCCCACGCCGTCTTGATCCGCGGGCCATCCGGATCCGGAAAATCGCGGCTGGCGCTGGAATTGATTGAAATGGCGCGAACCGGTTCGCTTCCATTCGCGCGCCTGGTGGCGGACGACCGGGTTTATCTTGAAGCCGCACATGGCCGGCTCTTGACCCGGCCTGCCGAAGCGCTGGCCGGCTTGATCGAGGTGCGCGGCGTCGGCCTGATGCGGCTCGCGCACGAAGCGAGCGCGGTGGTCGGGTTGGTCGTCGACCTTGCCGCAGCGGACGCTCAGCGGCTGCCTGAAGCGGCCAGTCGCAGGACAGAAATCCATGGCATACAACTGCCGCGGCTCGCCGTCGCATCCGGGACGGCGGCGTTACCCGCCCTGATCGCCTATATCACCCACGAAATGACAAGCTCTGACGGCTGAAACATCCCGACGGAATTGGTCTCGTTGATACAACTAGAGCGTTTGCCGGGGGCTGCTGGAGGGGGCAGGTTGGCGGCTTTGGTAACCCTAATCCGGGTAGGATGGGCACTCCCGCCGCCCGATCGCATAAGCATGGGGCGGCCTCTGCCGCGGTATCGGAGCTTTAGCTATCGCGATGCAACAATCGCCAGATATCGGCGAAAATGCCTCTTGCGCTTGGGCTTCGGATGGTCAAGATGAGCAGCCTTTCGTGCGGTGCACTCGGGACGCGCCCGCGGGGAGTTTCATGATTGGTCTTGTGCTGGTGACCCACGGGCGGTTGGCCGTCGAGTTCCGCTCGGCCCTGGAGCATGTCGTAGGTCCGCAAGGCCAAATCGAGGCGGTGACGATCGGTCCCGACGACGACGTCGAGGAACGCCGCAAGGACATAATCGAAGCGGTCAAACGCGTCGACAGTGGGGATGGCGTTGCTATCCTGACAGACATGTTCGGCGGCACGCCGTCCAATCTCGCCATTTCGGGGATG
>Ga0210410_10005948_pt1 | contig 10600 bp, 18 predicted proteins | sample IncBWC4MmetaG_FD_161058 | JGI IMG/M metagenome (GOLD analysis project Ga0210410, IMG submission 161058) | Forest soil microbial communities from Barre Woods Harvard Forest LTER site, Petersham, Massachusetts, United States - Inc-BW-C-4-M | ecosystem: Environmental > Terrestrial > Soil >... | reverse complement strand
TAGAAAGTGCGCCGTCCCACGAGAAAAAAATAAGTCCGCGGGATCTACGATCTGGTCGGGCACATCAGTATCTTTCAGGGCGCTCGTGAACCGATCGATTGCCCCGTCAAAATCATCTACATCCAGACGCGCCAAGCCAACGGTAAGGAGTGTGAGATATGACATCTCATTCGACAACCTCAACTGAATCGCAAAGCTATCGAGTTCTGATGTGGGCAGGACGAGCATCTGGCTCGCTTGTCGCAATGAAAGGAGCCGGGGGCGTTCCAGCACTTCAAACGACACATTGATTAGAGTCTTGTCCTTTTTCTGGCTGTACCACCCCCACAACACCACCCTAGCGTTGTGTCCCTTGCCGAGTTTTCGCGCTTCAGAACTCCCTTGTTGCTCGCTAATCGTTTGGCCTAAGGCGCGAATCGAGATATCCGCGTATCCAGCTGTAGCACCCCGCAGCCGAGCTAGGATCGACTCTGTCACCGCGCTATTGTCACCTTGCTCCAGGCTGCGGAAGTTCGCGACCAAAATAACGGTCCTGTTTCTCGAAGGCGCGGCCTCAACACGTCGCCTGGCTGTTCTCAACCGATCAGTCCTATTTCGATTTGCCTCGCCGACGGCGCCGGCCCTCGGATTTATCGCGGCCGGGCCAATTTGAGTTCGTCTCCTCAATTCGATCTCGATCGGGTTTTCTGCTGAATCTCGCGGAACGAGCCGCTTGGTCCTAACTACCGTCCATCCCGCTTTGGAGACTTGAAGCCAAACCACCGTACCGATTTTTGTGATTGGTATCTTGATTCTGAATTCACCGCTCGTGGTGGTCTCGCATCGGCCTCCTCCTATAATCTTTACTTCTGCTCCGGCGACAGCGTCACCATTTGCTTCTTTGACTATGCCAACAAGCTCTGCCTCGCTCTGTGCGACGGCAGTAACCCTAATTAGAAGAATGCCAGCGACAATTAAGAAAAACTTCATCTCTGCCTCTTCTGCAATGAGACAATTATTCCATCACGCGTTTGAATGAAATCCTCCCAGGGGTCGTAGCCTTCTTTGGACACAGAAATCCGAGCCCAGCCGGGGCTAGTTTCGGCTACCTCCAGACTGAACCAACCATCCGAGTTCGATGTTGCTGTGCCGCTATGTCCGTTCTGTATGGTCGCACCCGCCAGACCCTTCGATTGCTCCCTAACCTGCCCTTTTATCGTAACTTTCTTTTCACCGCCAGGAGCTTCTTGCAAAGCAGACGGAGTTTCATCGCGGCGAACATTCTTATCCAGAGGGGCATAGATGTACGTTATGACGAAGGCGCCAATCCCTGCTAGCGCTATGATCCAGGCTAAAACCACAATCAAGCGTAGAAGGCGATATGCCCGATCCCTGTCGAGACCGATGTCCACGGCCTTTAATCTGATGACGTCGCGGTAGAGGCGCACGAGTGCTACTATTGCCAATCCACCGATACCCGCAATCTGCCCGGCCGTTCTAAGCAGGTCAGTGTTCATCGCTATCAGAGTCCATTCGCAGCAGGCTAGCCGTTTGATCTACCGCGTAGACAAAACCAGATCAAAACGAGGTGATGAAACGGACTGGTTGACCGTCAGTCGACGGACGGACTGGATTATACGATGATCGCTCCCTAATTTGGCAAGATCACCCTTGTCCGTTCCGGGTGTAATTATCGCGTGACGGAATCTAATCCAAGTCGGGTCCTATGCTCTGCCCTTTGCTTTCTCGGCTAGGATCACTCGCTAGCCGCTCGTCCCACGCTAGAAGTTGATCCAATTGTGGCCGAACAAGTGACCGGACAAGAAGGTGATAGAATGTGTGCATTCGCTATATTGCTGATTCTAAAAGTGAGCCGTGCAGGACTCGAACCTGCGACCCGCTGGTTAAAAGAAATCGTCTCGCGCGCGCTACTAGTTCAGTGGCTAGACGTTCCCTACATTACCCATGTACCCATTAGAGGATAGCAGGCATCTGTTTGTGGGTCCATTGGAATTGCAATGGGTTTGGATGGTTTCATTTTGGTCTTTATAGCTACACTACTACTACACCCGGAAATCGCGCATTCCGCACTCTCACTCTCCATTAGGTCCTTCCATTTTCAGGTCCCGCTGCGAGTCATGTTCACTTTCTATCCTCATTTCCTTTTGACACCGCATGACTTTGCTTGTATACTGCCGCCGAAAGTGGAACGAGTGTGGGTACACGGAACCTGCGCCGCCCGGAGGTAAGCAGCAAACTCGAAGGGCTTGGTTGTATCGGCCCCCGTTGGGTGCTTAATCGGACCTTTTATAGAGTCCGACTTCTAAGTAACAAAAGTATCAACGAGACGAGCACTAAAGCACCCGACGTTAGCTCTTCCGGTCCCGCAGGTGCACCGTGGCTTTTCGCCGAGCCGGACCTAATGGAGTGCGGGCTGTAGCCGTCAGGCCCGCAGAAGCAGGTGATGTTATCGCACTGATCGCAGTAACCGCCGCTGAGCGTTTTACCTGCTAGGGCCGATAGCGGAAGAGATAGCATGCCTAAGAGCACGACTATCAAGAGTCTCTTTCTCAAAGATGAATCCTCCTTTGGCGGACTGTCTGGAATTGCCGGCGCGCTCCATCTTGTAACGTCACAAAATGCTCTCGACTGTCTAGCCCGTGAAATCAACGAGATTGCGCGCCGGGCGCGCATCACAAGGCAATGGGAGTTATGCAGCAGGGCAAGCAGCGCGGTCCTTTCGCTGCCGGTTTCTCAAGGCGTGCGCGACGTTGCGGAGTTCTACGTCAGTCTGTCGCAGCAGGCCGATATGGCCGAGTTTCGCAAGGCCCTTGAGCGGATGGCTGACAGCGCGGCACCCGCGTATGTTGCACGAATTATCCTGGAGATTGCCTACACACATGACCGTGAGGCCAATCTGTCTGAGGCTCTGCGCTACTATGTGGAGGCAGCAGCGGCAGCTCGGGGGACCGATCGCCTCATCGCGGCGCAGGCTGCGGCGGGCATGGCGCTTCTTCGTAGTGATGACGGAGACCACCTCGGGTCGCTTCACAACCTGGGGCGCCTTTTCTCCGCCATTGGGCCTATTTCCCATGCGTACCCTCACCTTTACTATGAATACGCGAACAACCTGGCCGTAGTGCTGAGTCGAGCCGGGAGGATAGAGGAAGCTCGCCGGGCGGTGCGCGTTGCGCTAGCCTCCCCCACTTCGTTGAGGTTTCCGGAATGGCAAGAGACCCAGGAGGAGATTGAGAAGATCGCCAGGAGTGAACCGCACAGAATTGCGCCAACACTTAAACCAGCAGTCGCAACTCTAGCAGTCAGACACAAGGAACCGCGTCTACGGATCAAGAGACAGCCAGGTCTCCCTTTTATTTGCATCGTCAGATTCGATCTCACTATTCTGCAAATACCCCTCTGGGTTTGGGGCCGCTACGTCGTATCCCAGTTAGACCGCTACGTTAAAATCGCCCGCGTCCGCGCGCCGCCTGTAAGCCTGTAAAACGTAATTCCCAACTTTATCCGCCGTGTCCGGTGGAAAGGTTGAGGTTTGCCCTATGACAGCCGCCAAAAAAAAGTGCCTGCGGCTGAAGGGTGAGAGTGTGTACAGAATCGCGGGGGAGCGGGCCAACTCCCGACCAAGGAAATACGACCCGCCCCTCGCGTACACCCCCTTTTAAGAGGAGGAGCGTTTTATGTTTACCCGAAACTCGGGTTCCGCGCAAGGCGACAACGATTCGCCCTGTATGCGGTGCTACGGGACAGGCATTGTTTTAATTCCCTTCTATCCAGGGTTCTTCTACCCAAAAGAAGCCGGCGTCGCATGCTCGTGTAACAAAGGGAATGCCCTGTGGAGCCGCATACTTGAAATCATGAACCGGCCCCAAGAAGAAGCAAGACAGGAGCGTGTTGACGGAACTGAGGAGCAGGAGGAGCCGCAGCAGAAGCGGCAGACTCCTATAGGTAAGAGATACCCCGAGACACTGGATATGCTGCATGTTCTTCAAATCTGGAGGCCAAAGAAATGAGCAAATTACCATCGACGTGTGTTGTAAGCCTGCCGGCCAGGGATGTCGAGGCCGACATCGCACAGGAACCATCGGAACCGGCTCGCGTGCTCGGCTTTGCAAAGCCCGACGCGCCTGCCAAGAGCGAGGAACGCGAAAAGCCTTCTACCGGTCTAACCCGCCGTCAAAAAATTCGGCTAATCGTGGAATCGGCAATAGATAGGATGGGCGACGATCAGTTGGAGGCTTTGGTTATCGCGATTGAAAACATCACCGTATTTCACAGCAGGGTAGATTCAGAATGACCAAGCATCGGTACGCTAGAGGTCGCGTAAACTTGCAACGAATTCAAACTGACGAGAGGCTCATCAGACAATACCTATTGGGCGAGTTGCCTGAGCATGAGCAAATCGCCGCCGAGGCGAGGTTCTTTGCGGACGACGCCTTCTTCGAGCAGTTGGTAGCCGCCGAGAAGGAATTGATCGGCCGCTACCTTCGCGGCGACCTCAGCGCTGAGTACCGAGTGCGGTTCCAGAGGCGCTATCTGACGGTAGATTACCGGCGCAAATTGGTTGAATCGGCCATGGTTGAATCGGCGATGGAATCATTGCGCCTGCGTGGTGGCAGCCGGGAGGCGGGCAGTCCTGTAAGAGTTGTGCAAGACCGCTCTTGGTGGTGGAGGCGGTTGCTGAGCCGACTGCGATCTTTTCAATTGCGGTCTCGGCGATAGAAGGGCGATTGAAGACACGACCGGAGCGGGGAGGACATCAGTAATGGACTTAGAAACCACAAGCAAAACAGAAACCGAGAACGAAACGTCAACCACAGGCGAAACGCTACCTGCGAACCAAATAGTGACCACTAATCAACCGGGGCAATCTATCCTGACTCACGATGAGGCTCTCCGAATGTTGGAGGATGTCCTGGGAGACCCTCCAGAGATAGACGAACCGGAGATGCTGGTCAAGCTGCTCCTATTCCTGTCCGATAACTTCGATCACCCTGGCCTGAAGGCCACGATCCAGACGCTGGTTCGGGCGGCCTTTGATAACTCCATCGTTCGGGCCATCGCGTTTGAGGAATATGTTGAGGCGATCAGAGCAGGCCGAAACCCGTTAGAAATATTACGAGCTACGCTGCTAGCAATTGTGCGAGGCGAACTTCTTGATGAAACGCAAGTCCCCGAGCTAACAGATGTCGCAGCGGAGGGACCCAGAACGACCGAGCTGCACGTAAAGTGGGCAGGGATCGCGCGTCTATTCCTGAAAGGAGTAGCGACCTTAACCGCCCAGGAGATCAAAGACGGCGTTAGCGAGTGTATAGAGGAAGCGGTAGCTGACAAGGACGTTGATACGCTCGCGCTGCTCCTCAGATGGCTCGTGGCCGAATCAGAGGATACTACGATAGAGCGATTCAAGCTCTGGCTGGAGACGGCCGACTTCATAACGAAACAGGAGCCCCCAACTAACGGTAGTGGAGGTCGTCATGGGTAATTCGGAGTTAGAGGCAAGAATACTAGAAAACGGAATCGTGCGGCCGGTGAAGGGATTCGTCTACTACTACCCGGAATGCTTCCTGGTGGTCAAAGTGGCGGACTATAGGGGAGAGATGACAAAGGACCCGCGTAAGCTGGAGTTCCAGATAAAAGCGCCGGGGGCAGATTTCCGCAGTTTCCCGGTCATGGGAATCAGATATGAATGATTAGGTCCTTAGTCAAGGTCGAAAATTTGCAAATTGCACGCCTGACCCCTACCTTTCCATCCCGCTTTGCAGAAAATCATCTGAAACCGCACGCGGTGGTAGTGCACGTAATCCGGCACCGGCCCTCCGTCCGGGATGCGAATGTGCGAAGCGATGTAGCGGCCTCCCAGGCGGCTGGGGAGCAGGTCACGATACTGCATATCCGCGCCGCCCGGTACCCAGGCGGCGGCGCCCGGTTTGGTGACGACGAACTCTTGCTTGCCTTCGGGAACTCCAATCGGAGGATTGGCTTCTATGAACTGGATCTTGATGCCGCCGGGGGCTTCGAGTTCACGGACCGCGGGAGCGCGGAGCGGTCGACCAGGAACCGCAGAGTCGGGGCAACGATCTGACCGCTCGTCTGTTCCAGGCGCAGCGTCACACCATGGCCGGAGATTACCGCGGTCGAAGGCGCATCGGCGGGAAAGATCGCGTCAAGGCGAAAACCAAGCCGGTTGATGAAGAAGTCCATGGTCGCTGCCAGATCAGAACAGGCAACGACCACTTGGGCCGAGCGCAGGGCACGCGTAAGCCGATCCAGGCTCATATTCCGCTCATATGCCTCGTCTCGCATGGCAATATCACCTCTGAAGCCGGCTACGGCGCCATTCGCGCCGGTCGCTTCGAACGAGATCGTCTGGACGCGATAGATACTCCAAACTAGTACGCGTGGTCAAGTCGGGATCACCTTTGTGTCCCGGGCACTCTCACTGCATTGAACAAAGCCGCGTGAGGGTCGACTATATCCAGGCTGCCATACCCGCAAGATCCAAAGCCTTGGAGTCAGTGGTCCAGCAGAAGGCGATGTCGCGGAGATGAGGTTGGGGTTTCCACTGGCAGGTCAAACGTTAGGCAGCCACTAGCACCGCCGCCGGATATGGGCATGTACATGGCCCGATCGGCGGATAGAGAAATGTAGACTGCCCCGTTGATGAATTTGAATTGGGGTTGCTGAGTCTCTCTGACTTGGACTCGTGGGATAGTCAAAGATCGAGATAGAAAACTCAGGTCCGGGAGAACCTTGGGGGACCGGAGAAGGAGTTGACCGGGCTGGAAATCATGAGATGAATTTGGCTTCTCGCCTAGAGAGGGTAGTTTGATGTTGGTGTTTCCTTGTTGGGCGAAGGCTCCCGCGCATAAAAAACAGAGTGCTAGGCCAGCAAGTGATAAACGTTTCATAATTTCCTCTCTTCTCCGATCCCGGTAAATAAAGAAGTCTACTTCTGTTGAGGCTTCAGCGCAACAGCTTACCTTGTCGCCGCCTGGACCGTGTAGCCTGTCGGGCTAACAAGATGAGGTGGCTACCTGAGGCCAACCCACAACGCCCTTGAAACCGCCGGGGGCAAATTCACGAACAAGAGGGCTGCGGTCGAAGTGCTTGTTAGGACGGGAGTGAAGCAGGCGACCGCGTACCGTCACCTGAAGGACCTTGAGAACCGTGGGATGTTCACCGAAAAGCGAGGGGAATGGGTTCTCGGGGGTGCGCCCACTGAAATAGCGATCATTGACGAAGGCGTACAGCCGTGAGAATGGGCCGCTAAAGACAGCAAGGCAGTGGTTTAGCATTCTCACAAGCGGTGAGAATCTTGCGAGAAGATGATAATTCTCACGTTCTCACGGCATTCTCACCGGCCGTGAGAACTGTACGTAATAGAATCTACTGATTCTATCCTTCTATTCTTACCATTCCCGGTTTTTGGCCGGGGAACCCTTGGCGGCTGGTAAGGTAAGGTGCTCCAACTGCCGGCGAGTCCTGGCGTGAGCCCGTGTGGGGAGGCGGGTGTGGTGTGTGAGGTGTGGAATCGGACCGGCAGGCACCAAGATCAAGAGCGACAGTCGAATCGGTTCACTTCACGATGAAAACGAATCGGATCACGGATCTGTCACAGCAGGACGGAGTCACCCTGCGTTCACAGTTACCCTCACTACCTGTGATCTCCACTCAGCATCTGGCCATCCAGACGGTTTAGTTCCCTCCGTGAGCTGTGCTCTCGGGTTGGCAACTGACAAGATCTCAAACGCCGTGCCGACGAGGTCGTGCCCAGGCCACTCAAGAGACATGGAGCCCTTCCAGGTTCCGTTGCGATCCACATCTGCGGGTCCCTGAACCCAGTAGATCGGCGATCCAACAGGATGGACAACCGTCCAGATCTTCGACCCAGGATTCGGGGCTCTCCCCTCAACATGCGTCTCCGGATTGACGGCGGCGCCATCATAGGGTGCCGTAATACGAATGTCTTCACTTGAATATGAGGGAGCCAGAAAAATGCCCGGCGGCGACGAACTTCCATCTTGGGAGGCATTCCCGATCTGCCTCTGCTGAATGCGTGTAAGCATTCCGAGGTTAAAAGCGTAGATGTCGTAGCTGAGATTCGTCGCGTCATCCTCAATGGAACTGTCATACCTTCGTTCCTTTTGTAGAAAATCGTTTATTCTAACGAATTTGGGGATGATCACAAGCTCCAACGTGCTACGCATGTCCGTACCAAAGTATCGTTCTGTAAGTGCCAGGTTTCGATTGAGGTTCTCGTTCCACTCGTTGAGAACCTCGCTATACGACCGCTTATGCTCCTCCCTCTTGTTAGCTGGTGCATCCTGTGACTTGTAGTCCCACAACACTAGCCTTGTACGGTAAAGGCGCCTGTCGAGTGTCCTGCTAAGCGATTCGAATGTCTCTGACGCTCGACTCAATTCAGACTGTGAGTACTCAACTGCCTTTTGGTGGTCCCAGCCGCGCTGCTGGAACCATGCACCGATAAAACCACCCAGGATACTCGTCAGGGCAAAGCCTAGAACCAGGAGGACGATTTCGTGGTAGCCTCCGAACAGCTTTCTTGGCTCTTTGTCTTCTTGATCAGCCACGATTGCTATCTAATTCGTGCTGAGCATCACTCGACTGCGCCCTGATGACTGCACGTCCCCCCTGGCGCTCCGACTCAACTATGCCGACTCCCTCACTGATTTGCCCCAGGCGCTCTCCCCTCAGCCAACGAAAGTTGATCGGCAACCTTGCGTCAATTCCTCGGCCAGATCGGCCTGACCTTCAAAGCCGCCCTTCCGCTTTGGACCACTTTCCAGTCCCTGAATCTTCTGGCCTTTGCTTCTGCCCATGGTGGTTACCTCTTCGAGCATTGTAGCACCTGCCTTTGTCTGGCGTCTTGACCAGGCGAACGGAGTGGCCCTTGATAGCCGTCAACATCGCCGATGGAGACCGATGCAGTCAGCAGCACCCTGACCATTCCAGCCCATCGCCACTTGAATGTAATTGTTCCGAGGGTCCCAATGAGGTATAAGTCGTACGAGTGGCCGGCGGTAACCCAGCCACCCAGACCGATACCGTTGAACAGGGAGGCAAGGGATGGCATTTCTTGAATACATGTTAGTAGCGCTTCTGGGATCGGCAGGCACCGCGAGTCCAGGAACCCCGGCGCGCACCTTCACTGCCGAGGCCGTCACTCAGCCCAGCGGTGGTACGGAGGGATTGCTCGGGCAGAACAGACACCATAAGAAACGCGCGAATCGCGCGGGAGCCAGGAAGTATCCCAGGCGTAGATATCCGATCTATCCCTCTACGGGAAACGTCGGCGGAGTTAAACGGAGTGCCAATCAGCAGCCACCACCGAAGCGGCCCCGAGCTGCCCCAAGCAATTCCAACAAAAACTCTAAGTAGGACAAAGGGAAGTCAACAGGTTTGACTTATTTGGAAGGTCCCACCCTCCCGCCTAGGCTTGCGTTTGAGGCCGGGGATTTTGGTTCCCTTTCCTCTTGCCATTCGGTAACATCCAAGTACGCGCTGACAGCCCTAAGCCAAGGGCCGCTATTCCCGATGCCTGGTCTCGCCTGGATCATCAGGCACCTTCACAACCTAAATCGCGGTGTCCGGGTCGTAGATAGCTTGGGCAGACAACCCAGCTTCCTCGTCAGAGTAGGTCTTGAAGGGTACCCTCCGTGTATCCCAAATAATTCTGTGGACGAGTGGGTCTTCCGTCTCGATCAAGCCGGCCAGATAGTCAAAGTCCTCATAGTCCAAATTCGTCCTTTTCCAATAGGGCATACCGTAGGTTCGCCGCACATGGTCATACCACCACTCCGGGGTTTGGTCCGCTGGACGAGTTTCTGTTCGGACATCCCCAGTCATGTCCCCGATCAGAGCGGCAGTTCGGCTGATAGCTAGAACAGGCATTTTGCCCTCCGCCTCTCTCCCCGATTTCACCACCTTGTCATTCTATCACTCAGCGAGGCGTTATCGCCCCTGGCCAGCCTCGTGAATCGGCGTTGCGCTGGGTCAACGGAATTATCCTCCCGGTCTGTTGACAAATGCGGCCCGTGGGAGTAGAAAAAGGGCGTCCGACGGTCCCCTCTAGCTGTTCCTGGATACGCTCGGTTGGAATCCAGACCACGCTCACCTTCAACCGGCAGTCCGAGCTGAGGCCCTGATAAAAGACAACGTAGATCAAGCAAGGCACCTTCCGCCCAGCTTGCCCCGCTGTAAAGGAGAGACCATGAAGGCTATCGCAATGTTCCTCACCATCCTGCTGACAATCTCTGCCCAAACGCTCACATATGGACAAGAGAAGCAATCGGAGAAGAAAGAATCAAAAACCGCAGAGCAACAGCAAACGCCTGCACCCACTCAGACTCCCAAGCCATCCCTCGGCTTCGGACTAGAGGATGGAACACCGATCAGGATGAGGATCGCCCGGACTATCTCTTCCGCCGACGCCCACGTGGACGATAAGGTCGATTTCGAGGTACTTGACGACATCAAGATCGGAGAGGTGATAGTGATCCCGCGAGGCGGCATCGCATGGGGGACCGTGACAGAAGCCCAGTCCAAGCGAAGGATGGGGCGGGCTGGAAAGCTGAACGTCAAC
>Ga0210410_10005947_pt1 | contig 10600 bp, 10 predicted proteins | sample IncBWC4MmetaG_FD_161058 | JGI IMG/M metagenome (GOLD analysis project Ga0210410, IMG submission 161058) | Forest soil microbial communities from Barre Woods Harvard Forest LTER site, Petersham, Massachusetts, United States - Inc-BW-C-4-M | ecosystem: Environmental > Terrestrial > Soil >... | reverse complement strand
GCGGGAGACGCGAGGCAATGCCGAACCCCGTCAGCCGCACGCCGCCGCCTGCCGAGTCCACCAGGATATTGGCTGGCTTGATGTCCTTATGGATAAGGCCGCGCTCATGCACTCGACGAAGCGCTCCCGCGAGAGGAATTGCGATGCGCAGGAAATGCGATACCTCCAGTGGCCGGCCAAGCAGTCGATCGGCCGGCGCACCGCCGGGATCCTCTAGCACCAGCGCCATGCCGCCATTGTAGTGCGTCAGCGCGATTGGTCGCGCCGCCCACTCAGCGTCAAGTTCAGCTTTCAGCGCATATTCGTGTTCAAGCCGCTCGATGCAACCGAGCGAAGTTTCTTCCGCGGCAACCAGCAGGATCGGCGCCAGGCCGTTTCCGGAGCCGCGATGGAGAGCGATGTCGCCCTCGTGCAGCGGCGAAAATACGTAGCTCGAAAGTTCCTTCACGAAGGCCTCCTGGCAGGGAGGACTACCTTGGTGCATTGATTAGGTTACGTTTGCTCTGGCCCGTCAATCCAATGCCAGGCGCCAAAATGCAACCCTGTCACGATCGATACCATATTATGGCTAGGCGATGACGAGAACCGCGCCGGCCTCTCGGTCACAAAACCGAGATGCTTTGTCGAGCAAGAATGCGCAAGGGCACTGCCGCGGCAACCGCGGGCGAATATCCCCGCGTAGCTCAGCGGGAGAGCGTTCCCTTTACACGGGAGAGGTCGAGCCTGACGCGCACCAGTCGCCATTTCGGCCGACCCGGCGCGTTATTGTCTTGCCGTCAAATTTTCGGCGCGCGGCCGGCTCGATCAAACACCGGTGTGTTCTCGATGTTATCAGGCGCAGCACCGGAGGGCGTATCTTCGGCGGCGCGCCGCAACGATTCGGCCGTGGCGTCGAGCCCGTCAACGGTCTCGTTAGCGGCACTTCCGGAGTCGTGCGGTCGTACCGGAACCTGTTGGGTGCCGTCCGTGCCCGGACTCTTCTGTGCCATCGTTTTATCTCCTTGCATGAAAAGAAGACGGCCCGCCGAAGCGGGCCGTCTCTGTCAGTTACGTATCGGTGTCGCTCGTTTGGTCGTGCGGCTGTTTGGGATTTTTGCTACCTTTTGCGGGAGCCTGGCTCTGCTGGCCCGGTTTCTGACCGCCGCCCTGCTGCGGGGCGGGCTTCTGCCCCGGCGATTGATTCTGTTGGCCAGGCTGGTTTTGGTTCGTCATGTTTGCTTCCTTTCATGGGAACGCCAATACAACCTCCCGGGGTGCGGCTTCGTTCCGATAAAATAAAATGGTCTTGCCTGTTCCGCTCGTGACCCGTTGCCGCGAATTGCGATTGCTCTGCCATGACACGGCCGGCGCATGCCTTGAGTTCCGGAATCATCATACCAACACACAAGGACCGCCCAACGAACAAGCGGGAACCGCGGTTCCTGCGCAACCATCGGCGGCGGCCATCATTGGTTCGCCGTCAAGCAAACAAGGGAAAGTCAAAAATGTCGAACGCAAACCAGAACGATTCGAACCAGAATTTCGCGCAGCAACAAAATGGCAACGAACAAATCGGTGCCACCGATATGCCGACCAGCGCCTTCCCGGGCGGCTTTCAGGCAATTGCCACTGCCTACGGCGACTACGCGAAGAAGTCGTTCGAAGACACCAAGTCCTTTGCCGAGAAGCTCGCGAGCGTGAGGTCTTTCGACAAGGCGGTTGAAGTTCAGACCGAATTCGCCAAGTCGGCTTTCGAGACATTCGTCAGGGAAACGCAGAAGATCGGCGCGCTGTACGGTGATCTTGCGAAGCAATCCTGCAAGCCGTTCGGTGGCTTTGCTGCAAGGATGCCCACGACAAATCGATAGGCCTTGCCGCTCCGCGCGCGCTCCCCCTGCGATGTCAGGACGAAATTGCCCCGCTCATTGCGGGGGCTTTCTTCCATTAGTCTCTCAATTCGTATCCCGGGGCACGCGGGCTTGCGCTCGCGCTGGTCGCGGCGTTGCTTGTGATCGCGATCATAATCGTCGTCCGGTATCGAGCCGATTGTTTCAGAATCGGCCTGAGCACTGACACGCCATCGTCATCGCATCTCTCAACGTGAGCAGTATCGACCACTTGGAAAACCCTGCGTGGCAGCCTGGCCCGATTACCCGCATTAACCAGGACCTACGACTCTGCCGACGGCGCTTGGTGGACGCGAATTCGCTCGCGCTCGCCCCTGCGAAGGGCGCAGAGTGAACCGATGTTGTCCGGTGAAACCCCCGAACGTCTTTACAGCATCGAAGAACTTGTCGAACTGCGTCGCAATACGTTGCGTTACGCGCGCAGCGTTCCTGCGGGCGAAACAAGCATCGGCGCGTGGCTGTATCCTTGCGCATATTGTTCAGAGGTGAAAAATGGTTGCAGGCTCACACCCGGAAAGGCCTGGTGTCATAGTAAGGGAACGAATGCCGCGACGTCGAATTGGTGCGTCAGAGGTAATTCCATGCAGAAATTTTTCTTCGATATGAAAGACGGCGTTCCACTGAGGGATAGCGTCGGACTTGAGTTCAAGACGAATGCCGACGCGATTGCGCATTGCAAGGTACTCGCGCAGCACTTCCGTGACGAAAGCCTGCGCGACGATCAGGATCTCGAAATATCTGTGGTCAACGCGCTGGGACGCGAGATTCATCGCCAGTTCGTTCATCGGGAGTAGCAGGCGAGGACCGTTCACCCCTTCGGCGGTACGTTTTCGCTTTCCGGAGTGCAACGGTTCCAGCGCAGTCGTGTGTTTTGAAAATCGAACTTCGACAGCCCGTTGTTAGCCTTCCCGCCGCCGATGGTTATGGCGGCTTAGCCCACGCCCAACCCGGCATCCCTGATCCGCCCGGCCAACCAGCTGGATAGAGCCTGGTCGATCACGCCGCCGGTGTAGACATCCGACACGACGCTGGTCTTTCCCAGCACCAGATAAACCCCGATCCAGTAGGCGAACCACAGATCCGGGTCGGTCAGCGCGCGCAGCTTGTGCTGGTCGTGTTCGGGCGGCTGATGATTGGCGGCTTTGCGCACTTCGATCGCGAGCAGGTTGTTGGGAATGGCACGCTGGTGCACGACGATATCGGGGTAGATCGATTTGCCGAGATGGTCGTCGGTTGAGACGATCGATCCACGCGGCAGTCGCAGCGTTCGTTCGCCGAGACGGTTGTAGTCGCAGTCGACCTCCCAGCCCGGGAAGTGCTGTTCGAGTCGCACCGCCAGCCGGTGCGTCAGCGTACGTTCGCCGAGATCCTTCTCGAACAGAAAAGTCTCGCGCGCGTAGAACTCGGCGAGCGCGCAGACAAACTTGTTCAACTCGGTCTGCATCGCGGCTTGCATGCGGCCCCCCGGCAAGACATCTTAAAGCCTGACCGGAAAAGCCGCGAGCCTTTTCAGACTCTCTCTGAAAAATTGAAGCGATCTTTCGTCATGGCCGGGCTTGTCCCGGCCATCCACGTCTTCCTTGCTGCCAGGCTGTCAAGACGTGGATGCCCGGCACAAGGCCGGGCATGACGAACCGAGTCGTTTTCGCACGCCCGCCCTCACATCCGTACTTCGATCAGCCGCGGTCCCTTTTCGGGAATGGCTTCCGCGAGCGCCTTGACCAATTCGTCCGCGGTGGTGACCGAACGCGCCGCGACGCCCATGCCCTTGGCGAGCGAGACCCAGTCGAGCGTCGGGCGGTCGATCTTGAGCATGTCGAGCGCGCGCTGCCCCGGCTCGCCGGCGCCGACGCCGTCGAATTCGCCGCGCAGGATCTGATAAATGCGATTGGCGAACACGATGGTGGTGACGTTGAGGCCTTCGCGCGCCTGGGTCCACAGCGACTGCAGCGTGTACATCGCGCTGCCGTCGCCGACCATGCAGATCACCTTGCGGTCGGGGCATGCCACCGCCGCACCGGTCGCGACCGGTGTCGAAAATCCGATCGAGCCGCCCATGTTCTGCAGCCAGTCGTGCGGCGCGGCCGCCGCCGTCGGTGGAAAGAAGCCGCGCCCGGTGGTGATGGATTCATCGACCACGATGGCGTTTTCCGGGATCGCCATCGCGATCGCCTGCGCGATCGAGGCGTGGGTCAGCGCGCCCGTTGGCTTTGCCAGTTCGACCATGGCTTGCGGTTTCGCATCGCCTGGCTTGGCGCCGAGCGCGGAGGCCAGCGCTTCCAGCGCCGCGACCGAATTCTCGCCGCCCGCGGTCATGCGATGGACCTCGCAGCCCTCCGGCTTCAACAGGCTCGGCTTGTTCGGGTAGGCGAAGAACGCCACGGGATCGTTGGCTTCGACCAGAACGATGTGCTTGAAATCCTTCAGGATCGGCAGCGCCTGTTCGATCACATAGGGAATCCGGTCGATCGCGAACCGGCCGCGGCCGCGCGCCATCCGCGGATTATAGGTCTGGCCCATCACCTTGCAGCCGGTCTTGCCCGCGATCTGTGCCGCCAGCGCCAGCCCCTGCTCGGTCAGGGCGCTGCCGGTGAGCAGCAGCAGCGTCTGTGCGCCGCCGCGCAGCACCTTGGCGGCGTTGTCGACCGCCTGGGACGAATAGCTGGCGCGCTGCGACTCCGCCGGCACCTCGGCAATGCCGTCGGCCTCGTTCCAGGCGGTGTCGGCGGGCAGGATCAGGGTTGCGATCTGCGGCGGCGCACTTTTGGCCGCGGCGATCGCGGCAGCGCCGTCTTTGGAGACGGATTTCGCGTCGGGCGAGGTCCGCACCCAGGCCGACATCGGCCGGGCCAGGCCCTCGATATCGGAGGTCAGCGGCGCATTGAATCCGATGTGGTAGACCGCGTGCTGGCCGACGATGTTGACGATGCCGGAATTGGCCTTCTTGGCGTTGTGCAGATTGGCAAGGCCGTTGGCGAGGCCCGGTCCGAGATGCAGCAGCGTCGAGGCCGGTGTGCCCTTCATGCGGAAATAGCCGTCCGCCGCACCCGTCACCACGCCCTCGAACAGGCCGAGCACGCAGCGCATGCCCTCGACCCGATCCAGGGCCGCAACAAAATGCATCTCGGAGGTGCCGGGATTGGCGAAGCAGACGTCAACACCGCCCGCGACCAGGGTCCGCACCAGACTTTCCGCACCGTTCATCATTCCACTCCCGTTGGCGACATCTTTTGGATCTGATGGCAGATCAATCATTCCCAGCGCCTTTCGTCAAAGGCTTCGCGGGCATTGCTGCCATCGCCGCCGATAGCGGTGCCTTTTTAACCGCGGCATCCCAAACCCGGCCGGATCACGGGTTGATTGCTTGCGAAATCAAGGCAATTATGGCCTGACTTGCACCTGGATCGGATTTTTCGCGGGGAAGAATAATGACCCGGGCGTTGGCTTTGCTGTTTGCAGCGGTGACCTTGCTGGCCGGCGCCGGCCAGGCATCGGCCCAGGGGTTCGGTTTCCCGGGCTCCGACACCCGCGATATCATGGGCGGCGGCCCCTATTTCTTCGGCCGCGGCTCCAGCCCGATTCCGCGCACTACCGTGAACTTCGACAGCCGGTACGCCCCCGGCACCATTGTCATCAGCACCGCCGAGCGGCGGCTCTATCTCGTGCTCCCCAACGGCCAGGCGCTGCGCTACGGAATCGGCGTCGGCCGCGACGGCTTTCGCTGGGGCGGCGTCCACCGCATCTCCGCCAAGAAGGTATGGCCGGGCTGGACTCCGCCCTCGCAGATGCTGGCGCGGCGGCCCGATCTGCCGCGCCACATGGCGGGCGGCATCGATAACCCGCTCGGCGCGCGGGCGATATATCTGGGCTCGACGCTGTATCGGATTCACGGTTCCAACGAGCCCGAGACGATCGGCCAAGCGGTATCCTCCGGCTGCTTCCGCATGACCAACGAGGACGTGACCGATCTCTACAACCGCGTCTCGGTCGGCGCCACCGTGGTGGTGAAGAACTAGGGCGAAACCCGCATCGCTCACGCGTCAGCCGTGCCGGATCGAGCCTTGCGCGCAGACGTCGATTGCGGCAGCGTCATCGCGCAATGAACAGCTCTCGCCGGTCTTCGCAGGCTTTACCGATATTCGCGGCCGCTTTCGCTGCTATCGCGTTCGTCGGCGTCGTGTCGCCGCTTGCAATAGCGGCCGAAATTCCCGCGATCGCTTTGCGCCAGCGCGCCGAGAAGAAGATCTTCACCGACAGCGAAATCACCGACGGATTTCTAAAGACCGCGTTCGGTGCCGAATATCATCTGGCCGGCCGGGTCGACCGCATCAGGAAATACGACGAGCCGGTGCGGGTGTTCGCCGACGGCAACCGCCCCGACCGCAAGGCGCAACTGGCCAAAGTCGTGGCCGACATCGGGCAGCGGATCGCGCATCTGGACATCGCGATGGCCGAGAGCCGCGAAGCCGCCAATGTGGTCGTCAAAATGGTGCGCGACCGCGATCTCAATCGCACCATCACCAGCTTCTATGGCAGCGAACGCGCGCGCGAGATCAAGACCTCGCTCGATCCGCAATGCCTGTCCGGTTTTCGCAAAAGCGACAAATACGAGATCGAGCACTCCGACGTGATCCTCACCGTCGACAATGGCGATTTCGTCTTCCTCGACTGCGCCTATGAAGAACTGCTGCAGTCGCTGGGGCCGATCAACGATACTTCGTCGGTGCCCTGGACCATGTTCAACGACAGTGTCTCGATGGGCTTCTTCGACATCTACGATCAGTACATTTTAAACATCCTCTACGACCCGCGCATCAAGGCCGGCATGACGGTCGAGGAAGTCAAGGCCGTGCTGCCCGACGTGCTCGCCGACGTCCGGGTGTGGGTGAAGAAGGCGAATGATCTGACGGATTAATATCCAATCTTGTCATTGCCGGGCTTGACCCGGCAATCCATCATCTCGCAAAAGCCCTCTTGCGAAGAATGATGGATGCCCGGGTCAAGCCCGGGCATGGCGAGCATCGTATCAGGCCGACTTCTCGAACAGCTCCCTTCCGATCAGCATGCGCCGGATTTCGCTGGTGCCGGCGCCGATCTCGTACAGCTTGGCGTCGCGCAGCAGGCGCCCGGTCGGGTAGTCGTTGATATAGCCGTTGCCGCCGAGCAGTTGGATCGCATCCAGCGCGCATTGCGTCGCCTTCTCGGAGGCATAGAGAATGGCGCCGGCCGCGTCCTCGCGCGTGGTCTCGCCGCGGTCGCAGGCCTTTGCCACCGCGTAGACGTAGGCACGCGACGCGTTCATCGTCGTGTACATGTCGGCGATCTTGCCCTGCACCAGCTGAAAGCTGCCGATCGGCTGGCCGAACTGCTTGCGCTCGTGCACATAGGGCATGACCACGTCGAGGCAGGCCTGCATGATCCCGAGCGGACCCGCGGCCAGCACCGAGCGCTCGTAGTCGAGGCCCGACATCAGTACGTTGACGCCGCGGCCGACCTCGCCAAGCACGTTTTCTGCCGGCACTTCGCAATTCTCGAACACCAGTTCGCCGGTGTCGGAGCCGCGCATGCCGAGCTTGTCGAGCTTCTGCGCGGTGGAAAATCCCTTCATGCCTTTTTCGATGATGAAGGCGGTGATGCCGCGCGCGCCCGCGGCCGGATCGGTCTTGGCATAGATCACCAGCGTTTCCGCGATCGGCCCGTTGGTGATCCACATCTTGCTGCCGTTGATGACGTAGCGGTCGCCCTTCTTCTCGGCGCGGGTCGACATCGACACCACGTCGGAGCCGGCACCGGGCTCGGACATCGCCAGCGCGCCGACATGCTCGCCGGAAATCAGCTTCGGCAGATATTTCCGCTTCTGGGTCTCGTTGCCGTTGCGGCGCAGCTGGTTGACGCAAAGGTTAGAATGCGCGCCGTAGGACAGGCCGACCGCCGCCGAGGCGCGCGAGATTTCCTCGACCGCGATGCAGTGCTCGAGGTAGCCCAGCCCCGATCCGCCATACTCCTCCTCGACGGTGATGCCGTGCAGGCCGAGCGCGCCGAGCTTCGGCCACAGATCCCTCGGGAATTGATTGCTCCTGTCGATCTCGGCGGCGCGCGGCGCGATCTCATGGGTGGAGAAATCATGCACGGTCTCGCGAATCGCATCCGCGGTTTCACCGAGATCGAAATTGAACATCCGATGCGCGTTGGGGATCATGGTCGGGCTGCCTCCGGACAAACAATGCTGCTTTCAGTGCAAGCACTAGGCCTTGCGCAGAAGCTTGTCACGGGCCGGCGGGGCTGAGAAGGGGGCATCCGCCGGACCGGCGCCTGCGATAGCTCCCGATGCAGCAAACTCTCCCTTGCTCCGGAGCGCGCGACGGGTTGTAATTCGCCCAAACAGCCGTCCGGGCCGAGCACGGAAGCGGCAATCAGGGAGAAACTCAATGCACGGGACGATAGATCCAGCGCCAAATATCAATCAAGAGGCGGCGCGGGCGCGCGCCTATTCCATTCCGCTGGAGCAGTTCAATCCCGGCGATCCCGAACTGTTTCGCTCCGATACGTTCTGGCCCTATTTCGAACGGCTGCGCCGGGAAGACCCGATCCACTACTGCAAGGACAGCGTGTTCGGGCCGTACTGGTCGGTCAGCAAGTACAACGACATCATGAATGTCGAGACCAACCACCAGGCGTTTTCGTCGGCGGCGGTATTCGGCGGCATCACCATCCGCGACGCCGCGGTCGACTTCCGGCGGCCGAGCTTCATCGCGATGGATCAGCCGACCCACAGCGCCCAGCGTAAGACGGTTGCGCCGATGTTCACGCCGACGCATCTGGATCAGCTGGCCGCCACCATCCGCGAACGCGCCGGACAGGTGCTCGACGCGTTGCCGCGCAACGAAACCTTCGACTGGGTCGACCGGGTGTCGATCGAACTCACCACCCAGATGCTGGCCACGCTGTTCGATTTCCCCTGGGAGGAGCGCCGCAAGCTGACCCACTGGTCGGACGTCGCGACCTATCTGCCGCCAAGCCCCGAGGCCGAATTGAAACGCCAGGCCGAACTGGTCGAATGCGGCGATTATTTCGCGGAACTCTACAAGGCGCGCCGCAACGCGCCGCCCAAAAGCGACCTGTTGTCGATGATGGCGCATAGCGAGGCCACGCGCGATCTCGACTCGCAGAATTTTCTCGGCAACATCGTTCTCTTGATCGTCGGCGGCAACGACACCACGCGCAATTCGCTGTCCGGCGGGCTGTTCGCGCTCAACGAATTCCCCGCCGAATATCAGAAGTTGCGCGACAATCCCGCCCTGATCGACAGCATGGTGCCGGAGATCATCCGCTGGCAGACACCGCTCGCGCATATGCGCCGGACCGCCTCGCAGGACACGGAACTCGGCGGCAAAACCATCCGGAAGGGCGACAAGGTGGTGATGTGGTACGTCTCCGGCAATCGTGACGAAGACGTGATTGAGGATCCCAACCGCTTCATCATTGACCGGGCGCGGCCGCGGCAACATCTGTCATTCGGATTCGGCATTCACCGCTGCGTCGGGATCAGGCTGGCCGAACTGCAATTGAAGATTGTCTGGGAAGAAATCATGAAGCGTTTCGACAACATTGAGGTGGTCGGCGAGCCCAAGCGGGTGTATTCGAGCTTCGTCAAGGGCTACGAGACCCTGCCGGTGCGGATTGCCGGCTGAGGTACCCCGGCGACCGGCATTTTGGGATTGATCAACGATGAACATCCAGACCTCAGTCCGGGCCGACAAGGCCGAGCTTCAGCGACTGGCGCGCGAAGAGGCGTATGCCACGCCGCTCAGTGAATTTCACCCGGGCGCGCCAAAGCTGTTCCAGAACGATACGCTGTGGCCATGGTTCGAGCGGCTGCGCAAGGAAGAGCCGGTGCACTACTGCACCAGCGCGCCGATCGAACCCTATTGGTCGGTCACCAAATACAACGACATCATGCATGTCGACACCAATCACGGCATCTTCTCTTCCGACTCCACACTTGGCGGCATCTCGATCCGCGACGTGCCGCCGGGGTACGACTACCCGAGCTTCATCGCGATGGATCAGCCGCGACATTCGGCCCAGCGCAAGACGGTGTCGCCGATGTTCACGCCCGCGCATCTGGACGAACTCGCCGTTCTCATCCGCGCCCGCGCCGGCAAGGTGCTCGACGCCCTCCCGCGCAACGAGACCTTCAATTTCGTCGACCGGGTGTCGATCGAACTGACCACACAGATGCTGGCGACCCTGTTCGATTTTCCGTTCGAGGAGCGCCGCAAGCTGACGCGCTGGTCCGACGTCGCGACCGCGCTGCCGAAAAGCGGGATCGTCGAATCGGCCGAACAGCGTCGCGCCGAGATGGACGAGTGCGCGGGCTACTTCACAAAGCTCTGGAACGAGCGGGTCAATGCCGAGCCGCGCAACGACCTGCTCTCGATGATGGCGCATCACGACGCGACCCGCCATATGGACCCCGACAATCTGATGGGCAACATCCTGCTTTTGATCGTCGGCGGCAACGACACCACCCGCAACACCATGAGCGGCTCGGTGCTCGCGTTGAACGAGTACCCCGAGCAGTATCAAAAGCTGCGCGACAATCCGGACCTGATCGATTCGATGGTGCCGGAAGTCATTCGCTGGCAGACGCCGCTGGCGCATATGCGGCGCACCGCGCTTGAAGACACCGAACTCGGCGGCAAGACCATCAA
>Ga0210410_10005946_pt1 | contig 10601 bp, 7 predicted proteins | sample IncBWC4MmetaG_FD_161058 | JGI IMG/M metagenome (GOLD analysis project Ga0210410, IMG submission 161058) | Forest soil microbial communities from Barre Woods Harvard Forest LTER site, Petersham, Massachusetts, United States - Inc-BW-C-4-M | ecosystem: Environmental > Terrestrial > Soil >... | reverse complement strand
CTGATGACCGCCTTCTACATGTTCCGTCTCGTCTACCTGACGTTCGGCGGACGTCCGCGCATGAGCCACGACGTCGAGCACCACATCCACGAGTCACCCGCCTCGATGACGATGCCGCTGATCGTTCTCGCCGTGATGTCGCTGTTCGCCGGGTTTCTCGGATGGCCGCACAGCCTCGGCGGCTCTGATCGTTTCGCCCGATTCCTCGATCCCGTCTTCTCCCGGGGCGAGGCGCAAGTGCTGAAGGCAGAAGGCAAGTCCGGACAAGTGGCTGCCGGCGAGAAAGAAGAAGAGCACACCAGCCCAACGGAATATCTTCTGATGTTCCTATCGGTCGCCGCTGCCGGCGCTGGTTATTTCATGGCCGGACGCGCGTACAAGACCGCCGACAAGAATTACGCCGAGCCCATCGCCTCCGCCTCAGCACCGGTTTACAACATGCTGCTGCACAAGTATTACGTCGACGAAGGCTACGACTACGTTTTCACCGGCCGCCGCAAAGTTGGCGACGTCCGCCTCGGAGTCATGGGGGCGGGCGAAGCCAGTTCATGGTTCGACTCACATGTTATCGACGGAACCGTCAACGCCGCCGGATCTCTCACGCGTGGTACCGCCACATTCTCCAGTTGGTGGGACAAGTGGATCATCGACGGCATCGGCGTCAACGGCCCCGCGATCCTGGCGCGCATGCTCAGTTATCCCGCGCGCCTTTTCGAATGGGGCCTGGTGCAATGGTACGCCCTGGTCATGACAGCAGGCTTGGTAGGGTTCGCATTTTATTACGTGTACCACTGAAGAAAGCTCTCAGCCTTTAGCTCTTAGCTTTTCGCCAAAACCACGAAGGCTAAGGACTAGAGCTAAACGCTAAGAGCTAAAAGCTAAGAGCTTTTCTATGGAATCTCACATCCTATCCATCATCCTCTTCACGCCTCTCCTGGGCGCGCTCTTTCTCCTGTTCGTTCCCAAGGAGAACAAGCACGCCATCCGCTGGATCGCGAACTTCTTCGCGCTCGCCGGCTTCCTCGTCTCCATCCCGTTGGTTCCTATGTTCTGGGAGCAGCGCTTCGAACCCGGCTTCAAATTCATCGAAGGCTCTCCCGGCAACTGGATCCCCTCCATCGGCGCGGGCTATCTCCTGGGCATCGACGGCATTTCGTTTCTGCTGATCATGCTCACCACGCTGCTCGGCTTCATCTCGATCCTCTCCTCCTGGACCGCCATCGAGACTCGCGTCAAGGAATACTACATCTGGTTCCTCGTTCTCCAGACCGGCATGCTCGGCGTCTTCATGGCGCTGGATTTCTTCCTGTTCTTCGTTTTCTGGGAAGCCATGCTCGTCCCCATGTACCTGCTGATCGGCATCTGGGGAGGCCCGCGCAAACTCTACGCCGCCATCAAATTCTTTTTGTATACTCTCGCCGGCTCCGTCCTGATGCTGCTCGGCATCCTGTTTCTCTACTTCCATCATCAGCACGTAACCGGCACTTACACCTTCGCTCTACAATCCCTCTACGAAACCGCCCCGCGCATCTATTCCGACTACGGACCGCAGGTCGCCACGCTTCTCTTCCTGAGTTTCTTCTTCGCATTCGCCATCAAAGTACCGATGTTCCCCTTCCACACCTGGCTGCCCGATGCCCACGTGGAAGCACCCACCGCAGGCTCCGTCATCCTGGCCGGCGTTCTGCTGAAGATGGGCACCTACGGCTTCATCCGCTTCTCGCTTCCCTTCTTCCCCAACGTGCTCTCGAATCCTGCCACATTCCTCGGCATGACCGTGCGCGGCTGGATGATTTTCCTCTCCATTGTCGGCATCATCTACGGCGCGCTCGTCTCGCTCATGCAGAAAGACATGAAGAAACTGGTGGCCTACTCCTCCGTCAGCCACCTCGGCTTCTGCACTCTGGGAATCTTCGCGCTGACGCCACTGGGCCTCAGTGGTTCGGTCCTGCAGCAGATCAATCACGGCATCTCCACCGGCGCGCTCTTCTTGATTGTCGGCATTCTCTACGAGCGCCGCCACACTCGCGAAATCTCCGAGTACGGCGGCATCTCCAACGTCATGCCCGTTTACGCCACCATCACCATGATCATGTTTCTCTCCTCGATGGGACTGCCGCTGCTCAACGGCTTCGTCGGAGAGTTCACCATCCTGCAAGGCACGTTCATGGAAAACTGGAAGTGGGGCGCGTGGGCCGTTCCCGGAGTCGTTCTCGCCGCCGCCTACTTGCTCTGGCTCTACCAGCGCGTTTTCTTCGGGACCGTCACCAATCCCAAGAACGAAGGGTTACAGGACCTCACTCCGCGTGAAGTCGCCACTTTCGTCCCGCTCCTCATCATGGCTTTCTGGATCGGCCTGTACCCCAAGCCGTTTTTCCAGATTCTCCAGCAGCCGGTGAATCACACCATCGCTATGGCCCGGCCGGATTATCCTCAACCCACGGTGAATGCAGCCGCGCAGCCAGCGGCCGAAGTCGCTCCTCCAACCAACGTGACCTATTCCACCAATCCGCCGGCTCCGGCCGCGACCAAGGGGAAGAAATAAGTGGTCTGGACTGACTACGTGCTCGCGCTCCCAGTCACGCTGCTGGCGCTCTTCGCGCTCGGCATCCTTCTCATCGACCTCATGCTTCCCCGCGAGATGAAGTGGGTCAACGCCGTCACCGCCCTCATCGGCGTCTGCTTCTCCGCCGCCGGCGTACTCAAAATTCAACTGTGGATGAACGGCTCGCCTGGCACCTTCGGGCTGATGCGCACCATGCTGGTCGACCGCTTCGCCATTTATTTCTGGTATCTCTTTCTCGCCGCCAGCGCCATCGCCATCCTCACCTCGGTACGCTACCTCGAAACCGAGCATGAAAATCACGGTGAGTATTACGCCCTTATGCTGCTCTCGGTCGCCGGCATGATGTGCATGGCCGCGGGCTTCGACATCGTTCTCATCTTCATCGGCCTTGAATTGATGGCCATCTCCACCTACGTGCTCGTTGGATTCCTGCGTCGCGACCGCCGCTCCAACGAAGCCGCACTGAAATATCTGCTGCTCGGCGCATTCTCCTCCGGCATCTTCGCCTACGGCCTGTCGCTGCTCTACGGTTTGGCCGGCAGCACAAATCTCGGCGTCATCCAGAATGTGCTGCGTACTCAGGTGCTCAACAGCGAATACAGACCTGTGGCCGTCGTCGCGCTGCTCACCACCCTCACCGGGCTACTATTCAAAATCGCCGCCATCCCATTCCACCAATGGGCGCCCGACGCCTACGAAGGCGCGCCCACCAGCATCACTGGATTCATGTCCGTCGCCGTCAAGGCCGCCGGATGGGCCATGCTGCTTCGCATCCTAGTCATCGGATTGCTGCCCATGCGCCCCATCTGGGTGCCCCTGCTCGTCTTCGTCTCTATCGCCACCATGACCGGCGCCAACTTCGCCGCGCTTACACAAACCAATACCAAACGCCTGCTCGCATATTCTTCCATCGCCCACGTCGGCTACATGCTGCTCGGCCTGATCGCCGGAACTCCCACCCAGCTCAGTCCCGATGGCATTAAAGGCATCCTGATCTACCTGCTGGTCTATACCTTCATGAATCTCGGCGCTTTCGCTGTGATCACCTCGCTGCGCCACCGTAACGTCGTTGGCGACGAACTCGACGACCTCAACGGCCTCTACGCCCGCGCCCCGGTTGAAGCCGTCCTCATGCTGATCTTCATGCTCTCGCTCGCCGGCATCCCGCCTCTCGCCGGATTCTGGGGAAAATATTTCATCTTCCTCAGCTTGATTGAATCCGGCCACTACGTCCTGGCCTCTCTTGGCGTCCTCTATTCTGTATTCGGCCTCTACTACTACCTCAAAATTGCCAACGCCATGTTCATGGGCCAGGTCGAAAAGGGAGAAGAAAGACTTCCCGTCAGCCTCTCCATGCGCGCCGCTGTAAGTATCAGCGCCCTGGCCACGCTTTACATCGGCATCATGCCCAACCGCTTCATCGAACTAGTAAACTGGGCCCTAGGCATAGCCCAACATCCCAGCGTAGCCAAGCTGATCCAGTAATCTTCTGGTATGCGTCCCGATCTTTTTCTGCAACGAAGTATCCCTGCGCAAGCGAATAGACTTTCGATGCCGTGAACGTTTGTTCTTCAACGCTCAGTTTTGGAACTGTCGCTTGCCTGCGCACCTGCTAGAGTCGCTGCGAAGAGCACAAAAAACAGAATGTGAGGACTTGCGCGCACAGGATTCTCCGTTGGCAGAGCCGATTGCCGCTCGAGTTCCTAATCATTCAGCAACGGGCAGGCTTTTTGCAACCGGGCTATCGTCATAACCGTAACCGGGGAACACGGCAATCAACCACAAAACACAGGAACCGCACCGTACATATCATTCGTGAATGCCTCGAATCGCTTCCTACTTGAGTGCGGATTGCTATCGTACCCCTTTTCGAACAATGCAAAGGTGGGCAGCCGAGAGTTTGAGTGGGCCAACCGCTTCTGCCTTTTGGGCGCGAAACCCACTCTATTGCTGTGCAAGCTTCCGACTTGTCCCTCGACCTTAGTCCAGAGATAGTGAGACTCTCTTCCCTATTGGGAGTAAACATCTCTTCCCGCAATGTCGCCTGAGCCTAGAACTGCGCGGCGTTCGTAGCCAAGGGCTTCGTACAGGTCACGACGATCCGGATGTTCGATTGTTATGGCGTAACGGCCGGGTGGTAGACCGGAAACGTCGTAGATCGCATGATCGTCGCTGACAGCAAAGGTTGAGCCGTTCGACCCTTCAATCTGAACTTTGATTCCCGGAGCGAGCTTGTATCCCAAACCATCGCGTCGATAGCTCTGACCAATGATTCGCCCTCCGGACTTGCGAGGCCCTGCGTCCAGGATGTGTATATCGATTGTAGCGTCGTTTAATGGCCGTGTTCGCGTACACACGCCGACGTAGACAATTGGGAGAAACCGCGACGAACGCAATGCCTCACGGCTACCATCCACAAAATAGATCTCTCCCTGCTCGAATACTCCAGCAGTCAGTACCACAATCTTCGAACCCCACCACGGCAAGCCCCAGTACCTATGTTGCACAGACGCGATTCCCCAAGGGCCAGATCTTCGGCCCTCCTTCGACTGATAGTTTGGGACATAGAGGACACGAGCCGTAAAGACGGTCTGCTCAGGAAACACTGGCCTCACAAATGGCGTCCTTACGGCACAGTCGCTCGTGTAGGTCAACACAGAAGCACGCTTGGCAATTGCGATAGTCGTGATAGTGGTGCCAATGAATAGAGCAAATGCGGCGAGGAAACCAACAACGAATTTGTGCCTTAAGATGTGCGCCCCTTCTCGGCTCCTGTCAGGCTTCTCTATTTGGAACTGCATTGAACTCCCTCCTCAGGGTTGCGGCCACACAAGATTCTCAATCCAGCGACTTATGTCAACGGTTTCCTCCCAACAATTTGGATACTGCTTCTCAAGTCCGGGAAGTTTTTGACACAGACCTGGTGTCCCCAAGGCGGGGGGGAGTCCGTCTGGTAACTTCGTATACCCGTGCAAAGCCTCATGGAATATTGTGGCATTGATCATTGTGCCCAAGTTGGCTGTAATATTGTCGGGATAGAAGAATGTCCACAGAACGGAATTGGGCCCGTTCGGAACGGTGCCTGCGAAGATTACGCCTAGGTTTGCATTGGCCGGTCCCGCTATCTGGAAATATTGCGCCATCGTTTTCTTTATACACAGCCTCGCCAGTGACTCGAGACGCAGATAAGCCGGTCGCCTTCGGGGCCTGTTATCTTCTGCTCTCCGTATTCGGCTTGCAGGATGGCACAATAATGTGCCGCACATTTTTGTGTGATGCACTTATGTGCCATGAAGAATCCTTTTGAGTTCGGCCGGGAATTGGGGGTGGACGAGATTGTCGACCGTGATGCAGAGGTCGCGGAGGTGGTGGGGACCATCGAACAAGGTGGAAAGCTGTTCGTCATCGGGCCGCGCAGGTACGGTAAGACCTCGATTCTCAAAGCAGCAGAAGACCGGCTAAGAACAGTTGGAGCCGTCGTACTTCGCTACGATGCCGAAAGCTACCCCTCGCTCGATCTGCTGGTTAACAGCCTGGTGGCGGGCGCTGCGCGGCATTTGAAGGGAGGCGTAGAGCGCACAGGTGAACAGATCCGCAAGTTCTTCTCACGCTTGCGTCCGGAACTGAACTTCAGCGTGACGGAACGAGAGTGGACCGCGAAAGTGGGGGTCAGCGCTACCGATGCTATCGAGCATCACGTGACACTTTTGGTGGAAGCACTCGACGGCCTGGAGCAACTGGCGAAGGCGCAGCCCAAAGATAGGGCGGTAGGGCTTGTTATCGACGAATTCCAAAAGGTTATCGAAATCGGCGGGCAATCGGCGGAAGCTCATATTCGGGCAGCCATCCAGCGCCACAAGCGCACGGGATATGTCTTCGCTGGATCCAAAACCCGGCTCCTGACTTCCATGACGACCGACGCGGCGCGACCCTTTTATCGCCTGGGTGCGTCGCGGTTTATCGGACCCGTGCCGCGCAACGACTTCACCAGCTTCTTGCACAAGAAGTTTGTCGACAGCCGTTTCGGCGTCGAGGATCCCGGCGTGCTCAACCTGATTCTGGATCTCGCCGAAGACGTACCGTACAACGTGCAAATGCTGGCCCATGCGTGTTGGGAGGACCTTCGGGCAAAGGCAAAGAGCGAGCAACCAGTTCTGAATCCCAGTGTCGTGCAACGAGCCCTGGAGCGCTTAGTTAGACAATACGACCCGTTTTACACCCAGCTTTGGAACGGCCTGACTGCGATCAAGCAGAAAACACTGATTCTGGTCATTACGGAAGGGGGAAGCAATCTGCAATCGATGAGGGTGGTTCGCGCTCTGGGCAAAGGGCCGTCAACGGTTCGCAGGTCGTTGGGAGCATTCATGGATCGTGGCATCCTGCGGGAAGAAAGCGGCGGTGATATAAGAATGCGTTTCGAGGATCCATTCTTCGCCCAATGGATCGCTATGTTTACGGCACGAATCTGAAGCGGCACTGGGAGCCCTGGAGCGGCAAAGCGGAAGGGGCGCGGAATCGAGCACGGCTGTCGCTTTTCCTTATTGAGGTTCTTCCTCAATTTCGGTGCAGGAACATGAACTGGGTCATCCAATGACAAAGCCATGTCCAATGAATTGAGTGCACAGGATTTACTACCACCTGAGATAGGTCTGACCTTGCTGGGGTTCGAAAAATCCGAGCAGGGTTGGCTCGTTCGCGCCGAGGGGCTCACCCGCTCGGACTGTCCCTCGTGCGGAACGCAGTCGACCGCTCGCCACAGTCGTTACTGGAGGCAACTGCAAGATCGTCCCGTTCAAGGCAAGCCGGTGGCGCTGCAATTGCGACTGAGTCGATGGCGGTGTCCCAACGCGGAATGTAAGCAAGCCATCTTCCGAGAGCGACTCGGCGAAGTGGTGTTGCCCTGGGTCCGGCGCACCGGTCGAGTGGAGGAAGTCATGATCCTGGTGAGCCACCGCACAGGCGGACGTGCAGGCGAGTATCTCCTGAAGCGCTTGGCGATGGCGGTTAGACTAGCAGTGCTCTCGTGTGTCGCCGGCCGCACAACAGAGTGGGCTTCATCGCTTCGCTGGAACCTACCTTTCATCAGAATCGGCAAAGAGACGGCTCTGTTCATCGGATTGAAGAACCCGTGGGCTGCGTCGGCCCTCGTGAACTCGTCGAATCTCTTTGTGCACAGCGGGGAGGTCAAGGTGGGAGCATTCGATTATCCAGGGGGCAAACTTTACGATCTGTTTCGCCGGAAGGCTCTTCTGCGCTATCAGTCTGCGGACAACATCTCACTGACACAGAGCACAGCAGCGGCTTGCTGCATGGTGATCCACAGCCGTTGATCGGGCGGTGGACAAGCAGGAAAACCGTTTGTGTGGCGGACATGCTGCACGCGCTTCTCCGTCCAAGTGTTGCCGTTGCCGGTGCGATAGCCTGGCCGGTTCCGAATAGAAACAATCGACGTATCTTCACAGACTAAAGCGAGCTCACGAATCAACTCCGTTACTTCTTCCGAGTTGATGTGGTTGTGATAACTCCCGCAGCCGCGCCTCCTATGGCCATGGCAATGTTGCCGCTGAGCACCCCGTAACGGTTCTCCGTGATAGGAAGTGGTCCGGCGAACGGCCTGAAATTCGCGTTGGCATAGTCATAGCCAGCCCGCGCAATTCCGACGTTTTCGGAAACTACGGCGTCCCCTTCCTTCTTGAACTGCTCGCTGAGAACCTCCTCCAGTGCCTGGAAGCCGATGCCCATCATGCTGAGACCAGCGCCAACCGCAAGCGTGTTCTGGGCCACCTGGTTCCGGTTGATGTCAGCCAGCTTGTAGACCGGAAGCGGGCAGAGTCCAGCGCCCTCAGCCGCGACTCCTGGTTTGATCGTGTCAGCGTTAGAGACACAGGCAGCGCCTGCGCTGAGCAGTCTGAGGTGGCAACCGATGGCGTCATGGTTGAGCGGGATCAGCAGATCAAGGCGATCCCCCATGTTGGTGACCTTCTCGGGACTGGTGCGGATCGTAAGAAAAGTGTGGCCACCCCGAATGATCGATTGGTAGGGGTTATAAGCGTTCAGATGCAAGCCACGGCGACTTAATATTTTCGCGAAGATGTCGCGGGGTAGCGACGCCCAGTCCCGCCGCGCCACCGATGCCGAAGGCCCCAAAAGTTCGCTTCATAGCAATCTCCTTACCCGGGATACGCTCCCGTAATGTAGCCTTCCAACTCTTGAATGGTTTGCGCCTGACCAGAGATGATCCATTTCACCAGGTCGCCAATCGAGACTACTCCCACCACGTTGTCATTCTCCATGACCGGGAGATGGCGAAAACGGTGGTTGGTCATGATGGCCATACACTCGTCTATGCTGTGCTGCGGACTCACGAACACCACCGGGCTGGTCATGATCTTACTGACCTGGGTTTCCTTCGAGGAATGGCCCATCAGGATTACTTTTCGGGCGTAGTCCCGCTCCGACAGAATGCCGACCAGTTTGTGATTGGAAATGACCAGCAACGCCCCGATGCCGTGTTGGGCCATCTTCTCAATCGCGTCGTAGACCGACTGGTCGGGCGTAACCCACAGAACCTTGCTCTCATCTTTGCTTTTCAGCACCGATCCTATCGTGTCGGAAAAGTTCATAAGATCCCCTTACTCGTGGCCGTTGCTCCTGGGTGGTCATATTTGGACAGGCCGTGGTGTTCTGGTTGTTGTTCTTGCGAGACTCTTGGCGTGAGGCACAGATGCAGAGACAACGGGATTTGGAGAGGCAGCTTAGCAGATGGAGGGATGAATGGCGGCACACCGAGTGACAAGGCTCCTCCTCGTTGCTTGCCGGGAACGCAGCCCGGAGGGCGCGGTGCCTTTATGCCTTCGGCACGGCTCCGAGAAACACGTTGAATGGTTCCCGGGTTTGCCTGAAGCTTTCGCCACGATAAGGCCGTCAAGTCGATCACTTTCCAAAAAGACAAAAGAATCCTACACCTTCGGGACCTCGTGCGCCATACCTGCAACAGAACTTCGTTGGCTTCTTCGAGAGACCATAGTCGGGAGCGAAAGGCAATGCTCATCGCGCGCGGTGCGCAACCACCGTCCGAAGAGGGAGGCCAAACGAGCCTCTAGACTAGACTGTTTACCCCTTCAGGGCTCCGTCTCCCGGCCAGAAACGGTGTTCGAGGTCGGTAACTACTGGGAGGCTTGACGGGCGTGATTTTGCCCACTTTTAAGTCGTGCACCCGGCAGCCGGCGCGCCGCGACTCCAGCTACGCACGTGCGGCGTGGTCGAAGTTTGCACCGCCGATCGCGCGCTTCAGGTACCCATGTGGGCTCTCGACTGAGCCCGCCGCGGAAGCGATCAGAAGGTGAAACGACCACCGACTATGGGAGCAAAGTTGTTGTTCGAGTTATAGGGGACGCCGGGGCCATGAGGAATGGCGATGGCCAGACCGCCGCTCACGTAGGAATACGCAATTCCGGCAAAACCGTCGAAACGCTTGGTGAAGTGATGATCGATATAGGCCGACTCCTCGTTGAGGGTGCCCGCGCAGGAACTGCGGAAACCGGCTGAGGGCGAGCAGGTCGGCGGAAGGCGGAAGTCGTTCTGCCGCTGTTGATACCAGGAGAAAGTGAAGTCGGTTTTGCTGCGGTAGGTGTACTTCGCGCCCGTCCACCAGATGTTCACCAACTTCTCAGAATCAAGATTCTTGTCTTCGACCCCGCTCATGAAATAACCGCCCTGATCCGAGGCGCCCACGCCCAACGGGTTCGACGGGTTATTCTGCCAGATGTATTCGTAGCCGGCAAAAAACTTGACCCGTTCCCACGTATACCTGGCAGCGACCATAACGGCGCGGTTGTCGGTCACGATGCCATACACGGTGTTGTTCGGGTCGATCAGATTGACCCCGCCGGTGATGGGGTTTGTATTGATGCTGTCGGTGGTCGACTGAAATGACTGCGTTGGACTCTGAGGCCCCAGCAAGGGGTTCAATACGCTGATCGCCTGGTTGTACTGTTGGAAGACGACGTCGGCGGAGAACTTGCCGTAGCCCGCG
>Ga0210410_10005945_pt1 | contig 10601 bp, 13 predicted proteins | sample IncBWC4MmetaG_FD_161058 | JGI IMG/M metagenome (GOLD analysis project Ga0210410, IMG submission 161058) | Forest soil microbial communities from Barre Woods Harvard Forest LTER site, Petersham, Massachusetts, United States - Inc-BW-C-4-M | ecosystem: Environmental > Terrestrial > Soil >... | reverse complement strand
CCGTTTCGCCACCGTCGGCGAACTTCACGTTGGCGGGACGCCAGAAATCAGGGTCGTTCCACGTGTAGGTCGTTACCTGATTGTTCTCATCGGTCGCAGTGGCCGGAACGCCGCCGGTGCAATTCCAACTCATGGAGCGGGACATGCTTAAAGGCTCACTGATGCTGGTGGGGAACGCCCAATTGCAGTAGGCGTTGTTCGCGGAGCTGTAATTGTAGGTTGTTGTGGCGCCGTTCACGTCCTTCGATGTGTTGAGGACGCCCGTATCGTAGTAAGTCAAATGAGAAGTCAGGCCATTCACCGGATAGTTGACGCTGGTTAGGTTGCCCCGCGAGCCCGAAACGCTGGTGTGCTGCGTGATGCCGGAGGTGGCAGTGGGGGGAGGGGTTTCGTCATAGTTGTAGTTCGTCTGAGCAACGACGGTTCCAGTGTTTCCGCCTGAGGGGCCGGCGCAGCCGGAACTAGAGCCAGTTCCGTTGCAAATCGTTAATGTTTGTTTGAACGCAGTGATGTTGGGTGGGAGAGAGGCGTAGGTGATCAGCGTTTTTCGGAGCAGTGCACCGTACGTGCCGGACCCATAATCATAGTCATCCTGCTCGGTGAGTCCGCCGACTGAGTTGTAGTAATAGTTGTGCTGGCATTGCAGTCCGCTGGAGCCGTATTGGTCGGTGACTTTGCGCTGGGTGATGGGCGACGAAACGGCGGTCGTGGTGCAGCCTGTTGCGTTGCCGTTGTAGCAGGTGATCCATTGGCGGAGAAGCGTGCCGGAAGTGGAACCTTGGTAGACCTGCCGCTGTGTCTCGTAGAAATTGTTGGTTGGGTTGGTGGTATTGGAATCCTTCTGGAAGTAGATGAGGGTCTGGCTTGCAGTAGGCGTTGTCGGGTCGGTGATCGTGGTGGTCCATTGAGGGCCGGAGACTTGATTGCGGGCATAAGTCCACGTGTGGGTGTTGGTGCCATCGTAGATCGCGCGTTGAAGGCCGGCGGCGGTGCCATCGGCGCAGACGATGGGGTCGTTGCTGCCGACTGCTGATCCCGTGAGGTTTCCGGCGGTGTAGGTGTAGGTAATGGTCCCGCCCGTGGGAAGGGTGACAGAAGCAAGGCGTGCGGTCTTAAAGCCAGAGTGTTGTGGCGTGTCCTCATAAGTAAAGAGGTAGCGAGAATTTGGATTTGAAGTCTGATTCCAGTCCGGAAGGTCGATTTCGGTGACGAGGTTCGCGGTTGTGGTTCCATTTGACCCGTACTCGACGATGTTGCTGCAGCCGAAGTAGGTTTGAATCGAGTACGTGGTGTACTTCATGGTGTACACCGCGGAAGCGCCAGAGGGAGCGGTGAACGTAAAGGTTTTTGGGCTCGTCGGCGTGCCGGTGCCGGAGACACTCAAGACGGGTATGGCGCTGCTTAAGGTGTCGAAGAATTGTCCACTTCCATTTACGTTGATAACATTGCCGTTCCGGTCTGTCGCAGAAGACGGCGAGCCGAAAAAAGTTGGATAGTCGGTGGTGCCATCGGGGTTAACTACATAGGCGTAGGGGCTGTCATCAACATACGCCGTGAGACCGCTGCCGTCAGTAAGGACTCGCGAAGCCGTTTCATTTTGATCTGGCGTACAAGAAGTGACGATATTCTTATCGTCCACTCTTAAGTTCGCGGGATGAGAATTACCGTACCGATCCAAATAGCGAGAGAATATGTAAATGTCATATATCTGCTGGCCTGGATTCGAAGGGTCGGTGCAACTGCCGTGGCTCTGTTGGACACCAATGTAGCTGAGGGTCGGGTTTGTTTGTGCTCCCCAGCCCCAATTCGTAACTGGTAGCCATGTCCCACCGCTCGGAAACCAAGCGGAACTGTCATAAGCCAATTGGTAGAAGAAGTTCGTCCCGCGGCCAGGTTTGTTGAGGATCGGAAAGGACCAGTGCGCGTTGTTGTTGCCGACGTTGATGATGTCCGGGCCACCGGCGAAGGAGCCGAAGGGCGGAGTGGCGGTGGCGACTTGGGCGGAGGCGGCTGGTGCGAGCAAGAGAAGGACGAGGAGCGTTAGAAGGTTCGCAGGTTTGAAGGTTAAAGAAGAGAGTGGCGAGTGACGAGTGGCGAGCAAGAACCAGCTGTGTGTGCAGATCATGGCCTTACCTCCGAAGCGGGCTGGGAGGCAGCAACTACAGACGACGAGCCGGGCTGCAGCCCGGCAGTTACAGTGAAGATAGTTGGCGAAAGGCCGGAGTTGAGAGTGGCAGATTGGAATTGGAGGTCGAGCAGCAAGCTGCCGTTCAGGGATTCCTGAACATGAAACGGGGTTAGCGCGCCGTTGACGGGGCGGTAGTCGGAGAAGCGGATTTCGACGGGGACGTCGAGACCGGCGTCGTTATCCGGATGCGTGTTAAAGGCAACGGCCACGGGGAGGTTGGTGTTTGGATCGAGGAAGACTTCGGTTTGCGTAAGGTGCTGCAGGAGCGGGGCGGCTTTGGGAGAGACGGAGGTGAATTGCCGCGAAGCCGTGATGTGGGTGACGGACTGGCCGTTGTGCATCTCCTGGCCCACGTAGTTGGTGACGGCCTTTGGCGCCGAGAGCAGGCTGGAGATGGTGAACGCAGGGAACCAGCCCGGGTCGGTGAAAAGATTGTCAAAGGTCATGGGGTGCGAGACGCCGTCGGGGCCCGACCATGAGCCAGCCGGCTCGGCGCCGGACGTGCTGCGAAGTTCGCTTCGAGTCCCGGAGGGCAGCGTAAGGTCGATGCGAGCGCCCGTTCCGGCCAGTGCTCTCACCGTGGCCGTGCCGGATTCATCGTCGGAGCCGGCGATGCGGCGGGCGGTGCCTGAGAGAGTGACATCGGTGATGGACCTGCCGCCGCTGAGCGCGAGGAGCGAACTCTGGAGCAGGGCGGTCGCTTGCTGAGCGCTCGGCTGTGTCGATTGACCAGCCTTGCAAGGCAAAGCGATGAGGCAAAGGAGAATTTGTAGGGCGGACTTGGTGTAACTCATTGTTCCTCCACAGGTGGGAGGCATGATTGGGGTCTTATTATGTGTATATGTCAAGGCAAATCGTATCCTTGACGTAACTAAAGCTTATTTTTAATACTAAAAGCATTTATTTAGTGATATATAAACAGGGTAAGTCGTTGAGGCTAAGGCGATTGGGTAGTTATCGGGACTGGGGAGGGCGGTGGCGCTACCCGTTCGGCTTGTACCCTCGACATCTGCAATCAGGAAAGCCCCACAGATACGCAACTTTTTCTTCAAGAGCCTGACGTGATGGATCGTCTTTACCGTGGCCGCAGCGGCACGGTTGGATTTTTGGCATGGCGAAAGCGCATCACGGTCGGATTATCCCGCCACTTTCTTCTTTAGCGCTCTAAATTTCGCCCACCGCTTCTTTGTAGCTCTGCCAATCTTCGCTCTGGCTGCGGCGGACATCACACGCTTCTTAGCGACTGTGAGTTCCTTGCTTGCCGAATGGCCCAAAGCTTTTGCAGCCGCTCGAACGCCGCTCAATTGATGCTGTAACTTGCCTAACTGCTTTTCTAGCTTTTTCTGTTCGCGTTTAATCGCTGCTAAAATTTTCATGAATCCTCCGGAAGAAATTTATCTCAGCCGGAGTACTGTAGCAGACGCAGGGCCAGAGGCAAGCGACGAAGCAATATGGCAGTCGGCCAGTTTGAAATTTCTTGGAGGTTGGTCGTTTTTCAGAGACGTGCTACGACGAATGCGTAGAAAAATAAAAGGGACAGCCCATAAAGAGCCATCCCTTTTCAGAAGGGCCAACGGGACTTGAACCCGCATCTCACTCTTTGGAAGAAGCGTGTGCTCACCGATTACACTATGACCCCACGCAATCTTCGGATTTCTAGGGTCGTGGTGTAAATGGGACTGTGTCTATGAAGATACGCTCGAAACGAACCAAGGTGGACTTTACGGCAACGGCAACGGGAGCGGCCACGGCCCACCGCGCTATAGGCGAAGACTTGTTTGACGGCAGCGCACCCAGAGCACGCTGAAACGACAGACAATCGGGCAGTGCTGCCGACGTCGTCCAGCGCCATTGCAGGCTTCTCTGGAACCGCACGACTTCGTTCTAGGATTTCGCTGCACTGGCGGTAGCAGCAGGGTTTGCATCTTCGACCGGTTTAGTCTCCGGCATGTTGAAAACCTTCCGAATTTCAAAGTGCTTCTCAATCGCCGGTTTGGCTGCTTCAAATAGGGCGGCATCCTGGCGCGCTGAATGAAGTGCTTCGCTCAGCTTGTCATACCACTCGCGAAGAGAGGGCATATAGTCTTTGTGCTCTGGTGGGAGAATTTTGTAGTAGGCGTCTAAGATTTCCTCGCCTGTCGCTCTGCCTGCCATGCCCGTCAGTCTTCTGGCGAATTGCTCTATGAGGGTTCTTAGATAGAACAATGCGGCTAACACTTTTCCAGAATTAAATGCGATGACGGCATCTCTATAGAGCCAAGACTCGGGCTTTTGCAGGTGGGGTGGAACCTCCACCAGTTCTATCGGTGACCGCCCGTGCAATCCTAGAGTCCAGCCTTCCCGACGAACCAGAAAGCCTTCGGGCTTTCCAAAACATCGTTGACACTGGTAAGCCAAGAAAAATATCTGAAAGCCGTCGGGAAGCGTGATTTCTCTTCCTCCGGAGACAAACGGACTGCTAACGTCGGCGTACCAGACGGGAGCAAACGCTTCTCTTCGTCCGCAATTCCTGCAGACCAGGCTTACGTTCGGAAGCACAAGAGTGAGCCCGTTCAGTTGTTGTTGCTGATGAATTAAAATGAATCGCTCTTTCGGTAATTCATCGGCTGACCATTTAAAGAGAGATATTTTGAGGTTCGGCTTTTCCTCTGCCTCTATCTGTTGCTTCAAAATCTCCCCGGCGTTGATGGTCACGTGCTGATAGAGGTGCTTGTTCTCAAGCAGATTCTTGAGTTCTTGACCGGCTCTTAAGCTCAGTAAAGTGAGCACAGCTTGTGTTGACATTGACCTAACCTTTGTTCATCTAGGATAGCAAACTGTTTCGGCACCCGGAAAACGCCGAACGAGACAGGGCGAAGCCGACACCGTCTACACGAACGCTGACGGTGAGTTCATGGTTCGTGTGAAAAAGAACGAGAGCATTCCCGTGTCGGTCGATGTTGAAAGTTTTACCACTCCTGGCAATTGGCGCTGCGTGGAATGTCCTGAGGCGGCCAAGCCGGGCGAGCTTGTCACCCTCGTAGTGGCGAGGAAGACCTAACTCGTGAAGCACACTAGCAGCTGATTGTGCCACCGGAACCAAACTAATCAGCTGTCGACGAAAATTTCTCCTGTCTCCTCGTAAAAGCCCGGGTCAAGTACAGTCACATGTTCTTCTCCAAGTGCATCCTTGACCTTCAAGATGAATTTCGCGGCGTAAGGGGGGTAGGGTCGGGACAAAGTATGTAATTTAAAGTTAATCCATCCACGCTGCGGTATACCCTTCCTGAATGGTTCGGAGGAGTCAGAGAATTTCTTATCTATTGTTTCGATTCTTTCGCCTCTCCCAGTTATCCGACGCCTTATCCTCCAATTGTCGGGTATGGACTCCTCCTCGCCTGACAACTCACCTTTCCCTGCTTCGACTATCAAGCTCCACTCCGTCACGACCACTTCTTGGTCTCCGTAATTCACCACTTGCACTTGCATCAATACGCGAATCTCGTTGTTTATGAGTTGCCTCTGGACATCAAAAAGAATCTCCTGAATTTCGCATTTGAGATTCGGTTTCTTGGGGTCTATAGTGGGCGGCGGAAGCTCTGGCTCTGGCTTTTGTGTTTGTTGACTTCGAATAGGCTGTCGCCTGTTCGCAGAATAGAAGAAAACGAACGTCGATAAGATAAACAGCCCGCCAAGCAAGTACATATCTAACGGGACTTGCTTAAGTCTCTGCCAAAAAGCGTATAAGAGGCCAATCATGGTTGCACCACTCACACTCAATATGACCGTCTTGAGCAGGTCGTATTTGAGGTGGCCTTTGATATCGTGATACTCATGTGCGCACTCCATTTGAAGGCGTGGGAAGGCTACCTCTTTCGCCCTTTCCTGTCCAAATTTTGTGGCGGAATTTGTTGGCTAATGCACCAGGAGAGGAGCCTCGTTCATTCCGTCGATAAGGGTTGATGGGCGCCAGAGACGGAAATAAGCAGGAAAGCCATCCTGGCCCTTTTTGCTTACGTTCTGTCCGCCGACAACTTGTTTATCACCTCGGGCAGAACGTCGCTCGTCAGATGATCGATAAACTGGGCGATTGTTCCGAAACGTGCTCGACAGCGAGACAGCCAGGAACAACGACACCCTTACCGCCCTGGCTGGCATCAACGGGAGTGTGGTAGCACTCAGCAGTTTGCAGAAACGGTTACCGGCACTTCGAATACGGCGGTGACTTGGAACCTGAGTGGCGCGGGTTGCAGCGGCAGTGCATGTGGTACCATTTCGGGCGGCGGGCTTCAGAAGACAGGAGAATTTATGAGACGTGGAACACATGAGTTTCGTGGGGTTGCCGGGGAGCACAGCAATGAGGACGGCGACGAGTGCCAAGGGCGGATGTTCACGACAAAAACATTGCCCGGTAGCGGAGCCTATCTGAACGTGGTCGCGTGTACGTGGTGTCTCCGCGAGTTGACCGCTTCAGAAGATAGAATTATAGGGCCCGCCCCGTTCCCGGCAACTGCATCAGATTAGGTGGGTGATGGAATAAATCGCGACTGAAGAGGGTTCACAAATGACAAGAGCAGCCATTGTTTTAGGTGCGTTGAACGCCGAGCTACGAGCGAATGGCACGGTCAAGACATCCCTTACGGTAAGAGAGCTTTCGGGGAAAAGAGTTGCGCTTCGCCCCTTGCTTGCGAAGAATCTCGCGACGGCAGAACAAGATTTTATAACCACCTATGGTTTGACACCTAAACAGGCAGCCGCATTTCGAGCGCAGATTGAACGCGACGGCTGTGCTAGCGTACCGGCTGCAATCTAATTTCTCGCACTTGCTGTGCCCCGAGGAAACTGGTGAGCCCCGTGCCCACGTGGACCTGCGTCTTCTATGTCTTCGTCTTTGCCTTGGCGGTCGCCCCGAGTTTGTTTGCTTGGTCCTACTGGCACGAAGCCCACACTCGCGGCTGGAATTGGATTAGCGAAGATAGCCGGACCATGTACGTGGATGGCGCGAAGACCATGATTACCGGTGCGGGTATTGCAGTCGCGTTGCCGGCTTCTTCCGCCGTCGCGTCGGCCAGAACGACAAATAGTCTCGTCGCATTTTCCGCGAAAGTGGCTGTCGTGTGTCTCATTTCTTGTGTCTGCTTTTCACTCATCGTGATTCTCGCGCTATTGCGGGGGTTTGAGCGGGCGCAAGCACGGTATATAGATGAACAGCGCAACGCGGGCAAGAGCATCGCAGTGGGTGAAGGCAAGCTGAACACGGGCGAGTTGTTGTTCATTCTCGTACCTACCAGCTTGGCGCTCTCTTGTTTCCTCGTTGGTTTTGTTTTCTTGGGTAGGATTGCGTTCCACTTCTAATAGGGCTGTGCCCCCGCGCTGCCCGCATAGGCTACGCTGCGAACGGTCCCCCGATAATCTTATCCATAACCGTCACAGCGAAATCCTTCTTGCACTTGATGCATTGAATTAATTGGTCTCCCACCTGCGCGGCTCCCGTACGAACGGCGACGTGGACTTTTTGCTCGGTTTTACAGTAGCGGCATTCTACCAGCACCACGGTAAACATCTGGTCTACCATCGCTGATTCTCCTTGCGCGGGTTTTGCCACGTCCGGCTCTACTTTCCCTGTGCGCACTCTAGGCCAAAATAAAAGACCAAGCATCGCCAACACCAAGATGATTGGTATGGTTAGGAGGCTCATCATGCCCGCCACATTCCCAATGTCAGATGCCTTCTCGATACCGCGTACGTCAATCGAACGAAGAGCTAGAACCCCAAGAACCACCACCGCAATCGTTCTAGGTGATATTACTTTCGCCATAGAAAGTAACCTCTAATACTATATTCTATAGGTCTAAGAGAGTATCTGTGGGAGCGAGGGTGCCGAGCTGTGTTTGGTCGATACAACTACGAAAAGCGAGTCGACGGTTTGAGAACACTAATCCTATTGATCGTCGTCTTAGTATTTCCAGCGCTGGCTCAGTGCCAACAGACAGCCACAATTACGAAATGGGAGACGGAGACATACAGCCAAAGCGCCCACATTACCCGCAATCATGTCGTGTATTTTGTAGATGTGGATGGGAAGCACTACAAAATTGCCCGGAAGCAACGAGAGGACAAGCCTGATTTTCAGGTTGGGGATAAGTTGCAGGTTCGCTTTGAGAAAAACACGTGCCACGTAACGAAGGCCAACGGCAAGCAAGCCAAGTACGAAGTGCTCGGTGTCGAATGATGACAATGGAACGGCGAGGGTTTCAAGAAGCAAACCACGTCTACTCCATCAAACTTATTGATGGAAAGTCGGAACCACGTATCTATCAGGTGAAGATAACAGGCGCAGCGAGCTACGATTTCTTTGTTGAAATCACTCCCTCGCAAAACGTCCGAAACAAGGTGGAAAAGGGCATTGAAGAATGGTGTAAAAGAAATTTCGACAAACTCCCGAAAGACGGCCTGGCGATTGCGATTAATCTAGATGAAAATCGAAGAGAGTAAACCGGGCCCGCTAGCTGCCGCAGAACGGCGCATTTTTCTCTTCCTCGCGGGGAATGGATGGTGGGGGCCTGGCGAGACGCTCTACGCGGTCAGGAAGCCCCATGGGCGCACGATTCACAAAATGATGGAGGTAGCGGTGGGAGCAGCGTCGTATATAAAGCGGGGCTGGGACACGTTCCCCGAGCGGACAAAGGGTGGGTCAATCTGAGGGGCAATTTAAGGGCTGAATTCTTCAACGTAAGTGCAACGGTTCAAACGGTTTATCTCACGATTTAGTTCATATTCAGAGTCTGGAGTCCTACCAATTGGACGATCTCCCAGCCGATGGGAGGACAAAAAGAAACCGCGGCAGGATCCCGAGGCTCGGGACCGCCACGATTCTTCTTATCTAATTTAATCGGGATTCGCTGGGGCGTCAACCGCGAGCGGAAGTAGCTGGAGTCGAATCCGCTTCTCCCGATGATGCCCCGGGCACCATTTGGCCTTTGTGCATGGTGAACTCCTGGCCGCCCCAGGTGATGCGGTTGGAAGCGAAGCTCGCGAGCCAGACGGCCGAATAAAGCGCGTCGCGCAGCGGTACGAGCCAGAGTTTGCGGCGAAGCACCTCATCGCCGACTCCCCAGACGCCGACGGTCCAAGCCATGACGTGCCGCAACACAAGGTAGGCCAGCAAGTAGCCGGCGGCGATCCACTTCGTCGGGGCTACAAGCGCCGCCAACAATGACCACGGAAGGCCGAGCGTGAAGATCAGCCCGAGATAAGAGAGCGGGCGGCAGAGACGCACAGTCCTAGCCCAGCGCAGCTGATGCTCCCAGAAGCTCTTGGCGGAGTGCGCGGGGTACATGGTCCAAACGGACTCACGCGAAAGAAGAACGCGTGCGCCGGCATTGGCGATGCGCAGACCCAGCTCGTAATCGTCCGCAAGCATGCCTGCAATCGACTCAAAACCTCCGATTTTGGCGAGCCAGCGCTTGGTGGTGACGATGGAAGCGCCGAGAGCAAAATTGATGCCCTCGGTCAACTCTGCCATCAGCACGCCCGCGAAAAAATCACTGGATGCGCCGATGGCTTCGAGCTCCGCGCCAAGGTTTTTCTCGGCGATGCCACGATAGAAAGAGGTCACCGCACCCGTGCTTTCGTCGACGAAGGGAGCGACGACTTCGCGCAAATAGCTTGGACCGACGCGAACATCCCCATCCGTGAGGACAAGGATTTCGTGCTGCGCTTCACGGGAGAGCCGCGCGAGCTTGTTGACCTTGCGATTCGCTCCCAAATTTTCCGCGCCAACAAACAAATGAATCTGGCGGGCGGGAAATTCGGCGATCAGGCGGTGGATGAGCGGAACGGCCGGATCTGAGGCGTCATTCACGGCAAAGAGAATTTCGTAGTCGGGGTAATCCTGGCGGCAGAAGCTCGAATAATTTTCATAAGCGCCAAAATCCGCGTCGCGGACCGGTTTCAGCAAGCTCACGCCCGGAGTGTAGTTTCGCAACTTGCGCTTGCGCGCCCGGCGAAAGAAGCGCCAGGCAGCAAATGTAGCCGCGATGTAATAAGCGAGTGGCGCCGCCGCCAACAGAAGCACCGCATCGCGCCATCCTGAATGAAAAATCGTCACGCCGAGATTCTCTTCCTGTTCCTGAGATTTCCTGGATAGATCAGTTGAGCGCTACTTGACTAGCTTGCCACAAAGCGAAAGCGTGCGGTATTTCCCAGCAAGGAATTGGCGCAGGATGCGCACGGTGACGGAGAGGTCCCGAGTTTCCTTCGACACTACTCAGCTTGGCGCGGAATCGAGAAACTGAACGAGGCCGGGGCGCGGCCAGCCCACGTTTCCTAGTGCGCCCCTTCCCTGCTCACTTCGGGGATTAGCAAGCCCTTCCTGACGCGATAGACAGAGCCGCGCCACACGATCTTATTGGAGAAAAACCCTCCAACCCAG
>Ga0210410_10005944_pt1 | contig 10603 bp, 8 predicted proteins | sample IncBWC4MmetaG_FD_161058 | JGI IMG/M metagenome (GOLD analysis project Ga0210410, IMG submission 161058) | Forest soil microbial communities from Barre Woods Harvard Forest LTER site, Petersham, Massachusetts, United States - Inc-BW-C-4-M | ecosystem: Environmental > Terrestrial > Soil >... | reverse complement strand
GCTGGAGCGTAGTCGGCGGCACTCGCGTAGCCGGCTCCGACCAATACAATAAGCGCGGCGCTTCCAAGCAAATGCCTGTGCACGAGACGACCCCCGAACAACGATAGCTATTTTCTAGGCTGCCTGAAAGGTACACCCATCGAGTGGTTGCGCGCCGTGCTACAAATACCACACGGCAGTGATGTGAAGGTACGCCGTCAGCGCCAATCGCTTGATCTTGCGACGAAAAGGGCAACGCTCGGGCGTCGCGTCGACTGAAGTAAGGCCGGCGAGTTCGGTCACGGGCTATAGCGATGGATAGCAGTCCGACTTGTCGGCCATTGGCCGGCTTGTGCCCTAACAACTGGTTTGCGAATCCCCCCGCAAGCGCCTGCGCTGCCTTTTGTAGGCGCGCCTTGGCGGACGAGACAATGAAAGCCGTAAGCGTGGCCGCCTGGTCAGGCGATCGAAGTCAGGCCGCCGCACTCGACCGGGCTTAGGTGAGCAACCTTCTTCGGATGGCTTCTTCCACAAGCGCGAGGGATCGCTTGGCTTCTCTTGCGTCCGCCTCCGCCGCTTGAGCGCGGAACTCGGCGGCCGTCAATTTGTCTGCCTGAGTGCTCATGCAGGACTGGGCCTGCTCAAGTGCCCTAGAGGCGTCCTGGAGTTTGTGGTCTGCGGCAACAACCAGCTCGCGTTGAGCACGCTCGGCGGCCTCGGCGCGCATTTCAGCAAGGCGCACCTTCTCCGATGCGGCCCTGCACAGCGAGTGCGCGCGCGCCTCGGTGTCGCGGGCGCGCTCTTCTAGCTCGCGAAAGACGTCTGCTGCCTGATAGACCAGATCGAGAGCCGCGCTCGCCCCGTCAGACACGGACGCGACTTGCGGGAAAGCGTAGACGTTTCCGTTATGAAACTGATCTGCTTTCAGCCGACGCTGCGCCATTTGACCCGAAACCGAGACGTTTAAACTGTCAGTATACCATGTGCTTTTATGGTAAACGCGCGGTTAAGGACGTAGCCATCTCGCGCCCGGCCGTCATGTAGGCGACGGGTCGCTCGCCTCGATCGGTCAGCCCCGAACGGCCTAGGCCCCGAAGTCCAGCATTCCGGTCGTCCGGTCCATGTCCGCCCTTGCGGCGAGATGATAGCTTTTGGGCCTACGAGCCGCGCCAGTTCGCAGGCTGAAAGGGCTACCGTCTTCCTGTGCGTATCGCTGTGAGGGGGGGTGTCTCGTTTTCCGAAGAGCTCCCTTCTAACATCGCCTAAGCGCAGCCAAGCGGCTGCATTGGGAATGTCTAATGCGTAATCCTGCCAAGTGATGGGCCAACCCCGAACCGTGCCCCTGTTGTCAAAGACTCTTGGCGAAAGTGCATGACTTTAACCGCACCAGAGGTTGGAAGTGCCGCCGAAGCTTGCCAGGCGTGTATTGCTCTTCGGATATGGGAGACCAGTCACGTCTAAGCTGTAATAGTCACCTCCAGTATCAACCAGGTTCTCGGGATTTCCTTGCTCCAGTAGGAGCACTCGCATTCCATGGTCGGCGAGGCAACGAGCGGAAGCTTGGCCGGCGGGCCCGGTGCCGATCACGATTAGATCGTTATCGACATCATCCAAGGCGTCGAATCCAACTATCGCCATATCGCGGGTTTAGCTGTGTCTCGTCGCTTCGTCCAGTGGCGTTCGAAAACGGATTGCTGTCGCGGAGCTTTGCTCGCCCAGCGATGTCCGGTAATGCCGGCACTAACCGGAAGTCGCCGGAGCTCGAACAAATTTTTGTATCCGACCCGACAATGACATCTGATGCGCATGAACCGAGAACGCCTCGATGATCTATGATGGCCTTATTGCGGTTTCGTAGCAATGCGCATCGCCTCTGCGTCCGCATCGCGCCATCGCCACCAGACGAACCGAACACGCCGTCCAGCGAGCGTCAGCGGCGTCTTCAGCACGCTGCGCATTGCAATTCGGCCTAAAAGCGAAACGCCGCACTTTACGATGACGTCTCGTGTCGGGCGGGATACATTGGGAGCCGCATAGAGCATCGCGATTCGACGCGCCGGGCCGGCTTCGTCATTAGCGGGGCGACGACGTAGATTTTCCGCGCTGAAGCGCGCCACGAGCTCCGGGTCGTCAATGAATGTTCTCATCGCGGCGGCGAGAGCCAGTGGATCGCGGCTGGGATAGGTCAGGCCGTTCACGCCGTCCTCGACGATATCGAGATTGCCACCGATCGCGCTGACGAGCAGCGCCGCGCCTGAGGCCAATCCTTCGAGCAGAGAAACCGGCTCGTTCTCGGGCCAGATCGACGGCAGCATCAGGACGTCGGCGCGCCTGACCTCTGCGCTTAACGCGTCTCGCGGCACATGTCCAACCATCGTGACGGCGGCGTCGAGACCTGTGCTCGCAAGCTCGGCGCGCAATGAGGCTTCCAAATGGCCATTGCCGGCGATCGTCAGGGTCCAGCGTCCACGCAAGCGCGTATCCTCCCACAGCCGTCGCAGGGCCTCCAGTAAGACCAGTATGCCCTTGTGCTCTCCGAGATGCGCGCAGCAGAGAAATCGTCTCGTGGCTGACGGACCGCGACGCCGTGGCGGAAAATGCTCAAGATTTACGCCGGCCGAGAAGACACAGATTTTGGCGGGGTCCAGTCCGGCGCGCGTGTAATTCTCGGCGAGCCCGCGGCTAGGCGCGATATAGGCGTCCGCTTTTTGCAGCTCGCTCATAATATAGTCGCGGCGCAGTCGGATCGGCAGGGCCCCATCTTCGGTCGCGAGCGTGGGCAGGCAGGTATGGCAGGCGTCATGATTGTCGCAGAGCGACAGATCGTTGCGCAAGAGCACGTTCTTGAAGCAAAAGCCCCAGTAGTCGTGCAGGGTGACAATGGTTCTGGCATCAGTTCGTTTCGAGGCGCCGATCAGATTGACGCCAAGACCGACGAGATTATGAAAGTGAACTACGTCGGGTGCAAAGTCGCGGGCAACTCTTTCAAATAGATCAGCGCGACTGCGCGAAAAGAAATTCACGCCGGGGTCATTGAACGTGCCGAACGTGCGGAAGACTTCGAGCCCATCGAACTCCTCTTGCTCCAACGCGAGCTCCGACCTCGACACGCGGGGCCTGTCGAGTCTTCCGGCGAAAATCTTCACTTCCCATCCGAGCTGTTGCAGACGCTTGGCCTGACGATGTGCCACGATTTCGGCGCCACCGGCGAGGTGTGGAGGATAGTGGCTGCAGACAATCAAGACACGCGGCATAGGCGAACAGAGCTCCTCATTGTACTTTAGTGCTGAACCTTGACCGTTGGGTGGCGGTGTTGCAAACAGATGGCCGGGGCGCACGATTGCAACGGACCGAAAATCATGGCCGAGGTCGCCGTTCCTCACGAAAGGCCGGTTCCGCACGCCGACCGATGGCTGGCTTCTGGCGCAAAGGATTTGATCGAGGGGTTGGCGAACTGGCGCCTATGGTCGATGCTGGGCTGGAACGATATCCGGCTACGCTATCGGCGCTCGGCGCTCGGGCCGTTCTGGATCACGATCAGTATGGCGATTTTCATCGTGCTGCTCGGCGCGATCTATAGCCAGCTGTTTCATCAAGACCTCGCCGTCTTCCTGCCCTACATCGCCGTGGGGCTGATCACCTGGGGCTTCATATCGGGCACTACGACGGAGGCCTGCAACCAGTTCATCGAGAACACGGCGATTATCCGCCAGCTTCATCTGCCTTTTACGGTCTACGCGATGCGGATGGTCTGGCGTAGCTTCATCGTGTTCCTGCACACCGCCGTACTGATCGTTCCGATCGGGATATTCTTCCATATTCATGCGGGTCTGACGGCGCTGCTGGTTTTTCCCGGCATGCTGCTCGTCGTGCTCAACCAGATCTGGATGTCAATCGTAGTCGGGGTGATCGCCACCCGTTACAGGGATACCACCCAACTGGTTGCGACTGGCATCCAGATCTCGATGTTTGTGACCCCGATCATGTGGCCGGTCAGCGCGATTTCCGACGCCCGTTTCATCGTCAAGATCAATCCGTTCTATCATCTGATTGAGCTGGTGCGGGCGCCGCTGCTCGGCGATGTGGCTGAGCTGGCGTCGTGGGTCACCGTGCTTGCGATGTGCGGCATCGGCTACGTGCTTGCCGCGCTTCTGTTGACCCGCGCCCATCGCCGGCTGGTTTATTGGCTCTAGCAGTGAGGGGAGGCCGCCAGCGGCGGCGATATCGGTTCGACTCATGGCCTCGATCATTCTCAGCAACGCAAGCGTCGATATTCCGGTCTTCTCCGTCAGCAATAACTCGCTGAAAACCACGCTGCTGCGTAAGGCGATCGGCGGAAGGTTCGGCCGGAGCGGGCACAATCTTCTGGTCAACGCGCTCAGCAATGTCAGCCTCGAGATCCGCAACGGCGACCGGATCGGCCTCGTTGGCCACAACGGCGCTGGCAAAACTACGCTTTTGCGGGTGCTGGCGGGCGTCTACCCGCCGACGTCGGGGACCGTGCGGGTCGTGGGCCGCGTCGTGCCGATGTTCGATCTCTCGCTCGGCATGAGCACGGACGCGACCGGAATCGAAAACATCCGCGTCTGCGGCGCGCTCTGGGGCCTCTCGCGGGTCGAGATCGAGCAAGGGATCGACGGCATCATCGAGTTCACCGAGCTCGGCGATTACCTTAAGATTCCGGTGCGTACCTATTCGGCGGGTATGCTGGTGCGGCTATCGTTCGCGATCGCCACACTGCGTCATCCGGAAATTCTGCTGCTCGACGAGGTCATCGGCGCGGGCGACGCGAGCTTCCGCGTCAGGGCCAAGGACCGCCTCCACCGGATGGTGCACAATGCTCAGATACTGGTCGTGTCGTCGCATGCGGAAGACATCATCCGCGACCTCTGTGACAAGGCGATCTGGATGGACAGGGGCAGCGTCGCGGCGTTCGGTCCCGTGGACGAGGTGCTGCAGAAGTACAAGGCGTCAAAGTGAGAGGATAGTTACGGCAGCGACATGAACGAGATCGAGAAGGCCTCTAACAATTGAGGTCCTAAGTTGAGATTACTTCCGAAACTCTCCCCTCGACAAGGCTCAGGCCTTTTTGTGCTGCACGCGAAGGAGGTCAGCCAGATGTCGAATGGGAGCTCAGATCGAGATCGGCGCGACCATCTTCGGGCCCGTCGCGTGCAAGTAGCCAGCGACTAGCCGATGCCCGGATCACCGCCATGCCCGAGCGCGCCGAGGCGCCACCAAGCAGCGGAGGTAGCAGGAGAGGCCGTTTTGAAACTGCCAGGTCCTTAAAAGCTTGATCTCTGGGCTCTGGCAGATGACCCTGCGACTGAACAGGAACTCCGGGCGTCGGTCAATGTTGTCCAGGTCATTCCAGCTTATCGCGGCTCCATTTGCACGGGCCAACTGGTCGCGCAATGCAGACTGGCTTGTCATCCTGATGGCCATCGCGCTGCCGTGGTCGACCACTGCGGTCAGCATCCTGGCTGGACTGTGGCTGATCGCAGTGGCGCGGCTGCTTCCGGCGCTCGAGCGGCGCGGGGCGTTTCACACGCTGTCCAGCCTGGCTGCGCTTTGGCCATTGATCTTGGTAGCACTTGCGCTGGCTGGCCTGTTGTGGGCGGACTGTCCGTGGCCGGAGCGTTTTCGCGAAGTAGGCCCCGTCACGAAATTCATCCTGGTTCCGATCCTGCTCTGCTATTTTCGGGAGTCGAAGCGGGGCGGCTTGGTGCTCATCGGCTTTCTGGCCTCCTGCAGCGTGTTGATGTGCCTGTCATGGATCGTTCTGGTCGCACCGGAGCTGAAGCCGAGCGCAGCCGGTGGCCTCAGGGTGCCAGTCAAGAATTACATCGACCAGAGCCAGGAATTCTCGCTCTGCCTGGTCGCCCTGTTGCCTGTGATTCTGATGCTGTGGCGGGAGCGTCGCTATCGTTTGGCGGTGGGTTATGCGGCGCTGGCGATCGGTTTCTTCGCCAGCATGGCGTTCGTTAGCTATGCTCGCACGGCATTGCTCTACCTACCTGTTATGCTTGCTGTGTTCGCGGCGCTCTACCTCGACCGGCGTCTCTCGCTCATGCTTTTCGTGGCGGGCGTCGCGGTGGTGGCTGCAGTTTGGTTCAGCTCACCGGAGCTGCGGCGCCGGATCGACTTGGTTAGCGTCGAATATCATGAGTATGAACTCAACATTCCCGCTTCGACCGGAGAGCGTCTCACCTATTGGCAAAAATCGCTGAAATTCTTTGCCGAGTCGCCCATCATCGGGCATGGGACCGGCTCAATCAGTGCGCTGTTCGAGCGCGATGCGGCCGGGAAGACCGGGCTGGCCGCCAAGGTTACCAGAAACCCGCACAACCAGACTCTCAACGTCGCCGTGCAGTGGGGCGTTCTCGGAATTGTGGCGCTGTACGGGATGTGGATCGCTCATCTCCTGCTTTTCCGCGGCGGGGGGCTCGTGGCCTGGATCGGGCTGATCGTCGTGACACAGAACGTGTTGAGTTCGACGCTCAATTCACACCTGTTCGACTTTGTCGAAGGATGGCTTTACGTGCTCGGGGTCGGCGTGGCCGGCGGGATGAAGCTGGCGGAGGCAGAAACCGATGACAGCGGACGTCTCGCGAATCCTAGCTGGTTCGGCTTGAGGCGCGCCACGCCAGTCTCCGTTAGTCCAGCTCTTCATCAATAAGTGCACGGCCTGTCCGGGAACCAAACTGCAATCGCCAGCAGAACATGCAGGAAGGTCCGGCCAGCGTTTGCGCATTGCACGATTGACTTTGTGTTACCATGGTCACCCATGGTTCCTGGCCCTTTGGAGGCAATTTGTTTTGAAGGTGCTTCACTTTTACAAGACCTACTTTCCCGCTTCCTACGGCGGCGTTGAACAATTCATCTACCAGCTGGCTCGCGGTTGTGCGCAGAAGGGTGTCGAAGTCGGCGTTCTTTCTTTGAGTTCCGGCGGGCTTGATGAGACAAGCCAGTTCGAAAACCATACGCTTCACCGGGTGAACAGGGATTTTGAGATCGCCTCAACAGCGGTGTCCGTCAGGGCGATTGCCAAATTTGCATCGCTTGCGCGTGGAGTTGATGTGATCCACTATCATTTTCCCTGGCCCTTCGCCGACGTCGTTCACTTCGTCGTGGCGGCGTCGAAGCCCACGATTCTCACTTATCATTCGGACATTGTCCGGCAGCAGAAATTGCTCATGCTCTATCGACCACTGATGAATCGCTTTCTGGACAGCGTCGATAGTATCGTTGCCACCTCGGAAAACTACCTCGCATCAAGCAATGCTCTAACCAGATTCCGTGAAAAGACGAGCGTCATTCCGATCGGACTCGATCCGTCGACGTACCCTACGCCGGACGATGCTGTCGCTGCGCGATGGCAGGAGGAGGTAGGGGATCGCTTCTTCTTGTTCGTTGGGGTCTTGCGCTACTACAAGGGGCTTCACCTCCTCATGGAGGCCAACAGGGAGCTAGACTATCCGCTGGTCATTGTGGGCGCGGGTCCGGTCGAAGCCGAGCTTCGTCGGCATGCCGCCGATGCCGGCCTCAGGTGCACCAGATTTTTGGGCGCCTTGCCGGATGTCGACAAGGTCGCCCTGTTCAATTTGAGCTATGCCGTCGTATTCCCGTCGCACCTGCGATCCGAGGCTTTCGGGATATCTCTCCTGGAAGGCGCGATGTTTGGCAAGCCAATGATTTCGAGTGAGATGGGAACTGGTACAAGTTACATTAATAGTCATCAGGAGACGGGATTGGTCGTCCCCGCGGGCGATCCTCATGCTCTTCGTGAAGCCATGCGGTACCTCTACAATAACCCGGCCCGCGCTGCTGAAATGGGCAGACAAGCCCATCATCGATATCTGAAATATTTCACGGCAGGACAAATGGTCGATCGCTATACCGATTTGTATCGTAAGGTCATTACAAAGCGTCAGTCATGAAGGTAGTTGCATCGACCGGCTTATTGCCGATCCTGACAATCTTGATGCCGGTCTACAATGAGATCGCGACCATCTCGGCGATTCTTGAGCGGGTGAAAGCGGCCTTGCCCGGCGTCACTAAGGAAATTGTCATCGTTGACGATGGTTCTCGAGACGGCACGCGCGCCTGGTTAAGCGAGACGTTTTCCTCTGTCGCCGACGAAACTTCGATTTGCAGCGGCGAGGCGTCGTCCCACGCTTTCTCCAGCGAATGTCTTGTTCGTGTAATCTTCCACTCCAGCAACAAAGGCAAGGGGGGCGCGCTCCAGACCGCGATGCGCGCAGCAACGGGCGATGTGTTGGTCATACAGGATGCTGACCTCGAGTACGATCCCGATGATTGGCAAGGAATGTATGATCTTATTGCAGTAAAGAAGGTCGCCGACGTAGTGTACGGCTCACGCTTTTATGGCAAACCACATCGCTCGCTGTACTTCCATCACTATGTCGCAAACCGCTTGATTTCGCTGATCTTCAACATTCTGTGCAACCAGACGCTGACCGACGTTGAAACCTGCTACAAGATGTTTACGCGAGAGGTAATGGATTCGTTGAAGTTGACGGCCAATGATTTCGGTATCGAGATCCAGATCAGCACGCAGATCGCGCTAGAGCCACGGTGGCGAATTTACGAAACCGGAATTCACTACTATGGCCGGACCTACCTTGAGGGCAAGAAAATTGGCTGGAAGGACGGTTTGAAGGCGCTTTGGTATCTGTTTCGCTATCGCGTGAATCCAGGGAATTGAGTGGCTTTGGAGCGAAGCGAGGGCGGCGCATGAACTATGACGGCTTCTATGAGGGAAAGCGAGTTCTCGTCACGGGAGGCGCTGGATTTCTCGGTTCATTCCTGTGCGAACGGTTACGCGCCGAGGGCGCGGAAGTGCTTTGCGTCGACAACTACTTTACCGGGCGCCGTGCCAATATCGCTCATCTCTTCGCCAACCCGATGTTCGAGGCGCTGCGACACGATGTCACCGTGCCGCTTTTTGTCGAGGTGGATGCGATCTTCAACTTTGCCTGCCCAGCGTCCCCCGTTCACTATCAATTCGATCCCGTTGCGACCACGAAGGTAAGCGTGCACGGCGCGATAAATATGCTGGGGCTGGCCAAGCGACTTAGGTGTCCAATCCTCCAGGCGTCAACCAGCGAAGTCTATGGCGACCCCAGCGTGCATCCGCAGACCGAATCGTATTGGGGCAATGTCAATCCTATCGGTCCTCGCGCTTGTTACGACGAAGGAAAGCGATGCGCGGAGACCCTGTTTTTCGATTATTTGCGACAGCACAAGCTCGCAATAAAAGTCATGCGGATTTTTAACACATACGGTCCCCGCATGCATGAGAACGACGGCCGGGTCGTCTCCAATTTCGTCATCAGGGCGCTTCGGGGAAAACCAATGGAGATCTACGGCAGCGGTACACAGACGCGGTCGTTCTGCTACGTCGATGATGTGGTTGATGGCGCATTGAGATTCATGACGACGCCCAGCGAAATCACCGGCCCGATCAATGTCGGCAATCCGAATGAGTGCTCGATCCTTGAGCTGGCCGAGACGGTGCTCAGCATTACGCGATCGTCTTCCAAGATCGTGTTTCTGCCTGCTTTCCAGGACGACCCCCAGCAAAGGCAACCGGACATTTCGCTTGCGAAGAAGGAATTAAAATGGGGTCCGACCGTCGGGCTCCTGGACGGTCTCGAAAGGACGATTTCCTACTTTCGTCATATCGTCTCCAAACAGGGCTGATCGGCATGCGTCGGGTCCTCGCCGGCATCTGAATGTCGTTGCGCACCCGGCATTCTGGTTGCCGATTATCCTGGTCGCGACCATCGATTTTTATATGGATGGCTTGCATTTTGGCGCCAGGAGGATTGTGTCGGATGGCTGGGGCTACTACCTGCCGCTTCCGGCAGTTTTCGTTTATGGCGACCCACATCTGGCTTTCCTCAATCGCCCTGACCTTGCGAGCGATGTCCTGCATTATCGTTTTGCCGACGGCACGTGGCAGGGATTGCGTGTTCATGGCATCGGCTATCTCGACAAGTACGCATTAGGGACTGCCGTGATGCAGTTGCCGTTCTTTCTGATCGCCTTGCTGATCGGCCAGTTTCGGTATGCGGCGGTCAATGGCTTTGAGGCCGCGTTCCAGCTCGCCAGCGGTATTTCCGGCGCGCTCTATTTCGCCCTTGGCTCATTCCTCATCTTCCGGACTTGCCGCTTGCGATATGAAACGCTGCCTTCGGCTATGGCGTTGGCCGTCGTCATACTGGGGAGCAATATCCTGGAGTATGCCTGTAGCGGGCCGTCGTTTTCGCATGCTTACGGCTACTGCCTGGTGGCGGGATTGATATATCTGACAGTTTCCCGCGCCGAGGCAACCGAGCCTCCTTCGCTCTTCGCATTCATCCTGTTCGGCGCGCTGATGGGTCTCGCTGTCATGACAAGGCCGACCAATGCCGTTTATTCGCTACTCTTCGTCGTCTTCGCCCGAGGAACTCCGGCGCGGCAATTATTGACAAAAGGCATGTGCGCGTTTCTGGCCTCAGCGATCGCTGCGTCTCCACAAATGATATGGTGGTATGTCACGACCGGTCAGCCCGTCTATTACAGCTACACCGGCGAGGGTTTCAAATTTGCTTCTCCG
>Ga0210410_10005943_pt1 | contig 10606 bp, 8 predicted proteins | sample IncBWC4MmetaG_FD_161058 | JGI IMG/M metagenome (GOLD analysis project Ga0210410, IMG submission 161058) | Forest soil microbial communities from Barre Woods Harvard Forest LTER site, Petersham, Massachusetts, United States - Inc-BW-C-4-M | ecosystem: Environmental > Terrestrial > Soil >... | reverse complement strand
AGACGACCAAAGGGCCAGAGAAGTGGCCGAAATCAAAGACGAAGTTGCCGAGTTGAAAGCCGAGCATGCCCAGTCGCGGGCGGACCGCAAGGCCAAGCTTCAGGCGCGGATTGACGGCCTCAATGCCAAACTCCAGGAAAAGCTGGATCAGGCGAAACAGAGGTCGGAGGAGATCAAAGCCGAGACTGAAGCAAAGGTACAGGCCTTGCAGAAGAGAGCGGCAAAGGCCCAAGGTGACGCCAAGGCAGCATTTGATGCGCGCGTCGCTCAGATACGGGGAGAATACGAAGTCCGTTCGAAACGACTGAAGGACCTGACTGCGGAGCAGCTGAAAAAGGCGGCTTCGCAACTGGAGAAGTAGGCGGCAAGACCTTCATGACAGAGGGGCCACGTCGTCCGTGGCCCCGCCTTCATCTGGCCCGTATAGCGCGGAGCGCATTCGCGCGAGGCCATTTTTACGGCGTTTTCAAAACCTCTACGCTACCTGATTCGACAACATCGGCCATCGCAACGTCACCTCCCAACTTCCGCCAATGCTAAATTGAAACAGGGTGGGACTATTCGTTTCCAAGGGTGTGGGGATACTCCTGCCTGGGCCAGCAACTGAACCGGGGGCCATTCTTGAGCAATATTCGCCTGCGCACGAAATTTCTGCTGTCGCTTCTGACGATTACCACCAGCTTGACCGCCGCAACGCTTCTCATCGTCAGTTACAGCGTGCGGAATCGAGTCCGCGAAAGTCTTCGCGAGGACGTGCGCAATTCCGTAACGAACTATCGAAGTTTTCAGGCGCAGCAGGAAGAAGGCCTGACGCGGTCGGCCGTTTTGCTCGCCAATTTGCCGAACGTCCGCGCTTTGATGGCCACCGGCGACGCGGTAACCATCGAGGACGCCGTTGCCGACGTGTGGAAACTGAGCGGGAGCGACCTGCTCATTTTGGCCAATCGGACAGGCAAAGTCGTCGCGCTGCGTTCCAACTCGCCCGGCCTCAGTTCAGACACTGCGCAAGGGCTCTTGCGGCAGTCGCTCGATCGCAGCGAATCGAAAGACTGGTGGTTCGGCGGCGGCCGCCTGTACGAGATCTGGATCCAGCCGATCTATTTTGGCCCGGCCGCGCAGGATACCACAGTAGGTCTGCTTGCCGTTGGCCACGAAGTCAATCAGCGCGCCGCCATTGAATTCGCCAGCGTCGCTTCGAGTGAAGTGGCCTTCAATTACGAAGGCGCGCCCGTGGCGAGCACACTCAGCCCCGCGTTGCAATCCGAACTGGCGCAGCGCTTCCGCGAACACGCCCATGGGCCCACCAGCGATGCGCAGGAGATTCAACTGGGCTCCGAGCGTTATCTGGCCAAAACCGTAAATCTTTCGGCGGGCCCGCCGGTCGTCTCCCTCACCGTCTTGAAGTCCTTCGACAAAGCCACGCAATTCCTCAGCGGGCTGAATCGCGTCCTGCTGGGCTTGGGGCTGATCAGCGTTCTGGCGGGCAGTGCGCTCGTGTTTTGGATCTCCCACACCTTTACAAGGCCGCTGGCCGGGCTCGTAGCGGGCGTCCGCGCTCTCGCCCAGGGCGATTTCGGCTACCCGTTGGATACTCGTGGGGGCGACGAAATCACGGAGGTCACCGACGCCTTCGTGCGCATGCGCGCCAGCCTGCAAACCACCCAGGAGGAACAAAAACAGCTCGAGGAGCGCTTGCGGCAGGCCCACAAGATGGAGGCCGTGGGCAGGCTCGCGGGCGGCGTCGCGCACGACTTCAATAATTTGCTTACGATCATTCGGGGCAATACCGATCTCCTCAAGGACCGGGAAGGCTCCGATGCCCTTCACAACAAGTGCCTGGAACAGATTCAGAAAGCCTCCGCTCGCGCGGTTTCCATGACGCGCCAGCTGCTCGCGTTCAGCCGCATGCAGGTGCTTCAGCCCCGCGTAATCGATTTAAACGGCGTGGTCTCCGACCTGGGAAAAATGCTTCCGCGTCTGATCGGCGAGAACATCGACTATTCGTTCAACCCCGACCCGAATCTTGCGCCGATAAAAGCCGATCCCGGCCAAATCGAGCAGGTGATCTTAAACCTTGCAGCCAACGCCCGCGACGCGATGCCGCGTGGCGGCCGGCTCACCGTGCAAACGGCGAACCTCTCGATCAACGAATCTGAGGCGTTGAAGCGCCCGCCCCTGACTCCCGGCCGGTACGTCCGCCTGTCGGTCACCGACAACGGCAGCGGCATGGATGAGGCCACGCGCGCTCACATTTTCGAGCCGTTTTTCACCACGAAGGAAGTCGGCAAGGGGACCGGGCTTGGTCTGGCCACCGTATACGGCATCGTCAAACAGAGCGGTGGCTACATTTGGGTGGAGAGCGCGCCGGGTGAAGGCACAACATTCGAGATTTACATTCCGGAGGCCGCCGGAAAAGCGAAGGCCGAGACCGAGCCCGACGAGAAAACCTCCGCAACTCCGCGCGGCAGCGAAACCGTTCTGGTCGTTGAAGACGAGGCGGGCGTGCGTGAGCTGGCTTGCCAATTTTTGCGGGTCAAGGGCTACAAGGTTCTCGAGGCGGAAAGCGGACCGGAGGCTATCGAGCTTGCCAGCCGGCATCCCGGCGTCATCCACGTGCTTCTAAGCGACATGGTCATGCCCCGCATGAGCGGGGAAGAGCTGACAACCAAACTACGAACGGCGCGGCCGGAGATCCGCGTGGCATTCATGTCCGGCTATTCCAAATTTTCCAGGGGCGATATCGGCAAGGAATATCCCGACGCGCCGGTCCTGCAAAAGCCATTTTCTCCGGCGTCCGTAGTCGAAATTGTGCGTGAGGCGCTGTCGCGTCCGGCGGCTGCTCATGTCAGCGAGGGAAGAGAACTCCACGTTACGTAGATGAAATGCTCCGGAATCGAGTTCTGCTTCGAGTGATTTGCGCCTCGAAGCGCGGGATGCGGGGCATTCAGGAGGTTAAGATGAAGGACTCTGGCCAACCCGGTCGATCTCTCCAAATTGGTTTGCTCGCCTTATGCTTCTTAGCTGCGGCCGTACTTTCCGCGCGAGGTCAGGATGTCCGCAGCGCGCCTTCATCGGGCGCGGCTCCGGCCGATTCTCCCGTGACTTCGGAGGACGTGCGCGCCCTCTCCGGCCTGATCCGCGATCTCCAGGACCAGGTGCAAACGCTGAACACTCAGCTCGGAGATCTCCGCAAGGAACAGGAGCGGGCGAGTGCCGAAGCCCGCGAACTCCGGCACGAACTGGATGTCGTGAAGGGGCCACCCGCTTCCGCCCAGAACAATCCGCTAAATCCTTACGGTCCGCCTCCCGCGAACCGGCCAGCCGGCCAAATGACGTCAGCGCCGCCGTCGGAGCCGACTCAGGAGCAAACCGGTGAAAATCGCCTCGCGAAACTGGAAGAAGCAGAGGAAATCATGGAAGGGAAGGTCAATGACCAGTACCAGACCAAAGTGGAGAGTGGATCGAAGTACCGGTTGCGCCTTTCCGGTGTGATCCTCCTGAACCTGCTGGAGAATCGCGGCACGGTGGACAATTTGGACTTCCCATCCTACGCCGAATCGATGAAAGCCGAGGAGCCGACTGCATCTCCCTACGCGTTTGGCGGATCTCTGCGCCAATCTCAAATCCGCCTCCAGGTGTTTGGCCCGGACGTAGCGGGAGCGCGGACAAGCGCCGACGTAAACTTTGATTTCGCGGGTGGGTTCTCCACCGCGCCGAACGGCAACTTCATGGGAACCGTTCGTCTGCGCACCGGAACGTTGCGCTTCGACTGGGGCAATACTTCCATCGTCGGCGGCCAGGACCGATTGTTTTTCGTACCTCTCGCCCCTACGTCGCTGGCAACCGTCGCCATTCCGGCCCTCTCCTACGCCGGCGATTTGTGGGCCTGGGCCCCGCAATTGCGCATCGAACACCGCATTGTTTTGTCGGACTCTTCCAACCTATCGATACAGGGCGGGATTCTCGACAACCTCAGCGGTGACCTCCCGAGCGATCCTTTTTCCCGCTATCCGACGTGGGGTGAGCAATCCGGCCAGCCAGCTTACGCCACGCGGATAGCCTGGAGCCATTCCATGTTCGGCCAGAATCTCACGCTTGGAGTGGGGGGATACTATAGTCCCCAGGATTGGGGATTCAGCCGCGTCGTGGATGGTTGGGCCGGAACAACGGACGTAACCGTGCCTCTCGGCAAGCGGTGGGAACTTACCGGTGCTTTCTATCGAGGGCGCGCCGTCGCCGGGATCGGCGGCGGAATGGGACAAAGTGTCATTCTCAACGGCCGGTTCATTACCCCTTCAACGGCATTCCGCGGACTGGATTCAATGGGAGGCTGGGCGCAATTGAAATTCAAGGTCAAATCGAATTTGGAGATCAACGGCGCGTTTGGCTCGGACAACCCATTCGCGGGTGAGCTGCGGAGTTCCAGTTCGGGCAGCTATCCTCAGGGGGCATATACCAGAAATCTCAGCCCTCTCGTAAATTTCATATACCAAATCCGCTCGGATATTCTATTCTCAGTCGAGTACCGGTATCTGGACACCACCATGTTGGATACCGGCTCAAACCGGGCCAGTCACATCAATCTGAGCATGGGGTACATTTTTTAATGCGGCGCGTGAAACAGCTGTTGCAAGCCACTGTCCCGGCCCTCGCATGTTTGGGGGCGTGCGTTTTGCTGGCCCAGACTTCGGCCGCTCCTGTGTCGGTAAGAGTGGAAATCGTGAGCCCGCAACCTGCGAAAAAGAGCGCGCAGCCGAGGGATCCCGGCGATGCGTCGAACATCGTGATTTGGTTCTCTCCGCTGGGCGCGGCGGCTGGGAATGCGTCCTCGTCGGATCGATTTTCGCCGCACATCACACAGATCAACAAAAGCTTCGATCCGCATGTTCTGGTCATTCAGGTGGGAACACCCGTGCAATTTCCAAACAAAGATCCGTTCCTGCACAATGTCTTTTCTCTCTTCGATGGGAAGCGGTTTGACCTCGGGTTTTACGAAGCGGGGTCGAGCAAGATGGTTCATTTCGACCGTCCCGGCGTAAGCTATCTCTTCTGCAACATCCATCCGGAAATGAGCGGCGCGGTGGTCGCCGTCGATACGCCCTATTTCGGCATATCGGATCGAACCGGCCGGGTGAGTATTGCGAACGTTCCCGACGGGCGGTATCAGTTGAACGTCTGGTACGAGCGGAGCCTGCCGGAAGATTTGAAATCCGCGGGGCGGATCGTAACGATTTCCGACACAGCCAGATCGCTGGACCCGGTCCGAGTGACGGAAAATCCCAATTTTTCGCTGGAACACAAAAACAAATACGGCCAGGACTACGTTCCGCCGGCAAGTTCCAATCCGGTCTACCATCCCTGATTTTGTGCTTTTCTCTGTGACCCTCTGCGTCCTCTGTGGTGAAGGGTTTGCTTGTCTGCTGGCGAAAAATGTTTCACCGCAGAGGCCAAAGAGAGCACGGAGAAAACCTGCGCTCCGACCGCGTGGTTTATTTTCGTTTTGAGCGGCTGGGTTTCGAGGTGCTGCTTTTGCGTGTTGCCTTGCGCGATTTCGCTGTGTCGTCAATCCGGAACAGCCGCACGCGCGCGATGCGCGCATTTTGCTTCACGCGCAATTGCATGACTCCGACCGTGAGCAGCAGTTCCACCGGACCCGATTGCCCGCGCACGGAGAGCGGAGCGTGCCACGCTCCGGCGCGCAGGAGCCGGTCCTCGGGTTCGATCATGGCAATCTGGTCCGTATCGAGGCTGATCGTTTCGTTGCACTCGACGAAATAGCTGTCTTTGTCGAGTTCCCACCACAGGTAGTTGTCCTCCGCGCGAAGCCGGACCGGCGCGATTTCCGCTCGTCCGGCGGGCGCGTACTCCCCGCCTCCAAAGTCCAGCCTTCCGGCGGGATCGGCGGCAAAAATCTTTCGCACGGTCAGATGCACCGAAAATCCGTGCACTTGGTATTTCGCGTGAATCATTCCTTGGACGTGCTCGGCGGCGTCTTTCCCAGGTAGGAGTTGCATGGGGCGAATATAGCGAATGCGCTGTGGGGCGTCCACGATCAGCGCGGCTTCGTGCGCCCAATCGGGCAGCCCTTACACGGTCTTATCTTCGGAGTAACAGATCGACTCGAGGTTGCATTCGGCGCATTTTGGCTTTCGCGCCTGGCAGACTTTGCGGCCATGCCAAATCAGCTGATGGGAGAAGAGAATCCATTTTTGCTGCGGAACGACTGCCATCAAATCCTGCTCGATTTTTTTCGGATCGGTGTTTCGTGAGAGGTCGAGCCGGTTCGAGAGCCGTGTGACGTGCGTGTCCACGACGACGCCAACCGCGATGCCATATGCCGTGCCGAGCACGACGTTCGCGGTTTTGCGCGCGACTCCGGGCAGTGTCAGCAACTCGTCCATCGTGCGCGGTACCTCGCCGCCGAACTCTTCCACGATTTTTTTGCTCGAGCCCATGATCGACTTCGTCTTGTTTCGGAAAAAGCCAGTCGGGCGGATGTCCTGTTCGAGTTCAGATGGATTTGCGTAGGCAAGATCCTTGGGGCCGGGATATTTCACGAAGAGCGTCTTCGTGACCTGGTTCACGCGTTCGTCAGTGCATTGCGCGGAGAGAATCGTGGCGATCAGCAACTGAAACGCATCTTTGTGATCGAGGGCACAGGTTACATTCGGATAGGCTTCGTCCAGCTTCTGCAGGATCGCGCGCACCCGCTCGGGATTCGTTCCCGCTCGAGCCGCTTTCGCCGCGGGCTTGCTTGCGGCTTTCGCTCTTCGCGCGGGCGCTGCGGATTTCGATGCAGGGGCCAGCCTGGGCAGTGTCTTCTTGGTCTTCGCTTTCCGTTTTTTCATCGCAGAATATTCCGTTCAAAATCATTCAGTTCGATTCGGCGCATGAATATAGCACAGGTGGCACAGCAACTCTTCGCTGTGTGGTTTTTGCAATCGTGGCAAGGGCGCCGTCAAACCTGCGGTGTACAAAACCACACGGCCAAGAGTGGCTGTGCCACTCAAAACCCGGGCGCGTGCGTACCCATCAGGAAATCGAGCGTCTTGTGAAACGCCTTCCCGCGGTGGCTGTGGAGGTTTTTTTCTGCTCGCGAGATCTCGGCAAAGGTTTTTTCAAGAGGCGCAAAAAGGAAAATCGGGTCGTAGCCGAACCCGTTCTCTCCCTGCGGCCCTTCCAAAAGTAATCCCTCCGTCGAAGCGGAGAACACACCTTGCACGTTTCCCGAATCAGCCACACCCACGACGCAGACGAAGCGAGCCCGCCGCTCGTCTCCTGTTTTTCCACGCATTTCGCCGAGCAGCTTCCGGATGCGGTCTGCATCAGTCGCATTCGGACCGGCGTAGCGCGCGGAATGCACTCCCGGCGCGCCGCCAAGAGCCGGCACGACGATTCCGGAATCATCCGCGATCACCACGCCCGAAGCCGCGCGGCTGTAGTGAAGTGCTTTGCCTGCCGCGTTCTCCGCAAACGTCGGCCAGATTTCCTCAAACGGCGGCAGGGAATCGAAGTTGGGAAGAAACTCGAGATTGATAGCCGCGCCCGCGGGCTCGGCCAGCGCGCGATACTCGCGCAGCTTCCCCGGATTCGAGGAAGCCACGAACAATGCGATGGGCCTACCGGGCGCGGGCACGGAAATCGGTCTGGACGAGTTTGGATTGATACTCGGTCATGCGGCGGATTCCGGCCGCCGCGAGCGCAAGCAGGTCCTGCAATTCTGCGCCGCCAAACGGCTGCCCTTCGGCCGTGGCTTGCACCTCGACGAATTTCCCGCCGCCGGTCATTACCACGTTCATGTCCACTTCGGCGCGCGAGTCTTCCTCATACGCGAGGTCCAGACATGCAACCCCTCCCACCACGCCTACGCTCGTGGCCGCGATCGAATCGGTGAGCGGAGCCGTTTTCAGGATACCCGCGGCCACGAGCCGCTCCATCGCGAGCGCGAGCGCGACGTAGGCGCCCGTGATCGAAGCCGTGCGCGTGCCCCCGTCCGCCTGAATCACGTCGCAATCGAGCCAAACGGTTCGCTCGCCCAATTTTTCCTGGTCTACGATGGCGCGCAGCGATCTGCCGATGAGCCGCTGAATCTCGAGCGTGCGCCCGGACGGCCTTCCGCGCATTGCTTCGCGCGCCGTGCGCTGCTCGGTGGCGCGCGGAAGCATGCCGTATTCACCCGTCACCCAGCCTTTTCCCTGGCCCTTCAGGAAAGACGGCACGCCATCGTCCACGCTCGCCGTGCAAATCACCCGCGTATTGCCCACTTCAATCAGCACGCTGCCCTCGGCGCTGGTGATAAAGTCCGGCGTCATCTTGACCGGCCGCAACTGGTCGTGCGCGCGTCCATCGCTTCGCAAATTTCCTCCTCGTGACATGCGTCCGAGTGTGCCCGCCGCGACTGCCAGTGTCAACCGCGGAGACAATCGTTTTACACACGCCATCACACGTCATTCGCGTCGCACGCAGCGCATCAAGGGCGATGACATTGCCTTCAAAAGTTGATATTGTTCCCTCAGTTCAGCAGTCATTCGAAAGTTCATTCAACGATGCGGGAGTGAGGCACAACCATGGCAAAACACGATGCATCTCGCCGTGAATTCTTGGTGCGCGCGGCTGTAGGCGCGGGAGCCGCTGCGGGAGCAGCCGCGAGCGGCGGGCTTGTCCCCGGCGTTGCTGCCCAGGAGCAAATGAGCCACATGGAGGGCGGCCCATCGGCGCCTGGTCAGCAGCATCCGAACGGCGCGGAGCACGGCGCGTTCTTCAATCATGCCGACGCCGCGACGATCGCGGCGTTCACCGAGCGAATCATGCCCAGCGAGCCCGGCAAGCCGGGCTCGCGTGATGCGGACGTGCTGAACTACATCGACCTCGCCCTCGCCGGCGCGTACGCCGAGCTTCAAGATTTCTACCGCCGCGGGCTCGCGTCTCTCGATGGCCATTGCCGCGCCACGTACAAGGAATCCTTCGTGCACCTTACTCCCGAGAAGCAGGACGAAGTGATCGCCGCGCTCGAAGAAGGCAAAGCCTCCGAATTCACCTATCCGACCGCGAGGGAGTTCTTCGTCACTCTCCGCGTTCACACGATGGAAGGAATGTTTGCCGACCCGCTGTACGGAGGCAACCGCGATTTCGCCGGATGGCGACTGGTCGGCTTTCCGGGCGCGCAGGCGATTTTTACACCCAGCGATCTAAAGAGCACAGCCGAATTCACGCGCGCGCCTATCGTCGGCCTGCAAACCACGGCCAAGGGCCCAATGGGGAGGGGATGAGCCATGGCAATCGAAAAAACAGATGTCGTCATCGTGGGAATGGGCGCGGTTGGGGGAATCGTCGCGGCTGAGCTTGGCAAAGCGGGAATGAAAGTGATCGGCCTCGAACGCGGCCCGCGCCTCAGCACCGCGGACTTCAACCCGCACGACGAGTTGCGCTATTTTCAGCGGCAGGATCTTCGCCCCAACTGGAAGCGCCAGCCGGTAACGTGGCGCCCGAACTCCACCGCCACCGCGCATCCGATGAACATTCTGAACTACGGCAACCAGGCGGGCGGCGGCACAGTCCACTACGGCACGCTCTCCTGGCGCATGCACGAAGACGACTTCCGCGCGCGCTCGCAAACGATCGAGCGCTACGGCGCTTCGGCCATCCCGGAAGACTCTTCGCTTGCCGACTGGCCGCTCACTTACGCAGACCTCGAACCGTTTTATGACCGCGCTGAATACGAACTGGGCGTCTCGGGCAAGGCGGGCAATTTACAGGGCAAAAAAATCGATGGCGGCAACGTCTTCGAGGCGCCGCGCCAGCGCGATTATCCGCTGCCTCCGCTCCTCGACGATCAATCGGGCGTGCTGTTCGCGGAGGGCGCGCGCAAGCTCGGCTATCACCCGTTCCCTTCGCCCCGCGCGATTATTTCGCAGCCGTATCACGACCGCGCGAGCTGCACCTATTGCGGCTTTTGCCAGTCGTTCGGCTGCCACGTCGGCGCGAAATCGAGCATTCTTGTCACCAAGCTCCCGGAAGCGGACGCCACCGGCAATTTCAAATTGCTGACCGGCACGATGTGCTACCACGTGAAGACCGACAACTCCGGCCGCGCCACGGGCGTGTCCTACTACGGCCCCGACGGCTCGGACAACACCATCGAAGCGGAAATCGTAATTCTCGCGCCGTTCATTTACGACAACACGCGCCTGCTGCTGCTCTCGAAAACGGACAAGTTCCCGAACGGCCTCGCGAATTCCAGCGGCCAGCTCGGCAAGCACGTCATGGCGCACATCATGGCGAAAGTGTTCGCGGGCTTTGACGACCGCTTCGTCAACATCTACATGGGACCGAGCGCGCAGAAGCACACGATCGACGACTTCAACGCGGATAATTTTGACCACAAGGACGCGGGCTTCATTCGCGGCGCGCAAATTTCCATTGGTCCCGCCGATCTCGAAGCAGGACCGATCGGCACCGCCATGGCCATGGACCCGCCTCCGGGCACACCAAGGTGGGGCGCGGCCTATCGCGATTTCCTGGCGAAATATTTTTCGCGTTACGGCGCCATCAATGCGCAGACCGAAAACCTGGCCTACGCCGACCAGACCATCGATCTCGATCCAAA
>Ga0210410_10005938_pt1 | contig 10610 bp, 9 predicted proteins | sample IncBWC4MmetaG_FD_161058 | JGI IMG/M metagenome (GOLD analysis project Ga0210410, IMG submission 161058) | Forest soil microbial communities from Barre Woods Harvard Forest LTER site, Petersham, Massachusetts, United States - Inc-BW-C-4-M | ecosystem: Environmental > Terrestrial > Soil >... | reverse complement strand
CGATACAGCGTTGTACTTGAGCAGATATGCGCCCAGCGGTCCACTGGCGGCGCCAGTGGCGGGATCCTCCGGAATGCCGAAGCCGGGCGCGAACATTCGACTGTAGACCGTGGCATCATCATTGGCCGGCTGGGGCGAGAATACGAAAACAGGGTGCTCTTCGAGGTTCACCGCGCGCAGTAATGCGCACAGCCTCGCACGATCAAGGGATGCCGCATCGACCGCCGCGCGCGACTTTAGCGGAACGTACACAAACGGGACGCCAGAAGAAGCGATCTCTACCGGCAAATCCCCCGCGGCAAGGTCGCTTGGTTGAACGCCAATTGCGGCGGCAACCGCGACGGTGTCGGCGATGACAGGCCCCAAGGTGGGAAGCGGTTGCGTCATCCAAGCAAAGCGCAGGCCGTTCTGACCCCATTCGAGTCCCACGGTCGTTGGTCCGATACCGAGGCCGAGCACCGTCTTATCGGCGCCCGCACGCAGTCGTCCTGCTCCCGCGAGCGCAAAAGTCGTTCCGATCGTCGGACTTCCAGCCATCGGTAGCTCCCGGGATGGCGTGAAAATACGAACGCGCGCGTCGGTGCCGGAAACCTCGGGAGGAAATACGAACGGGGTATCGGGGAAAGCCATTTCATTCGCGATCCGCTGCATCCGCCGTTCGTCAATTCCCGCCGCATCGAGGAACACGGCCACCTGGATGCCCGTGAATGGCTGGTTCGTAAAAACATCGAGATGGACGTACTGAAGAACAGGCATTGGCTCCCCACTCCTTTATTTGAACGAATTGAACCACGATCTCGACTCCAACTTGGTTGGGTGCGTTAGCCGAGCAGTGCCGCATTGGGCCTCGATATCTCCCTCGATTACCCTGCCGGAGCGCGGGTCGGGTCCAGTTTGTCCGGCAAGAAATACATAATCATCAGCGATTACTGCGTGTGAATACGGTCCGCAAGCGGCGGGAATGTTCCAATTCGAAGGTGATTTGAACTCCACTGTGAACTCCCTTTGCCGCAAAAGTTTGCCGTAATTCATAGTGAGCTTGCTGCCCCACCTACTCGACGTGACGATTTATTTTCGTTGGGATGGTTTTTATAGCGACAGCGCTCTGCCCCAACTGCATAACTTCTCCATGCGCAGAAATTGCCGGCCTCTAGAAGGATCGCAGGCAAACTTTGCCAAAGTGCCGACGCTCGGACAAGTAATTGAGAGCATCGCGAAGCTCGGTAAAGCCAAAGACACGGTCTACCACCGGCCGCATTGCGTGAAATTCAATCGCCTTGTTCATGGCTTCGAACATCTCCCGCGAGCCCACGTCGACGGCCTCTACGCGAGCACACTTGCCCATGAACGTGACGAGGTCGACTTCCGAGGTCATACCGTCAAGAAATCCGACGAACGCGACCGCACCTCCGAGCCGCACGGCGGCGATCGATTGCTTCAAGTCTCCCACCGTATCCACGACGTAATCCGCTCCGGCGCCGTCCGTTAACTCCGCGACAACTCTCGGCCAATCGGGAGTAGTCTTGTAGTTGATGAAACCGCTAGCGCCAAGCTCCTTCGCGCGCGCGAGCTTTTGATCGCTGCTCGATGTAGCGATGACGCGCGCTCCACGAAGCTTTGCAAACTGCAGCGCGAAAATCGAGACACCTCCGGTGCCCAGCACGACCACGGAATCACCCGGCCTGATATCCCCGAAGGTGAGAAGCGCGCTCCAAGCAGTTACGCCGGCGCAAGGCAGTGTAGAGGCTTCTTCGTCGGTCAAATGCGCGGGCACCTGCACGAGACTGCTCTCCTCAAAGAGCGTGTATTCCGCGAGGACACCATCGGTGGCGGCGCCGCCCAAAGCACCCGTCATCTTTTCGGCTGTCGCTCCGCCTTCCAGCCATTTCGGATAGAAAATGGGAGCGACGCGGTCCCCAACCTTCACCCGGGATACGCAGTTTCCCGTGGCGGTAACGCTACCCACGCCGTCAGATAGCGGAACTCGGCCGAAAGGAGGTTTCCATCGGCCGACACCGTCAACAACCAGGCGGTCGCGATAGTTGACGGAGAATGCTTTCATCTTTAGCACAACTTGCGTGGGCCCTGGCACCGGATCGGGACGCTGCATGAGCTTCAAGGAGTCCACACCAAACTTGTCGCGAATTTCGACGACTCTCATGCGTTTCTCTTGTCTAGCTTCCTTTGCTGCGGGCCTGATGGCGCTTCATAGTTGTTCACTTGGGTGTGAGCATCCGTTCTATTTGCTGTAAGTGATTGATGTCGTGCCCGGCCATCATGCACACCAAATAATGCAAGATGAGCTCTCCCCTCAGATTGTTCGCGCCTACCGGGCGGTGCTGACGATTTCCCCAGCTGGATGCCCGTGAATGGCTGGTTCGTAAAAACATCGAGATGGACGTACTGAAGAACAGACATTGGCTCCACACTCCTTAAATATGTAAGCGAATCTAACCGCGCAGGCGCACAAATTACCATCCGCTTTTCCTTCTTCAGCGGTCCGGCGCAATCACCAGGCATAAGCTCGCCTTGTTCTCTGGAGCGCTGTTGGCTGTCAACTGTGACTATGGATAGATCGTCCGGGCAACGGACAAGATCTTCCACTGCCCATCAATTTTGCACACCTGCCAGTGTTCGAGGCCTGAACGGGTAACCTTGTGGCTTAGTTCAGACAGATGCTTTTGAGACGGCTTGGACGGACGAGGGCGCCCGGCGGCCGTTCCACCCTCACTCTTACTTCTTGGCGCTAGGCGGAAACACAGCGTTCAAGCGCAGATACATTGCCGCTTCGGCGTAGTGGTCGGCCCAAGCACCTGCGAGGATCATGCTGGCCCAGGCACGCGAACCCTGGCGTCCGGGGAAGATTTCCGTGGTCTCGGCCAGTTTTGAGTCGTCCATTTTCGTCAGCGCGTCGGAGCAGAAATCGAAGGAGGCTTTGAGCGCGGCCACCAGCTTGTCTTTCGAGTCCGTGTCCTTTACTTCCTCGTCCTTGGGAGGCAGGACGGCGGTGGCTTTGCTGCACAGGAGGTAATTGGTTTCGGCCATGTGGACGACGAGGTGGCCGAACGTCATCTGGTCGGCAGTGGGTTTGTAGTTGAACTTGTCGGCAGGCATGGCTTCGACGGCTGCAACGGTGTTTTTCTGCCGGCCGGGCAGGATGTCCCTTAGGGCGGTGCTGACCGGGTTCTTCATCTGTGCAGGCGTTGTTTGTGCAGCCGCCCAAGCGGCTAGTAACAGCACGGCGGGAATTACGAGAGTTCTGTTCATTTTTATCCTCATTTTTCGGTGAATTGTTGCGGAGAGCAGGATAGCGCGAGGGCTGGGCTGCGCCACGGCGTTCTGGGAAATGGCGCGGATTGTTAGTGCCCTTCGCGGAAGCAGTATCAATGTTCTCCATTTCATCCATCCAGCTCTCACGAATGATTCTCCTTTGTTCTCTACCGGCTCGTCCGTAAGTCCTGAATCTAGCGTTTCAACTCTCGCGCAGGGCGACGATCGGGTTCACCCTGGCCGCACGGCGCGCCGGAATGTAGCTGGCCAGTAGCGCGACCACCATGAGGATGAGCGGCACGCCTAAAAACACCTCCGGATCAAGCGGCCGGACGCCGTACAACACAGTCGAAATCATCGGGGCCATGATCCCCGACAAGAGCAGACCGATCCCCACTCCGATGCCGGCCAGACCCGCGCCCCGGCTCACAATCATTTTCCCAATGGTCGAGGGCATGGCTCCCAGCGCCATGCGCACTCCAATCTCGTGCGCCCGCTGACCTACCATGTAGGCCAATAGACCGTAGATTCCCACTGAGGCAAGTAGAAGCGCCACGAGCGCGAACACGCCCACTAACTGAGCAGAGAAGCGGCGCGAAGCCAGAGAACCGTCGATGACCTCATTCATAGTACGGACGTTGAATACCGGCAGATCTGGATCGACTGCCTGTATCTCACGGCGTATGAGCGGCTCCAGGCTGGTGGCGGACAAAGAGGTCCGGACCGTCACGCTTAAAGACAAAGACCTGGGTCCTGGAAACTGGTAGATCGGTTGGTAGATGTGGGGAGCTCCGGATTGGTCGAGGCCATCACTCTTGATGTCCTTGATCACGCCAACCACGGTGCACCACGGCGGGTTGGCTGCGCCCCTAGGGCTCCTAATGCTCAAACGGCGCCCAATCGGATCGCGGTCCGGCCAGTAGGTACGAGCTGTGCTTTCATCGACGATTGCCACCGGCTGTTTGCCGGTATCATCGTCTTCCGTGAAGTAACGTCCGCGTACTAACGAAGCCTGTAACACCTTGAAATACTCAGGAGTCACACTGGTGATTTCAGAAAACAGACCTTTGCCAGATTCGTCCGGACGGTCCTCAATATTGACGGGGCGTCGCCGCGACAAGTGGGTGACTGGTAAATCAGTGGTCATGGAAGCGAGATCAACTCCGGGGATAGCGCGCACGCGGCGCAAAGCCTCCCGCACGAAAGAATTAAAAATTTCGGGCTTGGCGTAGCGATCCATATCAGGATTGTTGGGTACTGGAAGGTAGAGATTGGCGGCAACAATTCTTGATGGATTGAAGCCAGGATTTTCCTGAAGCAGTCCCCAAAATGTCCGCAACAGCAGACCCGCTCCCACCATCAGCACCACCGCCAAGGCCGATTCTGATGCGATCAGCAGACCGCGCAAACGGTTGGTTTTGCCGCTCGTGCCCGAGCCTCGGGCTCCTTCCCGGATGGCCACAGCAATTTCGGCTTTCGAGGATTGCAGGGCCGGAACCAACCCGAAACCCAGCCCGGCAAGCAGGGAAATCAGCAAGGCGAAAGCCAGCACTGTCCAGTCCACCTGCACCTCGGCCAGCCGGGGAATTCGCGCCGGCAAGAACTGCACAAAATGCAAAGCGGCAATTGCGGTCAGGACACCGACCACGCCAGACACCAGAGACAGTATCATCGACTCGGTCAGCAACTGCAGAATCATCCGCGCACGGCTTGCCCCCATTGCCAGCCGTATGGCCATCTCTCGTTGTCTCCCGGAAGCGCGCGCCAGCAGCAGATTCGCAACGTTGACCGAGGCCAGTAGAATGATCAGCACCACCGCGCCCATCAGCACCAACAACATGGGCCGGACGTTGCCCACCAACGACTCCTGCAACGGCTCCGCCTCAATCGACCAACCCGACCCCGCCGGATAGTTGGTGGCGTATTCCGCCCGCAGCTGGGACGCGAACGTATCTAACCGCGCTTGCGCCTGCTGCAGGCTGATCCCAGGCTTCAAAAGTCCGATCGCTCCGGGCACCACCCGCAGGCTGCGATCAGGTTTCGGGTAGGGATCGGCCCTGAATCCACATGTCACCCATATTTCGACATCCGTTGCAACCGTTCTGCCTGGATGGCGGAATCCGGGTGGGAGAACGCCGACAATGGTGTAGGGATCATTGTCGAGTTGCAGCTTCCGGCCCAGAATTCCGGGATTTCTGCCGAACCCTCTGGCCCACAGACTATCGCTGATCACGACCGCTTCGGCGAAACCCTGCGCCTCGTCACTCGGGCCAAACACCCGTCCGATGTGCGCGGAAATTCCAAGCATGGAGAAATAGTTAGGACTCACCTCCAGCAGTTCGAGATGTTGTGGACGCTCTCCGCCGGTCAAGTTTGTCGGGCCACCTTGGGTAGCAGTCACTTGCTCAAAGACGCCCGCCCTTGTTCTGAGATCGTCCAGTTCGGGAACGGAGAGTCCAATATCCTGCGCCCCCACCCCCCGATTGTTGGCCACGATCTTCACCAACCGGTCCGGGTGCGAAAAAGGAAGCGAACGCAACAAAACCGCATTCACGATGCTAAAAATCGCCGTGTTCGCACCCACGCCCAAAGCCAGGGAAAGCATCGCTACGATCGTAAAACCGGGACTCTTCCAAAGCAGCCGCAGTCCGTACCGCACGTCCTGAAATAACGCGGTCATCAGAATCCCTTCCCCGCGGGAAACGAAAACTCAAACTTGCGTTCGAACCAGATTGGCACTTGACTCATGGATTCCGCCGATCAGGAGGAATAACGTTAGTAGACCTCCTGTCACCAAGTATCAGACTGGGCAGTCATGCTTGCCAGTGGCCTAAAAGACGATTATCGTAAAATATATGCCAATCGCTGAGACCACAAAGAGAGCTTTCGCCGCACAGCACCGAGTAGTCGCGGTGGCTTATGACGGCCTGTGCACCTTTGAGTTTGGGATCGTTGTCGAGATGTTTGGGCTACCACGTCCAGAACTCGACAGTTGGTATTCCTTCTCGGTCTGCGGATTGGAAAACCGTGCTGTTCGCGCAGTGGGCGGAATCACCATAACGCCACAAGGAAGTTTGAGTGAGCTACAGCACGCAGACACGATTATTATTCCGGGTTGGTGCAAGCCAATCGCGACACCGCCAAAGCCGCTCATCCATGCCTTGCTTAAAGCGCATGAACGCGGTGCGCGTCTTGTCTCCATCTGTGTAGGCGCGTTTGTTCTCGCAGCTACCGGTCTCCTGAATGGCAGGCGCGCGACTACGCATTGGAAGTTTATCGACCAGATGGCTCGCGCATTTCCGCTGATTCGGCTTCAACCCAATGTGCTTTATGTAGACGAACAGGACATCCTTACCTCCGCCGGGAGTGCTGCCGGTATCGACCTTTGTCTTCACATCATTCGCAAGGACTTCGGAACAGTCGTGGCCAATAATGTAGCTCGGAGGGCAGTTGTATCCCCGCATCGCGAAGGAGGCCAGGCACAGTTCATTGATAAGCCTGTGGGGGAAGAGGCCCATCCCTGGCTTTCACATTTACTGGAGTGGACGCACACGAGGCTGCACACACAAGTGACGGTCGAGCAGCTTGCTGGAGAGGCGCACACGAGTAAGCGCACCCTATCTCGCCGCTTCGCGGAGACCACTGGAATGAGCCCACTTCGCTGGATAACAGTGTTGCGGGTGCGGCGAGCGAAGGACCTTCTGGAAACCACAACCCTCTCTATTGAAGAAGTGGCAGAACAGTGTGGCTTCGGGTCTGCGGCAGCGCTACGGCACCATTTCCGTAACAGAGTCAAGCTGAGTCCAAACATTTACCGTGATCGATTCCACCAGATCGCGTCCGCAGCTCCTTAGAGACCGCGAGCGCGTCTTTCTAACCATTGAGTCGCTGATGTATGCCGGGCGTGTGCACTGCCCAGTTCTTATTCTGCACGGTGGCTCGGACATCATTGTTCCCATTCGCTCGGCGGAGAGGATCGCGAATGCCATTCGCAGCGGTGGCAACTCCGGCGTAACGGTCCGGAATCGATGTTCACCTTCACCAGAATGCCCACTGCCAGCGATAGCGTCGATCCTGGCGAACGGCACGCCAGGCGACGCGGCTGAGTTCCTGGGGATCACGGACGCCCGATTTTCCCGGCTGTGGACTCGTATACGGCAATTGGGCGAGTGCTTCATGACGGGGGACGACCACGTCCCGAAGCAGAGGATGCCCTACAAGAAGCGTGTGAAGAGACTAGTGACGCCAAGCCTCGTCGCGGCCTGAACCAGCCCACAGAAAAGTCCTGAGCACCGGATCAGCGACGATGCGGTGCTTCGGCACTTCCGACAAAGGGCACTGGGATGAAGCATTCCCGCCGCATCGAGGAACACGGCCAGCTCGATGCCCGTGAATGGCTGGTTCGTAAAAACATCGAGACGGGCGTCCTGAAGAACAGGGAGTGGCTCCCCACTCCTTAAATATGTAAGCGAATTCCCCCTCGCTCTGGCGGACGGCGCAGAAATCACCATCGCCTTTTCCTTCCGCAACCGTCCGGCGCAATCACCAGGCATAAGCTCGGCTTGTTCCCTGGAACGCTGTTGGCTGTCAGCTGTGAATATAGACCGTCCAGGTAACGGACAAGATCTTCCACTGCCCATCAATTTTGCACACTTGCCAGTGTTCGAGGCCTGAATGGTGAACCTTGTCGTTGATGACAAAATCGTAATTAAATGTCACCAGCCCTAGATCACCGTCCTGGCGAATCTCGATATTGCGAAATTTCTCATCGAGTTTGTCCTTCGACGTAGCGAGTAATTTCACAAATCCATCTAGCTGGCTCGGGCCAACCCCATCGAACTGAGCGTTTTGTTTGCGTGCGCCATCAACCTCTTCCTGGTTGTTGATGTGATGAAAGAGCACATCGGGGTTCAGGATGAGCTTCGTTATCGCGTACCCGTCCTTCTGAATAATATCCTGACGGAACTCCTCCAACACGCTGCGAATTTTCGTAAGGTCATCGGCATTCGATTTGAATTCGATCTCCTGGCCCTGCGCCAATGCTTGACCAGCCAAGGCACACGTAAGGAGCACAATGAAGGCTGCGCCCGCTTTCTTTCTGTTCATCTGACATTTTCCTTTCACATCTTGATTTTGGTTTGGAGCACGAAACGCTCGTTTCGCTCCGGCTCCTGTTCTAGACATCTTTTATTCAACCGCCTTTCGTTGACTTGACACTATAGTGTCATAGTTCCATTATAGAATACAAGATAAAAGTGGCACCCAGAACAATTCGATTGTGAGGAGAAGACGATGTCCGTATACGACAAGCTTGACACTCTCAAAATCACGCTTCCGGAACTCACGCCGCCGGTGGCAGCTTTTATACCCTTCCTGCGCACCGGCAACTTGCTTTTTCTCTCCGGCCAAATCGCTAAGAACGGCGGCAAGCCCTGGGTCGGCCAGCTGGGCGGGAATCTCACCACCGAACAAGGGAAGAAGGCCGCACGCAGCGTGGCCATCGACATGATGGGCACACTTCATGCCGCGGTGGGGGACCTGAACCAGATCAAGCGCATCGTAAAGCTGATGGTGCTGGTGAATAGCGCTGCCGCGTTTACCGAGCAGCACCTGGTGGCGAATGGTGCTTCTGAGCTTCTCGGGGAAGTGTTTGGAGATGTGGGGAAGCATGTTCGCAGCGCCTTTGGGGTCGCTCAGCTTCCGTTTGGATCGTGTGTGGAAATAGAACTGGTGGCGGAGATTTAACGACGGATGGCCCCAATGAAGTCTCACCGCTCCACAGTCCCTGACGCCTTCGAACGCTGTGCGTGTGCGCTTCGCGAGCGAACCGGAAGGGCCACTCTAATGAAGCCGACACGAACCATCGTGCTGTCAGCGGTGCTAATCTTTACCGTGCAATCAGATCTTGCGCAGATCGCAAGCGCGAATACTTCCGGCAATGCTATCGTGCAGTCGCCAAGGCACCTGACGATGTCGGTGTCGGTCAGCGCAGATGGTGGCCGAGACCGATTCGGCATCCTGACCCTGCAGCGTGGCAAGTGGATGCTTCAAAACGTCAATTGGACCAATCCGGACGCCCAATCCGCACTCAGCCTGTTGCTCGTGGGCCGTCAATTCAAAGTGTCCCGCTGGGCCGATTTGGCCGTGCTCGCAGGTCCGTGGTTCTCGTATGAGGACCACGCTTGGAACGAGATGGTTGTGGATACCAATTTCACATTTCACAAGGGGTGTTTTAAGTTGGTGTCGACGAATCGTTGGGGTTCGCCGCTTAGGAGCAGCGGGGATTTATTGGATTCGCACGTGCAGACCATGACCGGCTTGACGGGCCTGCCAAGCTGGCTGGGTTTGAACTTTCTTGAGAGACATTCGAACAGCGTCGGCCTTGAGCGCCTGTTCGTAGGGCCTATTCTTACCAAAACAAAAGGTGCAATTGCGGTTAACGCATATCCTTACTGGGACGTTACGCGCCGGACGCTAGATATGCGGATAGCAATGTCTTACGTTCTTTTTGGTTCGAAAAAAGAATACAAGTGAAAGCCCATTCCACAATCGCGAGCGCATTGCTGAGTCCATCGATCGAGGCTCATGCTCCGCCGCCCGCGACCCACTCCGCTTGACGAACGCCGCCATGGCTCACTGCGTAGAGGACGAGTTCGACCCGGCTGGAAATCCCAAGCTTATCGAAGATGTGGACTCCCATCGCGGTCGGAGAGGGGGTAATTCATCTCGTTCGCTTCTTCCCGCCACGGATTTATTCATGCTGGACCACCTCCTGCACTTGGCGACGGCGTGGCATTTTGGTGCTCGCAGAACCCACTTCGCGCTTACTCGGATGCATCTCACTCGCGGACTCAACCTCTGGCGGAGCTGGACGATGGTTGGTTCCGGCGACGTCCCCCGAGACGTCCATTGCCAGGTAGTACACGCAGGGAACGCGACTGGGGTTTCGAAATCCGTGCATGCAGTCACCATCAAAATAAATGCTGTCACCAGCCTTTAGAGTATGTGGTTCGCCATCGAGCGTGAACAGCAGCGTGCCTTTCTCCACGGCTACGTACTCGCGCGAGCCGTGGGCGTGAGGGAGGAACATGGGGGCATTTACCAGCGGGCCAACCGTGATGCGCATGAGTTCGAATTCAACTCCTGGTAAGACGGGGGACAGGATTCGCCGTTCCCAACCTGCCGCTGCCCTCACGACCTTTTGCCGGCTGTGACGCAGAACAATTACTCGCGCGCTGGCCTCTTCTTCGACAAGGCGGGAGAGGCTTGTGTCAAGACCGGTCGCGATGCGGTGGAGGACGACGACAGTGGGTGCCTTGGCACCTCGTTCGATGGCGGAA
>Ga0210410_10005937_pt1 | contig 10610 bp, 13 predicted proteins | sample IncBWC4MmetaG_FD_161058 | JGI IMG/M metagenome (GOLD analysis project Ga0210410, IMG submission 161058) | Forest soil microbial communities from Barre Woods Harvard Forest LTER site, Petersham, Massachusetts, United States - Inc-BW-C-4-M | ecosystem: Environmental > Terrestrial > Soil >... | reverse complement strand
GAGCGCTACGTGAACCGCATCTTGCGGAATGGCGCAGGCTGATTTCCGAACAGATGCGGAGCGGGAAGAGTGTAGTAGACTCGCGATCTGTCATGTTTTGCCCTCAGTGCAAAGCTGAGTACCGCCTCGGTTTCAGCCGCTGCTCCGATTGTGGTGTTGATTTAGTTTATGAGTTGCCCCCACAAGCGTCGCGGCCGCGAGCGTGGGAACCAGAAGGCCACAGGATGGAGCGGCGCTCGGCACTATATGGGAAGGCGATAGTGAAAGCGAGTGTGTTGGTGTCTGCGAGGAACTCAAGAACGCTGGTATCTGGTATAGGGTTTCACAAATCCCGGGACCTCGCGACCTCAAAATGGTTGTCAATTGGAGATACGAAATTGCAGTTTCGTCTTCGGACTACGAAAGGGCCAGGGAACTCTTGGGCATTGAAGACGAGGCAACGGGTGGCGAGGATCAGGCGGATCAAGCCGCCCTCGAACTGCCCGCCTCTGAGAACTCAACAGCCGATGAAACAGCGGGAGGCGATTCTTATCTTGGGAAATGGCATCCAGAGGATGCCACCGTCGAAGTCTGGTCGCAGAGCGCCGAAAACACCTCCTCTGTAGTCGAGCTCTCGTTGAAGGAAAACCTCATCCGTTTTCGGTCCCATAGCCAGGACGGGACACGCAAGTTCTTCGTCCTCCCGGAAGATGAATCCCGTGCACGTGAAATCGTGCATGAGATCAGGGATAGTGTCCCCCCGAATTGAACCGTACCCGGTGGGACCACTTAGCCGCAAGGCACCAAGGACCCGCGACTCTTTCGAACTTGTCGTTCTTCTTGATGAGTGTGACTTCGCAGCCGTAAAGGACGTTAGGATGCGTGCGGTCGAGCACGAAGCGTTTGACTAGCCGGTTGTCTCGCCGGTTCATACCAAGTTCAAATTGGTGCCGTCAAAATACCAGCGGGCGCACCAAGCAGCGCTCTTCAATCCGCCCTTCGTGCCAAAACTTGACAACAGAAACGTCGGGGAGCCGCCTACCAGGCCGTGATTCGACAACGATATTGAACATTTGCTGTTGCTAAAGTTCGCGATAACGTACCCGAACATGCCAGACTGCGGCAACGAGACAACGGCAAGTTTTGTTGTGTCCAGAATGATTGCAGCCCCATTCTCAATTTTCAGAGAGTGGTAACCATCTAAATTCACGACGCTGTTAGAAGATACGGTCAAAGTTGGGGTGAATCCGTCAAATACGCTCATGGGTTCCCTTCTATGCTGCTTTGCAGAGATTGCCGCCTGGTTTGATAATGCCACGGCGGACGTGCCAGCGGAGGGTTACTTCTTCGGCTTCAACTCGCCCGGCCCGAACGCAACCGAATTCTTCGCGCCCTCTTTCGAAGGAAGCCCCCATCTTGTTGGTTGTCAGGTCTAAATCACCCGCTATCACAAACCTCCGCCGCTGGCGTCGTTTGAAAAAAAATCGCGCCATCGCCGAGCCAAAGCAGCGGTCGCACCAATCCTCTGCGACCGACAACGTCGATGGTATGAGTTATTATTATCAGAAGCGGAGGTCGCATGAAAACTGACAAAACTCGCAGGAGTGCGACGCGAGAAATGCGCAAAAAATTAAAGCTTACAATCGCCGACCGTGTGACCGAAGCATTTGTTCGAACGACCGCGAAACAGAATCCCGAAGCTGTCAAGCAGGCGGCGCAGCCAGTTCTAGAGGCGGCAGAAAAATGGGAGAGAATCCTTTCTTTAGAGCCAGGGAGTGAAGCTGCGCTAGAACTCGAAAGAGTCAGCGGGAAAAGTTTGGCGGAGTTGAAAATTCAAGCCGAAATGACGGCAGGTTTTCTTCGCGGAACAGCGAATATTTCCCTTTCATTGATTAAGTGACCTCAATGCCCCTGTACAGAGCCACTGTCACTCGGCTCTGGGCCGAAGCACTAAGACGGCCAGTAGGATTACCGGGAATGCTCGTATTCGACTCTCTTTCAAGCCGCCGCACCTTCTCCCGAGCTACTCCCGTGTCACTTGCCTCTCGCCGCGCGTCTCGTGCACTATTTCCGGTTGAGATAGATTTCAACTGGAGGATTCATGAAAATTGTGGCGGCAATCAAACGCGAACAGAAAAAGCTAGAAAAGCAGTTAGGCAAGTTACGGCACCAATTGAGTGGCGTTCGAGCGGCTGCAAAAGCCTTGGGCGAATCGACGAGCAAAGAATTGAAAATCGTAAAGAAGCGCGTTCTGTCTGCTGCTGCGAGAGCCAGGATCGGTAGGGCTACAAAAAAACGTTGGGCCAAGTTTCGGGCGCAGGCGAAGAAAGTGGCAGGATGAGTCTGGCGTTCTAACTGCACCAACATATCATTCCAATTGAACCGCCGAACAAATGCGCCAATCCGACCTCCGCGTCCCGGGGGTATTAAGAGGGGTAATTTACTCCTTGTAATCGAAGGAACGGAGGACCACACTGGACAGGCGTGCGAGAGGAACCCGCACATGGCGACAATTCCTCCACTAGAACACATTTTGCTCGACCTAACTTGCCCCCACTGCCACAAGATGAATTTGCTTGCGGTTGTTCCTACTCTGGGCGCGAGTACCTACGTTGAACGTGCAGTCGAGTGCGCTCATTGCAAGAAAACCTGGGAGGCGTCAATTCCTGGGACAGTCGTGGGCGGACCGTTTCCCAAGTGATTCTCTCTATTGAATTCCTGTGAAGAACTTCTGCGAAATGTCAGGCGATATAGTCAGTGCCATACGTTCCCTGCGCCGTGCGGGGATGCGCGTCGGTCTCCCCTACCAGACTGCCGAGGGTGTCATGTTCTTTCAACTTGACGACTACACGCTCACCGCGGCCCAGATTCTCGAATTGCTCGATAAGAACCTTCTCAATCGTGACAGTATTCGCGCTCTCGCCGAAGGTCAGAAAAAATGACTCTAGCGTCAGAGTCCCACCCGCTCCACCTTCCTTGCCTTCCGCACGCCTCAGTGGAACAATTTCGCCATGCTTATCGGTGATCGCTTGCGCAAGCTGCGGGAAGAAAAGAAACTCTCCCAAGGCGACATCGAAAAACGCACGGGATTGCTACGCGCTTACATTTCCCGTGTGGAACACGGCCATACAACACCGACCATCCAAACCCTTGAAAAAATTGCACGCGCTCTTGAAGTTCCTTTGTACCGACTCTTTTATGAAAGCAACAAGCCTCCGAAGGTGCCGAATCTGCTCAGGAAGTCACCAGCCGAGACCGAATGGGGGAGCGCAGGCAAAGATGAAAAAATTCTGAACAAACTCCGCCGTCTGTTAAGCAAGATCGGTGAGGAAGACCGCAGGCTTATTTTGCACATGGCGCGGAAAATGGTAGGACGCGGCTGAACACAGCCCCGCATTTCGATTTGCGATAAGCGGTGTAACCGATTCTTGCCATCTTCCCGTCTTATTGGACAGCCTGACCACGCCAGTGACGAATCAAACAGCCTTACCCGCGGTTAACCCATGAAGGAGACACTGCCATGCTGAACAAAAAGATCGCAGGCGCACCTTGGTGTTGCCTGTCAGCATCGGCTTGGTTTAGCTCTGTCAAACTCCTTTTTGTGGTTCTCATTCTCATGCCAACCCTGATCCACGCTTCGCCCCAGAGCCAGCCAACGCTCCAGATTATCTCACCCACTCCGAAAACGGTGGTGAACCCAGGCCAGACTGTGACAGTAAGCGTTACCTCCCCGACGCCGGGAGCGTTTTCTGGCGTGGAGCTCACTGGCGATGACCCGCTAGGGTTTGTCGGAACAGTTTCGGTGTTGCCCGCTCAGATTCCGGTGACGATACCGTTATCGCGAATTGACTGTGGCAGTTACTTCCTGACGGTCAGCGGTACTCCTACGTCGGGCCAAGGGCCCGTCTCCGCCATCGTCGAGCTCGACGTAGAGAGGTCTGATTTCCCTTTAACTATTTCTGCCGCCCTGTCACCGATCATATTCGACTCTGCGGGGGAGCAGATCCGCTTAGACTTGCTTGCTGGCTTCGCAGACGGTACGACGTTTAGCGTAAACGCGTCTTCCTATGTGACCTACTCTTCATCCAACACTGCCGTTGCCACCGTGGACTCGACCGGATTAGTGAAAGCCGTGGGCCCCGGCAGCGGATCTGTAACGGTGACTTACGCTCTAGGAAGCAACAATAATGAAATTTTCGTTCCCGTGAGCGTACCCTGCGTGAGCGGCCTCAGTGGGAGGGGAACGCCCTCAGGCCAAGCCCCTGCCAAAATTGACGTCACGTGGACGGAAATACCGATCGCTGTTTCTTACAACGTTCTCCGCGGCACGGTCACCGGCGGACGCTACACTTTGTTGGGGAACGCAGTGTTGCCAGCCTTTTCGGACACGAACGGTCTCGTAAACGGCGGCACGTACGACTACGTTGTCCAGCCCATCAATTCCGCAGGTGGAGTGATCTGCCAATCAAACGAAGCCGCGATTGCAATCCACAACCAACCTCGCCTACCCGAACTTCCGTAGTTGCGCGAATAAAGCCTTTGGAATCAAGGTGAGTACAAGAACGTTTCCACTACATTTGTGCCTGTTCTATCGCTACGGGCGGCCGCATAGGCGATTCGTCACCTTTCTCCAGACGACTTTCAAGTTGAACGGCATTTCGCGGAGGGCACGACGGATCTCGTTTTGTTTACTGCGTTTGCTCGGGCGGGCCACTAAATCCGAACCGGGACCACGGGGACCACAGCACGGCAACCACATGTATGACGCCGTGACGAGCCCTGGGTGCCCGCGAATCGTTGGTTGGAAAAACGGCAAAGGAAGCTTTTGGAGCTAAAAGGGAGTTATCCTACGGTCCCATCCAACCGAGGAGGCACACGTGAACAGCTCTCCAAATTCAGATACCGATTCCGCTATTTCCAAGATTGCTGCTCTCCGCGAGGCTTGGATTGCGGCTGTGAAAGCCAATGACGCCGACCGTCTGTCGGCTATGGTGACCGACGATGTTGTAGTCATCCATGGTAACGGTCGGTGTCTACACGGCAGGACGAGCCTAAGGCGGACTTCTTGAAGGGTTTCGAGCGGTTCTCCATCGACCAGAAAATTTCATCTGCTGACGTAATCTTTCGTGACAAGCTGGGCATTTGAAACCGGTGAAGTGGAAAGCACAATGACACCGGTCTCGGGAGGTGTGCAAATCCATGCTCACTCTAGGACTGTCGTCGTGCGCGTGCGTCAGTCTGATTCCTCATGGAAGGTGGCAAGGTTTCTCGTACTGATTGACTAACCGTTTGCAGCTCTAAAATGAACTCTAGCTTTCGCTGCTAATTGGACTCAACTGTCTTTCGATGACAACCGCGACCGAGGCTTCGCCAGTGATGACTAAATTTGTGTAACCGCGAGCGTTCTTTCCGTCCGCGCTCCGGGTTGGGCACGCAGTGGGTACAATTGGGTACAAACACGCTAAAACCAGCTAAAAGACCGGCCATTGCTAGCTTGACAACGGTTTCCTAAACGGTTTGTCGGGAGTTCGAATCTCCCCAGCCGCACCAGCTTTTCTCAAACGATCGACAACTCCAAGGTCCACGAGTGCGGCACCCAAATCAATTGGGTGCCGGAATCACGATGTTGCGGCGACGGAAACGGCTCGCGTTGTTTCTGCGCTCGGGCCATTGCGGATTGGGTTTGGAGACGATCGTCTGATCCAGCGCGGATGAAAAATCGGCGCTGGGGATCAGAGTTGCCGGCGAGCGTGCGATGCGCCAGGAAAACATGAGGAAGGAAGATGCCGTAAGATCAATGGCGGGTTCCACGGTGCTGAAGGATTGCTGGTCGTCTTTGTAGATCGCGCTTCCAGCGTCGAATCCTTTGAAAAGGTCCCCGCCAGCGGGAGGGCACTTGCGCATACCACTGAGGAAACCAGTGGCCGCGAAAGAGTTGGGACCTTCTACTACCGCTCCGCTGAGAATCGGGGGCGCGCCATCGAGCGAACCAACGATGTTTGCCACCTGATGCTGCATGCATTTCGGAAACGTGTCGCCATCTCCGACAATGAACGAGCTGCCCCAGGCATTTGCGCCGAGAATGTTGGCATCCCAGCGCCGGGAGTATTCGTCGAAGGCATTGGATTTTGTAAGGAGCGAGTATTCACGAGCCGTCACGGAGAGTCCCGCGCCGTGAGTGGTCGTGTCGTAGACGTCCCAGGGGAACCCGAAGCCAAAGGGATCGGAGTTAGCTTGCGCGATGGCGTTTTCCAATTGTTTCCGCAGGTCAGCGACTAAATCAGATTGGGAAGCTTCCAGGCCGCCGGGATGGCCAGCTTCCGCAATGGCGCGAAAGAGCTCGAAATGAGCTAGGCCGCTTACGTCATACAGGTTGAGAGTATCGGAAGCGTCGTTTGGGCCGGTGATATAAGCATGAGCCCAATGAGCTGCAACACCGAGATAAAACTTGGGGTCGGAGTGCGCCAAGCCTGACGGCAAACGGACGTCGGAATTGGCAAGAGCGAAGTACAGCTCCGTTGCGCCCAGTTCCATGTCGTCGCGCCATTCCGTCTCGCCATAGAAATCGAAGGGAGCCGTGGTGAGCAGGTTGCCGGATAAAGATGTATCGGCGAGGTCAAAGATGTGTTCCGCAGAAAGGAGGCATTGGTTGGCAAAGTCCGGCTTGGTGGCACGGAACACTTGATAGCATCCCGCAAAATCGGCGGCGAGACGTCCTGCAAGATTGGGACTGATTTTCGATCCCGCGGGGCCGGCCTGAAACACCGGACGATGGCGAACGAAGACAAGCGTCGGGTCCGTGCCGCCAAGAGTGTCGTCGACCTGAGGCAGCCGCCAGACATCATGATCGCTGAGAGTGTTGGGATTATTTTCGAAATCGGTGCCAATTCCCACCTGGTAGTAGAGAGTGCGGGAGTCGTCGTCCCACATTTTTTGCAGCCAATCGAGACCGAACGCTGCCTCGCTCGAAAAGTCCGACGAGCCCGCGGAAGCGCCCATCTGTTCGGGAAAATCGCGGATACCAATGAGCATGAGAGCGACGGTGTAGCTGTGAGTCTGAACAAATTTCAGGTAGTCTCCGGCGTCCCACCAGCCGCCGGAAGCATCCACGGTGGCGCCCGTGGGCGCGAGGCTACCGATGATCAGATCGTTGCTGTCGAATTGAGGCGAATCGTAGATGGTGGCATGCTGGTCATTTAGATGCCCGGCCGCGGATCGCAGAGGAGTTTTGATGAAGTTCGCGCCGTCGCGTTCGTTCCGGTAAAAATTGAGCGCGTTACTGATTCCTTGCGAATAGAGTTTTTGTGCGGTGTCAATGCGAAAGCTCGGAGACTCGGCAGGAAATGGTCCGTGCACTTTTATGGTGAAGATACCGGCACAGCTTGCCGGGAAGTCGAGAGCGTAGACGGCGAAGCTCCCCCACTGGCCAAGTTGTGCGCCTACGGGCCTCGAAAAGACGGACTTACCGGACGAATCTTCCACATCGAAACTTGCACCCGTTTCCAAACCCTTGGCCATCAAGTAGGCACGGCTGTTCGTGCTCAATTCATAGCCGACTTGATTCACGCGAATGAAGGTGTTTTCCGCGCGGGCCACGGAGGTCATGAGAAGAACAATAGTGCCGAGGCAAACTGCCGCGCCGGGTGTCCGCTGGACTGCCGCGCAAATAGATTTCATGGAACGCGCCTCTTTTCTCCATCCTGGCGGGCGGGGTGGTTCGCTTTCTTGACGCAAGTGCTTGTTGAAACGGTTTAATATCATGTTCTGGAGTTGCACTGCAACTACTCTTAGTCTCCGCGATTGTGAGTCGGTCGCGAGCTTGCTGCAAAAAATCATCTGACGGCGCTGCGAAAATGGGAGAATGCTGCTGTCAAACCTCGGGAATCGCCGTTGCGACAATTTGGAGACGGCGAGGGGCGGTGAAGACGTGACTGGCAGCGAGGCGTGGGAATGAATGAAGCGCTAAACGTTCATCGGTTGCACTTCGCGTTCACCATTACGTTCCACTATATTTTTCCGCAATTGACGATGGGGCTGGCGCTGCTGCTCGTCTATTTGAAGACGAAAGCGCTGCGGACCGGAGACGAACACTACAACCAGTCGGCGCGGTTTTGGGCGCGGATTTTTGGGATCAATTTTGCACTGGGCGTGGTGACAGGGATTCCTATGGAGTTTCAGTTCGGAACGAACTGGGCGGCGTTTTCGAAGGCGGCGGGCGGAGTGATTGGGCAGACTTTGGCGATGGAAGGTGTGTTTTCGTTTTTCCTGGAGTCGAGCTTTTTAGGATTGCTCTTGTTTGGAGAAAAGAAGCTGGGACGCGTGGGGCATTGGTGGGCGGCGTTTCTGGTTTGGCTGGGGTCGTGGCTGTCGGGATTTTTTATCGTGGCGACGGACGCGTGGATGCAGCATCCCGTGGGATACCAGCTGGGCGCGAATGGCGAAATTGAGCTGGCGAGTTTTTGGGGGCTGCTGCTGAACAAGTGGGCGCTATGGCAGTACGCGCACACGATGTTGGGGGCCGTGCAGACGGGATGCTTTGTAATGGCGGCGGTCGGGGCGTTTTACTTGCTGACCAGCCGGCACGAGACCTATGGACGGACGTTTGTAAAGGGCGGCGTTTTGGTGGGCGTGGTTGCCGCGGTGCTGCAACTTTTCCCGAGCGGCGACGCGCAGGGGAAACTGATCGCCGAGAATCAGCCGGTGACGCTGGCGGCGATGGAAGGATTGTTCGAAACGCAGGGAGGTGCGCCGCTGGCGATTCTCGGCCAGCCGGATGTGAAGAACCGGAAGCTGGACAATCCGCTGGTGGTGCCCGAGATGCTGAGCTTTCTGACGTATAGGCAATGGACCGCGAATGTGCGCGGATTAAATGCATTTCCAGAGGATGGATGGCCGGACCAGATTTCGCTTTTGTACTTCAGCTATCACGTGATGGTCGGGCTGGGTACGATATTCATTGCGGTGATGGTGCTGGCGGCGTTTTTATTGTGGCGCGGAAGGCTTTTTGAGTCGCGGTGGATGCTGTGGATTCTGATGGTCAGCGCGCCTTTGCCGTACATCGCGAATACCGCGGGCTGGATGACAGCGGAGCTGGGCCGACAGCCATGGTTGATCTATGGGCTGATGCGCACGGCGCGTGGGGTTTCGCCACGCGTAGGTGCGGGCAACGTGTGGTTTACGTTGATTGGATTCATGGGGATGTATACGGTGCTGGCGATTTTATGGCTGTTTCTGATTTATCGCGAGATTGAAGCGGGGCCTGGGCCGGAGGAAGAAGATCCGCGGAAAGTCGCGCGAGTCTCGATCGCGGCGGATTGAGATTGCGGAGGACAAGATGGGAACAATCTGGTTCTGCCTCGTAGCGATCATGATCGCGATGTATGTGTTGCTGGACGGGTTTGATCTGGGAGCGGGCGCGATTCATCTGTTGATCGCGAAAACGGATTTGGAGCGGCGGCAAGTTCTGGCAAGCATCGGGCCGGTGTGGGACGGGAATGAAGTGTGGCTCGTGGCGGCAGGGGGGACGCTGTACTTTGCGTTTCCTGCGCTGTATGCCAGCGGGTTCAGCGGATTTTATCTACCGCTGATGATGGTGCTGTGGCTTTTGATTTTGCGGGGGAGCTCCATCGAGTTTCGCAATCATGTCAAGAGCGCGGTGTGGGATCCGTTCTGGGATTTTTTGTTTTGCGCTTCGAGCTTGTTGCTTGCGGTGTTTTTTGGCGCCGCACTGGCGAATGTGGTGCGCGGAGTTCCGCTCGATGCCAGCGGTTATTTTTTCGAACCGCTGTGGACAGATTTTCGGCTGGGGGAAGGGACGGGCATCCTCGATTGGTACACGATTTTGGTGGGCGTGCTGGCGTTGCTGGCGCTGGTGATGCATGGCTCGTTGTGGGTGCAATTGAAAACGAGCGGCGCGGTGAGCGACCGCGCTCGCAGGCTTTGCGCGCGGGTTTGGTGGGGCGTGGTCGCGCTAACAGCGATCGTGACGCCGGTGACCTTCGAGGTGCAGCCGCAAGTGAAGGAAAATTTTCTCACCTGGCCCTGGGGATTTGTCTTGCCGCTTATGGCCGTGGCGGGGCTCGCGGGGGTGGCGTTCGAACTGCGGAAGTACGATGAGCGGAAAGCGTTTTTTGCTTCGTGCGCGTACCTGGCGGGAATGTTGACGAGTGTGGTGTTCGGCGTTTATCCCCTGGTGTTACCCGCGCGCAATCCCGTGTATTCGCTGACGGTGGAAAGCGCAAAGGCCGGGGCGTATGGATTGAAGGTCGGAGTTCTTTGGTGGATCGTCGGGATGATTCTTGCGGTGGGTTACTTCACGTTTGTGTACCGTTCCTTTAGAGGGAAAGTGGAAGTGGAAAGTGATTCAAGCGGGCATGGGTATTAGGCGAAGAACAGGCATCGGGAATCTCTAGACACAAGGGAGGGTGCGCAGCCTAATCGATAGGGGCACTCCTGTTCATGGGTACCAGCGGTGATACACTAATCTGTGAGGCGAGCTATGGATAAGTCAATCTTGATAGCTACGTCGCTCACAGTCCTTTCTGTATTGGGTTTGGTTGTCTATCGATTGCTCTGGGCTGCCTCCTCCATAGCTGCCGCGGCTGGGCGGGGTGGATTTTCAAAACTACCAA
>Ga0210410_10005935_pt1 | contig 10611 bp, 10 predicted proteins | sample IncBWC4MmetaG_FD_161058 | JGI IMG/M metagenome (GOLD analysis project Ga0210410, IMG submission 161058) | Forest soil microbial communities from Barre Woods Harvard Forest LTER site, Petersham, Massachusetts, United States - Inc-BW-C-4-M | ecosystem: Environmental > Terrestrial > Soil >... | reverse complement strand
GTCGACACCCCGGCCGATCTCGCACGCGCGCGCCAACTTTTCCACTCAGCACGTTAGCTAGGACCATGCCCGAGCAAACGATCGCGTTTCAGGGTGCCCCCGGAGCCTATTCCGATCTCGCCTGCCGCCGCGTCTTCCCCGAGATGGTCACCCTCCCCTGCGCCCAATTCGAGGATGCGTTTGCCGCGGTGCGCGATTGCCGCGCCCGGCTGGCGATGATGCCGATCGAGAATTCGGTCGCCGGTCGCGTCGCCGACATCCACCATCTGATGCCCGATGCGGAGCTCCATATCATCGGCGAACATTTCGAGCGGGTGAACCATCACCTGTTGGCCGTTCCCGGGGCCACGATCGAGACGCTCCGCACGGTCAGAAGTCACGTCCATGCGCTCTCGCAATGCCGACGGCTGATCCGATCGCTCGGGCTCGAGCCGGTGGTCGCGGCCGACACCGCAGGGGCCGCGGCCGAAATCGCCGCGCGCGGCGATCCGAGCGTCGCGGCGATCGCCTCCGAGCTCGCCGGGCAGATCTACGGCCTCGTCTCGCTCAAAGAGAACATCGAGGATGCCGAGCACAACACGACGCGCTTCCTCGTCATGTCGCGCGAGCCCGAGCGGCCACAGCACGGCACCCCGACGGTGACCACGTTTCTGTTCAACGTGCGCAACGTGCCGGCGGCCCTCTATAAGGCGTTGGGCGGTTTCGCCACCAATGGCGTCAACATGACCAAGCTCGAGAGCTACATGGTCGGCGGCGCCTTCGCGGCGACGCAATTCTACGCCGATGTCGAGGCCCATCCCGAGGACCGCTCGCTGGCATTGGCGCTCGAGGAGCTCGCCTTCTTCTCGCACGAGGTCAAGATCCTCGGCGTCTATCCCGCCCATCCGGCGCGCATCGCCGCCTCGGCGAGCGAGGGAACCTGAAGGAAGGACAACCGAAATGATCGTGATCGATCATACGGCACTGCACGACATCGCCGAACGCGTCTTTACTGCGGCCGGCAGCGCGCCCGACGAGGCGCGTACGATCGCCGACTACCTGGTCGAAGCTAATCTGCGCGGCCATGACAGCCACGGCGTCGGGCTGATCCCGAACTATCTGCAGCATCTCGCGGGCGGCACCGTCGTCGCCAACCGCAAGGGGCGGGTCGTCAGCGAGGATGGGTCCTTGATCGTCTATGACGGCGAGCGCGCTTGGGGCCAGATCGCCGCGCGCGAAGCGACGGAAATCGCCATCGCCAAGGCGCGCGAGACCGGGGTCGCTGTCGTCGCCTTGCGCAACCCCCATCACATCGGCCGGGTCGGCAAATATGGCGAGATGTGCGCGGAGGCAGGCCTCGTCTCGTTCCATTTCGTCAACGTCACCGATGCGCGGCCGGCCGTCGCACCATGGCGCGGCAGCGATGCGCGCTTCAGCACCAACCCCGTCTGCATCGCGATCCCGGGCCCCGAGCCCGAGCGGCCGATCATCCTCGACATGGCGACGAGCATGGTCGCGATGGGCAAGGTGCGCGTCGCCCGCAACAAGGGCGAGCAGATGAAGCCTGGCATCCTGCTCGACGGCGACGGCAGGCCGACGACCGACCCCGGCGCGATGTACGGCGAGCGGCGGGGGGCGGTGCTGACCTTTGGCGAGCACAAGGGCTATGCGCTTGCCTTTGTCTGCGAGATGCTGGCCGGTGCCTTGTGCGGCAGCGGCACGATGCGCCCCGAGCGGCAGGGCCGCGGCACGGCGACCAACGGCATGCTGACGATCGTCATCGACCCCTCGCGGCTGATCGATCGCGCCTGGCTGCAAGAGGAGATCGCGGCGATGACCCGATATATCACCGCCTCGCCGGCGCAACACCCGGGCGAGCCAGTGCTGATCCCCGGCGACCCCGAGCGCCTCAGCCGCGCCGAGCGCATCAAGAACGGCGTGCCGGTCGACGACGAGACCTGGCGCGAGCTCACCCTCGCCGCGCGCGGCGTCAATGTGCTGGTCGAGCCGCCGCAAGGGCCGCCGAGCTGACGTCCCGTCCCACCCGGATCCTCCCTGACAGCAGGGACAAAAAGCGCTTTGGTCGCCGAAATGCGCCCTGTCAGAGGTTAAAATCTGCGCCGAATCAGTAGCTTGAGTATCATTGGCCGAAGCTTCCGGCAGCGGAATTTGGGGGCCAAAAGACGCGCTCGGCAGCGGAATGGCAGGGGAATTTGGCACCCGGCTTTGTGCCTGTGTGTGTCGCGTACGAATCAAACTCGTAATTGCTATTATCACATTGTATGCCAAAAGTCTGTAAATGCGGCGGCGCATCGATTACCAGCAAGCTGAAGAGTCAAATTTCGATCATGCTCATATCACAATATTGTGTATCAGTCAAGGAAGCTGCACAGATCAGCAACCCTGCGCGGGGTTGGAATCAGAACCGACCGAGCGTCAGACCGAGGGGGATCAGCGCCATGCCGGCGATGTCCTCGGGCTCGGCGAGGCGGCGCAGCGGGTTCCCGCTTCACGCCGCGCGGCGTTCGGGTCCTCGCAAAGCACCTGGACGAATCGGGTTGTCACAAGACTCCACGCGCATATCGCGAAGCGCGAATTGCGGTGTATGATCGCTTAACGATGGCCCGAAACAGAGTGGGCTGCCGCAGCCATGGCCTCGACGCGCCGTCTTGTCGCGATCCTCGCCGCCGATGTGGCGGGGTATTCGCGCCTGATGGGGGCGGACGAGGAGGGCACGCTCGAGCGCCTCAAGGCAGTTCGCCGGCAGTTGATCGACCCGAAGATCGCCGAGCATCACGGCCGCATCGTCAAGACGACCGGCGATGGCCTGCTAGCGGAATTTCCGAGCGTCGTCGACGCGGTGCGCTGCGCCGCCGAGGTGCAGCGCGGGATGATCGACCGCGAGCCCGAGGTGCCCGATGAGCGGCGCATCAGATTGCGCATCGGCGTCAATCTCGGCGACGTCATCGCCGAGGGCGGCGACATCTTTGGCGATGGCGTTAACGTCGCGGCACGGCTGGAGGCGCTCGCCGAGCCTGGCGGAATCTGTGTTTCCGGCGCTGTACGCAACCAGATCCGCGACAAGCTGCCCTACCCCTTCGAGGATCGGGGCGAGCAGGGCGTCAAGAACATCGCTCGACCCGTGCGGGTCTATGCGCTGCGCCCCGAAGCCGTTGCCGATTTGCCGGCGTCGGGGGTGCTGCCAGAGGCCCCGCCTCGGCGGCGCGGTGCCATCCATGCAACGGCGGCGGCCGCTGCGGTGGCGCTCGTCATCGCCGTCATCGGTTGGTGGCTTTGGCCAGAGACGAGATCCACTCCGACCCCGACGGTGACGGCGGTCGCGGCAGCCCCCGCCGCGATCGCGCAGCCCCTCGTCGCGCCGCGTCTGTCGATCGTCGTGCTGCCGTTTGCCAACCTCAGCAATGACCCGGAACAGCAATACTTTGCCGACGGCATCACCGAGGACGTGACGACGGATCTGTCGCGGATCTCCCACATGTTCGTGATCTCGCGCAATACGGCGTTTACCTATAAGAACAAGCCTGTCGACGCCAAGCAGATCGGCCGCGAGCTGGGCGTGCGTTATTTGCTCGAAGGAAGCGTCCAGCGCTCGGGAAGCAGGGTCCGCGTCACTGCCCAGCTGATCGATGCCGAGACCGACGCGCATCTGTGGGCCGAGCGCTTCGACCGAGACACCGGGGATCTGTTCGCCTTGCAGAACGAGATCACCAGCCGGATCGCGGTGGCGCTCAACCTCGAACTGACCGGCCGAGAGGCCGCCCGTCCGACCAACAATCCCGACGCGGTAGACTATATCCTCCGGGGACGTGCCGCATATTGGAAACCGGCCTCGCGTGAGCAACGTACCGAGACGATTGGCCTGTTTGAGCGAGCATTGGCGCTCGATCCCGATTCAGTCGAGGCGCAGAGTTCGCTGGCGAACGAACTCGCGGCCCGCGCGGGGGAGGGGTGGGCGGACTCTCCCGCTGCCGACGTCGCACGTGCAGAAGAGCTGGTTGCAAGAGCCCTGGCGACATCGCCCCGTAACGCGCTTGCGCATTATGCAAAAGGTACAGTGCTGCGCATGCAGGGCCGATACGAGGAGGCTATCCCAGAATACGAGACCGTGCTCGCACTGGGAGACCGCAACTGGGTGTACGTGTACGCACTAAACTTTCTCGGCCGGTGCAAATTCTTGACCGGATCGATCGAGGAGGTAATTCCACTCTCGGAGCAAGCCATCCGCCTCAGCCCCCGCGATCCCTACATCTATATCCCCTTTAGCCAGATTGGGTAGGTGCATCTGCTGCAATCGCGCATCGAGGAGGCGATCCTCTGGTTCGAGAAGGCGCGCAGCGCCCATCCGGGATTGGCACCTCAACACGCCTTGCTCGCCTCCGCCTATGCCCTCAAAAGTGAGCACGAACGCGCTGCTGAGGAACTCGCAGAAGCGCGCAGACTAAACAGCAACCGTTATTCGAGCATCGCGCGCTTGACGGCCTCCGGATACTCGGGCACTCCCAACTATTGGGGGGTGCCAAAGATCCGCACCTTGTTCGAAACCACCTATTTCGCCGGTCTGCGCAAGGCCGGGGTGCCGGAGGAATGACCGCGTACGCCCAGCACATGCCCGTCATTGCGTTTCGTTCACATCCTCGATCTTAACGCCGCGCCCGGCTTGCAAATTCTGTCGCGCCCTTTCGATGCGCTGGAGAAAGCGCGGGTCGTTCTCCAGGCGATAGTCGAACCAGTCGTCTTCGGACTGGAAGCCGATCAGCACTCCGGCCGGCTTGCCGTGGCGGGTGATGACGATCTCGTGCTTCTCGGCCTCCCGCAGAAAACGCGAGAGGTCGTCCTTGAGTTCGGACAGTGGAACCTGTCTCACTGGGGACTTGCGTATCGAGCCAGCCATAGGTCGGCCTCCGATTTGGGAACGATCGCCAAGATTTCGACGGTCGAGTCGGAAATATCATAGAACACGCGAACCTCGCCCACGCGGAGCCGGTATTGCGGCCGAGTGATACCGCGTAGCCGCTTGATACGGCTGCGGCTGGTCTTCCTTGGCTCGTGCCGCAGATGCCTTTCGAGCGCCGACCGAACGTTGGCCCGATTATTCGCCTTCAGCAACCGGAAGTCTTCAATGGCTTCGGGGGCAAGGACGATCTCGAAACCCACCCTGGCCAGATTATAGCCTAGGGTGAAAGATCGTCAAACCTGGTGCACGCGCGTGCCGCCGCGCGCGAATTGTGGTGTATGATTGCGCTTAACGATAACCCGAAGCAGGGTGAGCTGCAGGAGCCATGGCCTCGATCCGCCGTCTTGCCGCGATCCTCGCCGCCGATGTGGCGGGCTACTCGCGGCTGATGGGGGCGGACGAGGAAGGCACGCACGAACGCCTGAAGGCGCATCGCCGGCAGCTGGTCGATCCGAAGGTCAGCGAGCATAAGGGCCGCATCGTCAAGACCACGGGCGACGGCCTGCTGGTGGAATTCGCCAGCGTCGTCGATGCGGTGCGCTGCGCCGCCGAGGTGCAGCGCGGGATGCTCGACCGCGAGCCCGAAGCAACCGACGAGCGGCAAATCAGATTTCGCATCGGCGTCAATCTCGGCGACATCATTGCCGAGGGCGGCGACATCTTTGGCGACGGCGTCAATGTCGCCGCACGGCTCGAGGCGCTCGCCGAGCCCGGCGGGATCTGCGTCTCGCGGACGGTGCGCGACCACATCCGCGACAAGCTGCCCTACCCGTTCGAGGATCTGGGCGAGCAAAGCGTCAAGAACATCGCACGCCCGGTACGTGTCTATGCGCTGCGCCCCGAGGCCGTCGCCGATCTGTCGGCGGCGGGCGTGCCGCCCGAAGCGCCGCGTCGCCGGCGCATGCGTCTCGTCGGAATGGCAACGGCCGCTGCCGCGGCGATAGTTCTTTCCGTCGCTGCTTGGTCGCTTTGGCCAGCGACGAGACCATCCTCCACGCCACCGGCAGCGGTCGCTGCGGCCGCCACGTCGATATCGCAGCCCCTCGTGGCGCCGCGCCTGTCGATCGTCGTATTGCCGTTCGCCAATCTCAACAACGACCCCGACCAACAATATTTGGCGGACGGAATCACCGAGGATCTGACGACCAATCTGTCGCGGATCTCAAGTAGCTTCGTGATCTCGCGCAATACCGCGTTCATCTCTAGGAACAAGCCGGTCGACGCGAAGCAGATCGGCCGCGAGCTGGGGGTGCGCTACGTGCTCGAAGGGAGCGTCCGACGGTCGGGCAACCAGGTCCGCGTCAACACCCAGCTGATCGACGCCGAAACCGACGCGCGTCTTTGGGCGGAACGGTTCGACAGCGACACGGGCAATCTGTTCACCCTGCAAAACGAAATCACGAGCCGGATCGCAGTTGCCCTCAACATCGAACTGACCAGCAGAGAGGCCGCCCGGCCGACCGAGCATCCCGACGCGCTGGACTACATTCTCCGGGGGCGCGCCGCATATTGGAAGCCGAATTCGCTTGCAAAATGGGAGGAGACGGTCAGCCTTTTCGAGCGCGCATTGACGCTCGATCCGCAATCCGTCGAGGCACAGAGCTGGTTGGCCACCTCGCTCGCGATCCGCGTGGCGAGCGGGTCTACTTATTCAGCCACCCTCGAAACCCAACGCGCGGAAGAACTCGTGGGGAAAGCCCTGGCGGCATCGCCGCGCAACTGGGTTGCGCATTACGCCAAAGCCACGTTGCGGCTTGTCCAGCACCGATGCGAGGAAGCCATTCCCGAATATGAGATCGTGCTCGCGCTAAATCCATATTGGATGAATACATTAGTCTTTCTCGGCTCCTGCAAGCTCCTGACCGGGTCAATAGAGGAGGTGATCCCACTCTGCGAGCAAGCGATCCGCCTCAGCCCACGCGATCCCTTCATTTGGATCCCTTTTATCCTGATCGGGCAGGTGCATCTGCTGCAATCGCGCACCGACGAGGCGATCGCCTGGTTCGAAAGAGCGCGCAGCGTTCTTCCGAGAAATCCAGAACTACACGCCTTGCTTAGCTCCGCTTATGCCCTCAAAGGCGAGACCGAGCGCGCCGCAGCAGAACTCGAGGAGGCACAGAGGGAAGGTTATTATTCGAACATTGCCCACCTGAAGGTTCGCCAAGATTTTGGGGTGCCGAAGGTCCGCGCCTTATTCGAAACGACTTATTTCGCCGGGTTGCGCAAGGCTGGGATGCCCGAGGAATAGCTGCGGTGAGGCTGCGCTCGGGTCAGCCTGTCCGTTCCCGCAATCTGACGTAGTTGACCGGTCGCAGGATCCGAATGCCCCGCCAGGGGTCGAGAACCAGCAGGTCATCGTCGCTCGACACGATGACGGACGCTCCGGCAGCCAGCGCCAGTTCGAGGTATTTATTGTCCTTTGGGTCGCGGCAATCGGTGACTGGTTCCATCGGCTCGAACATCACCGCAGCAGCTCCAAGAATGTCGAGGATCGGGCCGCGGGTCGCGTCCGAGATATATTTGTGGAATTTCGGGCGCTGCAGGACCTCGCGGATTTCGGTCTCGACCGCCGGGGACAGGCAAATGGTTTCTTGCGATCGCGCAAGGAGCAACGCCCGCTCGGAAATTGTATCCTGTTTGAGCGCAGCCCCGATGACCGAGCTCGCGTCAAAGACGACCTTCGGCATTATAGGCGGCGAGTTCCGCCTCGATCTCCTCGTCAGTCAAGCCATCGGCGCGTGCCGCGCTTTTGATCGAGGCGAAAATCGCAGCCAAGGGATCATCACCCAAGGATCGCGGATGTAGCAAGCTGCTGACGAGTTTTCCAACACGTTGGCGCCGCTCAGGGTCGCCCAGCGCCTCGGCCGCCTCGGGCGTGACCGGGATCTCGACCATCACGGTATCGGCCATCTCCTGCCTCCTCGCTGCCTTTCCCGATAAAATATGATGGCGCTTACATTTCGGAAAAAGGAACCAGCGGAAATCAGGGGACGCGCATGTCGCCGCGCGCGAGTTGCGGTGTATGATTGTGCCCAACGATAGCCCGGAGCAGGGTGGGCTGCTGGAGCCATGGCCTCGACCCGCCGTCTTGCCGCGATCCTCGCCGCCGATGTGGCGGGGTATTCGCGGCTGATGGGGGCGGATGAGGAGGGCACCCTCGAGCGCCTCAAGGCGCATCGCCGACAGCTGATCGATCCGAAGATTACCGAGCACCACGGCCGCATCGTCAAGACCACCGGCGACGGCCTGCTCGCGGAATTCGCCAGCGTCGTCGACGCGGTGCGCTGTGCCGCCGAAGTGCAGCGCGGGATGATCGACCGCGAGCCCGAGGCGCCGGACGAGCGGCGCATCAGGTTGCGTTTTGACACGCCTATGGAATTTATTTACCTTACCTTAATTAATGGGCGGATCGTCCGAAGGCATTTGCGTGGGAGGAAAACCCGAAATGGGCATTGGTACAGCGCGCTCCGCTGTCTTCGGCTTGGCGTTGGCCGTGACCTCATTTTGGGCTGTAGCGGCGCTCGGACAGCCACAGCCGCCGGTGCAGGGCGGCGCCTCGACAACAGCCGAGGAGAGGCAGGCCGCCGAGAAGGCGACGCTTGGCGACCCGCGCGTTCGGGCCATCCTGGGTGCGGGACAACTGCGCGTTGCCGCCGGCGATGTCGCAGTGGACAAAGGCGAAGCCGAAGCCTTTCTTACGGGGAAATCGGAGAGGCCGCCCGGCAAACGCGTCATCGTCCTCGTGTTCAATGTACAGTCGAATAAGGCGGCGCGCGCGGTCGTCTCTCTGCCCGAATACCGCCTGCTCGCAGTCGAGCGCGCACCACCTGACGACATGCCCTTGGTCCGCGAAGACGCCGAGCAAGCGTTGGCCCTCGCCAAGGCCGATCCCGCTCTTCGCCGAGCCGTCGGCGACACCTTGGACCGCTACACAATCCTCGAACCGGGAAGCGAGGAGAGAGTCCCGTTTGCTGCGCAGGTGCTGCCGTTGCGGAACTCGAATCGGCGCGACGCCTGCAGCGTGGATCGATGCCTCGCTCTGATCTTCCGAACGGAAGACGGTTACCTTTCGATAATTGCCCAGGTTGATCTGACGAGGCGCAAGGTCGCGGTCAGCCAAGGAGGAGGGCAGCCTCGATGAACGGGTTCCCGCGGCTCCGGGCTTGCTTTGTCGCCGCCGCGCTGCTCGCGACATTGGCGGGCGTCGCAGACGCTCAGCCGGCCACCACGACGGCCACATTGGATCTGGCGCGCTTCCAACTGTTCTGCCCGAACGCGGTCACGCAGAGTTTTCCGACCAGTGCCCCGGCGGTAACCACCTGGCTGATTTGCTGGCACGAGGTCGCCGGGAACAACAGCGTCGCAGATCCCAACGGTCTGATCATCGGTCCTGTCTACTTCCGCAAGGCGCCAAACGCACCCTTCGTGCGGATCCTCTGGGACGTGCGCGTGTCCGACTATTTCGTGCCCTATCACAACAACAGCTACCGGTTCTATGATCTGAGCTTCTACAATTTCAAGCTGACCGGCGTAACCGCAGCCGACTGTCCGGTCAGTGCCGGCGGCGCACCGATCAGCCCCCACGTGTGCAAGGAGGTACACGACCGGGGGCTGATGTGGAAGGATTGGACCGGGGTTCGCCGCGGCGAGGAGATGGTGCTGTGGGGGGCGATCGCCGCCGGCAACTACCAATACATTCAGGAATACACATTCCGCGACGACGGCGCGATCATTGGACGGCTCGGTGCAACCGCCCAGAATCTCCCGACACAGGAATTGGAACCGCATACGCACAACGCCCTGTGGCGGCTCGACATCGATCTCGATGGCGTGACCAACAACGCAGCTCAGCTGCGCCATATCGAGAACCCGGCCAATGCCGCCGGCACGGCGACGGACACGACGACCCCGATCGCCGTCGCCCAAGGCTTCACCTGGTCGGCGCGCACGCACGACATGGTCGAGATCACCAACCCCTCATTCAAGAATGCGCAAGGCCATACCGCCTCCTACCAGCTCGTCCCATTGGTCACAGGCGGCGGGCTGACGCAGCATTATGAGAAGTTCACCCAAAACGACTTTTGGGTGACGCCCTATAATCCCGCGCAATTCGCGGCCAAGAACTTGCCGGCCTATGTCGCCGGAGCGCCGCCGGTGGCAAACCGGGATCTCGTGGTTTGGTACAAGGGTTCCCTCCACCACCACCCGCGCGACGAGGACGGGGTATTCAACAGGAGTCGCACATGGATCGGCACGGCCGATGTCATGTGGACCGGGTTCATGCTGATGCCGCACGACTTCTTCGACTGTTCGCCATTCTACAAGCCGTGCCCGTAGCCGAATTCTATTACCGTTACGCCGGGCACGCGCCATAATGTTTATAATTGTGCCAAACGATAGCCCGGAGCAGGGTGGGCTGCCGCAGCCATGGCCTCGACCCGCCGTCTTGCCGCGATCCTCGCCGCCGATGTGGCGGGCTACTCGCGGCTGATGGGGGCGGACGAGGAAGGCACGCACGAACGCCTGAAGGCGCATCGCCGGCAGCTGGTCGATCCGAAGATCAGCGAGCATAAGGGCCGCATCGTCAAGACCACGGGCGACGGCCTGCTGGTGGAATTCGCCAGCGTTGTCGATGCGGTGCGCTGCGCCGCCGAGGT
>Ga0210410_10005934_pt1 | contig 10612 bp, 20 predicted proteins | sample IncBWC4MmetaG_FD_161058 | JGI IMG/M metagenome (GOLD analysis project Ga0210410, IMG submission 161058) | Forest soil microbial communities from Barre Woods Harvard Forest LTER site, Petersham, Massachusetts, United States - Inc-BW-C-4-M | ecosystem: Environmental > Terrestrial > Soil >... | reverse complement strand
CGCAAGGAACGTAGCAATACCAGCAGCTAATCCAGAAACACCAGTCGATATCGGAAGCCCTGTCAGATTAGTTGCAACACCAGAAAGCGGGGTACCAAGCGCGATATTTGTTCCATCACTGGTAACGTTAGTAATGCCACCGAATGCCCCTGCCTGATTGAACTGTACTTGTGTGTTCGCTCCACCCGGCGACCCTCCTCCCCCACCAGCATCAAGCGTTTGCAGCGCCGCTATCAGAACGTCAATCGAACACGTAACGACTTCATTACCTGACAGCGTTGTTCCCGACTGAAAAGCAGCCGTCTTGAACTGATTGAGATTGGCGATTAGGGCTACGACGTTCGCACTCATTGTGGTGTCTTTCCTTCGGTCTTAAACTCAACCACGGCCAATCGCCTATCAATATCGTTTTCCCGATCCGCAACCCGGTCGATCCTATGTGCTTCACCTTCTATCCGCATTGTGATGGTATCTGTGGTGTTGCCAAGCGTCGTCATGATGTAAGCCGTCATTCCAAGGATGATCGTGAACATTCCTGTTATCACAGCCCCAAGCAGCCAAATAATTTTCCCGTCAACAGTCATTAAATCTGAGACCGCAATTGTTTGATCGAAGCATCAAGCGTGGCCCACTGATCCGGCGTAGGATCGGTACCATTTGCTTGCGCTTGTGTGATAACGGTGACAGCGGTTTCGATAAGGCCGGTTACATCCTGCCCCGCTTGAATAAGCTGTGGCAAAGCTTGCAGCACCGCTAAAGCTACCGTTGCGATATCCATTGTGTTTCCTTTTATTTGACAGGCAACGCACTAGCTTCGGCTTCAAGCCCGGCAAGCGCGGTTGTCGCGGTGTTGATAAGAAGCTGGATTGTGTTGCTGGAATATCCAGCGGTTTGCGCCGCAGCTTCCGCCGCGTCGATTGCCTTCGCCGCTACTGCATCGTCGGCCCGTATCTTGGCGACGAGCTTAGGATCGGAGCACAGAACCGGCGACGTAGGCGTTCCGCACGGCGGAAGCGCATCGTATTTCGCGGCGATAACAAGTGCCGCCCCTTCCGCGCTTTTGAGTTCGAACACGGCTTGGGCCGGTGTTTTAGGAGGGGGCGGAGTAAGCGAAGTGCACGCTCCCAGCGCCATGAATAGGAGATAGCAGGTTTTCATTTCGGGGGTGCTCCGGTGTTTCCGGCGTCGGTATGGTTCCACACCGCACCGATGATCGCGAACACAGCACCCACAATGATCGTCAGGCTGGATTGCACGCTTGATGCTTGGCTTGCCGTAAGAAAGCCATAGCTTGATGCGAGCGAACCAAGCACCATAAGAGATGATTGGAGCGCCGCTTGGATTTGTGTTTGGTTCATTGTGGCGTTTCCTTTTCGGGTTCTGGCGGAGGGGGCGGAGGATCGGGCATCGCAACCGCGATAGTCGAAAGCCATTGCGAAAGATTGAGTGCATCGGCCTTGCTCGGAAGCATGACCGCCAAGCCATGAATGGCAACGCGGTCGCCTTGCTGCTTTACGAGAAACTTATTTTCGTCAGCCATTGTTTATTCTCCTACGCTGTGAACATCTGTTGCGCCGTCGCGCGACGGTCAACCAATTGCGCAACGACCGTCTGACCGGAATGCACCCATTTCGGGAGTTCGTTCGCGGCCCCTTGATAGTCTCCGGAATTGAGAAGCGAAAGCAAAGTAGAGGATGCAAACTTGCTAGCTCCGAACTGAAAAACGAAATCCGCAAGCGCATCGAACATCCCTTGGGAAATCGGTACGGCGACGTTCGCGTAAATTCCCTGTTCCGCGTTCGTAAGGTCCGCCGCGAAAAGATCGTACACCTGTCCGTCCGTCAGAACCGAAGCTTGGGAAAGACCGTCGCCCGGTACGATCAAGTGACCGATGCCGATTGACCAATTTCCAGCGATATCCTGATACGCGGTGCGCGAATACCCTTCCCATCGCTGAATGTTGTCCTTTCCATTCTGCGACGTTGAGAGTTGATTTGCTGATACCATCGGTGCGGTCAAATCGGTGTAATCCGGTTGCGTGGTTGATCCTTGCAAGCTCATAAGCGCCAGTACTGCGACACCAGCAATTATCAGGACGATAATTGTATCATCCCTACTTGACATAGCTCGTAAGCGCCACGGTTTCGAAATTTCCCGCCGCTGGTGCTGCGGTAAATTCCAATGTCATTGCTGTATTAGTAGAACCGGGAATGTTGACCGAAATCGAACCTTCTTTGCTCGCCCCTATCGGTATCGGCCCGACCGTGGTTTGCCAAATGATAGGCCCGACGCCAGACGCACCATCCCTAAGCACGAGATTGAGAACGGGTTGGGCCGCGACCGCCGCAACGCTGTAGGTGATGGTTTGTGCGACGTTGCGAAGTCCGAGCCCCGCCGCCGGTTGCGTAACGGTTGCCTGAGTTGCCGCCGCTGGAGCGCTGAAAAGCGTCGATCCTGTCGGTCCCGTATTGGCAATCGAAACCCATTGATTGCCGTATTTATCGACGGTGCCAACCATTGGGCAACCATCGTCCGTCGCCCATATCGTTCCTTGCGCCGTTTGCTTGCAGCGGAAAACATTGATGATCTTTGAATTGCGGCGCACCCTCTAGCTCCTTTTCGCTTCGTATTCGGTGAGGGTTTCGACTAATTCAGGATCGCCGTTGCCGACTTCGTTATTGAGTGTGCGGCCAGTTTTCCGTATCAAATTACCATAGTAATGCACATAGGTGATGGTTGAGCCATCGTTGGTGACACCGGGAATATTGATCGACAGGGTTTGATTTTCGTCCACCAGCACGAATGCGTTGAATGCCAAGTCCGCCGCTTCAAGGTCGAATGTTGGAACACCACCAAACCCTAGCGTGTTCGGTGTCCAATACGGTGTCGGAGCGCCGTTGATGAGTACTTGTAGGTTGGCGTTCGCGGGCGAGCCGGGGTTAGCCGCGTCACCATAACCGTTGATGCCGAGCGTATGCACCCCGGTATTGGTGACGGCGGGATACACGGAAATTTCGAACCGGCGCGTGATCGCAAGATAGCCCTGCGGTACCGTGTAATGAACCGCCGCCGATGTTCCGTTATAGGTCTCTTCCCAATGGAAATCGAAGGCGTTGACCGGCCTGCTATCGAATACCGAACGGACGATACCGATATCGACAACATCGGGCGGAGCGCCGTTAAATACATCCGGCTGGTACCGGGGATCGAATGGCGGCGGAACAGGCATATCCTGCGACGGGACGGGGGATTGTTTCCCCAGTAGCGCCGAAGGATCATACGGCTTAGGGTTCTGCGCAGGCGGAAACTGCGTAGGATTATACGGATATGGCGGAAACTGTTTCCAAACCATTGATCACCTTTACTGCATCGTCCCTTGGGCGAAGATTTTCGCACCGTGGAACGCAACGCGAAGGTCATAGGTCAAGGCTTGGCTGTAGTTCGCGAAAGTCAGCGCGATATTGGTTCGTGCGGGGAACCGGCGCGGTACGGGAAGGATGTACGGCAAGCGACCGTCGCCCATCAATCCGCGAAGCGCGATTGGGATGCTGAAGAGATTGCGGCCCGAACCGCTATCGACCATCAGCATGGTAACATAGAACTGATCCGAGGTCAGAAGCGTATCCGCGCCCGTGAGATTTGCCGTCACGGTCATTTTCGTCAGTTCGAAATCCGACGAAGCATCAATCTGAATGTTGCCGATGAATGTCGCGCCCGCCGCGAAATTCAAAGCGTTGATGCCGTATACGTAGTAGTCGCGGACATATTGAACCAGCGGTGCATTTGGTGTCGAAGACGTAGCCGGAACGCTGAGATTTGAAGGCGCGTTGCCATTGGATTGCCCAAGAAACTGCATTCTGCGGGGCGCGTAAGCCATTGTATCTTTTCCTTTCCCGAAAAGATGGGGTGGGCTTTCTGCCCACCCCTAGTCGAGGGGACCCAACTGCTACTGGGACCTACGGTAGAGAACACCGTCAAGCGTGCAGTAAATCAAAGCAGGATTTGTGATCGCACGAAGAGACGGGAAATTGATATTGACGTTGAAGTTTTGGTTTGAAACCAGCCGAAGCGGGGCCTTCAAAAGATAAGGGCGACCGCGCGCCGTGCCGTATGCGATGCGCGATTGGAATGCCGCGCCCGCCGTTGTTGCGTCGGACAATGCAGCATTCACCGCAAAGTTTGCCTTCGGCGGGAATTTCATCAACGGCGCTTCGGTGAGATACGCCTTCGACCCGACGAAGAGCACGAGATACCCCGTCCGGTAGAAGATATAAGCATCGTTGACGATTTGCGCGATAGCTTGGGCACCGAACGCCGCTGGCATTTGCGCCGCAACGGTTGGCGTGGTGGGGAGAAACATCAACTCAATCGACTGAATGAGAAATTCGATGTTCGCGGGCAACATACCGGCATTCGTGATGTTGGTGTCTTCGAACGTTTTTGCGCCACCAGCGAAACCCGTTCCCTGACCAGCCGGAACTTGGAAAAAGATCATTTGCGACAAGCCCGCCGCTGGATAGGCGATGCTGTCGTAAAGCGTTTGCGTAACGCCTTCCCATCCTTCACGGTTGACGTTGAAAGCGTCCAACTGACCGCGCGTCGGAATGGGAATAATGACTTGATTTGGATTTGCGAGTGCAGCGGCAATCGGGGAAACTTGTGGGGTTCCCGATCCCGGTTGCTGCATCGTCGCATATTCGTCGCTTCGGCTTATCACCGAAGGGGCGACATAGCCACGGTATTTTCGCATTTGATTTACCCTTTCATCTTTACGGGATCAAATACTTACACGTCGCCTTTTCTGAACTGGCGGGTGGAAAGGCGACCCTAACCGCCCCGCCAATTCAGGCTAGTACGAAGCGTAATAGGCGCTCTCGTTTTCGTTCTGGAAATGGTTCATTCCCAGCCCTTGCAACGATCCGCCGTAACCACCGTCATAGGCGCTCATGCCTTCGACATAAGTTCCCATGCCGTGCATTCCGGTTCCGACTTGCCAAGCCGGGCTAATCCAGCCCATGCCGGAAAGTCCGGGAACGATACCCATCGAAACGATTTGCGACTTGATGAGCGAGTACAGCGTGACGGTAACCGCGCCCGCGGTGACTTGATCGCCGTAGCGTTTGCCCATCGTTTTGCTCGCGAGCATTCCAACGCCAACCGCGCCACCGAGCCGGGCAATCGAAGCGCCGAAGCCGGTTGTCAGCATGGCCGGAAGATAGGGAGCCGCGTACACCATCGCGATATCCACGCCCAACGCGCCCATCGCACCAATTGCGCTTGGCATAAGAGTATCGTTCATGAAACTCCGTGGCGAAAAGCGCCGGATGCTTGACGGATTTCTCCGCAATCCGTAGCTGCGCCGTCTGCGGTGACGCCGAATTGGATTTCGCGCAACGCCTACCGACATGTGACGGCGACGGCCACCGCTCCTGCGACGGCGGCGGCGGCGCGGATTGCTTCGCGGCCCGAAATATTTGAGTTGCTTTGCCGTCATGCGGCGAGCGCCACGGCGTCTTCGCGTCCCAGCCCGCCGTTTCCTACGGCGCGGGTTCACCAATAGCAATTCCTGCATTGTGTGTTCCTTCGCGGTTGTGGGGCTTCATCCGATAAAACCCCTGTCAGTGAACCTATACGAACCCTTGATCGCATAGAGTTGACGACCGTCAGAAGAAACACACAGTAAGGGCCGATCATTTTTATTGAAGCGATGCAGCGAGGATTTCTCTTCGCCTATCGCTTTATACATCACTCCGTCCAATTCGCCTACAACTAAAACGGTGTCCGATCCGAGGTCGATATCCCCAACCTCATCACGTTTCGGCTTGCGACCGAAAAACGACTGAAACCGCCTTTTTGCAGCGTCGATGCTCACTTTTTTATAGCGTCCACCTTGATGGAAACGATTTCCCTAGGCAACTGTTTAAGGAGAAGCTTCGCCGTTCGCATGGCGACGGCGACCGATTTATAGCGCGTTGCAGCGGCCAACCCGGCGACAAAGCTTTCCGTACTTTTCCGGAAATAGAATTGCTTGCCGTTTTCCAGCGTGGCGCAAATCACGAAGCGGCCTACGGGGTTTCTCCTAACCCGTTGGATTTTTCTCTTGCGGCGTTTCTTGATAACTTCGTACATCGGTTCGCCTGTACTCGTCCGGTTCGACGTACCGAAATAATCCTTAGCCCGTTTCACCTTAAAGACGTTGCCGGTAAATCTGTTTCTCAGTGTGGGATTTCGCCTCGCTCCGATCTTCCGTGTACGGTGCTTTTTCGCTTTACGTCTTTTGGGGTTCTTTTTTGGCCCGAAGCTTGCCGGTTCTAAAATATAAGAATGGCTCGCTAGCTCCGGGTGATGCTTTGACAAACCGGCAAGGCTTTTCTTAGCCCCTTCCTCATCGGTAAATAACTCAAGGGTTGTCATTCCATTTGGCGGATCGGTGACAAGGGTCCACTGTGTTTCATGAAAGAGACGGACCGGACGGCGTTGTTGATGCCAAGTTGCCATTATCTTCGCCTTTCCCAAGCATCAATCAACGGCGGTCCCAAAAAGATCGCTAGCGCAACGAAAGCTAGCGTTGACCAAGGAATACCGAGAAAATCATTCGTTGGCGGAGGACCCGACACCGCGTTGACTTGCGCCGCTGCTTGCGCGGGCGATACGCCTGTCGCTTCCAATGCCTGCAACTGATTGAAGCGTTGCGCGGCGGCATAGTATTGCCCGATCAAATTCGAGACCTCGACCAGCGTCACGGTTGCCGCCGCCAAACCGACAACAACAATCACGGGTGCGATGCCAAGATCGCCAAGGCCGGAAAGTCCGAGCGCCGATTTCGCGTTGTCGTATGCGGCTTGCGCCGTCGCCATTGCGCTATCGACGCCGTTTTGCAGATATGTCAGCCATGACGAAACGTAATCGCGCGTTGCCTTCAACTGCTCCAGTTTGTACGCCGCGTCCGATCCTTGCTGCAAAAGCGAGTTGTAGTAGTCCAGCAATTCCGGGTGCGTTGATTGGATATACGGACCTTGCGCCATCAAGCCGTTGTAGTTTGTGTAGAAGTCCGAATAAGCTTGATCGAAGTTCGTGACGAACTGTGTCCAGCTTGGTGCGTCGGAGGGTGATAGCGCGGTATCAGTCATCTAACGGGACCGGCGATGCTTCATTAATGACGTAAACAGAAGCAACGCCCCCGCCCCAGCCGCTAGCATGAAGATCATGTTTTGCGTAGCAGGAGCAACACCAACACCGATTTGCGGGGCCATCAACGCGAGTTGCTGTGGCGTCAATAGCGGCTTGCCTTGTTGCAACAAACTCGCTTGCAGATTTTGCAGATTGATCGCCTGATATGCAGTGATGCCACCCGTGACGAGATTGCTCAACGCGCTGGAAATCGAAGACCAATCCGTTGGTGTTGATGTAACGCTTGTAGGTGCGTCCGGCGTTACGCCGGTCGGAGCGGGCGCAACATAGATAGGGTTACCCTGCGCGTCGTATCCGAGCGGCAATCCCGGCAACGAACTATCGGTGATAACTTGCGTTGCGGCGTCGGTTGAACTTTGTCCGAGATGCATGGGATCACCTTTTCAAGAGTAGGAATAAAATTGCAGCGCCCGCCGCCCATACCCAAGGCTGCACTTGCGGCTGCCCCAGGATCGCGGCTTGAACGGGTGTCAGCACGACCGGGTTTGCTTGCGCGGGGTTCAAAATCGCGGCTTGTACATCCGTCAATTGTGCAGCCGGAATGACCGGAGCCGCATCGCCTTGCGCCGCATAATAAGCGGGGCTACCGACTTGCGGCGTAATATCAACCATTGCGGGAATGGTTGTGTCGGTCGTCGCGGGAGTGTCGCCCATATACATGGTCTAGCCCTTTCCCATCATCGCAAATAGCAACAGCGCGCCCGCCCCGACAAGCAGGAACGGTATGATATTCGATATCGGGGCAGTCGCGCCGGGAATGGCATAGGTTGCGTTCCCGCCAGCGTAGGAAGTCGAAACACCATACGGCATTCCCGTTGCTGGATTATACAAGGCCGGATTTTGATATCCGATTGTTGTCATCGGATAGGTTCCCGTTCCATACGGCGTGACGCCGTAGGGAAGATTAGTCGCCGGATTGAGAGTTGCCGGATTTATCATCGTGGGAATGATCGGGCGCGGATTGAGCGCTTGGGCGATTGCACCGGCCTGACCGGCGACCGCCGTCAACGCTTGCCCGAACCAACCCGGCGAAGGCGCGGTTGGTGAAATTGCCGGGGCATTCATGATCGCTTGCTGCACTGGCGTCAAACTATTCGCACCGATGATCGGCTGCATTCCCGGTGCTGATACCAGAGACGGCGCGTTCATTATCGCTTGCTGCACTGGCGTCAGCGATATTGCGTTTCCGCTCGCATCATATCCGACTGTCGTAGCGTCGGGCGCGGTGCCCGGCATTTGCAAATCGGTTTGATCGTCGCCAAGCCCGCGCAATCCGTTCATATGAAATGAAGGATTGGCGAAAGCGACCCTATCCCTGTATGAAGACGCGAGATGCATGGCTTATCCTTTCGCAGGCTTGCGTTGTGCCAGTACTAGCAGAATTAAAGCGAATGCGCCGAACCCCATCAAAAGATAATTGGTCATGTCCGCACCGACGATCGGTTGTGGCGGGGGTGGCGGCGACAAGTCGATTGTTGGCGATGGTGCACCCGGATAATAGGATGGGGGTGGGGCGTACATCGCCGGATTGGGAACGACAGGGGGATAATATTGTCCCGATGCTCCGATGGGCAACGGATAGGATGCAGCCGGTATTGCCGTTGCTGAACCGGGGATCGGAATGCTCGCTTGTACCGCGCCGTACCCTTGCGCTTGCTGTAGTTGTGCGCTCAATTGCTGAATGAGTTGCAGTTGAGCGGCAAAAGTCTGGTTGTAGCCGTCGCCAAGCTGGCGCGCGTATGTCGCAACATATTGCGCATAGCCCGGCGCGTATTTTTGAATGAGCGGAAGCATCGTCGCCTGCCAAGCGGGCGAGCCGGTATGCCCCTGAAACCCATTCGCGGGCGCATAGGGCGCTGGCGGGGTTTGGTGCATCAAATTCGCGATTTGCGTTTGTAGTTGATTGATCTTCACTTCGTTGGCGACGATGTTATCGGGGTAATCGTCCACCAGAAATCCGTAAGGGCTGAAGTGTTGCTTCCCGCTAATCAGCGAAATGATCGGTGCAATCAGCGAAGCGGCGGGCGATATGAAAGGCGCAATCTGCCCGATGCCGTCGATTTCCCCGGAGCGGATGTTGCAACCATCGCCTAGACTGCTCCCGGTATACATCACGACCTCAGAAAATTGATGCGGCGACGGCGATGCCAACTCGGATCGGGCGGCAACACGACCGGCGCAACATTCACCGTGGGAATGAAACCGGGTTGATTGGTAATCGCTTGATACCTTGGATTTGACTGAATGGCCGACGACACATAGCTACCCGCCGAATAGGTCGATTGCGGAACGTTCAGCGTCGGTTCGGTATATGTCGGGGCTTGCGACACCGCGCCCGGTGTCTGAATTTTCGGGCTGATAACTTGCCCATTGTAATAGTAATTGATGGTTGGCGGCAACGGCCCGATAGCGCCGGGCATGATGGTTTGTATTCCGGGAGCACCGACGATGCCGGTTGCTTTCGTGATGGGCAAAGGCGTCGGTGCGTTTCCCAGGTACATCATTTCTTCCTAATCAGTTATACCACGGCAACGCGGCAACAATCCCCGGCGGTCGCCAACCAGCCGGAACATTCTCCGTTGTTTCGAGGCTCATCCAGCCCGGCCCGTATTTCGTATCGACAAATACATGCGAGTAGTCATCGGGCACTGTGAACCCGACCGCAACGAAGCGGGTAGGGTGTCCAATGCTTTCAAGCAACGAAGCGAGCAGGATCGCCTTGTCGTCACAGTCACCATATTCCTGAGATAAAATTTGCTCCGGGAAATGGATAGTTTCAACGCCGCGAATATCACGAACATAGCGAATGTTATCGCGGACAAACTGATGTAGGGCAATTATTTCCCCTAAATAGTTTTTCTGCGCCAGCGATTGCGTCAGCGCGGTTGCTTTCTCCCGGATCGTCGGTTGCTTTTTCCCGCGCTTGACCAAATCGGACATAAGTTTAAGTGTCGCCTTCACTCCCTCCGACCCATCCGGTATCTCCAATAGGCTGGACGGGGGATAAGTCGGGAGATGCATCCGAAGCACTTTCGCTTGCGCCCGCATCATTCATCATTTCTTTTATTTCGGCAATGAGTTTCTGGAACCACGGAACATAGGGAACACTCTCCGGGACCAATTGCTGCATGAGTTGAATTGGGTTAGGCTGTTGCAATACCGAGACAATTACTTCACGCGGCCAACTATCCAGCACGACTTCTGCATATAATCGTGGATCGCTTCCCCTTGCTGCTAGTGGAATAAGGCTCATTATCCCTTGTCGAGCATTTGCGAGTACTTGTTGTTCATTGGGTTTCACTGGTTGCGGCGCTGGCGGTGTTGGTGTCGGCAAGGGGGCTGGGAACTGCGGGGCCACCTTTTGAGGGATTTGCTGCTTTACCCCGTTCATGGGCTGTTGGCGGGACATGATTTCTACTCC
>Ga0210410_10005928_pt1 | contig 10618 bp, 10 predicted proteins | sample IncBWC4MmetaG_FD_161058 | JGI IMG/M metagenome (GOLD analysis project Ga0210410, IMG submission 161058) | Forest soil microbial communities from Barre Woods Harvard Forest LTER site, Petersham, Massachusetts, United States - Inc-BW-C-4-M | ecosystem: Environmental > Terrestrial > Soil >... | reverse complement strand
AGTTTTCTCGAGTTGTTCTGGATCTTTGGGAGCCACGCCCAGCATGGGTTCAAGCAGCAAACGAGTTAGTTCCTGGCGGGCGCGGACCGCGATTGTCGGCGCGGCCGAGTTCTCAATCATCCGGCCATCCCACTGCCGCATGATCTCTGCCGCCGCCTTTGCCCGCGCCGAGGGACCCTTGGCATGGTCGACCGCATACACAAACCGCTCTCCGAAAAAGCGATCCAGTTCGGAGTAGATGTCGGTTTCGAGGGTCAGCATGTCGGCGGCGGAAAACTTCTTGCCCGACTCCAGCACGCGGTAAATGCGAGCGGTTCGCCAAGGCGCTTCCCACTCGGCGCTGAGGGAATACAGATACCCGTTGGGGGTGATCCGGCTGTTGGCGGTGGCGATGATCCCCGAAGGCGGATTGAATTTGCTCGGCAGCTTCTCAAACGGAACATAGCCCACCCATTCATGCACATTGTCGCTGCCGTTCTCGGGCAGGCTGCCATCGCCCGCTGCCCTAATGGGAATCTTACCCGTAGCCTGATAACCGATGTTGCCATCCGTGTCGGCGTACGCAACGTTTTGCCCGGGCGCATCGAGTTCCGAAAAAGCTCGCCTGAACTCCTCCCACTTCTGAGCCGAATCCACCGCGAAGAACGGACTGCGGACGCCATCATACAAAGTCCAACGCAAAGCCAAGGGGCGCGTTTCGCCCGGAGACATTTCCGTAACGATGGGGCCGTGGCGCGTCAACATCACGTCCACCGTCACGTCAGGCTCGCCTTTCACGTGGATTACTTCACTACGATGCTCGGGCTGCCTCCATCCGTCTGGTGTCAGATATTGTCCAGTCGGATTGAAAGTCTCGACATACAAATCCTCGACCGTAGGCCCGAGATTGGTGAATCCCCAGGCGATTCGTTGGTTGTGTCCGACGATCACGAAGGGATATCCCGGCAGCGTGACCCCGGCCACATCGAAGTTGGCGCCGCCGGATTTGCAACGAAGATGGGCTTCAAACCAGAGATTCGGCATCTGATGGCCCAGGTGCATATCGTTCGACAGCATCGGTTTGCCTGAAACCGTGTGCGCCCCTGAAACCACCCAATTGTTCGACCCTAAAACCAGGGGCCGCTCGTCAAAGAACATTTCGATGTGCGGGGGCAACGCGCGAATGCCGGTTGGTGGCATCAATCCTGTAACCGAACTGTCCGTCCCCGAATCATCGTCTTCGCCATCGTCATCATCCTGATCTTTGTTCTTGCCCTTGATCTCCTCATCGAGGTTGGGCCGCGACACCGTCGGCGGTCGATCATGCCACGAAGAGTTCACGTACAAATCAGCAGTCAGCTCAGGCCCCAATTTGGCCAGGATTTTCTCTCTGGCCAGCGCATGTTTGGGACTTGTGCTCAGATCCTCCACCATCTGGGCCCCGATCAGCGCGGAGTCCTCGGGCGTCCACGGACGGGGCGAGTAACGCAAAATACGAAACTCAAGCGGCAGCCGGTCACGATGAGACTCGATGTAAGCATTCACGCCCCGGGCATAGGCATCGAAATGCGAGCGCTCCTCGTCCGGTAAGATCTCTATCGTCTTTCGAGCGGCTACTCTCAATCCCAGGATTCTTTGCTGCCGGTCGTGCTTCAAATATTTGCTGCCGAAGACTTCTGCAAGTTCGCCCGCTGCGACCCTTCGTATTCCATCCATCTGGAATAGCCGGTCCTGAGCAGTGACGTAACCCTGCGCGAAAAACAGGTCATCAAAGTTCGCAGCGTCGATCGTAGGCGCCCCGCGGGCATCGCGAACGACCGTCACCGGCGCCGAAAGTCCCGCCACGCGGAGCCTGCCGTCCAGTTGGGGCAGGGCAGACCGTGCTATGGAATAGAACCAGACAACACCCCCCGCCAAGACCAACAAGACTACGGCCATGAAGTAGAGGACGAGTCGCGCAGGTCGGAAACGCGATGGAGAAGAAGTGAGGGAGGTTGGAGTCGAGACCATGCGCATCTGTGATTCTAGGTTGACTCCGTCACGTAACACAACTCTCTAGACTTGTTCGCTGTGCGCATAATCTGTGGGGACAGGCCGTTCCGGGACGCCCAGCCGGACAGAGGTCGGCATAAGCGCTGACCAACCCACGATTCGTTTCCGCATATGGCGTATGCCATATCGCAAGTGTGCTCGAATCAATACGGTCTCACCAGGCCGCTGGCTCTGAAGTTCGAATCCCCGCAGAAGAGAACCAGCCGCCACCACTTCACCCAAAAGATGAGCTTTCCAAATCGCAGTGATATCCTGTTCCCGCCGGGCGAGCCCCGCTCCGCCAATTCTCATGCTGCAGAAGCGCATTGACGATCAAGCCAGCATCTCGCCTGAGATGGTTCGTGAGGCGCAGCAGATTCTGCATCGGCATCTCAAACGTGTCGGCCTGAAACAGACGGAGCAGCGCGACACCATCCTGCAAACCTTTTTGGAAACTCGTGAGCACCTCTCCACCAACGAACTGCACCGGCTGGTGCAAAAGAAAGACGCCCGCATCGGCTTCACCACGGTCTACCGCACTTTGAAACTGTTGACCGAATGCGGCCTGGCCAGTGAAGTCGCCTTTCACGATGGCATCGCTCGCTACGAGCACCAATACAACCGCCGCAGCCACCATCACATGGTCTGCACCGAGTGTGGCAGTTCGGTGGAATTTTTTTCGCCTGAGGTGGACGGATTGGAACAGGAGATCGGGAAACGCTACCACTACGCCACCACCCGCCACACTTTTCAGATTTACGGAGTCTGCGAGGATTGCCGCAAGAAAAACAGCACGCGTCGCCTTGCCTGAAAACTATGCCCATCTCCTGCCCGCAATGCCACGCCAAAATGCCCGACGATGTCGCCTTTTGCCCAGGCTGCGGTCTGCGGATGTGGGTCCCGGGCCGCGAGGTACATAAGCCTGCACCAAGCCCACGGGAAGCCAGAACGCCGGATGTGGCCATGCCCGCTGAGGTTGCGGTTGCTCCCGGTGTTCCCGTCCCCTCACGAGACAAGCTCACCGCCGCCTTGGCCTACGTGACGTTTTTCCCCGCGGTAGTCTTCGTGCTCGTCGAGCCTTTTAAGCGCAACCGTTTCGTTCGCTTTCACTCTTTCCAATCCATCTACTTCGCGGTCGCCACAATTCTCGTCGCAATTGCCATGCGGATCCTGTATTCCTTGCTGACCCTCATTCCAGTGCTGGGATTCCTGCTGGCGTGGCTGTCGATGGCAGTTGCGCTTCTGGGCTGGGGGATTCTCTGGCTGGTGCTGCTGGTAAAGGCCCTCCAGGGAGAAAGCTTCCACCTGCCCGGGGTCGGGACCCTCGCTGAAAAAACATAGAGTCCCCGGGTCGGGCCAGCCTGAATGCGATTTTGTTTGCCTTGAGACCGCAATTCTGCTAACGTGCGCCCGTTCTGGAAGTTGCCGTCAAAACGAATGCCTAAAGGGAGGACGCTATGGCTTTTTGCACAGTGTGTGGGGCTCAAACAGCGGATGGTTCCACCGTTTGTCCGGCGTGCAGCCGCTCGGCAGCTCCAGCGGTACAACCCGTTGCCGCCAGCGCAGGCGGGATGACCGACAACGTGGCCGGCATGCTCGCTTACGTTACCATCATTCCGGCAATCCTGTTTCTGGTGATTGAACCCTACAACAAAAGCCGGTTCGTTCGCTTCCACAGCTTTCAGAACCTGTTCCTGCACGTGGCCGGGTTTGTCCTGTGGATCGCCTTGTTCATCGTCTCCGCGGTTCTGGCGTTCATCCCGATTTTAGGGCACATTATTGCCTTCCTGCTGTGGATGGCTCTCAGCGTGGGCCTTTTGATTGTCTGGATCATGCTCCTTCTGAAGGCCAATCAGGGGCAAATGTGGAAGCTGCCGGTAATTGGAGACATGGCTGAGAAGCAGGCAGGCGCCTAGCACCATCCACGCAATTCGCAAGTCTGTGAAGTCGGCGGCAGGACAATTGCCAACTCCTGCCGTTGCTACTTCCCAGATTCTCCGGTCGAAACGATCTGCTTAGGCTGTTTTTCCAAAAACTCTGCTCCCCTGACAATCCTTTGACAAAAGCTTTACGCGGTTCTGACATGCGGTGTGCCCGTTGGGTGGTAAACCTGAGCCGCGCTGGACAATGGATAAACAGGAGGCTCGCGGTGACGAAGCAAAATCATTGGCAGTTCGGTTCACGGATACGTCTAGGTGCGGCAAGGGTCGCGTATGCGTTTGCAACTGTTGTGCTGACGTTGGTCGTGATGACCCGGCCAGCGCAAACCCAGACGTATACCGTACTGCTCACCTTCAACGGTTCCGATGGGGCCAATCCGATCGCCGGCTTAATTCTGGACGCTTCCGGCAATCTCTACGGAACGACATTTGGCGGAGGCGCGCTCACCTACGGAACCGTTTTCAAAATTGATAAGACTGGTGGGGAGACCGTCTTACATAGCTTCTCCGTAGGCGACGGAGCATTTCCCTCCACACGGCTGATCATGGGCAAGGATGGAAATCTCTACGGCACGGCGTTGGAGGGAAGCAAGGGTTCGGGAGTGGTCTACAAACTTGCTCGGAGTGGCAAAGAAACCGTCCTGTACGATTTCATTGGAGGAAGATTCAACCAGAAACCAAAAGTCCCGGAAACCGGGTTGCTCATGGACACAGCGGGCAACCTCTATGGTACAACCATCAGCGGCGGCATTTCCGATTGCAGCGCCCAAGGTAATCCTTATTGCGGAACCGCGTTTAAGCTCGACTCGAAACGAAAGCTGACCATCCTGCACAGTTTCACGGGCGGCTCGGATGGAGCGGCACCCTACGGAAGCATGATTATGGACGGGGCCCGTAACCTCTACGGTACTACTTATGTAGGCGGCGATCTCAATTGCAAGCAGCAGGGCGAGAAGGGCTGCGGCGTCGTATTTAAGTTGGACGCGTCGGGCACCGAAACTGTGCTCCACAGCTTCACTGGAGGTGGGGACGGAGCATTCCCCCTCGGCGGAGGAGACGGGTTGGTCGCAGACAGCGCCGGTGATCTTTATGGCACTGCGGGCTATGGCGGCAATTTCAAGGGAGGGTGCGCTGTTTATGGGTGCGGAACAGTGTTTAAGTTGGATAAGAGCGGCACATTCACCGTTCTGTATACCTTCAAGGGCAATTCGGACGGAGCCCAGCCGAACGCTGGTTTAATCCGGGATTCGGCAGGGAACCTCTACGGCACAACCCAAGGCGGAGTGACTAATTGCATGTACGGGAGCGTTTTCAAGCTGGACACCGCCGGCAAACTGACGGTGCTGCATGTCCTCAACGGCGGCACGGATGGGGCGAATCCCTTCGGAGGTTTGGTCCGAGACTCCTCAGGGAAACTTTACGGCACTGCCTATCAGGCATTCACTTTCTTCAACCGTGTCGGAACTGTGTTTGAGATAACCCCCTGAAATGATTGTCTGGCAACGGTCGCGAGGTCTGCGCGAGAGCGTTGGAACACTGCGTGTAGCGTCGTAGAGAGTGGGGGACCAACTCGAAATCTAAGTCGGGGGCAGCTATGACCAAGAAACTGCGATGTCTCTGTTTCGTTCAAGGGCTACGTCAAGGAGCGGCCATGGCCGGGTTCGCGTTTAGCATGGTTCTTCTAATTGGGATCGCGGCGACATCGCCGGCACCAGCGCAGACTCTTACAGTTCTGCATTCGTTCACCAACTCGCCCGACGGGGCGCAGCCCTATGCATCCGTGGTCAGAGACGCGGCCGGGAACCTTTACGGCACTACCTTCGGCGGTGGCAGCTTCGGCCCGGTTGCGCCGGGTGGGACTGTCTTCAAGGTAGACAAAGCGGGCAAGGAAACCGTGTTACTTAGCTTTGACGGCGTGGTCGGCGCCCCAGGTGGAACATTTCCCTCCCAGCCCGTGATTAGGGACGCTTCCGGCAATCTGTACGGTGTTGCCTTGGAGGGCGTTGGCGGTTCGGGAGTGGTCTTCAAGCTTAGCCCGAGTGGCAAAGAATCCATCTTATACAACTTCATTGGAGGGAGTTTCAACCAGAAACCAAAGGACCCACAAGGCGGATTGCTTATGGATAAAGCAGGCAACCTCTATGGCACCACGATTAGCGGGGGCGTTTCGTCCTGTAGTTCACGTGGCAACCCGTACTGCGGAACCGTGTTCAAGCTTACCAAGAAGGGGAAACTTACCATTCTGTACAGCTTCAAAGGCGGAGCGGACGGAGCTGCGCCGTCGGGAAGCTTGATCATGGACAAGGCCGGAAACCTCTACGGCACAGCCTTTGCAGGCGGCGATCTCAAGTGCACCTTTCCATTAATAGCGATGGCACGGAAGGACTAAATCCGAACGGGGGATTGGTTGACGACCCTGCGGGCAACCTCTACGGCACAACTCAGTTCGGTGGCACTCAATTATCTTCCGGTACGATATTCGAGCTGAGTAAGGCCGGAAAGTTGTCGCTGTTGTTCGATTTCGGAGGCCACAACAACAACGGCGCGACCCCGGCAGCAGGTTTGGTTCGAGACGCAGCCGGCAACCTTTATGGGACTACGTTAGACGGACTCGGAAACGTATTTAGGTTCACGCCTTAACCGAAGGAACTGCCCGAGCGGCCGCCACAGGAGCGAAAGAAAGCAGCCCTATGGCTGCAAGAACTGTGGGGCTGGAAGTCGGAACCGCCGGACGAGAACCAGTTGTTCCAACGGACCCTCCGAAATGACCTTTCTATTTACTTTTGTTTCCCTGCCCGGTTTCGGGTAGTCTGTCTGATTCGCACCAAAAGGGAGACTGGCTTGAGAGTCCGGGTGTTCTATCACGACAAATGTTTTGACGGCGCTTCATCGGCGGCACTTTTCTCCCGTTTCTACCGTGAACGCATTCGCAATGACGTGCAGTTCGTATTTTCCGGCCTGCTGCATCGCGCTGGCGCTCTCTTCGACGAGAAGAATTTCGATGGCGACGAAAACGCCATCGTCGACTTCAAGTACTCCAGTTCGCCCAAAATTACCTGGTGGTTCGACCATCATGAGAGCGCGTTCCTCTCGCCGGCGGACGCGGCCCACTTCGAACAGGATCAGAGCAACCAGAAATTCTACGACCCGGATTTCAAGTCCTGTACCAGCTTCATCGCTACCATCGCCGAGCAGCGCTTTGGCTTTAATCCCGCACCTGTAGCCGATCTGGTTCACTGGACCGACATCATTGACGGCGCCATGTATCCCGATGCCCGTACCGCGGTCGAAATGCAGGCTCCGGCCATGAAGCTCACCATGGTAATCGAATCGAATCAGACCCACGATTTTGTTCCTCGGTTGATTCCACTGCTCGCCAGCCAGCCTCTGGCGCAGATCATCGAAGAACCTTTTGTCGCCTCGCTCCTACCGCCGCTGCTGGAGCGCCATCAGCGATCCATGGCAATCCTCGGCGACCGCATCGAATCGAAAGATGGCACGATTTTCTTCGATGTCACTGACCATGAACTCGAGGGCTACAACAAATTCGTGCCGTACTATCTGCATCCGGAATCGGTCTATAGCGTAGGCCTGAGCAAGAGCAGTTTCCGGGTGAAAGTTTCGGTTGGGTCGAATCCCTGGGCGCCGTCAGAGCCAGTCGTCAACTTGGCGAAGATTTGCGAGCGCTACGGCGGAGGAGGCCACGCCCGCGTCGGCGCGATTTCTTTCGACGTCACCCAGCAGGACGCCGCCCGCAAAGCCTCTCGCGAAATCGTGGAAGAGCTGCGCGCCGCCGTTCGCACAGGATCGACGCCGTAACCAGTTGGCTGAAAATGTCAGCCTGTGAGAGACGCGAGACGTTGCAAGCAACGTCTCTACGGTTATCTTTTGTAGAAACGTAGCTCGCTACGTTTCAGGTTGGGTCGAGGGTTGCGCCGGTAAGGCGAGTGGAGTGAACGATCAGAACATCGTTGAGATTCGAGTGACCTCGCCTCCCACGTCCGACCCCATCCTGCGAACCGAACACTTGGGCCGCGTCGTTAAGGACAAAATCCTCGTCGAAGACGCAACCTTCGAAGTGCGAACCAGCGAAGTCCTGGCCATCGTTGGGCCAAGCGGTTCGGGCAAGAGTTCGTTGCTTCGTCTCTTGAACCGTCTCGACGAACCAACCAGCGGTACAGTCTACGTCGAAGGCACCGACTACAGACAAATCACACCTCGTGATTTGCGCCGCAAACTCGGCATGGTCAACCAACGCCCCTTCCTATTCCCCGGCACGGTAGAACAAAACCTGCAATTCGGTCCTCAACAGCGCGGCGAGTCTTTGCCGCCAGATGCCATCGAACAACTGCTAACCCGCGTAGGTCTGATAGGCTATGCCAGCCGGAACGTCGCCAATCTTTCTGGAGGCGAAGCCCAGCGTGTCTCCGTGGCGCGTACCCTGGCCAACTCGCCGCTGGTCCTGTTGCTCGACGAGCCTACGTCCGCGCTCGATGAGGCATCCAAGCTGGAGGTCGAATCGTCGATCCAGAGGATCGTCCATGACCAGGGAATGACTTGCGTGCTGGTGACTCACGACACCGCTCAGGCGGCCCGCCTGTCCGAGCAGGCCTTGCTGCTTGAAGGTGGGCGAATCGTCCGCGCCGGGCCCATCCAGGAGGTGTTACATGCTTAAATTTTTCTTTAGCAATCAACTATATCTAGGTTTGGCACAGGCCTTCATCACCGCTCTTGTCGCCACGCTGGTGGTCCTGCTGGCGCGCAAACGCGGCATTCATCTGGAGAGCGAAACTCTGATCGCGATGCTGCGAGGCATCGTCCAAATCGTCGCCGTAGGATCGATCCTGTTGCTGCTCTTGAGCGCACCTCGCTGGACCAGCGGGTTGCTCCTCGCCGCGATGATGATCGCCGCCGGCTCCATCTCCGGCCGACGCGCCAAAGGCATACCCGATGCTTTCCGCGTCTCCGCTTTCTCCATCGCTTTCGGCGCCGGTTCGGTGATCGCGCTCATGACCTGGCTTGGCGTCATCGATACCGCAATCACTTCGCTCGTGCCGGTAGGCAGTATGCTGATTGCAAATTCCATGAACACCAACGGGTTGGCACTTAACCGCTTTCGAGCCGATGTGCTGGCTCATGTCGGCGAGATTGAAACCGCGCTGGCCCTTGGAGCCGAGGCGAGAAACAGCGTCGCGCCCTACGTGCAGGCGTCCTTCGAGGCCAGCCTGATTCCCGCCATCGATTCGCTGCGTTCGCTCGGCATCGTTTGGATTCCCGGCCTGATGGCCGGAATGCTGCTCTCCGGCGCCCGCCCGGTCTATGCGGCGATCTATCAATTCGTTGTGCTGGCGATGATTTTCGCCGCTTCGGGCCTGACTTCGCTGGTCAGTACACTGCTGATTCGGGACCGAATTTTTACCCCCGCGCAACAATTAAGTTTGCAGCCAGGGAGATAATGTTGTAATGAGTTCTATCGTGCATAGCAACGTCGCCGAACCCGAAGCCGGAGCGAACCTGCAGGTCCTCCGGGCGGTGGCCACGTTCGAACTGGTCAAGGGAATGATCGTGCTGCTGGCGGCGTGCGGGATTCTTTTACTGGTACATCAGGAAGATCCCTGGGATATCGCCGACGGTTTACTCAGACTTCTTCATATCAGCCCGGATCATCACTTTGCGCAAGCCTTTCTCGATTGGGCTGACAGCTTGACCGAAGCCAAAGTCTGGGCAGTTGCGGCCGTCGCCGTCGCTTATTCAATTCTGCGCTTTGCTGAGGCTTACGGACTCTGGTATGCCCGGGCTTGGGCGGAGTGGATCGCTCTGATCTCCGGTACGCTCTACCTGCCCTTCGAGATCTACAAAGTGGTGCACCGGCAGAGCATTTTTCACGTATCGGTTCTGCTCATAAACGTGGCTGTCGTGCTGTATATGGTTTACGCACTAAAGACAGGCCAAAGCCCGCACAGCGTTCGCCAGCAAACTTGAAGAACGGTTTCTACTGGAGCGGCTTGCCTGCGCTCACACACGAAGCAGCCTTGCCATCCGGAGAGAAACGAATCACCGCGGATTCATCGCTGCAAAATGCTCGCGTTCCCGAGGCCGGATCCGCAGGCACCGCGCTGATGGTGTACCGCGTCGCCGGATTCCCATCGCACCCACTCAGCGCGAACACATAACCGTTCTTCTTACCGCCAGCCAGCCGCGGATCAATCAACATTGCCTGATGCTCATTGGGAGGGCCGCCTCCCATGCCCCCAAGATCCGGCAGCGCACAGGTGAAGCCGCGTGTGGGATAAGTCGCCGCATAGGATGCTTCCGCGGTATTGAGCATGCGCACTCCACCCACCGCCGAAGCTTCGTTGGTCGCGCTCATCGCCGCCAACGCTGAAGGAGCGCTTGCCGAGAGGCGCGCGCTTCCGGTGCTCGCGGCCTTCATGCCGGTTTCCATAGCCTTCAGAAACGCTGGGTCCGTCAGCGATACGCCGACCGCAACCGTAACTTCGTTGAGACGCCAGCTGCCCGCTTCCTGCTTCATAGTGAGAGTAAACCGTACCTTCGTGCCTGCGGTTTGGGTCTCCCCATCTTTGTAGCCGTGGAACGAGAGCTCAATTTCGTCTTCGTCTGCCCGCAAGTCATCGCGTTCCACCGTGATTTCAAACTTGGTGTGCGCC
>Ga0210410_10005927_pt1 | contig 10618 bp, 10 predicted proteins | sample IncBWC4MmetaG_FD_161058 | JGI IMG/M metagenome (GOLD analysis project Ga0210410, IMG submission 161058) | Forest soil microbial communities from Barre Woods Harvard Forest LTER site, Petersham, Massachusetts, United States - Inc-BW-C-4-M | ecosystem: Environmental > Terrestrial > Soil >... | reverse complement strand
CGGCAATTTTCGGAAGTAATGTGCGTGGTGGAGGCGGCTGATGGCTCAGCGCTCGAGGCGTCGGTTCTTGCGTGAGATAGCCACAGCAGGTGTAGCCGTCTCGGCGAATGAAGTTTTCGGTGGCCTTGCGACAGGACAGACAACTGCACAGGTGAGCGGACCGGTTCGGCTGTACATTGATATGCGCCGGACGCGCGCGACGCTGGATCGCAACGTGTTCGGGTCGTTCTTAGAACATTTGGGACGAGCGATTTATGAGGGGATTTACGATCCCGGTTCACCTCTTTCCGATTCGAATGGGTATCGCAAAGATGTGTTGGAAGAAATTCGCAAGCTGAATGTGCCGATCGTTCGCTACCCGGGTGGAAATTTTGTTTCCGGCTACAACTGGCTCGACGGAGTGGGCCCAGCGAAAGAGCGGCCGCGCGTTCTGGACAAGGCGTGGAATGCGCTGAATAACAATCAGTTTGGCACGAATGAATTTCTGGCGTGGTGTAAAGCGGCGGGGACAGAGCCGCTGCTCGCCGTGAATTTGGGCACGGGCACGCCGGAGGAAGCGGCGGCGCTGGTTGAATATTGCAATGTGGAGAAGGGAACGCGCTGGAGCGATCTGAGGAGGAAGCATGGAGTTGCCGAGCCGCATCGTGTGCAGCATTGGTGCCTGGGCAACGAGATGGACGGGCCATGGCAGATCGGGCATATGCCCGCGGCAGAGTACGGACTAAAGGCCGCGGATGCAGGCCGGCAGATGCGTTATGTGGATCGGGAGCTGACGCTGGTGGCTTGCGGGTCGAGCGGTCCAGGGATGAATACTTACTTGGAGTGGGATCGCACGGTGCTCGAGCAGTGCTATCCGTATGTGGATGCTATTTCGCTGCATCGCTACTTTTCAAATGAAGGCGCGGAAACGGGAGGCGATAGCTCGAAGTTTCTCGCTTTGAACTTGAGTATGGAGCGGCAGATTGCCGAGGTGGCTTCGGTTTGCGATTTTGTGCGTGGACGGCTGAAGTCGCCGAAAAAACTGTGGCTATCGTTTGACGAATGGAATGTTTGGTATCGGGCACGGAGTGGAGCGGCGGTGAATGGAAATCGGCAAGAGGCGCCGCATCTGCTCGAGGAAGTGTACAACCTGGAGGACGCCTTGCTGGTCGGCGGGTGCATCAATACGCTGCTGCGTTCAGCCGACCGCGTGCGCATTGGCTGCCTGGCGCAGTTGGTGAACGTGATTGCGCCGCTGATGACGAATGCGAACGGATTGGTGCGACAGACGATTTTGTATCCATATAGCTGGGCTTTGCGGTATGGCAGGGGCGAAGTGCTCGACCTCGCCGTCCAGAACGGAGCCGCGTATGAGGTTTCAGCTACGGAGAAAGCGCCTTATCTGGATATCGCTGGAACACTCCAAGCGGAGGATGGAGTTGTATCGCTCTTTGTTCTGAACCGTGATCTGGTGAAGCCGCGCCAATTGGACCTGAATTGGGAAGGCAAACCTGCTACGAAGCTGGTTACGTCATTGGTGCTGACAGGTACGGATTTGAAGGCGAGCAACGATTTCGCTGCGCCAAATCGCGTTGTGCCGAAAGAGACGGAGAAGCCTGTCGTGAGTGGAGGCCACACGATGATTGAGGTGCCACCGCGATCTTATTCCGTGTTTCAGTGGCAGAGTTAGAGCCCAAGTAGGAGAGGACTTAATGACCGCGAAACAAATGGCCAGCACGTTGCTCTGTGCTTTAATATTCGTCGGCGAATTGTCGCTTGCCTGCTCGGTGAGCTCGCAAGGAATGCGAGGAACTATTCGAAAACAATCGTTCGGCAAGATGAGCGGAGAACCGATTGATCTGTATTCACTATCGAACAAGAAGGGGATGGAAGTTTCGATAACCAATTTCGGCGCCACCATTGTTACGCTGCGGGTTCCAGATCGAGACGGGAAACCGGCAGACATTGTTCTGGGATTCGACACATTGGAAGGCTATCAGAACGGAAAAAGTTATTTTGGTGCGACGGTCGGACGATATGCGAATCGCATCGGGGGCGGGACTTTCTCCATTGATGGAAAGATTTACACACTGCCGAAGAATAATGGCAACAACACGTTGCACGGCGGAATCGTGGGATTCAACAAAAAGGTCTGGAAAGCTCGCGAGATCGCTTCAAAGGATGGTGAATCTCTGGAGTTGTCATATTTGAGCCCCGATGGAGAAGAGGAATTTCCGGGCAATCTTTCGGTGAAGGTTGTGTTCACGCTACCCGCGGACCGCAACGAACTGAAAATAGAGTACGCGGCGACGACGGACAAGGATACGGTGCTCAATCTGAGCAATCACTCCTATTTCAATCTTGCAGGCGAAGGCAATGGCGACATTCTGGATCACGTAATGACGCTGCATGCGAAGCAGTTCACGCCGGTGGACAAGACTTTGATCCCAACGGGTGAGTTGCGCGATGTGGCCGGCACACCCTTGGATTTCACTGTCGCTACGCCGATTGGAAAGCGCATCAACGATAACTATGAGCAGCTCGTTTTCGGAAAAGGCTACGACCATAATTGGGTCCTTGCGCCTGCGGCCAGGACGAGTTTGAGGATTGCGGCGGACGCGTATGATCCTAAGAGCGGTCGCGCGCTGGAAGTGTTAACGACGGAACCGGGAGTGCAGTTCTACAGTGGCAATTTTCTGGACGGTTCCGCTAAGGGCAAAGGGGGCAAGGCTTACGGTCAGCGAGCGGCCTTTTGTCTGGAAACACAGCACTTTCCTGATTCCCCCAACCATCCTAATTTCCCGAGCTCACTTCTGAAACCTGGCGCGGCTTTTCATTCGGAGACGGTGTTTCGCTTTTCCGCAAAATAGATACCCGCAAGAAACGTGAATAGAGTGCCCCGGCGAGATTCGAAGTCCCGACCCTCTGCGTGGAATGCAGATCGTCAAATCACTGAGCAGCCATATTTATTTGCTAGAATTGGAGCAGACCCCGTAGCTCAATCGGATAGAGCGCCAGCCTTCTAAGCTGGATGTTGTCGGTTCAAGTCCGACCGGGGTCGCCATCATTCCCACTGAGCACGGGTGCCCCCGTGCCTGCGAATGCAGCATGCGCCGGATGGTGCTCGACGCCTTTGGCTGGCTACGCTCTTCCTAGTTGATCCCTAAGAGAAAACTATGAAGACACCTCGCACGGGCTCTGCGGATTCTGCCGCCGAGAGGGCCGCTGCCCACGGCAAACGGCGAGACGAGAGCTCCCAACATAATAAGAAGAAAAGCGCCTGCTGGCGACTCGAGTCAGTGGCCCAAGTCAAAGGCGCCTGACCTACGTCCAAACGAGAATATTCGCAAACGCGCCGACGCGGTTTACGACGATGTTGGCGGCCTGAGAAGGATCCACGGCAATGTACGATGGAGCAGGTTCAGCGAGAAAATCGTTCGGCGCTGGATTTGCTGTGATTTTGCAGAGACCGGCTGACCATTATTTTTGGAAGCTTTGCGGGCCTCGGGCCGTGACGTTTGCCAGTGGCAATGGCCACGTAATTTAGTTCCAGTTTCTCGCGCACGCACCGCAGCAACAGTCCGCCCCGGCTCATGTCGCCGCGTCCCGCAAATTCCGAGGGAAAAACCAGCATGTCTCCAAAAATAGCAAGCAGAGGCTCAACATATTTGGGCGTCGCAACACTACCTAGTAGCACAACCTCGCAATTTTTGCCGAGCTGCTTGTGAAGACGGCGCGCATCACGCTCGAGCGGAATGCGGTAGCGCGGTTCTGACGCGTCCACTGGCGCGGCTGAAATTTCGCATAGGCCAGACTGCGTAATGAGTGCGTCCGGGGACATAAGTCCTCCGCAGGCCGTGATGACCAGCACGCCCGGCGCCCCATCGGGCGGAGCCGCGAACGCGCTCGCGTAGGCCAGCTTGCCACGAAAATAGAGACCGCTTATGAAGCTGAAGGCTTCGCCAAGCGTGAGTCCTTCATTCCTTAGCCGCCGCGCCAGCCCGAACATCGCGCCTTCCCGAAGGAGTAGCTGCGCGCGTTTGCCAGCGGCGTTTGCGGGCGAGAGGAGGAAGACGCGGTTTGTGCACACCGCGCCGCCTCGCTTCGATTTGGCTTTCATCGGAATGTCTCTCGCACCTCCGAATAATATCGCAACGCGTAAAGCGGACCTAGCCGCGTGCAGAAGATTCGCCGGCCGCCAATCCAAAAACCCAACTTGTGCACGCGGAACGTTCAAGCGCAGACTAACTTTCGGCACCGAGATAAACATACAATTTACTGGATGCAACGAAGCAAAGAGTTCACACTGGGCAACGCAAAAAATTGCCAGTGCAATGCTAATGCCGATGCCTAGATGATGCGAACGCTTCTGATTGATACCGATACAGCTTCCGACGACGCCGTGGCGCTCATCATGGCGCTGCGATCGACTAGCCTTCGTGTTGCCGCCATAACCGTCGTCGCCGGCAACGTTCCCGTCGCGCAGGCCACCAGTAATGCTCTATTCACCGTGGAACAGTGCAGCGCGAATGTGCCGGTTTATTCCGGGGCGGAAGCTCCGCTTCTGCGAAAGCTCGTAATTGCGGACTGGTTTCACGGCGCTGACGGCCTAGGCGACCACGGATACAAGCCTGCCAAGCGTCGCGCTGAGCCCGGTCACGCAGTCGAGGCGATCATTCAAACCGTGCGAGAAAATCCTGGCATCGAAATTGTCACACTGGGTCCGCTCACGAATTTGGCGATGGCTTTGCTCCGCGAGCCGAAACTCGCGGCTTCCGTAAGTCGCTGCGTCGTAATGGGTGGCGCCCCATGCTGCGTAGGCAACGTGACGCCCGCCGCTGAGTTCAACATTTGGGTGGACCCCGAAGCTGCGCGCATTGTCTTCCGATCTGGCTTGCCGCTCGAAATGGTAGGCTGGCAATTGTGCTGTGGAGACGCCGCTCTCGATGAGAAAGATGTGGCTCGTGCGCTTGCGCTCAAGAATCCGATTGCGGAATTTGCCATACGGTGCAACAGCACCGCGTCCGAGGCATTTTTCAAGCAGACCGGGCAAAGAGGCATCTCGCTGCCCGATCCGGTGGCCATGGGCATTGCGCTAAATCCCGCGCTTTGCACTTCGTCGAGTACGCATTACGTCGAGATCGAAGTCTCGAGCGATCTTACCCGCGGTACGACCCTCGTCGATCGGTTGAACGTTGCCACGGATCCGAGGAATAGGGATGTCTGGGCGAATGCCATCGAACAACACTCCAAAGTCCACGTGTGCTGGAGCCTTGACATCCCCAAGTGGAAGGAACTGCTATTTTCGGCGCTGGCCTGATGCTCACCTCCTGCGAATTCTTTTCTGATCATTCATGAGCCCGCAATCCAGCCCATTTGACGAAGACTGCGCATTCTGCCAGCTTGTTCGGCACGACGACGGTTTTCGCGTTTTCGAGGATGAGCAGACGATCGCGTTTCTTGACCATCGACCTCTTTTCCCGGGGCACTGCCTTCTGATTCCCAAATCACATCTCGCAACGATCGCGGACTTGCCGGATTCGCTCCTCGCGCCGCTGTTCGGCAACGTGCGGATGCTTTCCGCCGCCGTCGAACGGGCCATGCGCGCCGAAGGCACCTTCATCGCCGCCAACAATCGCGTCAGCCAGAGCGTCCCGCACTTCCACGTTCACATCGTTCCTCGAACAAAAGGCGACGGCCTAAAAGGGTTCTTCTGGCCGCGCCGCAAATACAAGAGTCCTGAAGAGATCGCCTCGGTAATAGGGGCGCTGCGTGCGGCCATTGCTCAGGTTCGACTTCCAAAAGGTGACTAGCGCCCTCAAGCTAAGCAGTTGACTTCAGCGGCCCGCGGCCGCTGGCGCTCGCGCTCGATTCTTGATGTAATCCCTTGGGCTTTCGGGCCGCTCAAGAGTCTGACGCCGCCGCAAAGGGAAAAGCTAAATGGCCGATCGCGTTCTGGTTACTGGAGGTGCCGGATACATTGGCAGCGTCGTGACCTCCCAACTCCTCGCTAAAGGCTGCGAGGTCATCGTCTGCGATAACCTCTCACACGGCAGCAAGAAAGCGGTACCCGCCGGCGCAAAGCTGATAATTGCCGACACTGGGGACCGCGCCGCGCTGGATCGGATCTTTCAGGAACATCACATTGATGCGGTGATGCACTTCGCGGCATTCATCGAAGCCGGCGAATCCATGCAAGTTCCCGAGAAGTATTTCCGCAATAACACGGTCAACTCCCTCACGCTGTTGGAAGCCATGCTCGCCCACAAAGTGCGGCGCCTGGTATTTTCTTCCACTGCCGCGCTCTACGGCACGCCCGATCGCACGCCTATCGAGGAGACTGCTCCGCTCCACCCCACAAACGCGTACGGCGAATCAAAACTGCTCGTTGAACAAATGCTCGCCTGGTTTCACCGCGTCCACGGTTTGCGTTATGCGTGCCTCCGTTATTTCAATGCTGCGGGAGCGGCCGGCGATCTGGGCGAGGATCATGAGCCGGAGTCGCACTTGATTCCGATCACGTTGCAGGTCGCGCTCGGAAAGCGCGAGTACGTATCCATCTTCGGCACCGACTATCCCACGCCCGACGGCACGTGCGTACGCGATTACGTTCATGTCAGCGACCTCGCCAGCGCGCACATTCTGGTCCTCGATGCGTTGCATCAGAGCGGCAAGCTTATCTACAATCTCGGTACCGGGCGCGGCTTTAGCGTTCGCGAAGTCGTCGAGACGGTTCGCCGCGTGACTGGGCATGCGATTCCTGCACGCGAGGGGGCGCGGCGGCCGGGTGATCCGGCGGTCTTGGTGGCGGGATCGGAAAGCATCCAGCGTGATTTGCATTGGCAACCGCAATTTCCAGAGCTCGAGTCCATCGTACGCAGCGCATGGGATTGGCGCCGCAAGCACCCCGACGGCTACGCGTGATTGTGACGTGCACCCCTCGGTGAACGTCGAATGGAAAAAGGAGAACGCATGACCCATCGCATGCCGCGACGCGAATTCCTTGGCGCAATGAGCGCGTTGGCCGCAGCCTCCGCATTTCCCTGCGAGACTCTTCTGGCGCGCGACCTTCTCTATCCGCCCATGGACTTGTCGCACTTCGATACGCCCATAACGCCCGCCCCTTCCGAGATTCATTTCGGCTATGCGTCGATCACCTGGGGCGGCAATGATCGCCAAGCAATAGAAGACATCGCGGCCGTCGGCTTTCGCGGCATACAGTTGCGCTCCAACAGTATTGCGGAGTTTGGCGCTCCCGCTGCCGTGCGCGATCTGCTTAGCCAGCACGAGTTGAAGTTCGTGGCGCTTTCCAGCGGCGACCTGCTCAGCGACTCCGCTTCCGCGAAAAAAAGCATTGCAGAGCACATCGCGCACGCTAAATTCGTGCGTGAGGCCGGCGGCTTGTACCTCCAAATCTTGGACAATCGTCCCAAGGGTCGCATGGCGATTCCCGATGATTACAAACAGTTGGGCAAAACCCTGACGGAACTTGGCAAACGCACGGCGGATCTTGGAATCCCCCTCGGATATCACAATCACATGGGTTCATTAAGCGAGCGACCTGAAGAACTCGATCAAATTATGAGCGCCTCTGATCCGCGTTACGTCAAATTGGAACTGGATATCGCGCATTATTTTCAGGGCGGCGGCGACCCTGTGAAAGCCATCGAGAAATACGGTGATCGACTGCTCTTTTTGCATATCAAAGATGTCGAGCGCGTCTCAAAAAGTGTCTATCGCTTTGTCGAGCTCGGGCGCGGCTTGGTGGATGTCCCCGCCGTGTTTGAATCTCTGAACAAAGTGGGTTTCCGTGGCTGGGCCATCGTCGAGCTCGATGAAGTTCCTGAAAATGCTCACAGCCCTAAGGAAGCCGCTGCGGCGAACAAGGAATATCTTCAGGAAAAGTTGGGATTAACCGTATGAACTCGCCATTCCGGGTTACCGTCATTACCGATGAGCTGGGCCAAGATTTTGGTCGCGCTTGTGAAGTCGCATCACGCGAATTTGGTATGGAGTGGGTCGAGCTGCGGGGCATGTGGAATAAGAACATCCTCAAGCTCGATGCTACGGAAGTCGCTGAGGCGCGCCGCATTCTCGAAAAATACAAGCTCCGCGTGACCGATATCGCCAGTCCGCTCTTTAAGGTGGACTGGCCCGGAGCGCCCAAATCAAAATTCAGCCCGACGGGCGCGCAATTTAACGCCGACTTCACGTTCGACCAGCAAGACGAAGTTCTCGAACGCAGCATCGCCCTGGCGAAGGCGTTTCACACCGACCGCGTACGTTGTTTTGATTTCTGGCGCCTCGACGATCCCGCCCCGTATCGCGCTGCAATGAACGCGAAATTGCTCGAAGCGGCAAATACGGCAGGCAAGCAGGGAATTATCCTGATCATCGAAAACGAATTTGCCTGCAACACCGCCACAGGCGCCGAAGCTGCGCGAACTCTCGCCGGCGTGCAGTCACCTTCCTTCATGCTCAATTGGGATCCCGGCAATGCCGCAGGACGCGGCGAAACGCCTTATCCTGGCGGATACAATCTCCTGCCGAAAGAGCGCATCGGTCACTGCCACTGTAAGGACATCGCCAAAATCACCGATGCTAAAGAGCCGCCTTGGGCGGCCATGGGCAGTGGCGCTATTGACTGGGTCGGCCAATTTACCGCGCTCAAGCGCGAGGGCTATCACTACGCCGTGAGCCTGGAAACCCACTGGCGCGGCGCGGGCACGCCGGAGGAATCGTCTCGTCAGAGCTGGGCTGGAATGAAAGACCAGTTGCGCAAAGCCGGCGCGCTTAGCTAGAGACCGCCTAAGCCACGGACAGCTCTTTCAGAAGGGTCTTGCCTTTGCGGAACCAGGGTCGTTCTACTCTCTGCATGTAACGCGGCAGCGTCCGCTTTTTCGCCAGCAGCTTCTGCGTCCACTCGCGAGCTTCATCGCGGCGGTTCTGCAGGCGCAGAAAATTCGCGTAGTTGTAAAGCGTTTCGGGGGTCGTTGAAAACTGCGTGGCCTCGGCAAAGTATGGGGCGGCACGCTCAAGCTGGCCGGTGCGGGCGTACGCATCCGCGAGCAACCCGGCAGCGCGGTGATAATCGAACTTGCCGTCAATCCTAACCACATATTCGAGATCGGGGATCGCACCCGCAAAGTCGCCCAGGCCCAAATAGCATTTTGCGCGGTTGTAGAACGCGTGAGGCGAGTCGCTGCGCGCCGCAATAGCCTTGTCAAACGCTTCGCGCGCCTTCGCAAATTGTTGCTGTTCCAGGCAGAGCTCGCCCAGTTCCTCGTAATTTCCAGGGGAAGGATTGTCGATAATTTGCAATTCCAGAGCCTGGATGCGCGATCGACGCCCGAATCCCTGGAACACGCCGCGAAGAAGTCCCGCGTCCGGCAGCACTTCCACTGCGATGTATGCGGTGGCGCCCACGAATCCGCCGAAGAGAATTACGTACAGCCAATAGCCCTCTGGACGGCGCCGAGCAAAGTGCACCAGGGCCACGATCTGCACCAAAAAGCCCCACGGATAAAAAAGTTGTCGGAGTCCGAACATGGGATGACCGCGCAGTTAACAGCATCTATTTTCTGCGCGCTGGAATCAAACAGAACATTGCCCCTATATACGCATAAAGTTACGCCCTCCGATATTCGCCCGCACTGCTACCATGTAGATTGTGAACCCGCTGCAAACGCTCGGTCTGGCGCTCGGCGCCGGATTCTCTTCAGGACTGAATCTCTACGCCACGGTCGCGACCCTCGGGCTTCTCCAACGCTATGGCGTCATCCATTTGCCGGCCTCGATGCAGGTGCTCTCGCATCCCTGGGTGCTCGGAATCGCACTCGCGCTTTACGCCATTGAATTTCTGGCGGACAAAATTCCCTACGTCGATACAGTCTGGGATGCCGTCCACACCTTAATCCGTCCGCCCGCCGCGGCGCTCCTTGCGTATAGCGCCACGGTTGCTGCTCCGCCGGAATGGCGCTGGAGCGCCGCGCTGCTGGCCGGTGGTGTGGCGCTGACCTCGCACGGCACGAAAGCCAGCGCGCGCGCCGCCGTTAACACCAGCCCCGAACCTTTCAGTAATTGGGTGCTCAGCTTAGGGGAAGACGCGCTGGCAGTCTGGCTCACTTGGATGGCGACCGTTCATCCCACTGCAACGGTCGTAGTCGTGGCACTTCTAATCGTTCTCGCAGGATTCCTTCTCTTCCATCTCTTTCGATTTTTGCGCCGTTCGCTGCAGCGTCTGTTTGCTTAGCATTCGGCGAACGACACGAGGTGGACACTACTTCATCCATTGCGCCAGCCAATCAAAGAACGTCTTGTACCAAAACTGTGAATTCTGCGGCTTCAATACCCAGTGTCCCTCATCCGGAAATACGATCAACTTCGAAGGCACGCCCTGCCTCTGTAGGGTATTGAAAAATTCCAGTGACTGCGTGTACGGCACGCGATAGTCGCGTTCCCCGCAAATCACCAGTGTCGGGGTCTTAAATTTTCCCAACTCGGCCGCGTATGTAAGCGGCCCCCACTTCCGATAGCTCTCCGGATTCGTCCACGGCGTGCCCTGCATGTCGTGCTCTTCAAACCATAGTTCTTCCGTCGCATACATGGAAAATTTGTCGTAAATGCCGGCATGGCTGAT
>Ga0210410_10005926_pt1 | contig 10619 bp, 10 predicted proteins | sample IncBWC4MmetaG_FD_161058 | JGI IMG/M metagenome (GOLD analysis project Ga0210410, IMG submission 161058) | Forest soil microbial communities from Barre Woods Harvard Forest LTER site, Petersham, Massachusetts, United States - Inc-BW-C-4-M | ecosystem: Environmental > Terrestrial > Soil >... | reverse complement strand
TTGCAAGTCGGTGATCTCGCCACTGTCGGAGAGCCCCTCAATGGTTTGTACCGAGGCACCCTGCGTCTGGACGGCCAGCATCAGACAGCTGCGCACGATTTCATCGTTGACCCGCACCGTGCAGGCACCGCAGACGCCATGTTCGCAGCCGACATGGGTTCCGGTCAGGTGCAGATGCTCGCGCAAGAAATCCGCAAGATTGAGCCGTGGCGGGACAAGCGCGTCGACCCGCTCCCCATTGACGTGAAGCGAAATGGGTATCGGCGCGGTCACGCCTCTCCTCCCGCAAGTTCGGGACGACGGAGCAGCGCGGCGATGGCACGCTTGAACAAGACCCTCGCCAGGTGATGGCGCATCGCACCCGAGGCCTGCTGGTCCTCATGAGGATCCAGTTCTTCCGCGAGCGTCACCGATGCCTCCACGACGAGCGCCGGCGTCACCCTGACATTGACCAGTTTGCCGGCGGCCTTGGCCAAAGTCGGCCGATCGCCAAGCGCAAAATACCCAAGACGAAGCTCGGCAAAGACGCCACCTTCGACGATCGCCTGCGCAGCCAGCCCGGCAATGGCATAATCGCCATGGCGGCGCGCGAATTCATGAAAGAAGTGGGCAGAGTTCTTTCGGCCAACCGGCACCTCCACAGCGACCAGCAATTCATCGGCCGCCAGCGCCGTCTCGAAGATTCCTGTGAAGAAGTCCGCTGCGGCAATCCGGCGCTCGCCACGGCCGCCGCGAACCACAATCGTCGCATCGAGCGCAAGCATACAGGCCGGCAGTTCAGCGGCGGGATCGGCGTGAGCCAGGCTGCCACCGATCGTCCCTCTGTTGCGGATCGCAGGATGGGCGACATGCGCGACCGCCTCCGCCAGCAACGGCGCATGCGTGGCGATCTCGGATGACCGCAAGAGATCGGCATGACGGGTCAGCGCGCCGATATGGAGCACGCTTCCGCGCACGGCGATCCCCTTCAACTCCGAAAGTTCGCCGATATCGATGATGACGTCCGGAGAGATCAGGCGTAGATTCATCGCCGGCATCAGGCTCTGGCCGCCGGACAGCACCTTCGCCGCCTCACCATGCAGCGCGAGCAACTGGAGAGCATTGTCGACGCTGGTTGCACGTGCGTAGGCGAAAGCCGAGGCTTTCATGAACGTGACCTTCCCCGGCCGGATTTTTACATTTTCTGAATTAGAGGGTGGCAACCATCAAAGGTCAAGTTTGTTTATCGAACGATTATTTCAGGACATTCGACCTTTGGGGCTTGTCTTGAAAGCACGAACGACGCACCGTTGCTCCGACGGGTAAGGGCCTTTGGGGAGGCGCCGGCGATGAAGCTGGGTTTCTTTACAATGCCAATCCATCCGCTGAAAAAGGATTGGCGGTTGTCGCTGCAGGAAGATCGCGAAGCGTTCCTGCTGGCCGACGAGCTGGATTTCAACGAGGGCTATGTCGGCGAACACATCACCGACAAGGCAGAGAACATCACCTCATCGGTCGCCTTCCTTGCCTGGATTGCGGCTGCGACCAAGCGCATCAGGCTGGGTACCGGCACCGTCAACATGCCGAATTCCCATCCAGCGACTGTCGCCGCCTCGATCGCGATGCTCGACCACATGCTGGACGGCCGGTTGATCTTCGGCATCAGCCCCGGCGGCCTGCTGTCGGACGCGGAGTTGTTCGGCAATTTGGACGCCGACCGTAACGCGATGTTCCTCGAAGCGATCAACCAGGTACTGCAAATCTGGGACAGCGAGCCACCTTATAACATCCAGGGCAAATACTGGAACATCTCGACGGAAAAGACCCTGATGACGGATATCGGTCAGGGCTTCATCGCACAACCGCTGCAACGGCCGCATCCGCCGATCGTCGTCACTGCGGTCGCACCCTTCTCAAAGGGCGTGACCGAGGCCGCGGCACGCGGCTGGGATCCGATCTCGGCGAATTTCCTGATGCCGGCCTGGGTGAAGAGCCATTGGCCGAAATACGTCGAGGGCTGCGAGCGCGGCGGCCGTGCCGCTAATCCCGCCAACTGGCGAATCGCCAAGAGCGTTTTCGTTGCCAACGACGCGGCGACGGCGAAGGCTTATGCGACCGACCCGAATGGTCCCTACGTGTACTATTATCATTCGCTCTTCACCAAGCTGAAGAGGAACGGCCGCATTGAGCTGTTCAAGACCCGACGCGATCAGCCCGACGATGAAGTGACGCTGGAGTCGATCTGCGACAAGCTGATCATCTACGGCACTCCCGAGAGTGTCGCTGATCAGCTGCTTTCCTTTCAGGAAGAGGTCGGCCAGTTCGGCACCCTGCTCTACGCCGGCAAGGACTGGAAGGATCGCGAACTCGGACGGCAGTCGATGATCCTGATGGCGGAGAAAGTGATGCCGCGCCTCAATGCCGGACTATCCAAGCAATCCAACGCTGCGGAATGATCCGCGGCCCATACGTGAGTGTGTAACGTGGCCTTCACCGATCGTATCCCCTATCAGGCGCAAATTGACCGTCCCAGCCTCAAGCTGCCCAATGGAAAGCGGCTTGCCGTTTGGGTCATTCTCAATGTCGAGGAGTGGCGGATCGAGAACGCGATGCCGCGTACCGTGTTGAGCCCGCCGATGGGACAGCCGCTCTTGCCTGACGTGCCGAACTGGTCGTGGCACGAATACGGCATGCGGGTCGGCTTCTGGCGACAATTCAAGGCGCTGACCGATCGGAAGATTCCGGTGACGCTGGCGCTGAATGCCAATGTCTGCAACGCCTATCCACGCGTCGCGTCTGCCGCACTGGATGCCGGCTTCGAATTCATGGGCCATGGCTTCATCCAGGGCCCGATGCACAAGCTCACTGACCAGGCCGACGCGATCAGGCGATCGGTCGAAACAGTCGCGAAATTCACCGGCAGGCCGCCGCGATCCTGGGAGAGTCCCGGATTGACCGAGACCGAAGAGACTCTCGATCTGCTTCGGCTGAACGGTGTCCAATACGTCGCTGACTGGGTGATCGACGACCTGCCGCAAGACATTGCGACGCCGCACGGCACGATTACGACCATTCCCTATTCGGTGGAGACCAACGACATCGTGATCCACGCGCTGCATCATCTGCCGTCCGACCAATTCCTGAAACGTTGCACCGATCAGTTCGACCGGCTCTACCTCGAAGGCGCCAGCAATGCGCGGGTGATGGCGATCTCGATCCACCCCTACATCACCGGCGTACCGCACCGCATCAAATACGTGGAGGAACTGCTCGATTATGTCATCGGCCATGACGGCGTCGCGCTGATGACGGCCAGCGAGATCGGCGACTGGTACCGCGCCGAAATGGCAAAGCCGTAAGCGCGCTATCCGACAGCCTTGACCAGCGGCCGCCTGGCCGCGATTCGCGCGTTTCCGAAGACCCGCAAATACCCCGCCAGGAATGCGTCCAGCGCGTCGCGGATCATCTGTTCCTTGTCCTCGATCACCGGGGATTCGTAGATGTATTTGCGAACGCCGTAGTAGAAGATTCCGCTGTGGAACACCCAGGCCAGTTCAAGTTCCGGAGCGGTTGGCTTGCCTTGCGCCGGAAGCCCCGCGTCATGGCGGCATTCCCTGATGATGCGCGTGAGGATCTTGTCGCGCACGATGCCGACATACCATCGGTTGATGTCGAGACCCTTCAAGCCCGAGTATAGGTAAATGCGAAGCCACTTCCGCCTGAAGATCACCTTGGTGTAGCCGCGATAGAACTCCAGCAACCGGTCCCGCAGCGGGCGTGAGCGGTCCGCAAGCAGGCCGTCCCAGCCTTCATCGAGCGGCTCCAGATAGACAGTGCGATACACTTCCTTGATCAGGTCATCCTTGCTCGGGAAGTAACGATAGAGCAACGGCTGGGTCACACCCAAGCGACGCGCCAGATCGCGCGTTCCGCCTCCAAATCCCTCTTCCGCGAAAAACTCCGTCGCCTTGGCAACGAACTCCCTTCGGCGCTCATCCGGAGAAAGACGCCGCTGCTTGGACGCCGTGCGCTTGGCCCGAGATTTCTTCTTCATGACTTCTTGTCGGGAACAAACTTCCCGTATCCGCCTTGAGCAAACAGCAGTGGTTCCTTGCGGTTGCAGGAATAGGCCTCGACCGCACCGAGGAAAATCACATGGTCGCCGCCATAATATCGATTGGCAGAGCGACACTGGAAATTTGCAACACTCCCGGCGAGAAGCGGCGCGCCGCCAAGGCCCGGCGTCCATTCGACGCCGATGAACTTTTCGTCCGACGATTTTGCAAATTTATCGGCAAGCGCCTGCTGCGACACGCCGAGCACGTTGACCGCGAAGTGACTTGCGTTCTGGAAGGCCGCGAGGCTCGACGAATAGAGTACGAGACTCCACAGCACCAGCGGCGGATTGAGTGACACCGAGGCGAACGAGTTGCAGGTGATGCCATAGGGCTTTCGATCACTTCCTGCTGCCGTGATGATGGTAACGCCGGTCGCATAGCTCCCGAGCGCGTTGCGAAATTCGCGCGGGTCGATCGGTGAATGATCGCTTGCGAGTTCAGTGGCTGGATCAGGTCCGACCGGGTGCTTGGGCGCGTCGTTCATCCAATGGCCTCAGAGCGTCAGGTTTTCGGACGGGAGGCCGAGCGCCACGCGGCCGTAGTTGGTGCCGGCTGCGTCGAAATTGAATGCGAGATGTGAATTGATCGCATGGGCATCGCGGAATTGCCGTTGCAATACTCCGCTCGTGAATAACCCGCGGGCACCGCTGGCGGCAAACAGCAACGACACCGCTTCGGTACAGAGATTTACGGAAAAAGCCCCATCGCGCCGCAATCCGGTCTTGGCGGCCATGTCCGGAACGTGACCGCGCCTGGCATCGGCCATCGCGTCGATGCACCTGGAACGCATGATCAGGCGGGCGGCGTCAATCTTGGCAGAAGCCTCTGCAATCTTGATCTGGGTGCTCTGCATGTCGCCGATCTTCGCGCGGTTATAGGTTGACGCGCGGTGCCGGGCGAGGTCGATATAGTCGTCGAGGCAGGCTTGGGCATTGCCGAGGGCTACGCCCGACAGCACGTAGGGAAACAGAGAGAAAACCGGCAGCGCATACAGAGCGGCCGGATTGACGGCGGTGCCCGGCGTCGGTCCACCCGCAAGGTCGTTCACCGCAACCGACATCGGAGCGGCGACAACAGCATCCTTGATCTCGACGTCGTTGGAGCCGGTGCCGCGCAATCCGGCCGCATCCCAGGTGTCGACGATCTTGTAGTCGTTCTTGTGCACCAGAAAGACGCGATATTCGATTCCATCCGCCTCGTCATCCGAGGATACCACGCTGGCAAGCATGTTCCATTCGCAGGAGGCCACCCCGGAAGAAAACGGCCATCGGCCCCGCAGTTGATATCCGCCCTCGACTTTTCGCGCGCGGCCGGCCGGAAAAATAAAGGAAGATGCGATCAGGGCATTCGGATCCTTGTCCCAGACCCGATCTTGCGCATGCTTGTCGAACATGCCCAGCATCCAGTGATGGCTTGCGAGATTCGCGAAATTCCACGCAACCGACGCGTCCGCCTTCCCGAGTATCTCCGCACAATCAACCAGCGTGACATAGTCAAGCTCGGAGCCGCCAACGCGTTTGGGCTGAACGATCCTGAACAGCCCGGCCTCGTGCAAATCGCGTTCTGTTTCCGGGGGAAGCCGCCGCAGTTCCTCGGTACGCGCCGCTCGGTCGCGAAGTTGCGGAATGAGGGCTCTGGCGCGGGTCGCCATTGCCGCGAAGGCGCGCTCCCCTCCGTCCGGGCCGGCGGCCTGGCCAGTGCTTGGCTTTTGACCAACACCTGCCATCTTGCGTTCCTCCGCTTGACCGCTTCAACGTGTTTGGCGATTGTTTATCGCGTGATCACCAATTAAGGCGTGGCTGGCTTTGCCCGTCAATCGAAAATCAGCGGGTGGGAGCGAAGAGCTATGGACAAGACCGTTGGAATCATCGGGCTTGGCATTATGGGGGGCGCGATCGCGCGCAACCTGATCGACCGCGGTTGGCGCGTGATCGGCTTCGACGTGAATTCGGAGCGAAATGCCGAGCTGGCGCAGGCAAAAGTGCACATAGCCGACGATGTCGCTCAAGTAGCACGCGATGTGCCTGTGATCATGACCAGCCTGCCCACTCCCGCCGCGATCGAGAAGGTCGCGGGGGAAATCGCCGCCTCCGGACAGACCCCAAAAATTGTTGTCGAGCTCAGCACACTCAGCCTTGCCGACAAGCTTGCCTTCGAGGCCGTTCTCAGCAAGGCCGGTCATATCGTGCTGGATTGTCCGCTCAGCGGAACCGGGGCTCAGGCCAGGATGCGCGACCTAATCGTCTATGCCAGCGGTGACAGCAAGGCGATCGAGCGCTGCATCGGTCTGTTTGCCGATTTTGCCAAGCAAAGCGCTAATCTCGGCAGATACGGCAATGGCAGCCGGATGAAGTTCGTTGCCAATCATCTCGTTGCAATCAACAACGTTGCGACAGCCGAGGCCATGTTGCTTGCCGAGCGTGCCGGACTCGACCCGAAAATGGTGGTCGACATGGTCGGTCCCGGCGCTGGCGGTTCACGCATGTTCCAGATGCGAGCGCCGATGATGGTCGAGGGTGTCTACGAGCCCGCGACCATGAAGGTCTCGACCTGGAAAAAGGACATGGCGATCATCGCCGCGTTCGCCGACGACGTCGGCTGCTCCACGCCGCTGTTTACGCTGACGCAGCCGGTCTATTCGGAAGCGATGGCGATGGGATTGGGCGACCAGGATACGGCGTCGGTGTTCGAAGTGCTGAAAAAGAGCATCCTCAAGACGCCGAAATCCGGCACCAAGCCGCGGGAATAGCGGCTCAGCGTCGGGGTTTGCGCGTCTCGTAACTATTACCCACCGTTGGCGAAATTTGCACTCGGATTCCGCAGCGCATCAAAAGTGGACCTTTGTTGCTGCTCACAAGACGGGCAAGAGTCATTGGTCTAAGTAGCTGCGTGCTGGTTATCGCTTGATCATTTACGGCTTCCGTCCGATAAATCTCTTAATCAACAAAAAGCCGACAGCGGTTTTGTGGCGTTCCGTGGGGAGGATTTGATGACGATATCGCGACGGCAATTTGTTGGCGGGGTCGCTGGCGCAGGTGTCGCCAGCATAGCGTCTCCGCACCTTGTCCTTGCCCAGGGCAGCGAGCCCATCCGTGTCGGCCTGCTCGCCGCAAAGACCGGACCGCTCGCCTCCGGCGGCATCGATATGGATCTTGCCCTGACGATGTTCCTGAGGGAGCGCGACAACACGCTCGCCGGCCGCAAGGTAGAGCTGATCGTTGCCGACACCGCCGGTGTTCCCGCTACCGCGCGCACAAAGGCGCAGGAGCTGATCGAAAAAAACAACGTTCACTGCCTGATCGGGCCGCTCGCCGCCTTCGAAGCGCTGGCAATCGCCGACTACATTACTGAAAAGGAAATGCCCACGCTTGGTGTTGCTGCCGCGGAAGACATGACGCAGCGTCATCCAAGTCCGTGGTTCGTGCGGGCGACCTCGACCTCCGCACAATGTGCCTATCCGCTCGCCGACTATGCTCTCAAAGAGCTGAAGTACAAGAAGATCGTCACGATCGCCGACGACTTTGCATACGGACATGAAATGTGCGCCGGCTTTCAGCGCGCATTCGAAGACGGCGGTGGCAAGATCATTCAAAAGATTTTCACGCCGCTCGCGACGCCCGATTACGGCAGCTATGTCGCGCAGGTCAAAAGCGCGGATGCGATCTTCCTGGGCACCGCCGGCTCGAACGGATTCCGTTTCCTGCGTCAATTCATCGAATACGGCCTCAAGGACAAGATGGCGGTGATTGGCGGCATGACGGCGCTGGATGAGTCCGTGCTTCGTAACATGGGCGATGAAGCCGTGGGGATCCTGACGACGAGCTGGTACTCTGCCGAGCTCGACAATCCCCTGAACAAGGCGTTCGCGGCGGCGTTCCGCAAGCAGGCCAAATATGATCCCGGCTTTTACGCAGCCAGTACTTATGTTTCCGGCGCAGTCCTCGAGGCAGCCCTCAAGACCACGAAGGGAAATGTAGAAGACAAGAAAGCGCTAGTGGCAGCGATTCGCGGCAGCAACGCAGATACAGTGCGAGGTCTTGTCAAGTTCGACGAGTTCGGCAATGTGATCGGCAATGTCTACATTCGCAAGGTGACCAAGATCGACGGAAGGCTTGTCAACTCGGTGATCAAGACCTATCCGGACGTCACCCAATTCTGGACCTATGACAAGACCGCCTTCCTGAAAAACCCGGTTTATTCGCGCGACTATCCGCCGGCCAAGAACCTGGAGCCATAATTTCGTTGCACCCCTCCGACGCCGTAGCGCAGCAGTCAAGAACAGAAGCGGCTAACGATGCAGTTTTGGATTGTCCAGGGTCTCAACAGCCTGTCGCTTGGTGGGCTGTTGTTCCTGCTGTCATCGGGATTTTCCCTGATCTTCGGATTGATGCGGCTTGCGAACCTCACGCACGGCGCGTTCTTTATGCTCGGCACTTACATCGCGGCCACGGCGCTGCGCGCCTATGACGGCCTCAATCTCTGGGTGATGGCGCTTGTCGCGGGCCTTGCGGTCGCGGCCCTCGGGGGCCTCTTCGAGCGCCTCGTGCTTACGCGCCTCAAGACCAACCCGCTGGGGCAAGTGCTGGTCACGCTCGGAATGTCCTTCATCATATCGGACGCCTGCTTGATGCTGTGGGGCGGCGACTCCATTCCAGTGCCGACGCCGCAAAACCTGCAGGCGCCAACCCGCTTGCTCGGCTTCGTGTTTCCCACCTATCGCCTCGTGCTGGTCGGGTTGGCAATCGTTACCGCCGTTGCGCTTTATTTCCTGCTGGACCGCACCCGGCTCGGCGCCATGATCCGCGCTGGCGTCGATGACAGGCAAATGGCCCGCGCGGTCGGAATCCCCGTCTCAAATCTGTTCACCATTGTGTTTTGCCTAGGTGCGGGCATCGCTGGCGCCGCCGGCGTGCTCGGCGGTCCGATCCTCTCTGCCTATCCCGGACTGGATGCGGACATGCTGCCGCTGGCGCTGATCGTTGTCATCCTGGGAGGAATCGGCAGCCTGCTTGGCGCGTTCGTCGGCAGTTTCGCAATTGGCTTCATCTACACGTTCGGGATCGCCCTGTTTCCGGAGCTGGCCTACATCATCCTGTTCCTGCCGATGATCTTCGTCATTGCATTCCGGCCGCAAGGCTTGTTCGGCCGTGTCGGCGCATGAAATGGATCGCCGCAGCCTTGATTGGCGGATCGCTTCTTCTGCCGCCTTTCCTGGCGGGTGATTTCTATATCAATCTGGCGAGCCAGATCCTGATTGCGGCGATCTTCGCGCTCAGTCTCAATCTGCTGGTCGGCTTTGGCGGCATGACGTCACTGGGACATGCCTCATATCTCGGCGTCGCCGCCTATATTTCCGCATTGCTGACCAGCCGATACGGCTTCGGCCACGGCGCCGCCGCGGTCATCTCCATTTCAGGAACGGTCGCGACGGCGGCCTTCTTCGGTGTAATTGCGCTACGCGCCACCGGGCTGGGCTTCCTGATGATCACGCTCGCCTTGTCGCAGGTGTTGTGGGGCCTCGCCTACCGCATGTCGAACGTGACCAACGGCGACAACGGCATCACGGGCCTTACGCGGCCTGCGCCCTTCGGCATTTCGCTCGATAGTCCCGTGTCGTTCTACTGGTTCGCGCTGATCGTGGCGACGATCGCCTTCCTGATGATGACCGGATTCGTCTCATCGGCCTTTGGGTCGTCCTTGAAGGGCGTGCGCGATCAGCCTCGCCGAATGGCAGCGCTCGGCTTCAATCCCTGGCTGATCCGCTGGATCACTTTTGTCTATGCCGGCTTCTGGGGAGGTATAGCGGGACTGCTGTACGTCTATTACCACAAATACATTCATCCGACCGCGCTTTCGACAACGAGCTCGGCCGAGGCGTTGCTTGGCGTCATCGCCGGCGGCTCGGGAACCCTGGGAGGCCCCGCGGTCGGCGCATCGCTTGTGCTGCTCTTGAAGAACTACGCCTCCGCCTATGTCGAGCGTTGGAACATGCTGCTCGGCCTCGTGTTCCTGTTCATCGTGCTGGTCATGCCGGCAGGCATTGTACCGGGCTTCAGCAAGCTGACGGCGGCTTTGCGTGGGGAAAGCCAATGACCGATCCCGCGCTCGAAGTCATTCACCTGAAGAAGGCCTTCGGCGGCCTGGCCGTCACGCAGGACGTTTCGCTGGTCGTCCAACCCGGCGAGAGGCGGCTGATCATTGGGCCGAACGGAGCCGGCAAGACCACGCTATTTAACCAGATCAGCGGCGACCTGAAGCCGAATTCGGGACGGATCAGATTGTTCGGCGTCGATATCACTGGGATGCCGCCTTACAGGCGCGCGCACCGCGGCTTGTCCCGCACCTACCAGATCATCACCTTGTTCGCCGGTGACACGATCGAGCACAACGTGTCGCTGGGGCTATTGGGGCTTCGACCTTCGCGCTGGCAGATGTGGTCCCCGATGTCGCACTATCGGGACATTGCGGCGGAAGCCCGCCGCGCTCTCGACGCCGTCGGACTCCTCGAACTCGCCGCTCATC